>Ga0247840_10000072_pt1 | contig 180025 bp, 164 predicted proteins | sample LaCruzMarch2015__FD_192404 | JGI IMG/M metagenome (GOLD analysis project Ga0247840, IMG submission 192404) | Freshwater microbial communities from meromictic Lake La Cruz, Castile-La Mancha, Spain - LaCruzMarch2015_17m | ecosystem: Environmental > Aquatic > Freshwater > Lake | place: Spain... | reverse complement strand
GGCGCAACCCGTACTCGGTGATCCTGCTGGACGAGATAGAGAAAGCACACTCGAATGTTTACGATATCCTCCTACAAATAATGGACGATGGCCACCTGACCGATGCCAAAGGCAGAAGGGTGGATTTCCGTAATACTATCATAGTTATGACAAGCAACGTCGGTGCTGAGGAAATAAAGCATGCGAGCATTGGTTTCAATGTAAAGGGCACTGAAGAACACGATCGCCTGGCTGCCTATGAAAAGATGAAAGAAAGTGTGATGGGCGTTTTGAAGAAGAAGTTCAGGCCGGAATTCCTCAACCGCATCGATGCTTCCGTGGTATTCCACGCGCTTACCCGTGATCATATCCGCCAGATCGTCAACCTCATGCTGCGTGAGGCAGTCGCTTCAATGGAAGAAAAATTAATTACACTTGAGATATCCGAGGCTGCCAGGGATTACCTGGGGGACAAGGGATATGATCCTAATTACGGCGCCCGGCCGCTGCGCCGTGTCATACAGCAGGAAGTTGAGGATAGACTTTCTGAAAACGTCCTGCGTGGCGAATACGAGGCCGGCTCAAAGGTTCTGGTTGACTACGATGGCACCGAGATAGTTATCCGCAAGCTTGAAAAAGCCGTGGCGCCCGCTGCAGAGAGCAAGTTGCTTGCGGGCGAGGGTAACCACCTGCTGGGCAGCAACAACCCGTAAGCGACGCGAAAGCCAATCGAATCATATGAGGGCGTGAACGGTCACCTGTACCGCACGCCCTCGATTTTTTACCGCCTGATTTAAGAAAGTTATGTCCATTTTTGTTATCATTTGCTGACCAGAGGTCAAACAACAGGGTATAAGATTGGAAAAGCAGAAGTTTAAAACGGTGTTTATCTGCCAGAAATGCGGCAGACAAAGCCCTAAATGGGAGGGGCGCTGCACGGGTTGCCAGGAATGGAACTGCCTGGTTGAAACCACAATTACGGCGGGCAAACATACAATTGAAAGCAAGCCGGATACTGCGGGGCGCCTGCTGGAGTTGGTGAAGCTGAAGCGCGACGACTATTCCCGCATCAGCCTCACCATCGGCGAATTGGATCGTGTGCTGGGAGGAGGATTGGTCGCTGGATCTGTAGTGCTGGTCAGCGGCGACCCCGGTATAGGCAAGTCAACGCTGCTGTTGCAGATATCGGACGCAGTTACTAAAAACAGGGAAGGCCAGGTTGTGTACGTATCCGGGGAAGAATCGTCACAGCAGCTCAGGATGCGTGCGGAGAGGCTGGGTGTCAGGGGTGATGGGCTGTACGTCTACCCTGAGACCAATATGGAAAACATAATGGCAGGATTGGAATCGATGCAACCATCCCTGGTAGTGGTCGATTCGGTTCAGACCGTCTACCTGGAGGATATCAACGGGGCGCCGGGCAGCATCAATCAGATCAGGGAGTGCACGCTTCGTCTGTTGAGGTGGTCTAAAAGGACCGGTGTGCCGGTCTTTATCTCGGGACATGTGACCAAAGACGGATCTATCGCCGGACCTAAAGCCCTTGAACATATCGTGGATGTCGTACTCAGCCTGGAGGGCGAGTCCTTCAACAGCTATCGCATATTGAGGAGCACCAAGAACAGGTTCGGCTCAACCAATGAGGTGGGCGTGTTTGAGATGGGCAGCACCGGCCTAACAGAAGTATCAAATCCCTCGCAGTTTTTCCTGGAATCATACGTAAACGGCGCAATCGGCGCCGCAGTCGTGCCCACTCTGGAAGGCAGCCGTCCCCTGCTGGTCGAGATTCAGGCGCTGACCAGTTCGGCTGCCTACGGTCCTCCCAGGCGGATAAGCAACGGCGTCGATTTCAACAGGCTCCTGTTGATATGTGCCGTCCTGACCAGACGCGCAGGTGTGGGATTGTATAACCAGGATGTTATCGTTAACGTCACAGGCGGGATCAGGATATCCGAACCGGCCGCCGACCTGGGCATCGCCATGGCTATCGCCTCCAGTTTCAGAGATGCCAGGTCCATACCCGGTACCGTGGCGGTGGGTGAGATAGGGCTGAGCGGCGAGCTCAGGTCCGTTCCGCAGATGGACAGGAGGATCTCGGAGGCCGCCAGGCTGGGTTTCACAAGGTGCATCATACCGGCCGCCCTTAAAAAGGCGTCCCATGGTCCGGATGGGCTGGAGATAATCAGGGTTGGCAGCATAGCGGAGGCCCTGCGGGTGGGACTCGAAAAGACGGCCAAGAAAAAGGACATAGACGATGAATGAAACGTTTAATATGGCCGCCATAGTGGTGGGCGCCGGCAGCGGCAGCAGGATGGGAGTTGGTAAGGCATTTCTGGAATTGGCAGGGAGGCCGGTCATAGCCTGGCCGGTCGAAGTACTTCAGCATAATAAACATGTGCGAGAGATCGTATTGGTTTTACATAATAGTAGTCTGGAGGAAGGTAAAAGCCTTGCCGGAAAGATGGGATGGTCAAAGGTGAGCCGGATCTGCGCCGGGGGCAACCTGCGGCAGGACTCGGTTAAGAACGGTCTGGACACCATAAGGGGCTGTGAGCTGGTGCTTGTGCACGATGCCGCACGGCCTTTTCTAACCGACAGGCTGATAGATGATGGCATAGAGGCTGCAGGGTTCACCGGGTCCGCAGCTGCGGCTGTGCCGGTCAAGGACACCATTAAGCAGGTGGATGATGAGAGGATGGTGGCTGCGACGCTGCCGCGCAACCGGCTGATGGCGGTTCAGACACCGCAGGTCTTTCGATATAAAATATTGAAAGAGGCATATGATAAGCTGGATGGCGAGGTGACAGACGACGCCGCCGTCGTCGAGCGCATCGGCTTTAAAGTGAAGCTATATGCCGGGGATTATGAGAATATCAAGATCACCACGCGGGAAGACCTGGCACTGGCGGAAATAATCGCAAAGCGAAGGTGATAGTATGAGAGCAGGCATAGGTTATGATGTTCATCCACTGGTGCCCGGGCGTGCCCTGGTGCTGGGAGGTGTTGATGTGCCCTTCCGGAAAGGATTGGACGGCTACAGCGACGCCGACGTACTGGTACATGCCATTATGGATGCTCTGCTGGGCGCGGCCGGATTGAAGGATATAGGACACCAGTTTCCCTCCGGTGATCCCCAGCACAAGGGCGCTTCCAGTATTCATATGCTGGAGCATGTCGGGCGCAAGGTCGCTTCGGCCGGTTATATTATAAAAAACATCGATAGCCAGCTGATCGCCCAGGAGCCCAAAGTGGCTCCCTATATCGATCAGATGAGGCATAATATCGCGCTGGCCCTGCGCATAGAGGAAGACCAGGTGATGGTGAAGGCCACTTCAACGGACGGATTGGGATTTGCTGGCAGGGGTGAAGGGATGGCTGCCTATGCCGTAGCCATGCTGGCGGAATAATATTACTTGATTCGAGGTGTTCCATGAAGATATTCAACACTCTGTCGGGGCAAAAGGAGGATTTTGCGCCCTCCGGCGGAGAGGTAAAGATGTACGTATGCGGCGTGACTGTTTATGACGTCTGCCACTTCGGCCACGCTCTTTGTTACGTGTCCTTCGACGTTATCAGGCGTTACCTTGAATACCGGGGATACAGGGTGAAATATGTGCAGAATTTTACCGATATAGATGACAAGATCATCAATCGCTCCAGGGAGAGGGGCATCCCCTGGCAGGACCTTGTGGAGAAATATATCGCCGAATATTACGCCGATACCGATGCGCTGAACATCAAGAGGGCAACCGTCTACCCCCGGGCTACCGAGGAGATGCCGAGGATACTCGAGGTCATCAGAGTGTTGCTTGAAAAAGGGCATGCCTATCAATCTGAGGGCAGCGTGTATTTCCGCGTCAAGAGCTTCCCGGGCTACGGTAAACTTACGCACCAGAACGCCGATGATATGCGCGTTACGGCAACGGCCGAGGCCGAGAAGAAAGAGGACCCGCTCGATTTCGCGCTCTGGAAGGCGGTTAAGCCGGGTGAGCCCTCATGGCCAAGCCCCTGGGGAGAGGGCCGGCCGGGCTGGCATATCGAATGTACCGCCATGTCGACCGGCCACCTCGGAAACTCACTGGACATACACGGGGGTGGGCAGGACCTCATATTTCCGCATCACGAAAATGAGATGGCCCAGTCGGAATGCTATACAGGCGTCGTTCCCTTTGTGCGCATCTGGATGCATAACGGATTCTTGCAGCTCGGCGCCGACAAGATGAGCAAGTCTCTGGGCAACCTTGTCACGATTAAAGAGGCACTGGCGCGCAACAGCGCCGACGCCATACGGCTATTCATCATAAGCTCCTACTACAGGATGCCTCTGCGTTACAGCACTGAGGCGCTGGACGCGGCTGAAAACGGCCTTGATCGCCTGCGGCAGGCGATCAAGGTGGAGGGCAAACCGGGGGGCGCTGTACTGGATGCAGAGCAGTTCAGGGCCCGCTTTATCGAATCCATGGATGATGATTTCAACGCGCCGCAGGCGGTGGCAGCCATGTTCGAGCTAGTGCGCGAAATCAATCGCGGCAACGAGAATGGGCTGGATATACGGGATGCGCAGAAGATGCTGAGGGAGCTGGCCGGCGTGATCGGTTTTACCCTGCAGGAGAGCAAGAAACTGTCGGTCGGGGAAGAAAAAGAGATCGAAGAGCTTATAGCAACACGAAATGAATACCGCAAGGCCAAGGAATGGAAGAAGGCCGACGAAGTGCGCGGCCGGTTGTCTAAGATGGGCGTGGCCATCGAGGACACTGCTAAAGGCACGGTCTGGAAGCTGTCCAGGTAAGGTCAGCGCGAAGGCGGATTAAGAAGTTTTATCGTATCGCCCACCTGTGCCCCCAGGATCGAAGCCGCGCTGCCATCCCTGAAAGACAGCTCGAGATAGTCATTGCTGCCTATCAGGGCCATCAATCCGCTGCCCTGTGAATAGTAACGGCTGGTGTTGTCGATACGCTGGTTCCTGACCTCAATTGCCGCCCCTCCCGACGGTATATGGCGGCTGCGGAGGTTGGTTATCAGGTTGCCGAAGCGGTCGATGTGTATTATGTGACCGACCATCTGGCCTGTGGCGTCCTGGAAAGGTGTGGGGATGGGGAAAACCGTGAGGCTGTTAACGCTTTCGCCGAATTCAGTAATTGGAATGTCCAGCGAAAGGTGGGCGGCAACCGGCGCAAAAACGTCCCTCCCGTGGAAAGTCGCGCTCACCGGATGTCTCCAGTACTCTTTCCTGGTGAGCGAAACGGCCTCGCATTCATCCGGCAATGATCGGTTGGTCGCCTGGCTTATCTTGGCATGGCTATGCTGCGCCTGCATCTCGGCTATCTCGTGGAGCACATAGCTCAATGCGCCGTTGTCGGGCGTAATGAAACAGGCCGATGCTGTTTTTAAGATAACCGCCTTACGATGGCTACCCACGCCGGGATCGACCACCACCACATGAATACTGCCCTCAGGGAAATAGCGCCAGGAGGTGTGTAAGATGAACGAAGCCTGGCGGATGGATTGGGGTTCCACCGAATGAGAGATATCTACCACCGTTGCCTGCGGGTTGATGCCGAGGATCACACCTTTCATGCTTGCGACGTAACCGTCGCCTGTGCCGAAGTCGGTCGTCAGCGTGATGACACGCGACATTCCGTTGTGCCTCCCTGTTAAGCCGCGCTAACCCTGACTATCACGATGGAAAGGATGATGAACAGAACGGACAGAACAATGGTGACCTGGAAGAGAGTTTTCTCTACGCCGCGCTTGGTGCGGTACACCCCGTCCGCCTGTCCGAAGATACCGCCCAGGCCGCCGCCCTTGACCTGCATGGCCAGGACGATGATAAGCGCGATCGCAAGTACGAGCTGCGCAATGGTCAGATATATGGGCATGCTAATTTCCTCCGAGTTTATCAACGATTATCGGCTTGACGACGGCGGGGTTGGCCTTCCCTCTGGAAGCTTTCATGACCTGCCCGATGAGGAAGGTCAACGAGGCTTCTTTGCCCGCCCTGTAGTCGGCAACGGCCTTCTCGTTATCTGCTATTACCCTGTCTATTATTATAGCAAGTTCACCGCTGTCGCTGATTTGAACCAGACCTTTCTCTGCCACAATAGCGGTTGCGGATTTTCCGGTCTCGAACATTTCTTCGAGGACCGTTTTGGCCAGTGGCCCGCTTAAGGTCCCCTTTTCGATCAGTTCCAGCAGCTCCGCCAGTTGCCCCGGCTGCACAAGGCTGTCACCGATCAGCCTGTTGGTCGAGTTGAGCAGGCGGGTAAAATCCCCCAGCATCCAGTTGCCGATAGTTTTGGCCTTTTTAGCGATCTCCGGTTTTCCCGCAGCCGATACTTTAGCCAGGCATTCCTCGAAATAGGCGGCCATCGGCCTGCTATCGGTAAGCAGACCGGCATCGTAAGGGGGCAGATTATATTGACTGACGAAACGGTCGAATTTTGCTTCAGGCAGCTCGGGCAATGAGGCAATGATCTTTTCCACCATCTCCCGGCTGAAGGAAAGAGGAGGCAGGTCGGGCTCGGGGAAGTATCTGTAGTCGTGGGCATATTCCTTGCTGCGCTGGCTGACGGTTATACCTTTGTCGTCCACCCAGCCCCTGGTCTCCTGCGCGATCCTGCCGCCGGAGTCCAGCACCTCGCGCTGTCTCTTCTCCTCATATTCGAGGGCGCGGTATACGCCGCGGAAGCTGTTCATATTCTTGACTTCAACCTTGCCCAGGTATTCTTTGGTCCCGGCGGGGCGGATGCTGATGTTGGCATCGCAGCGGAAGCTCCCCTCCTCCATATTGCCCGTTGATACGCCAAGGTATTGAAGGATTGCCCGAAGCTTCACGAGGTAAAGACGAGCTTCTTCGGGTGAGCTCATATCAGGTTCGCTGACTATCTCCATCAGCGGCATGCCGGCGCGATTGACATCCACCAGGCTGTAGTTTTCCCCTTCCGGAGAATTATGATGCACCAGCTTGGCTACGTCCTCTTCAAGATGTACGCGCGTTATGCCTATTTTCTTCTTTTTGCCCTCTATATCGATGACCAGGTAGCCGTTGGCGCTCATGGGCATATCATACTGCGATATCTGGTAACCTTTCATCAGGTCGGGGTAGGGATAGTTCTTGCGGTCGAATTTGGCATGCTCCGGGATGGAGCAGTTGAGCGCCAGTGCGGTCATAATAGTGAACTCCACGGCTCTCTGATTGATGGTGGGTAGAACGCCGGGCATTCCCATGCAGACCGGGCAAACGTGCGTATTGGGAGGGTCGCTGGCATAGTTGGTGCTGCAGGCGCAGTACATCTTGCTGACTGTCAGCAGCTGTGCATGGACCTCCAGACCTATGACTGTCTCGTAGTTCACAACGCTGGATAGTATAGCAGCATCGTACTCACGCTTCAAACCGTTGACATTCAAATAAAAAAGTTATATAAATATAACAGTTATAAGCCATGAATAATTCAGAGAACATAACTATTTCTGCAAAATACAGGGAAGACAGGCTGGACAGTATCAGCGAAAACATCCTGCAGTTCTTCCCGTTATTCTATAAAAACATACTTAAGCTGGCGCACGGGAACAACAGGGTGAATCCCATAACCATGCAGTTGCGCGTGCTGATCATGCTTACGCATGTGGGCATGATGCAGCCTTCAGAGATAGGGATTCGCATGGGCATCTCCAAACCTAACGTGTCTGCGTTAATAGATAAACTGATCGTACTGGAATATGTGGAACGCAAGCCCGATGTGAAGGATCGGCGGGTTATACATATTGCGATCACGGCCAGGGGCCGCAGGTTTGTGGCAAACCGACTTCAGCTGGTCAGGAAAGGCATCAAGAATAATCTGTCGGGTCTGGACCATGTTGAGCTGGACAGCCTCAATATGGCCCTTGATACCTTCAATAGGATAATCTCTAAGATGGGCCAGAGTTAATTATGCTACTGCAAATAATCAGAATATCCCTCAGGAGTTAAGCCGGTATGAACATGAGATTTTTTTCTGGATTGATTGCCATCGTAATGGTAGCGGCTATCATTTTTGGAGGCTGCAACGGGGCGCCGGCGCCGGGGCAGTTGTCTGTGGCCCGTGTTCAGAAGGGCGACCTGGAGATGAAGGTCACTGCCGACGGTTCCATCGAGATGCCTTCGGCGGTCAACCTTTATTTTGATACCACCATGTTCACCCCGCCCTACAGCGGACGTATTAAAGCCGTGTACGTTGTGAAGGGTGATATGGTCAGGGCCGGCACGACACTGGCCAAGCTGGACGACACCACGCAGAGACTGGCCGTGGAAGCGGCGCAATACGCTCTGGAACTGGCCATCAACAACGTGGTGCAGACCGTATGCTGCGGTGTCAACCGCTCGCCGGGATTTTACTGCGACGCCGTGGCATTCATGCGGTTTGAATTCGCCCGGAAGGAACTGGAGAAAGCGCGTGTGCTGCTGCAGACGGGCTATTATGAAGACGCCGCCATGCAGGTTTCGCTGGCGAAATCCGACCTCGATAGTGCCAGAAAATTCTACAGCGATCCCGCTTACCGTCGTGTCAGGCCGGACCTGATAGACGTAACGCAGTCGAGCTATACCGACTACGATATTGACCTGGCCATCGGGAAGCTATCGGCGGAGATCGACAGCCTGTCGGCGCTGCAGTTGCTGTTAAAAGAGGGTAACTACTCAGGCGCAACAGACGCCATACAGTCGATGCTGACCGAGATGGTAGACACACACAGCGTCGTCAAGAGGCTGAACCACCTGCCGCAGAATTCTGTCTATCCCGATACCTGTACGGGATACACGGTTGTCAGCGAGATATTGAGCTCGCTGGAGCTATTAAATAATCTCTCGCAGGAGAAGGAGTTCGACTCGGTACAGTTTGCCGAAACGCTGGCGACGGTCAAGCATGATATGGAGCTCAGCGAAAAGATATTGGACGAGAATGTCTCCACCTACCGCGCCGGGCTCAATCTCAAGACACAGCGCGACTATAATATCGCTGTCCAGACGGCTATTATAAATCTGCAGCGCACCAAGCAGGCCTTGCTTAAGACCGAGCTGCTGGCGCCCTTCGACGGCCGGGTTACCGATATAAACCTGCGGGCCGGCGATATGATAACCCAGAGGTACGCGGTAACGGGCGTACCTATCGATTCATACGTAATCCAGTTGGCCGATGTCAATTCCGTCCGCATGACCGGGCTCATGGACGAGATCGATATCGCCAGGGTGGCGGGCAAGCCGCTGAATGAACTGAAGCCGGTGATACTGATGGACGCTTTCCCCGGCCGTCAATTCAAAGGCCGTGTTACTTTTATCTCGCCTTTAGGTGCGACGCAGGCCAGCGGCATACAGTATTACGGAACGGTGCAAACCACGCTGCCGACTTACGAGATCGAGATAGCACTGGATCCCGTTGAGACTGCTTACCTTACGGGCGGGATGACGGCCGCCGCGGAGATACTGGTGGACAATCGCAGCGGTGTGCTGATCGTGCCGAACGGCGCAGTAAGTGGACAGAGCGGGAATTACACGGTGCGCGTGCTCAGGGATGAGAAAACGGGACTGACGGAGCAGAGGTCAGTTGAAATTGGGCTGCAGAGTAACACCTATACGGAAATAGTTACAGGCCTGGCTGAGGGCGAGGCGGTAGTTCTGGAGAAGGCAGCCGTCCCGGCCAACGCGCTGCGGAAGTAAGACATGAAACATAATTATCAACCCGGTCCAAATTCAAGCGGAGGCAACAACTATGGCTGCTAAGTTATCTGAGAGAATGAAATCCGGCCTTTCCACCACCCGTGGTAAAGTGATATTCATTGTCGTGCTGGTGGTGCTGCTGGGTGGACTGGTAACCCTGGGCTACCTCGTTTACCAGGGCTATAAGTACGTCGGTACCGACAACGCGCGCATCAGCGCCCCCCTCATAGCAGTTCCGGCGCTGGCCTCCAGCCAGATCATCAGCCTGGATGTTGACCTGGGTAGCTACGTTGAGAAGGGACAGAGGATCGCCATCATGGGCGTACCCCGCCCGGACAGCCCGGCCGACAGGCAGGGCCTCAAGGAGATACCGCTGGGCCGGGCCAGTTTGGATGCCCCGGTAAGCGGGTATGTGGCCGCGGTCTGGTCTTATCCCGGTCAGGTGGTGTCCGCCGGCGCCTCCATCGTCACGCTTTATGATGCTTCCAACACCTGGGTTATGGCCAACATATCCGAGGCCGAGCTGCATCGCATACAGCCGGGCCAGGAGGTTGAGGTAACGGTTGACAGCCTGGGGGGTGCCAAGCTCCAGGGCAAAGTGGATGGGATATCGGCTGCCACAGCAGCGACCTTCTCGTTAATGCCGCAGAATAACACCACGGGCAACTTCATCAAAGTGGCACAGGTGGTGCCGGTCAAGATATCGGTGGACAATCCGGCTAACTATGTTCTTATACCCGGAACATCTGTCGAGGTCAAAATAACCACCCGGTAACCGGATAAACGCGCAAATGCCGAAAACGAGCGAATCACGCGTCATGGCGGTGGCCATTATCGGCACCTTCATGGTGATCCTTGACCAGACTATCATGAATGTGGCCCTGCCCCATATCATGGCGGTCTTCAATGAAACAGCCGACCGCGCCCAGCTCGTGGTATCGGCTTACCTCATGGCTACAGCTATCTCCACGCCGGCGGCGGCTTTCCTGGCGCAGCGTTTCGGCATAAAAAAGGTCTACCTCTGGAGCCAGGCGGGTTTTCTGGTGGGGTCAATACTTTGCGGCATGGCCTGGAATACAAGCTCGCTGATAACCTTCAGGGTAATACAGGGGCTGGCAGGCGGCCTGCTCAACCCGCTGGCCATGACCTTCCTCTTCACAAACATTCCCCCTGAGGATAGAGGCACGGCCATGGCCATCTTCGGCATACCCATGATGCTGGCCCCCGCCATCGGGCCCACGCTGGGCGGTTACATAGTGGACTATTGGAGCTGGCGCATGGTCTTTTATGTGAACGTGCCTGTCGTGCTGATAGCCATCGCTCTTGGCATCTCCTGGATAGAGGAGACGCGCACTTCCGACACCGCCTTTGATGTCAAGGGTTTCTTCCTGGCAGCGGTTGGGTTCAGCGCGGTGCTCTACGCCTTTTCCTATGCGCCCACCTGGACATGGGACGACTGGCGCATCGTGACCCTGCTGACCGTGGGCTGCGCCTGCATACTGGCGTGGATCATAGTTGAGCTGCGATCCGATCATCCGCTGCTCGACCTGCACATGTTTAAAAACGGCGGTTTCTCGCTGGGCATCGGACTGACCTTTGTCACCACCATCGGGCTGTTCTCGCTGGTATTCCTGCTCCCTTTGTTCCTGCAGAACCTGCGCGGCTTCTCCGCGCTGGCCAGCGGGCTGATGTTGCTGCCCTCGGTCATCGGCGCCATGGTATCCATGCCCATCGCAGGCAGGCTTTACGACAGGATCGGGCCGCGCTTTCCTACCGTATTGGGCCTGGTCATCACCGGGATCACCTCCCTCTGGCTGCAGGTGCTGGACGTCACCACGCCCGATGATACCCTGAGGCTGATCCTCTTCATCAGGGGCATCGGTGTGGGCTTTGCCATGATGCCCGTTATGACCTACGCGCTCTCCTCTGTTCCCCAGCAGATGACGGCCCAGGCATCGGCACTTATAAACGTATCCAGGACCATCTTCGCCTCTCTGGGCATCGCTGTCTTCGCCACCATGCTCGACACCTTCCAGAAGACCAACCTGTCGATGATGGTGCAGACAATTACCCCGGACTCTGTCATCGCTCTGCAGGTGCTGTCGCAGATGCAGGTCTACTTTATGCAGCTGGGGATGACACTGCAGGCTGCCCAGCAGGCGGCCGTCACTTACTTGTTTCAGTACGTGAATTTAAGGGCCGCCGTCACGGCTTACCAGATGGACTACGTGATCGGTGCCCTGGTGGTCATTGCCGGTATCATCCCGGCTATGTTCCTGCCGTTCGGCCGCATCAAGAAGAACAACGGGCCTGCTATTACCATGGAGTAAGCCGCTTTAGATCCACTTTTTCCGGTGGAAGTAAAGCAGCATCCCCCCCGCCACCAGGGCCATCAGTAGAAGCACGCCCGGATAACCCCATTCGGAGTTCAATTCCGGCATATAGCGGAAGTTCATGCCATATAGTCCTACGATGAAGGTAAGTGGTATGAATATGGTGGCCACTACGGTCAGCACCTTCATCACCTCGTTGGTCCTGTTGCTCATGCTGGATAGATAGATGTCTATCAGGCTGCCGACCATCTCCCGCGTGTTCTCTATCAGGTCCATGGCCTCGAAGATGCGGTCGTAAACGTCACGGAAATAGGCCACGGTCTTCTCCATGATGAGCGGTGATTCCTTTTTTCCCAGCTCGCTCAGTATCTCCCTCACCGGCCATACGTACTGCCTCAGTTGCATCATGCTCTTCTTGATGCCCTGGATGGAATTGAGCGTCCGGCGTGTCGGGTTGGCCATCAATTCGTCCTGCTTATCCTCTATCAGGTCGCCGAAGCTCTCAATGGCGTTGAAATAGTTGTCCACGATGGTGTCGATTATGCGGCATGCCAGAAAGTCCGGCCCCATTTTGCGCACCACAGAGCCGGCGATCTTTATTTCGGCGCGCAGGTCCCCGAAAAAATCCCCCGGGCTTTCCTGGAAGGTTACAAGATAGTTCTTGCCGAATACGATGCTAAGCTGCTCCGCTTCGATCGAGCTGCTGGCTTTGTTAAACTCGAGCATTTTGAGGATTATCAGCATGTAGCTGCTGAAGTCCTCCTGCTTTACCCTGTGCCCCGTGTTGGAGATATCCTGGATGGTCAGCTCGTGCAGGTTGAAGATGCTGCCGATCGATTGCAGCAGATTGGCATCCGTGACGTTATCGACGTTGATCCATGTGACTCCGTCTTTCTCCCTGCAAGCTTTGCAATCTTCGATGGAAGCACTGATCTTGATCTGGTAATCAGTTTTGTCGTAGTAGATGATGCTGATTGCGGAAGCGCCTGATTCACTCATAAGTACCCGTTCCGATTCAATGTGTTTTCCCCCTTGCCATCGAGGCAAATATACCACCAATGCAGAGTGCCGTAAAGACGGCAAAGGCCATCTGCAGGCTTTGGACGTACTGTGGGTACACTTCAGGCGTGACCTGCACGCGTCCCATGAAAAGGGAGATCAGCAGCATGGCGATACCCAGGCTGAACATCTGGCCGGTGAGGCGCATGGTGGCGAGGGTGGCTGATGCTACTCCCAGCGATTTCTTGTCCACAGAGCTCATTACTGCGTTGACGTTGGGCGAGGAGAAAAGGGCGAATCCGGTGCCCAGCAGTATCAGACAGCCAATAATGTACCACATGGCCGTATCGGCGCCGATAAATATCAGTAGCAGTAAGCCGGCGGCCGTCAGTGCCATGCCCGCGGAAGCAAGCAGGCGGGGCTCGATCCTGTCGGAGAGGCGGCCTGTCAGAGGAGAAAAAATGGCCTGGACCACCGGCATGGCCACCAGCGCTATTCCTGCGTCACTAGGGGACAATCCTTTTATATACTGCAGGTAAAGGCTCAGCAGGAAGCCTACCGCGAAGGTAGCGCTATAGTTAATAAAGGCAGCCAGGTTCGAGAAGGCGAATACCTGGTTATGGGCGAAGAGGGTTATGTTGAGGATGGGGCTGGCGGTCAAGGTCTCCCATTTAAGGAAGACGATTAATATGACCAGCCCGGCTCCCAGAGAGATAAAGCCGCTTGTGGAGGGCAACTCGGAAAGCCCGTACATCAACGCCACCAGTCCCGCGCCGTAGATGACCGAGCCGAAGAGGTCGAACCTTTCGCCGCGTGCCTCCGCCCACTCGGGTTTCAGCCTCCAGGCTGTCACCACCAGCAGCAGCATGCAGAGCAGTGTGTTGAGCCAGAAGATGCTGCGCCAGCCCAGGTATTGAGTCATCAGTCCGCCCAGGAAGGGGCCCAGCGACAGTCCCAGATACACGATTGCGATATTGATGCCCATGGCCCGTCCCCTTTCGCCCGGCGGGTAGACTGAGGAGATAATGGCCGCACTCGTACCGAAGAGCATTGCCCCGCCCACTCCCTGCAGCACGCGGGCTGCGATGAGCATATCGGCCGACCAGGCCAGCGCGCAGATTATCGAGGCTGCCCCGAAAATCGCGCCACCGACGATAAATATCCTTTTCCTGCCGCTGATATCCGCAATGCGCCCCATCGGTATGAGGAAGACTGCGGCAGAGAGGATGAATGATGTGGCAATCCAGCTCAGTGTGACGGCGTCCGTGGCGAACTCGCTACCCATCGATGGCAGTGCGATGTTTACCGATGACCCCATGAAGGGCGTGACGAAGGCCGCGATGGAGGTCACCAACAGCACAGCTGTCTTGTGGCTTTCAATTTTGGGTGGTATATCCATACGCTCAGTGATTGCGACTATTTCACGCTAAAGCGAGCTACCTGCGGATGTGTTAAGAAGTCCCAGGCGCCTGCAGCGCTGCGGCTGAGCGCTCCCAGCTCGAGGTGCAGCATGGCGATGCCGCAGTCCAGCCGCATGGCAACGTTGAATTCGGGTCCGCGGCTCTTGACCGACACCATGATACTGCGTTCCTCCATTGTGAAGCCCCAGGGCTGACGGTTGACCGCCGAGGGGGCCAGCCGGGCTGCTTCAACGGCAGCCCTGGCCCAGTCCGGCCATTGCGCATCGGGAAGTCCGCCGACCATGGTTTGCAGCGGTTTGCGCCTGTGGTTGCTGCCGAAGCCGCTTAATACCTTCTCCTCGAATGACCACTTCTCGGTAGTGTGGCCTACCGGCGATACGCAGATAAGCTTCTCAGTCTTTTCCAGCTTTATTATCGATTTTACGGCCCTGGCATTATAGGTCAGCGCCACCCAGCAGGTGCCCAGTCCGAGAGAAGTCGCCTCCAGGATAGCGGCCTCACCCGTGTAGCCCATCTTCTCCTGCATGTTGGGATCGGAGGTGTCGCCTATGAATGCTAAGAAGGCCGGAGCGCCCTTGATGTTGCCGTAAAAACCCAGCGCATTGGCGAAGATATCGTCGGGCGGCTCGTCGATGAACTCCACGCGCACGCCGCTATAGGGCGTGAATCCGCTGCATACCGCGTGGAGCCTTTTCCTGGCTTCTGTATCTATGGATTTGCCCTTATCGTAGATACGGCGGGAGCACCTGGCGTGGATGGCCGGGTACCATTTCGGTGAAATTTCCATGATGATTTAATGCTTATTATAGCTGATTTAAACACAGGTCATTGCGCGCGCAATGACGTTTCTCAAACAACCTTGCGTTTCTCGAATATCCTGGCCAATAGAATGCTCAATAAATATAGTATTATCAACGGCATGGCCACCAGCGTCTGGTTTACAGGATCGAGGGTAGGGGTGATCAGGGCGCCCAGTACAAAGGCCAGTATGACAGCCCATTTCCATTGAGCAGCCAGCCATTTCGAGGAGAGTATGCCCAGCCTGGCCAGGAAGGTAGTGATGACGGGAGTTTCGAATACCAGGCCGATGGCCAGCAGCAGCCTGGAGACGAGCGAGATATAGTTGCCTATCCTGATCTGGGGAGTGGCTATGTCCGTGCCGAAGCTGAGCAGGAACTGCATGGCGGGTGGGATGAGCACGAAATAGCCGAAGAGTACGCCCCCCGCGAACATCAGTATGATGAAGGGCAGGATTATCCAGACATATTTCTTCTCCTGCGATGTGAGGGCCGGCGTCACGAAGGCTATTAGTTCGTAGACCAGCACGGGCATGGATATGATGATGCCGCCGATCAGGCACACCTGCATGTAGGTGCTCAGCATCTCCGTCACCTCAACAAAGATCAGGCTTACTCCGCTGGCGGGTTTGATGAGTATGGCGAAAAGTTGGTCGGCGAAGGCGAAGGAGATGATGACACCGGCGGCTATGGCTATCAGGCTGACTATTAAACGCCGTCTTAATTCTTCAAGGTGCAGCGAGATGCCTTTGGAATTCGATATGCTCATATGGCGGGATTCAGGGCTTTGCCCGATCCGAGCGTCTATCCGTCGTGCCGGGCCCGCCCGGTTTCTCTCCTTCCAGTTCTTCGTTCAGTTTTTTTTGTATATCAGAGGCGTCTTTTGAAAGGTTGCGCATGACGTTGCCGGCCGTCCTGCTGATCTCAACGATGCGTTTGGGCCCGAAAAGCACAAAGGCAATAAGGAGGATGAAAATTATCTCCGGCAGGCCTATTCCGAAAAAGTCCATGGCTTACAACTGCTTCACAGGAGTGGTCGAAATAGTGATTATTTAAGATTATGTTTTGGGGCTGTCCTTGTCCGTGCCCCCGATATCGGCCTTGCTTATGTTATCCGCCTTATCTTTATCTCCCTCGCCCGAAGCGCCTTTGCGGAAATTGCGTATGGCCTTGCCCAGGGCGTCACCGATCTGGGGCAGCCGTGCCGCGCCGAAAACGAGCAGCACTATCAAGAGTACAAGTAACAGCTCAGGTATGCCGAAACTGCGAAACATAGCTCACTTCCTGTTTAAATCAGTCGCATCTCTACATTAGATACGTACGGGTAATTTCTAACACAAATACTCCGCTTAGTCAAAAGCGTTAATCGTATTCCAGGGCCCGCACGCGGATGGCCGACTCGCCGGCCACCGGGCATTTATATTCGCACAGGCCACAGCCGATGCATCTCTCGGTCAGCACCGTGGGACGCTGCAGGGTGATTTTATCGCCGTTCTCATTCTTGACATCCATTGTGCTCAGCAGTATGGCCTTATGGGGTACCGGGCACATCTCCTCGCAGACTATACAGGGCGTATCCTGTGCCCAGGGCAGGCAGCGGTCGCGGTCGATGAAAGCCCTGCCTATGGGGGTGACCTTCTTCTCCTCCAGTGAAAGCGCGGGTATGGCTTCCACCGGGCAGGTCCGCCCGCAGGCGTTGCATGAGTACTGGCAGAAGCCTATGCGGGGCACGATCACGGGCGTCCAGAATTGTTCGGGGCCGTTATCCATCTGTGACGGCTGTATGGCCCCTGTTGGGCACGACTTTATGCACTCGCCGCAGCGGATGCATCTGGCCGTCATATCCTGTTCGGTAGCGCCCGGCGGGCGAATGGCGTAAGGATACACCCGGCCCTTCGGCAGGCCCAGGCGGAACAGCAGGGCCAGCACGGCGCCCGCGCCCAGTCCCAGGAAGAGCTGGCGGCGCACGGGGTCGTAGCTGTTGAAACCGGCGGGAGACAAGACGGCGCCGAAATCGCTGGTCGAGCAGGGACAGGAATACATACACTTGAGGCACATGATGCACTCGCCGGGATCGCTGGAGCAATCCTTATCCCTGCGTATGGTGCCGGTGGGGCAGGCATCTTCGCAGAGCTTGCATTTGATACAGCTTGCGTTGACGCGGCGGCGTATCAAGCTGACCTTGCCGGACAGGCCGTAGAATGCTCCCAATGGGCAGAGATAGCGGCACCAGAACCGTTCAGCCACAAGGTTAAGTAATATGATGACGGCCAGGATAGCGGCGAAAAGCCAGCCGTCCGGGTAACTCAGCTGGCCGGTCGGCAGCAGTGAAGGCCTTATCGCATTATCGAAACGAGCCAGCGGCTCCTGGAGAGCAGGCATATTGTTGAGCATTGACTCCGCAGCATTTACGGCGAAATCGAGGCCGGGCCATACGGCGGTGGCGAAGGTGCGCACCATAATGGTCAGAGGGTCCAGAGCCAGCAGCGTCAGGTTGGAGAACACGGCGGCAAGTATGATGGCGATCAGGATGACGTATTTAACCGCTCTCCAGCCGTCCGGGATGGCGATTTTCTTAGGCCGCCATTTGTTGAAGGAGAGCCACTCCAGCAGCGTGCCCATGGGGCAGAGCCAGCCGCACCAGGCCCTGCCGAAGACAAGCGATAGCGCCACCATGGCCAGTGCGATGACTGCGAAAGGCTGTAAGCTCCTGCTGGAGATAAGGTTTGCCAGAACGGCCAGAGGGTCGAGGCGCATAAGGATAGGCACAGCGCCCAGGAAGAGTGCCAGGAACCCAATGAAGGCCAGCGCCTGCACGGCCGTGCGCAGGTTAAGCCAGCTCCGCGTATTCCAACCGCCGCTTTTCTTCTGACTAACTGCCAAGCGTGACTTCCTTGATGTCCAGCTTGCTGAGATCGTTGCTGCCGAGCCCCATGGCGGCGGCTATCTTTATATGCGGGATATCGTCCGGCTTGAGTCCGAAGAGCGAGGTGGCATAGCTGTCCACCGCCACGATGTCGCTGCCGGCGATCACGGTGTCAAGTTTCCTGACATCATTGAGATCTCCGCCTGTGGGGCCGTTGGCCGTCAGTATGCGGATGGCGTCCACGATGGTCAATGTGGGCCTGATGCGGCTGGCCAGGTCCGCGATGCGCTGGTGAAGGTTGAGATGAAAGAGCTGCGCGGTGTTTACCGTTCCCATCAGGTTTTTCATGCCCAGGGTGAGTACCGATGCTCCATGCTGCTTGGCAATGGGCATGTTGATCAGCACGTCGGCCTTGAGTATGTCCTCGTAGATGTTCCACTTCCTGATGTCCCTGCCCAGCGGGATATCGGTTGCGGCATATTTGAAGCGCGACATCAGCTCGATCTCTCCGCCCGCCTTTTCCACCTGCTCCCTGATGCCGCTGTTTAAAAAGCCCGATTCGGCGGTACCGCTGAAGGGCTGGTCCATGACCCTGACCCTGCCGGCGCCGGCCTCCAGGCACAGCCTGGCCACGGCTGCCACCAGCCAGGGATTTGTGGTGGCGGCGTACTCATAAGTACGCATGGCGGGTCCGATGTTGGGTTTGATAATGACGTTGTCGCCCTTCTTGACGAAGCGCTTCATACCGCCCAGCAGTTCAATGGCTTTGCGTGCCAGGGCCTCCGGCTCTCCGCCGCGTACGACAACCAGGTCAGGGTATTTGACGGTGGAAGGCCCGGTTTCCTCTGCCGCAGGAGTGACAGGTAACGGCGTCTGTGGGGGATTGGGCGCAGCCTGCGGTGGAGAGCAGGCGCTGATAAACCTTGCGGCCAGGATGGCGCCAACTCCTGCCAGGGCGTATTTGAGAAAATCGCGGCGGGTGAATTCCTGCATATGTTAAATGAATTATAAGAAGGAGTCAGCGGTGGGTCAAAAGCAGGAGTTCATCGTCCCGTAGGGGTTATCCTGGTTACTTTTGAACCGTGATGCAATAACAATTATAATTGCCCTTAGATAAATATCAGGAGGTTGGGAAATGGCTAGTTTGACCGAAGAGATGAAGGCCCTCTTGGCAGGGCGGCAGGTATATGTGGGCACGGCCAGTGAGGAGGGCAAGCCGAGCATTGCGATGAAGGGCAGCAGCCAGATGATGGACGACGAGCATATCACCTTTTTCGAGCTGGCGGGTGGAAGGACCTGGCAGAACATACAGAAGAATCCCCAGGTGGCGATAGTTGTGGCCGACTGGAGTAAGATGAAGGGTTACAGGTTCGAGGGCAGGGTGGTGGAGAAAATCACATCCGGTCCGCTCTACGACGAGGCGAAGAAGCTGGCGGAACTTATGAAAATCCCCGTCCCGCCCAAGGCTGCGGTCAAGGTTAAGATAGAAGAGATATACAACCTGGGCAAGGGTGGGATGAAAGTATCCTGACCCGGAGCCAGAATAAAGGAAGGAGGTAGTAAAATGTCAGTTGATTACCCGGTTAGCTTAAAAGTAGATTATCCGGACCGCAAGCTGAACCGCCTTACAAGTTTCTTCCGCATCTTCACGGTAATTCCCATTTTAATCATACTTGGCCTGCTGATAGGAGGCAGCTTCCAGACCGGATCCAAGGAAGCGGGGACGATAGTCTCCGGCATCGGCCTGATCTTTCTCCCGTTGATACTGATGTTGCTGTTCCGCAGGAAATATCCGAAATGGTGGTACGACTGGAACTTCAACTTATCTTCGTTCAGCTACAGGGTGGCATCCTACTTCTACCTGATGAACGATGTTTACCCCTCCACCGATGAAGAACAGAACGTGCATCTCGATATGCCGTACCCGGACGCCACGGGCCTTAACCGCTGGCTGCCGCTGATCAAGTGGTTCCTGGCCATACCTCATATTATCGTGCTGTGCTTCCTGTGGATCGCCGCCATGGTGGTGATCATTATCGTGTGGTTTGCCATCCTCTTCACGGGCAAATATCCTAAAGGCCTCTTCGATTTCGTGCTGGGTGTGATGAGGTGGGGCTTCAGGGTCATGTGCTATGCCCTGATCATGATAACCGATAAGTACCCGCCGTTCGCCCTGGACACATAGAAATTATGGCAGTCGAAACAGCGGCGCGCACGCAACGCTTCCAGCGCATCAAAAAGGAGCTGCTGGGCAGCAGGGTGCACCTGTGCCCGGAGCGGGCCTACCTGGTGACTGACTTCTACAGGCATCACGATGACCCGTCGCAGCCCATTGTCGTCCGCCGCGCCATGGCGACGCGCTATATTCTCCAGAATAAATCGGTGCGTATCTATCCCGACGAGCTGATCGTAGGCAACATGGGCAGTTACCGCATCTCCGCCCTCATGCAGCCGGAGCTGAGCGGCGTATTCATGGGCACGGACATCCCGCGTATCGATAAACGGAAGACCACGCCCCTGCTGATGCCCTGGAAGGACCGGCTGAGGATATTGTTCGACGTCATCCCCTACTGGCTTTTCAGGAATATGCCCTTCAAGGCTTTCTTCCCGCACATGGGCAGGTTCTTTCAGTACGCGGCTGAGCAGCTCAAAGCCACCTTTTATCTTATCAACGAAGCCGGTGGCATAGGTCATTTCCTGCCCAACTACGAGAAGATGCTGAAGCTGGGAGTGAAGGGATACCTTGAATCAATGGAAGGTTGCGGCGGTGACCTGCCGAAAGCGGCCGCCATAGTTTGCGAAGGTTTGCTGAGCTATGCCGGGCGCGTTGCCGACGAGGCCGCGCGCATGGCAGCCGCCGAACAGGACCCGGTAAGGCGCGCGGAGCTGGAGAACATAGCAGCGATCTGCCGCAGGGTGCCGCTCAATCAGGCGGAAACATTTCAGGAAGCCTTGCAGTCTCTGTGGCTCACGCATATGGCAATCTGCCTGGAGAGCATCAACTCGGCCGTTTCCTTCGGCCGCATGGACCAGTTTTTATATCCCTATTACAGGCGTGACCTGGACACGGGACGGATCACGGCGGAGAAGGCCAGGGAGCTGCTGCTGTGCTTCTCGGCCAAGGCAGCCGAGCACGTTTTCCTGCTGTCCGAGAGCGTCAGCCAGTATCACGGAGGATATCTGGTGGTGCAGGCTGCTATCATCGGCGGCATGGACCGGGCCGGCGCGGATGCGACAAACGAGTTGACCTACGTAATGCTCGATATGATGGAGGAGTCCGGGCTGCGCGATCCCAATTACCAGGCGCGCGTGCACGGCGGCTCTCCCGAAACATACCTCAAAAGGGTGATCGAGGTGGCCAAGGCGGGCAACGGCGTGCCCGCCATATTCAGCGATGAGGCGGCCATCGGATCGCTGGTCGCCAACGGCATCCCGCTTGAGGAGGCCAGGAACTATGCCGTAGTGGGTTGCGTGGAGCTGGCGCTGCCCGGCAGAAGCTTCTTCTCCACGGATGCCGCGCTGATGAACATGCCGGCCTGCCTCGAGCTTGCGCTCAACCGCGGCCGCCTGTTTAACAGCCGCAAGCGCCGGGGCGCTGCCACGCCGGATCCCGCTAAATTCACATCGATTGGAGATGTTATTGCCGCTTATACCGCGCAGGTGAATCATATGGTGGGCCGTCTGGTGGATGATATACAGATGGTGGAGCGCGGCAACCGCAACCACCATCCCACGCCCTTTTCATCCATGCTGGTGGACGGCTGCATGGAGTCGGGAAAGGATGTCAGCGCGGGAGGCGCGCTGTTTAATTCCAGCGGCATACAGGGAGTGGGGCTGGCCGATGTGGCCGATTCGCTGGCGGCTCTGGATGAACTCGTCTTCCGCAGAAAAAAATACAGCATGGCCCAGGTCTGTGACGCGCTCAGACATGATTTCCGCTCAAGCCCGGCCCTGCAAGCCGAGCTGGCCGCCGCGCCCAAGTACGGCAACGATCATGAGCTGCCGGACAGCTATGCCGCTGAAGCGGCCGGCATCTTCTACCGGGCACTGACGAGGCATGCCAATACGCGTGGAGGCAGGTACGTCTCCGGATTCTACTCCGTGACCTGCCACGTGGCTTTCGGGTCACTGGTGGGCGCGTTGCCCAGCGGGCGCAATGCCAAGGAGCCTTTCGCCGCCAGCCTGGGGGCGTCCAACGGTAAGGATAGGCTGGGAGTCACGGCCCTGCTCAACTCGGCGGCCTGTATCGATCCCTGTCACTCCCCCAACGGCTATGCCCTCAACCTCCGCTTCGATCCAGCGGTTATCGAGGGTCAACGCGGGACGGATACGGTGGCGGCCCTGCTGAGAGGTTTTTTCGAGAAAGGCGGCATGGAGGTGCAGTTCAACGTGCTGGACCCCGACATGCTGGATGACGCCTATCGCCATCCCGGAAAGTATCCCGGCCTGGTTGTGAGGGTGGCGGGTTACTGCGCCTATTTCGACGATCTGCCTGTGCCGTCCAAGCTGGAGATCATACAGCGGACGCGTCTGAAACTTTGATACTGATTTATATTACATAATTCCGGAGGATTAAATGGGAGATCAATTTTACGGGAAGAAGGATATCGAGAAGGCTGCCAAAATGTATGCGCTCAAGCCGGAGCTGATGCAGGCTTACCTGGATTTCGACGGCAAGGTCATGGCGGACGGCAGCCTGAATAAAAAGACCAAGGAGCTGATCGCAGTGGCCTGCGCCCATATCACGCAGTGCCCCTATTGCATCCACGGACATACCAAGAACGCCAGGAAGGCCGGGGCCAGCGACGAGGAGATATCGGAGGCAATTTTCGTGGCGGTGGCGCTGAGGGCGGGCGGGTCCATGGCGCACAGCTGTATCTCCATGGCGACGCTGGAAGAATAGAAAGGCTCAGCAGACTGCGTTCTCTATGATCTCGACGCGCGTCGGCTTGCCGTCCGCCGGATCGATCTCGACGGCGACGAAATCGATGCGCCAGTTTTCAGGCAGGTTGTCATGCCTGCTGAGATAATCCAGGGCCGTGGCGATAAGCTTCTGCTTTTTGGCTTCCGTCACCGATTCCTCGGGCGTTCCGAAAGCGTTCCCCGTCTTGCTGCGCACCTCGATAAAAACGATATAGTCGCGATGACGTGCAACCAGGTCTATCTCGCCCTGGCGGCAGCGGTAGTTCCTCTCCTGTATGCGGTAACCTTTCTTCTCCAAGGCCCGGCAGGCTAGCTGTTCGCCCTGCTTTCCCGTTTCCTGTTTCTTCATATCAGCCTGGACAGGTCTCGCAGCGGAGAGTAGGTCATCCTGTGTATACGCGAGGCCCCGTTGCGGCGCAGGCACTCCAGGTGCTTGCGCGTGCCGTAACCCTTGTGACGGCGAAATTCATAGCCGGGGTAGCGCTCATCCAGCTCCAGCATAATGCGGTCGCGCGTGACCTTGGCCACTACTGAAGCGCAGGCGATGCTCAGCACGGTGCGGTCGCCCCGTATAATGGCCTTCTGAGGTACGGTCACATACCTCAGCCTGACGGCATCGATCAGCAGGTATCCCGGCGGCTCTGACAATGCCGCCAGCGCCAGCTCCATGGCCTTCCTGGTAGCGTTGAGTATGTTCACCGCATCGATGACGTCCGGCTCGACCACGCCGATGCCCATCTCGATGCTGCTTTCAGTCATGCAATCGAAGATCCGCTGCCGCTGCTTCTCCTGAAGAAGCTTACTGTCCCTGACCAGGGGCAGCCAGGGGAAATCGGGCTCCGGGGGTAATACGACGGCGGCGGCCACCACCGGCCCTGCCAGCGCTCCGCGGCCGGCCTCGTCCAAACCGGCGATGCGGCGGTAACCGAATGACAGGAGCTCCTGCTCTTCCCTCTGGTGGGGAAGGCAGGAGGCCGCCCTGTTGCGGCCGCTCATAGCGGGCCACCGGATATCTTATTCATACAACTGTATGTTATCCAGCGCGAATTATAGCTGCTCAGGAGGCTGCCTTATTCAGAAGTGGCCGGACGCGGTTAAAAATATCCTTCCCCAGTTCTCCGGAAGGCTGCTGTGCCTCCAGGACGATCCAGCGGCCGGGGTCGCGCCCGGCAAGCTCGAGGTAGCCGTCCCTCACCCTGCGATGGAAAGCGATGTCCTCCGCCTCGAAACGGTCATCGGCCGTATTGTGCTTGCGTCCCAAACCTGACTCAGGCTTCAAATCCAGTAAAAAAATGAGGTCCGGCTGCAATCCGCCCGTAGCTGCGTTGTTGATCGACTTGATCAGATCCAAGTCCAGGCCGCGGCCGTATCCCTGGTAAGCCAGCGTGGAGCCGGAGAAGCGGTCGCATATAACGTTGGCGCCGCCGGCGAGGGCCGGCAGGATAACATCCTTGATGAGCTGCGAGCGGCAGGCGGCGAAAAGCAGCAACTCGGTTTGCGGACCGATATTGAAATCGCGTTTTACCTTAAGGATTTTCCTGATCCTGTCCCCCAGGGGGGTGCCGCCCGGCTCGTGCGTCAGAACAGCGAGTATATTGCGGCGTACCATCTCATCATAAAGAAGCCCGGCCTGGGTGCTTTTGCCGCAGCCTTCGCATCCCTCGAAGGTGATAAACAGTCCTTTACGCTTCGGCATAACGCAATTCAGAATACCCGGCTTCTCAATTGTTCACTATCTTAACCCGCCGCCCGGGCTCGCGTCCCGAGCTGCTGGATGTAACGTCGTGCTTTTCGGCCAGCATATGCTGAAGGCGACGGATAAACGAGTTCTGGGGGCTGAGCACAACCTCTTTTTTACCGCTTTTAACATCGTCGATAGCCTGCAATGCCTCGTCCAGCGCTGTATCCACGACCTCGTCGCGCGGCCCCGTATAGATGCTGTCCAGGCAGTGGCGCAGTTGCTGCAGGCTATTGCCTCTAATGGCGTAGACCGGTATGCCCTGCGTCTCGGCGTCCCTTATTTTCTGCGGCTTGCGCCTGAAATAGTTCTTGGTGGTGATCAATATGTTGGCCTGTCTCAGGTCATCCGTGATATCGATGGCCAGGCCTTTCTCATGGGCCGCCTGCTCGAGGATGGGCCGGTTTATGCCGAACAGGTAAACGCGCAGCCCCTGTTTTATCATCTCGGGTTTTTTATGGGTTTCACGTATGGTTGTTGCCTGTTCTTTAACGACGTTGCCGTCCGGCCCCAGCCATCTTACCTCGGAACTGCTTTCCTTTCCGTGCAGGACGGAGTCAATGGCGTGCGCTACATCGGGATGGACAAGCACCTTATACCGTTCCTGTATCTCGACCACGATATCAAATGTTGGTGGGGCCTTGCGCTCCAGCACCGATTTTTGCGTGTGACGACGGCGCGCCTCCTCATCCCCCAGCGTTACCGTCTGTATTCCGCCGATGAGATCGGACAGCGTGGGGTTCATCATGAGATTCTCCAGGCTGTTGCCGTGGGCGGTGCCTACCAGCTGAACGCCGCGTTCGGCGATGGTGCGGGCCGCTTCAGCCTCCAGGCTGGTGCCTATCTCGTCGATGATGATGACCTCGGGCATGTGGTTCTCCACGGCCTCGATCATCACAGCATGCTGGAGCGTGGGCGTCGGCACCTGCATACGCCTGGCGTGACCGATGGCGGGATGCGGAATGTCGCCGTCCCCCGCGATCTCGTTGGAGGTGTCCACCACGATGACCCGTTTCTTAAGGTCGTCGGCCAGCACACGGGCCGTCTCACGAAGTATGGTGGTCTTGCCGATACCCGGCGGGCCCATTAAAAGTACGTTATTGCCCGTCTCCACCAGGTCCTGAATTATCCTGGCCGTTCCCATTACGGCGCGGCCCACACGGCAGGTCAGTCCGACGATCTTTCCTTCGCGGTTTCTGATGGCGGAGATGCGGTGGAGTGTGCGGGTCAGGCCTGCACGGTTGTCGCCGCTGAATGAGCCTATGCGGCTGGTAATATACTGGATATCCGAATCGGTGACCTCACGGTCGCCAAGGAATATCTCGCGGCCGGGGAAGCGTGCTTCCGGAAGGCGGCCCAGGTCCAGAACGATCTCGAGCAGATCGCCGTTGCCCGCCGGTTCCTGCAATTCCGATGAAATGTGCGGTGGCATGACGGTCAGCAAAGACCGGATGTCATCGATATCTACCGTCTGCAAGATATCCCCTCTATGGTGGCGGAAATGACATCGACAGACGCGTACAGTGCGTGCAAGTTACCAACCTCTGGTGGCCAGTAAGCTGTCTTCGGGTATGCTTTTAATATCGAGTCCGGGCATAGCTGAGCCGAGCATGCTAGACACCTCGGCGATGATGGCGGGGTCTTTGTAATGGGTTACCGACTTGACTATGGCTATGGCGCGCGCTTCGGGATCGCTGGATTTAAAGATGCCCGAGCCCACAAAGACGCCCTCAGCGCCGAGCTGCATCATGAGGGCGGCATCCGACGGTGTGGCCACTCCGCCTGCGGCGAAATTAACCACCGGCAACTTGCCGCTTTTATGTACCTTGATGACCAGGTCAAGCGGAGCGCCCAGCATTTTAGCCTCGGCGGGAAGCTCGTCAGCGCTCATGGATTGCAGTTTGCGCATGGCAGCCTGCACCGAGCGCATATGGCGCACGGCCTCAACGATGTTGCCGGTGCCGGCTTCGCCCTTGGTGCGTATCATGGCAGCGCCCTCTGCGATCCTGCGCAGGGCTTCGCCCAGGTCGCGGCAGCCGCAGACGAAAGGTACTTTAAAATCGTGCTTCCACACGTGATTGCTCTCGTCCGCGGGGGTCAGCACCTCTGACTCATCGATAAAGTCGACGCCCAGTGCCTGCAGTACCTGGGCCTCCACGAAGTGGCCGATGCGGCACTTTGCCATCACCGGTATGGTCACGGCTTTCATGATTGCCGTTATCACAGCGGGATCGGACATCCTGGCCACGCCGCCGTCCTTGCGTATATCGGCCGGCACGCGCTCCAGCGCCATCACAGCGCAGGCGCCGGCATTCTCGGCTATCCTGGCGTGATCCGGAGTCACGACATCCATAATAACCCCGCCCTTAAGCATCTGGGCAAGGCCGGTTTTTACTTTCCAGGTTCCAGTATCCATCTCTTTATGTCCTGTCTTTATTTCGTGTATTGATTACGATTGAATTGCTCCAGTAAATAGATTATATCACGGATATTAGCTGATTTGAATTTGTTATAATGTGTGGTCGGGAGGCAATCACATTTGACGCCCGGCGCCGGGCAGGATACGGCGCAGGACCACTGAAGCCTATGGAATATGAGAAAACCACACTGGAAAACGGCCTGAAGGTCATAACCTGTCGCATGCCGCATACCAGGTCGGTATCCCTGATGCTCTTCGTCATGACGGGAAGCTGCTACGAAAGCGACGGTGAGGCCGGAATATCGCATTTCATCGAGCACATGTGCTTCAAGGGCACACAAAAGCGCAGCAGTTCGCGTGAGATAAGCGAGGCCATAGAGGGCGTGGGCGGCATTTTAAACGGCGGCACCGACCGTGAGCTGACCTCATACTGGTGCAAACTGGCCAGCCAGCACCTGGAGATGGCCGTGGATGTCATCGTGGACCTGGTTCGCCACCCGCTTTTTCGCGAGGAAGATATAGAGAAAGAGCGGCAGGTCATCATCGAAGAGATCAACATGAGTCTGGATTCTCCCCAGCAGCGCGTTGGCATGATTCTGGACGACATAATGTGGCCCGGTAAACCGCTGGGAAGGGATGTTGCCGGGACCAGGGAAACTGTCACGGCCATCACACGCGAGCAAATGATTAAACATGTTGACAGTTTTTACACGCCCTCGAACATGCTGGTCAGCATAGCCGGGGACTTCGATCTTGATAAAGCCATGTCACTGCTGAGGCAGGCCGAAGCTGGATGGCGCGCCGGCGGCCGGCCGGATTATATCGATAGCAGAGTCAAGCAGTCTTCCCCGCAGACAATAATAGAACACCGCGAGACGGAGCAGGTCAACCTGATGCTGGGCCTGGAGGGATTGTCCATTTTCGACCCCGACAGGTTTGCTCTGGATCTGTTGAGCATGGTCATGGGAGAGGGCATGAGCTGTCGTCTCTTCACCGAGATAAGGGAGAAGCTGGGGCTGGCCTACGATATCCACAGCTATGTCGAGCATTTCCGCGAAACAGGCTCCTTTGTTATTCAGGCCGGCATCGATCCCGCTCAGACCGAGAGGGCGATAAAGGCGATCCTGGAACAACTGGCAGCAGCCAGGGACGGTATATCCGGCGCGGAACTGTACAAGGCCAGGGAGATGGCCAAAGGACGCATGCTGCTCAGCATGGAGAACAGCCGTAACGTGGCTGGATGGTATGGCGCACAGGAAGCGCTAACCGGCAAGATCATGACCATTGATGAAGTTACGCAGATCATCGAAAATATTACTCTGGAAGATATTCGGCGCGTGGCGGGTGGCATCTTTCTGACTGAGAGGCTGAACCTGTCAATCGTGGGGCCGGTTAAAGATGACGGCACTATAGCTAAATTGATGACGTTATAAGATGGCTGTTTTTCTCATGATTTTCCGCTTATCATGAAAATAATTTCATATATTCCTGGAATACAAACACACGGTTGCGCTGAAATCCCGTCGTTTCTTTTAATATCCCTTGTGTAATAAATGCTTTAACCAGGTTATTGGCTGCCCTGGGAGATAGTCCCGTAATAGTTTGGACATCTTTGATGGTGACAATCGGCTTGGAAAAGAGACCATGCAGAAGTGTTGCTCCCTGACCTGCTCGTTTACCAAGAGCCGATATTTTCTGGTCCTCTATAGATGATTTCAAGTCAATGATTTTCGTAAGCGTGGTTACCGCCGTATCTGCTGTCTGAATTACACCCGTCAAGAAAAACTTTACCCATTGGCCGAGATCATTTTTTGTGCGGACCAATGTCAAATTATCATAATAGAGAGATTTGTTCTTTTCAAAGAACTCTGAGAGATATAACAATGGCTTTTCCAGGATACCGCTGCTTACGAGATATAAAGTAATAAGTAAACGGCCAATCCTGCCATTGCCATCCAGAAAGGGATGGATGGTTTCAAACTGATAATGAGCAATGGCGATGCGGATGAGATGCGGGATTTTGATATCCTCATTGTGTAAGAATGACTCAAGATCGGATAGCAACTCTGGCAGTTCAGTATGAACTGGTGGAACATAAACAGCATCATCAAGGCTGGCGCCGCCAATCCAGTTTTGAGACCGCCTGAATTCGCCGGGATTTTTATGCTCGCCACATCCTCTGGACAGTAATATTTTGTGTGTGTTCCTGATCAATCGGTTGGACAAGGGAAGAGTCTCTAACTCTTCAATTGCTTTATTCATGGCAATAACATAGTTATTAACGTCCTGCCAGTCGTCACGTTTCTCTGGATTGATCTCCTTTTTCCCTGCAAGAGCTTCTTCAATATTAGTCCTTGTCCCTTCAATACGACTGGAGATGACCGCTTCCTTAAAAACATGCATGATAATGAACATGTCCGTATCAGGCACAAAGCGGGAAAAGGAGTTTAGCCCTCCCAGTTTTAGTGAAGCTTTTTCCAGCAGACCATTTATAGCCTCATCCGTCCAATAAAATGAGTGATTAATCTTTTCCGGCAGAAAATAGGAATATCGATAGCCCTTCCGCATGATACCGGCTTTAAAATTATCAATATCCAATTGTCACCTCAAAGTAAAATACAGGACGTCATGTTATACCTTAGACGTATAAAGTATAACATAGAACGACTTATTATACCATACGATAATAAAGTATAATAAAGAGAATTATATGTTACTTTACCGAGGATAAATAAAGAGGCCGCTCCCTGTGGGAGCGGCCTCTTTATATTGCGTGTATCGAAATTGTTTAATACTCAGGCATCTGGGGCATAGGTGGTCCCATCTTGTCCTTTTCGGGGATATCGCAGACCAGTGATTCGGTGGTGAGTATCATGGTGGCGATGCTGGCTGCGTTCTCGAGGGCGGTGCGGGAGACCTTGAGCGGGTCGATGATGCCCTTGCTGACCATGTCAACGTAATCGTTGTTGAGCGCATCGTAGCCTACGCCTTTCTTGCTGCGCTTAACTTTGTCTACGACCACGGAGCCTTCCTGGCCGGCATTGATGGCGATCCAGCGAAGCGGCTCTTCGACTGCTTTCTTGATGATGTCGACGCCGGTGCGCTCGTCACCTTCGGCCTTGACCTTGTCGAGCACGTGCAGGGCGTTGAGCACGGCCACGCCGCCGCCCGGCAGTATGCCTTCTTCGACGGCAGCCCGGGTGGCTGAGAGGGCGTCTTCCACCCTGTGTTTTTTCTCTTTAAGTTCAACTTCAGTGGCAGCGCCGACTTTGATGACGGCAACGCCGCCGGCCAGCTTGGCCAGCCTTTCTTGAAGCTTTTCCTTATCGTAGTCGGATGTGGTCTCGTCGATCTGGGCCTTGATCTGCTTGATGCGGGCCTTGATGGCAGTGTCGGAACCCTTGCCCTCGACGATTGTAGTGTTGTCCTTGTCGGAAACTACTTTCCTGGCGCGGCCGAGGTCAGCTATCGCGGCTGAATCCAGCTTGCGGCCGATCTCCTCGGATATGACCTTGCCGCCGGTCAGCATAGCGATGTCCTCGAGCATGGCCTTGCGCCTGTCACCGAAGCCCGGCGCCTTGACGCCCAGGCAGGTGAGGGTGCCGCGCAGTTTGTTGACGACCAGCGTGGCCAGGGCCTCACCCTCGATGTCCTCGGCGATGATGACCAGGTTCTTGGATACCTGTAGCACTTTCTCAAGTATGGGAAGGAGCTCGGAGATGGCGGAGATCTTCTTGTCGGTGATCAGGATATAGGGATCTTCGATCTCCGTCTTCATCTGCTCGGCATTGGTAACGAAATAAGGGCTGATGTAGCCGCGGTCGAACTGCATGCCCTCGACGTAATCGGTCTCGAACTGCAGGCCCTTGGACTCCTCGACGGTGATGACGCCGTCCTTGCCCACTTTCTCCATGACCTCGGCGATGAGGTTGCCGATCTGCGGGTCGGCTGCTGATATGGTAGCCACCTGGGCTACCTGCTCCTTGGTAGTGACCGGGGTGGACATCTTCTTAAGCTCGATTACCATGGCCTCGACGGCTTTCTCAACGCCGCGCTTGAGCGACATGGCGTCTGCGCCTGCGGCGATGTTCTTGAAACCTTCCGTCACGATAGCCTGAGCCAGCACCGTGGCGGTGGTAGTGCCGTCACCGCACTTGTCGTTGGTCTTGGTGGAAGCTTCTTTGACAAGCTGGGCCCCCATGTTCTCAAAGGGATCAGGTAGATCGATGTCCTTGGCGATGGTAACCCCGTCATTGATTACACTGGGCGGGCCGAACTTCTTATCAAGCGCCACGGGACGTCCGCGGGGTCCCAGGGTCACTTTTACTGCGTTGGTCAGGGCATCGATGCCATTCTTGAGGGACCTGCGGGCATCTTCGCCATATTTGATCTGTTTTGCCATTTATGTTTTCCTCCTAATTAAATGTGCTTGCTTTTCAAATGAATCAGATTATGCTTTTTTCTTCTTGGCCAGGATGTCAGCTTCCCTCAGGATGATCAGTTCCTGATCGTCTTCCTTGATCTCGGTGCCGCCGTACTTGGCGAAGATGACGATGTCACCTACGGCCACGTCCATGGGTAGCCTTTTGCCGTCGTCCGATAGTTTGCCCGGGCCAACAGCTAATACCTTGCCGTCCTGCGGTTTTTCCTTTGCAGTATCGGGAAGGAAGATGCCTCCCTTGGTCTTTTCCTCTTTTTCAAGAGGCTTTACGACTACCCTGTCACCCAAAGGTTGAATTTTTACAGCCATGCGTACCTCCTTAAAAATTAGCAATCTCTTTACGAGACTGCTAAGTATATTAGCATAAAAAATTATCACTGTAAAGGGGTGACTGCTAATAAATGTATTTAACAGGATGGGAGGTTAAAAATTGTAGCCGGCCTTCCTGTAGTTGTCCATGGCCCTCTCGTTGAGGGCCGATTTATCGGCCAGTTCGGCGGCATGGCTCCACATACCCTGTTGCTCGTAAGAGCGGAGCTTGTCATCCAGCGCCTTATCTTCATCGGGGGCATCTGTGCTGCAGGCTGCGAAGCTGGAGAAGATGCGACGGACAGGCTCGCCGCATTTCGGGCATGCCTTCAGAGGCGGGTCTGCCATTTTTTGCAGGGTATCGAAACCCCGGCTGCAATAGCGGCACCCGGAACGGGCCGGTTTATATTCATATATTGGCATGGCAGATACAACAAACTATTGATTGCATTGACTTTTTTTCCGCATCACTTAATTTTGCCATTGATGGAGTACAGTGTCTAACAGTATAAGATGGAAGGTTGAAAATATACACGTTAACAGGTAAAATAGAAATTGATGAAGAGGGCTGGAAGAAAACAGGATTGGGATGCCGAGAGCATTAGGGCACTCAGGGGACATCTTGATCTCACGCAGGTCAAACTGGCCGGGCAGATGGGCATCAGGCAGCAGACGGTCAGTGAATGGGAACAGGGACGGTATTCACCAAGGGGTGCATCTGCCAAGTTACTCAACATCATAGCAGACAGGAGCGGTTTTGAGTACGAGGCAGGTAAAGTGTAACGCCCTTATTTATCGGGGTATACACGTTAACGGGATGTGTATCATTTTAAAAATATTCGCTATATATCATCAAGGGCATATATCGTAAGGAGTAACGAATGGCTAGAAGGAAGCGAGAGGCATTAACCGTTACAAGGCTGATAAATGAGGTTCTTGTGAACCAATTAAGTATACCTCTACGCCAAATTGTTAATGATACTTCATTTCAAAAATACACCGGATCAAAAAGACCTGATTTACTAATATCCGAATATGAGTATAATGGCGAAAATGACGAACAATTTATCCAGAATTTGGTTGCTTATTCAGAGGCAAAAGATAATTGTGTTGTAGATGATAGCGATTGGAAACAAGCTATAAGAGATGGTAGTGAAAAATCAATAAAATTAAAATTGCCATATTTTATAGTTACAAATTATAAAACATCTATTTTTTATAACTCAAAAACATTAAAATCAATAACATTAAATAGGAATCCTATACGTGAATTCCAGACAATTGACATACTTCGTTTAATAAAGAACAGGCTTAAGAAACAACCAGCTTTAGATAACATACAGACAAATGTTGATTCTATTTCTACAATATCTGAAGCTATTTTCAATAAAAAATTGTGGGAATTGGCAACAGTTTATCGAGGAATAAGTTTTAATAACAATATTCAAAAAATAGACTTCACTATTGGATTTATCTCACTAGAGTTTTTTGAAGAAAAATCTATCTTAGATAATTCAAAAGATAATACGAAAATATATTGGTCTGAATGTAATGATGAAAAAGACGAGAAATTAGTTGCAAATGTCGGTGCTTACATACAACGCTTAGCAAAAGAAACCGACTTTAAAGAATTCAAGAATCTTATCGATGCCCTAAGGATCGCCATTATCGGGGAAATAGGCAAGCCATCACTGGTCTCAAAAGAGGACGTACGAAAAATATACGATATTATAGACTCTATGAGACCTTTGCATGGGGCAGGCTTTGATTTATTTGGTGCTGTATATGAGAATTTTGCCTCAGCTAAAGAAAAAAGAGAATTTGGAGAATTTTTTACCAGGCGTCATTATGCTCATCTCTTAGCTAAGTTGCTTTTACGTGAGGAACAATTTTATAACGACAAAAGAGAATTTACGTTGTGCGATTGTGCCTGTGGGACAGGTGGTTTTCTAACTGAAGGATTTAAAGTATTACAGAACCACTTTGAAAAAAACGGAACGCTTTCAGAAAAAGCTAAATATTTTCTCGCAAATAATTGCTTCTATGGAATAGATGTTAAAGAGGAAAATATATCCCGGACTAGATTAAATATGTTCTTAGTGGGCGATGGGCATACCAATATGACAAAGGCTAATACTTTGAAACCGGGAGAGTATCCATTTAAAATTTATGAATTTAATTATATTATTACAAATCCGCCATATGGTGCAGGCACAATTAAGGCTGACACTATAGCTATATCCACAATAAGAACGGAAATTGCCTTCCTTTGTCGCGTCCGTCAATTATTGGTTGAAGGCGGAAAAGCATGTGTTATTCAACCAGATGGAGTATTAGAGAATCCCTCAGATAAAGAATTCAGAAGAGAAATATTGGAGACTTGTGATATAACTGCTATTGTATCATTGCCAAAATTTGCATTTGCACCTTATACAAAAGAAAAAACCTATGCGTTATTTCTAACAAAAAGAAATAGTCAAATAACTAAGATACAAAAATTCCCTATATGGATGTACATCATAGATAATGATGGCCTTGCCAACTCGGACAAACGATTCCCAACAAAATTACGCAATAATCGTAATGGATGGGTACATGATGAAATATCCGGATGGGTCAGCACGGACGGTGAAGAAATGCCTGGTTTGTTAGAGGAGAGATGGTTAAAATTTGATGATTCCAAATCTAACGGCACTGAATGGATAGATGAAAAGGGAATAAAACGAAGATTAAATAAAGGCGGTTTCATCCCTATTGATAAAGTGATGAATGATCGATTTATAACGCTATTGCCTGAGTATTATCTGCGGCCCTATGAGCCAAAATATATTACTGTATCCGATCTAGAAAATGAAATAAACGCTATTGAAACGTTATTGCAGACTATAAAATAATGAAACTCAAAGATGTTTTCCGAATAATTCAAGGGCATCAAATTACTGATGAAGAGATATATAAAAGTATTGGCAATATTCCTATTTACACGGCCAGCAATGAAATAAAAGGCTATTGGAATAAAATTATTGTCAATCAAGATGATTTACCTTGTATATCATATCCAACAAAAGCAAATAAAGGCGAGGCTTTTATACAAAAGGGCCTATTTGATGCAAATAACACTGCGGTTTTAATCCCGTTACCTCACTGGAGAAATCAAATAGTCCTTGAATGGGCAGCATTAAAACTTGCTGCCATCTTTCTCAAAATAGCCACTAGTAAAGAGGGTGTCAGCTATCTAAATAAAGAGATAGTTGAAGAAATTGAATTCGAAGTCCCAAAAGAAGCAATACAACACAGCGAGATGGAAATATTAGGAAAAGTATTACTATTGAATGCCGGATTAAACTCTATATCAAATCGAATTGATAAAACTTATAATTCCAGTTTGCAGATTGAATATAAAAATTATCAAGCACAAGGGGTTATAGCCGATGACATATTTTCAGTTATTAGTGGCAATTATGGATTGACTGAAGAATATCTATACCCGATTATGTATGCTAATAATGGGAAAATATATAGACTCTTAACTGGGAGTACTGACATTACTGATAATCTACTTATTCCAAGGTGTCTACGTCCAGGTAGACCGGGGACATTGATAACCGTATATGAGGGTGAGGGTATTCATGTGGTTAGAAAAGGAAAGGCTGGTCACATAAATTATTTACCGTACGGTAAATATACAGTTACTGATGATGCTTACATTTTAAAAACAAGAAATGATTGTAAACTAGATATTTCATTAAGATGGATAGTAGCAATATATAGGATGTTATTTATTGAATTTGCATCAAAATCGGATAACGGCACGTGGAATAAGACTGGATTTCTTAAACATACTAAGTTTGATATACCTTGCATAGAAGAACAAGATGCGATTATTAATATAATAAATAGGCTGGAATTTATTAGTGATAAAATTGGCGAACCACAAAAGCGATTACAATCCATACTGAAAAAGGAATTAGTATAAATAAAGATCGTGATGCCATACTGCTCAAGCGTTGTCAACCGCAATGAATTTCACAATTATTCACGACTCGTTAAACATTGAAATTGAGTGATATCTCAGAAAAGTCGGTTTCTGCGCTGTGGCTGTCAGGCCGTCTGTCATGCTTTAACGACGACTCGGGACACAGGATAGAGGTTATCTGCCCGGGCCGGGTCAGCACACGCGGCGGCTGCGACTTTCAGGACGTAGTAATAAAAGTGAATGGCGAGAAGACCGTCGGCGATGTCGAGGTTCACCTTACGTCCGACCTCTGGCAGCGGCACGGGCACCATAAAGACGCGGCCTATAATGGTGTGATACTGCATGTTTCGATGTGGCAGCGCGGATTCCTGCCCGTCAGGCTGCAGGACGGCAGTATCCTCAGTACCGTGATCCTGGCCCAGTACATTAAAACCAGTGGCAACCTGCTGCAGCGCATTGTTGCCACGCCAGCCCGGCGTTGCCCGAACCTGGTCAGCTCCGGGAAGAAGGCCGACCGGATCATTGTGGAGGCCGGCCTGGCAAGGTTCGAACAGAAATCAGCCAGATTTGCGCAGGCATTGCGGGCCAGCGATTTTGAGCAGGCGCTGTATAAGGGCATCTGCCGCGCGCTGGGATATGCCAGGAACGTTAAGCCTTTCGAGACACTGGCCGGAAAAGCGACGGCAGATATGGTCAGGAGTTATGCTGCGGGGAGCCTGCGGGCGAAATATGCACTGCTGCTCGGCGTGGCAGGTCTCGCGGACGGGAGGATGAACCTTCTCCCCGAGGGAGTGCAGCCAATGAAGGCGTCGGACTGGATTATTGCGTCCTCAAGGCCGCTAAACCATCCCGCCCTCAGGATCGCCGGCCTGTGCCACCTGCTACACAGGTATGAGAAATCCGGCCTGGCCTCCAGTCTGGCTGATCTAGTGGTTAATGCGCCGTCGCGGGAGTCAGTAACTATGCTCGACAGGGCCTTTACAGTGGAAGGCGTTGATTCGCGGGTTCTAATAGGAACTAGCAGGGCCAGGGAGATCGTGGTGAACGCGGTGCTGCCGTTCTTACGGGCCTACGGCGCAAGCATCAATAACGGTACGCTGGAAGAGAATGCGAGGCGCATCTATGGATCATACCCTTCGTTGTCGCAAAATGAGCTGACGCGTTACATGAGCGAGCTGCTTGGCAACCAGGCCTTCGGCGCCTGCAGGCAACAGGGCCTTCTGCATATCTACCACACGTGGTGCCGCATCAAAGAATGCGGGAGCTGTCCCATAGTCACTTTGCGAAAGACAGCCCCGGTATGACGTCATGACAGCTGTCGCGCAAGTTGCCCGATATGCAGCGGTAATAGGCGCAGGAGGCAATCATGGCCGCGTTATCTGTACACAGTATAGGTGGTGGTATCAGGATAGGCAGCGGTGAATCAGCCTTGAAGCGCTCGCGCAATGCATCGTTGGATGCCACTCCTCCAGCCAGCATTATCTGCTTTACGCCGGTCCTCAGGGCGGCTTGTATGGTCTTGCCGACCAGGACAGCGATGATCGCCTCCTGGAAAGCCGCCGCCGCCTCTTTCACCCACTGGTCATCGTGCTCCCCCTTCTCCTCAACCATGTGCAGCAGCGCTGTTTTCACTCCGCTGAAACTGAAATCATCGGTCTCTTTGAGCCATGCGCGGGGAAGCGACAGGGAGGTTGTTACTCCCCTGGTGACGGCCTGAATGGACGGACCTCCCGGATAGGGCAGTCCGAGTATCCTGGCGCCCTTGTCAAAGGCTTCGCCGGCCGCATCGTCCCGCGTGCATCCCAGCCGGCGGAAGCTGCCGTGGTCCTCCATCAGGATTATGTCGCTGTGCCCGCCGGATACGATCAGGCAGAGGCAGGGCAACTGTGGAGCGGATCCGGACAGCCAGTTGGCATAGATATGTCCCTCCAGGTGGTTGACGCCGATAAAAGGCAAGTCTTCCGCCTGTGAGATCGCCCTGGCAAAATTAACGCCCACAATCAAAGATCCAGCCAGCCCCGGCCCCACCGTGGCAGCTATTACGTCGATCTGTTTCAGGGTGAGCCCTGCTTCGATCAGCGCATTTTCAGCCACGGGAGCTATGGTGAGCAGGTGCTGGCGCGAGGCCACTTCGGGCACTATGCCGCCGTACCTGGCATGGATATCCACCTGAGACGAGATCACGTTGGACAGGATGGTATCCCCGTCCTTTACGATCGCTGCAGCGGTCTCGTCGCAGGATGTTTCGAACGCGAGTATATTCACGGCAGGGATTATAGCACAAAGCTAATACGGTATCCGGCGATTGCTGTTTTGCGGACGTGTTGCTACAATTAAACCCCGGCTCAAATCAGCATCTGATAGCGAGGATAACAATATGGAAATAACCTGGTTCGGCCACTCTTGTTTCCGCATCAAAGGCAAGGAGGCGGTCGTATTGATCGACCCCTGTCCCGATACAACCGGCTATTCTCTGGGCAAGGTCCAGGCTGATATGGTGGCAATCAGCCATGCGCATCCCGGCCATTCCTATCTCGACACACTGCAGGAAGGATACCGGGTTATCAAAGGCCCCGGGGAATATGAGATAAAGGATACCTACATTACGGGGATAGCCGCCTTTCATGACGACGAACAGGGTAAAAAATCGGGCAAGAACACGATCTATGTGATCGAAATTGAGGGTGTGACGCTATGCCACCTGGGTGACCTCGGCCACTCGCTTACCCCCGAGGTAACGGGTGAACTGGGTAACATCAACGTGCTCTTCGTACCGGTTGGCGGGCATTCCACCATCGGCGGCCAGGTCGCGGCAGACCTGGTGAGGAACCTCAATCCGGGCTTTGCTATACCCATGCATTATAAGACGGCGGATGAGAAGGCCGACATTGAATTTCCCGAGAAATTCCTCAAAGAGCTCGGCATCAAGGAGTTAGCCTCGCAGCCCAAGCTTATAGTCACCAGGACCAATATCCCCGCTACTACGCAGGTCGTGCTGCTCGACTACCCGCATTAGCCGATCGTGCCGGCTTTGACATATAAATTGCCCTGACGTATCATTGCTCGTTATGAGCCTCGCTAAACGTGTTTACGATCTTCAGCAGGTTGAGCTTTCCATCCAGGACCACATTAAACAACTTGAGGCTATGGACCTGCGTATCCGCCATAACGACCAATTTGAGCAGGCTGAAGCCGCATTGAAGTCGGCCGAGAACGAGCGGGCAGAGCTTGAGAAACGATACAAAGAGCTGGATGCTGAGGCTGAGGCCCTGCGGACGCAGCTCGGGCAGATCCAGGACAAGCTGTACGGCGGCAAAATAAAGAACCCCAAGGAGCTGGTCGGCTACGAGCAGGAGGCTACTATGATTAAAGCCGGCCTGGATAAAAAGGACGATGTGCTGCTGGATATGATGGAGAAGCTGGAAACGGATAAAGTGGCGATCAGGAAGCTGCAGGATGTCTGCAAGGCAGCCGGGAACGCCTGGGAAAGCGAGAAAAGTGAACTGCATGGACAGGTGAGTGAGGTCAAAAAGGAATTGAGTGAGCTTGAAAAGAAGCGTGGCGAGATGCTGGCGTCGATCGACAGGGATGCGCTCGCCACATATGAATCCGTGAAGGGCAGGAAGGGACAGGCTGTGGTTAAGGTGGAGCAGGGACGCTGCCTGGGCTGCCGGGTGACATTGTCCGTCAGCGAGATGCAGCACGCGCGCGGCAACGCCATTGTAACCTGCGGCAATTGCGGCCGAATATTGTATTTAACATAACCTATTTGACCTGCTGTCAGTCAAGTTGTAGAGTAATTGAGCCAAGCAGGCCGGGTGACCGCTGCGGTTTTGAAAATCGTAGAGGAAAGTCCGAACTCCACCAGGCAGGGTGCTGGGTAACGCCCAGGAGGGGTGACCCTACGGAGAGTGCAACAGAAACATACCGCCTGTCGCAGGATGGGTAAGGGTGAAATGGTGAGGTAAGAGCTCACCGGCGGCCGGGAGACCGGTCGGCCGTGCAAACCCCACCCGGAGCAAGACCTAATAGGGGGCTATGGCACGCCTGGGCTGACCCCGGGTTGGTCGCATGATCGCCGTGGCAACACGTCGGCTAGATGGATGGTCACCGCTCCGTGAAAACGGAGGCACAGAAATCGGCTTACAGGCCTGCTTGGCTATTCTTTCTATGCTGCGACAAATTCAGCAAGCTTTTTTCTTTGATCTGTGTCTCCTAGCATCGTGACGATCGAGCGTGATAGCTTGCTACGATGACCATGAACCATACGATTTAAATTGCCTTTTGGCGCCCCTGCTCCGGGTCGTTTACCGCCTCTGCTCATAGCGGGTAAAGTCAATCGAAAATAGATAAGAGTTGTCAAGTAGGTTCAGAAGTCTTTAGTGCTGATCGGCATGGGCCTCTGTGCTAGGGATAGCTGGAAGGGTGTGCTCCGACATATCTGACATACACTGCTTTCTCATTTGAATCCACTTCGTACCATACACGGTTACTTTCTGTTATATCGTACTGCAAGAATCCTTTGAGTCTGCCCTTCAGTTTCTTCAGTTTACCGGCAGATTTTAATCGATCCTTGGGATTCTCCTGCAGAAATCTCTTAAGTTCAACTATCTTGTCCGGCAGTTGTTCTTCAAGAGAATGCCAGGCTCTCTCAACGTTACGATTACGGAAAAAGATTTGATATGGGGTCATCTATCTAAGAGGGAAATATTTAGTTTTAGAATGGTCCTTTACCGTTAGGGCGCTCATTGCCTCCTGATTGTCTAAGGTTTCTGCGGTGGCTTTCCAGTCTTCCAATATGGTGTCCACCTTATGCCACTTGTTCGTCAGCATAGCTTCCGAAATGCCTTCGACAAGCTCATTGGTAAATTCGATTTTCTCCTGGGAGGTCAGTTGTTTCAGCCAGGGCGGAGTTTCGTATTTGCCCGCTCCGCTTGTATCGACGCATATCTTCATGGCCAATTCCAGGTAGTAATTCTCCTTGTATAGATTGGCAATCCTCTCTCTGTTCAGAATGGTCAGCTTATGACTGCCATATGCAACGGTGACTGGCTCGGTTGCGGCCATGCCGAGCCAATGCGCCTGATTCCGTCTAAGTTCGCTAGGATTCACAATCGCATCAGAAAACGGTGTGGTAACCATAATGACGCTCCTTCAAAAAAGCGTACACAATTATATACACAATCATGTACAAATCTATACAATTACAATAAATCATCTACTACTTTTTGTCAATCCAGTTATCTTTCTTTGTAATCAGATATTAACCTCGTCCCATTTATGACTTTAGTCCTGTGCTATACTGAAAGGCACAGAAATCGGCTTACAGGCCTGCTTGGCTATTCTTGGATATAAACGGAAATGCGCTAAAATATAAGCTATTACAATTAGTGTACCTCAAAAATATATTTCTACTGCTGGAGTTGATCAGATGCATATGAGAAAGAAACCGGTCCTGTGTGTCCTGCTGGCACTGGCTGTGCTGGTGACCAGCCTGCCCATGCTGGCCTGTGATACCAAGTTTATACCGGGCGAAGCCGATAAGAAAATCATGCAGGGATTGCCGCCCGAGTTCCTGGCCATCAGCCAGGCCTGGGACCTGCTGCAAAAGAACTACGTCGATAAAGCCAAGCTCGACCCGGTCAAGATGGCCCAGGGGGCCATACGGGGTATGGTCGCAGCAGTGGACGATCCCTATACCGAATATTTCTCACCCCAGTCATTTGAGTCGACTGTGATCGATCTGACCGGCCTTTACCAGGGCATCGGCGCATATATAGGCAAAAAGGAAGATCAGATCGTGATTATGGCGCCCATGCCCGGCTCTCCGGCGGAAGAGGCCGGATTGAAGTCGGGAGATATGATACTGAAGATTGACGGGCAGTCTACCGCACAGATGAACACTACGGAGGCTTCACAGAAGATAAGGGGCCCGGCCGGATCAGATGTTGTCCTCCTGATTTACAGGGAGGGCGACAAGGAGCCGTTCGAGCAAAAGGTGACCAGGCGCGAGATCAAGATGGATTCAGTTAAATTCGAGATGCGGGGCCAGATGGCTTATATCCGGATACAGCAGTTCATCTTGCCTACTACCAGCGATTTCAAAACCGCGCTGGTGGAGGCATATAAGCAGGGTGCTAAAGGCATCATCCTCGACCTGCGCGATAATCCGGGTGGCTTACTATCTGAGGCTGTAGATGTAGCAAGCCAGTTCTTAACGCGCGGGATCGCGGTCAAGGTCGTGGATAAAGATGGTTGGGAGACCGTCCAGAAGGTGAAGCCGGGCGGCATCGCTAAAGAACTGCCCGTGATAGTGCTGGTCAACGGAGGCAGCGCCAGCGCCAGTGAGATTGTGGCGGGGGCATTGCAGGACAACGGCAGGGCCAAGCTGGCCGGCCAGAAGACATTCGGCAAAGCCAGTGTGCAGAATTTCATCAAACTCGATGACGGATCAGCCATCAAGATGACGACGGCGCATTATTACACGCCCAACGGCACGCTTATCAGCGGCACCGGCCTGACGCCCGATTACATCACGTCGCTCAAGGATGAGGAATTGATCAAGTGGGCCGAGGAATACCTTAACAGCGTAATTTCGTCCCAGCCGATAACCGCGCCGGCCAAATAGGATAGACCGCGGGCTAATTACCGGCCATGCCGGCAAAATAGCTGTGCAATCTGGCGTCGCCTGTCAGCTCCGGGTGGAAGGAGGTGGCGAGCAGCTTCCCCTGCACGGCTGCCACGATCTCGCCACCGGGCAGTCTGGCCAGCACTTCCACACTGCCGCCAACCTTCTCAATCAAAGGTGCGCGTATAAATACGGCAGGGAAGGGACCTCCCCGCAGTGCTGTTATTTGAAGGTGTGTTTCGAAGCTGTCCACCTGCCTGCCGAAGGCATTGCGCTTCACGGTCATGTCCATAAGTCCGAGGGTATCCATTGGGGTCCCGTCCGGATTCTCCGCACCGCTGGCAAGGCATATCATGCCGGCGCACGTTCCCCAGACCGGTATATTTCGTTCAGCCAGTTGTTTCACAGGGCCGGCCAGGCCGTAGCAGCTCATCAATTTCATGATGGTGGTGCTTTCCCCGCCCGGTATGACCAAGCCGCTTATCTTCTCCAATTGGCCCGGTAATCTCACCTCGGTTGCCGTGACGCCGATCCGCTCGAACATGTGAATATGTTCTATGAAGGCGCCCTGCACGGCCAGCACCCCTATTATCATTCTATTTCTTCCTTATGCCTCATACTGCAGCAGTTATAATCTATGAGCGCCGCCCGCCTTTGAAGGCGGGCGGCGCAACTTCTCGTATCAAACGGTGAAATTGTACTACAAGATGGGCAGGTATTTCTTGATCTCGTATTCTGTTACCTGGATCCTGTACTGGTTGTACTCTACTTTCTTGTTCTGGATAAAAGCGTTGAAGCAGTGGTCTCCCAGCGCTTTCTTAACCAATGAGCTTTTCTCCGTTAATGTGATGGCCTCAGAAAGGCTGCCCGGCAGGGTTTTGATGCCCCGGCGCCTCCTCTGTTCCTCAGTCATCTCGTACACATTCTCCTCGACCGGCGCGGGCGGCTCCATCCCTTTCTCGATGCCTTCCAGACCTGCCGCCAGCATAACGCTGAATACCAGGTAGGGATTGCATGCAGGATCGGGTGACCTGTATTCCATGCGTGTCGCCATCTCACGGCCGGGCTTATATTCCGGTACCCTGATCAGGTCCGCGCGGTTACGCCGGGCCCATGACAGGTATACGGGCGCCTCATAGCCGGGCACCAGGCGTTTATACGAGTTGATCCACTGGCTTGTGACCGACGTTATCTCGGGGCCATATTTCAACAGGCCGGCGATATAGCTCCTGGCTATCTTGGACAGGTGGAAAGGATCGTTCTTGTCGAAAAAGGCGTTCCTTTCACCCTTGAAGAGCGACTGGTGCACGTGCATGCCGCTGCCGTTCTCCCCGAAGATGGGCTTGGGCATGAAGGTTGCATAAACACCGTTCTCCATGGCTACCTGTTTTACCACCAGCCTGTAGGTCATTACATTGTCCGCCATGGTGAGCGCGTCCGTGTAGCGCATATCGATCTCGTGCTGGCTGGGAGCTACCTCGTGATGAGAGTATTCGATACCGATGCCCATCTCCTCGAGGGCCAACACGGTCTGGCGGCGAAGGTCAACCGCCATGTCCAGCGGCACCAGGTCGAAATAACCGCCGGAATCCAGGATCTCGGTGCCCTTGTTATCCTTGAAATAGAAGTATTCCAACTCGGGGCCTACGTAGAAGGTATAGCCCAGGTCGGAGGCGCGCTTGAGGTTCTGCTTGAGGATATACCTGGGGTCCCCCTCAAAAGGTTGCCCTTCAGGTTTGTATATGTCGCAGAACATGCGTCCGACAGATTGCTCCTTGGGCCTCCATGGCAGCAACTGGAAGGTATCCGGGTCCGGCAGGGCGATCATATCGCTTTCATCTATGCGGGCGTAACCCTCGATGGACGAACCGTCAAAGCCCATTCCTTCCTCCATGGCACGTTCAAGCTCCTCTATAGTGATAGAGAAGCTCTTGAGGAAGCCAAGTATATCTGTAAACCACAGGTTGATGAACTTAATATCGTGTTCTTTGGCCATTTTGAGCACATATTCTACAGCCTCTGCTCTATCTTTCTTTACCATGTTTCCTCCAATACGTATTTTTATCGCACTTTGTAATCAAAACATAAATCAAATGCAAAGTCAAAACTATTTGCATAGCTTCCGGCAGTGCATTACACATATAAAAGGAGAGGCACAGGCTTGAGCCTGTGCCTCTCCTCATTGAAGAAGATCTAAATGTCGAAATAAAGGTAAAACTCGTGGGGGTGGGGCCTTAGCCTGATCTCATCGATCTCTTTTGTTCGCTTGTAGTCGATCCAGACATCGATAACATCCTGTGTGAAAACTCCGCCCTTGAGCAGGAATTTATGGTCCTTTTCGAGAGCATTGACGGCCTGTTCGAGTGAACCGGGAACAGTCTTCAGTTTTTTAGCCTCTTTAGCGCTGAGTGTGTAAGTGTCCTTGTCGAATGGCTGGCCCGGATCGATCTTGTTCTCGATGCCGTCAAGTCCAGCCATCAGAAGTGCGGATAGACACAGATAGCCGTTACTGCTGCAGTCAGGGGGCCTGTACTCGATCCTCTTGGCATTGGGGTTCTCCGAGTACATGGGTATGCGTACGGCAGCGCTACGGTTGGCGGCGGAGTATACCAGGTTGACCGGTGCTTCGAAGCCTGGCACCAATCTCTTGTAGGAGTTGGTGGTGGGGGAGCATATCGCTGATAGGGCTTCGGCATGCTTGAGAAGTCCGCCGATATAATATTTGCAGGTCTGGCTGATGAGCGCATAGCCCTTGGGATCGAAAAACATATTCTTGCCATCTTTGAAAAGGCTCTGATGGACATGCATGCCGGAACCATTGTCCTGGAAAATGGGCTTGGGCATAAAGGTTGCCACCTTATTGTGCTTGTGGCAGACGTTCTTGATAACGTATTTGAACCACATCATCTGGTCGCCCATCCTGAGCAGGTCCTTGTATTTCATGTCGATCTCGCACTGCCCGGCAGTGGCCACCTCATGATGGTGAACCTCTATCTCAAGTCCCGCTGCTACCATGGTTTCCACAATCTCAGACCTGAGGTCCTGCAGTGAGTCATGAGGCGCAACCGGAAAATAGCCCTCCTTGTACCTCGGTTTGTAACCGAGGTTTGGCTTTTCGTCCCTGCCGGTGTTCCAGTCGGCTTCAATTGAGTCGATGTAGTAGTAGCCGCTGCGCTGGTCCTGGTCGAACCGTATGTCGTCGAAGATGAAGAACTCCTGTTCCGGGCCGCAGTAGCAGGTGTCGGCAAGACCTGTGGACCTAAGATACTGGACTGCTTTCTTAGCTATATACCTCGGATCCCTGGTGTAGGGCTTCTTGGTTATGGGATTATACACATCACAGATAATGCTCAGCGTGGGATGCTGGGGGATGGGATCAATTATGGCGGTTCCCGGGTCGAGCATCAAAATCATATCGCTCTCCTGGATGTGCTGGAAGCCGCGGATGCTCGAGCCGTCGAAGCCAATGCCCTCGGCCCAGATTCCGCCCTTGGCCGGATCGGAGTCCAGGTTGCCATTCAACTCGCCCGCTGTGATTGTGAAATGCTGCCATAGTCCCGGCAGGTCGTTGAATTTCAGGTCGATGAACTTGATATTCTCGTCCTTGACCTTTTTCAAAATCTTGTCCGGAGTCATTTTTTCGGGTACCAAATTGGTCCTCCTTTATTTTATTGTTCTAAACGTAAGACAATGCGCCGGAATTTCCGCAGGGTCTTTCTGTTTATATACGCTGTTAATTTAACTGTGGAATGTTACAAACAGATTAAATTACCCGGTTTTTGCCGAAAATATTTCTTAAAATCGGGGATTGGCGTTGGAATTCATCGTCCCGCGGCCGGAAAATGAGCGGTTTTCCTTAATTATCCCCCGGTTTTAAGAAAACCCCCCGTAAGCCCTTTCACCATGTTGAGATATGTCCAGCCCGACCATCTCCTCCTCGTTCTTAACGCGCAGGCCAAAAGTGGCATCGACAACTTTGGCCACAACCCAGGTCATGCCGAATGAATAACCGGCAACCACCGCCACAGCCAACGTTTGGATAAGCACCTGTGTCCCGTTTCCATCTATCAAACCTGATTTTCCGCCTATAGCAGCAGTTGCCAGAAGTCCGGCTGCGATGGTACCGACGGATCCGCCCACTCCATGACAGGCGAAAACGTCCAGTGATTCGTCTATCTTGTTGGATTTATTGCGCCAGAGCATGACATAGTAGGAAATGATAGCCGCCCCTATTCCGATAGGTATGGCGGCCATGGGGTGGATATATCCGGAAGCCGGCGTCACGGTAGCCAGTCCCACGACTGCGCCCGTAGCGACGCCCAGTACCGATGGCCTGCGATGTATCCACCCGAGTATAAGCCACGTTATGGCTGCAGAAGCTCCGGCAAAATTGGTGGAGGCGAAGGCGCTGGCGGCCAGCCCGTTGGCGGCAAGCGCACTGCCGGCGTTAAAGCCGAACCAGCCGAACCACAGCAGGGCGGTACCAAGCACCACGTATGGAATGCTGTTGGGCTCCATCACCTCTCTCTCTTCGAAACCGCGCCGGGGTCCGAGGACTAACGCTATTGCCAGAGCTGCAAACCCGGCGTTGATATGTACCACGGTACCGCCGGCGAAATCCAGCACTCCCAGGTTAGCCAGCCAGCCGCCGCTTCCCCATACCCAATGCGCTATCGGGCAATATACCACTGTAAACCAGATTACTGAGAAGAAGAGCAGGGAGCTGAACCTGATGCGCTCCACCACACCGCCTGTAATAAGCGCCACTGTGATGATGGCGAAAGTTGCCTGGAACATCATAAAGAGGAAATGGGGGACAGTAGTAGCGTAGGTACTGGAAGGTTCCATGCCCACGTTCATCAGGCCGGCCCATTGCAACCCGCCAAATAGACCTTTAAAGTCAGGCCCAAAGCTAATGCTGTAGCCGTAAAAAGCCCATAATATCGAAATGAGCCCCAGCATCACAAAGCTCATCATTAAAGTGGAAAGCAGGTTTTTTTGCCTGACCATGCCGCCATAAAAAAAGGCCAGTCCCGGGGTCATCAACATCACCATTGCGGTGGCGATCAGTAGCCATGCCGTATCACCGGAATTAATTTGCATGGTAACCTCCTGTGAATAGATGCCACCACTTTAAATGTTGATTGTTACAGTTGTGTTAAATCATTGAATTCTCCATGTGAAAGCGGGACGCCCTTTATAAGGGCGCCCCCCCAATTTGGATTTGTCCAGGTTATTTGCCCGTTATGCAGGTATCTCCGTTATCGTTGGTCCTTACCCTCATCGCGTTCTCGACCGGCAGCACAAAGATCATGCCATCTCCTTCCCTGCCTGTCCGGGCAGCGACGCAGATGATGTCCAGGGCCACCGGGCATTCCTCATCGGCAAGCACTATTTCTATTTTCACCTTAGGCAGGAAATCGACGCGATATTCGCCGGCCCGCCATTGCAAAGCGATGCCCTTTTGCCTGCCGCGACCGCTGACATGTGTCACGGTCATGCCCAGCATTCCCTTGGCGGAAAGGGCGTCCTTGACGGCATCCAGCTTTTCCGGCCTGATAATAGCCTCAATTTTTTTCATTATGAAACACCTCCGTAAGCGGTTTCACCGTGTTGTGATATATCGAGCCCGACTGCTTCCTCCTCTTCCTTTACCCGCAGGCCCATGGTGGCCTTGAGTGCTTTTGCCAGCAGCCAGGAGATAGCGAAGGCATATGCCGCAGTGGTTACGATGGCCAGGGCCTGTATCAGCATCTGTTTCCAGTTCCCGTCGATTAGCCCGGAACCGGCGGCGTTGACTGCCGTGGTGGCGAAGATACCGGTTGCCAGGGCGCCCCATGTCCCTCCCATGCCGTGGCAGGCGAAAACGTCCAGTGACTCATCGACGCCGGATGATTTTGCCCTCCAGACCATCACGTAGTAAGAGATAATCGAACCGATGGCGCCGATGGGGATGGCGGCCCAGACCGGGACGTAACCGGCGGCCGGTGTAATGGCCACTAACCCCACTACCGCGCCGGTTGCTGCCCCCAGCACCGAAGGCCGGCGGTGAATCCAGCCGAGTATCATCCAGGTGAACCCGGCAGCCGCAGCTGAAGTGTTGGTGGTGATGAAAGCGTTGGAGGCAAGCCCGCCTGCGGTCAGGGCGCTGCCGGCATTGAAGCCGAACCAGCCGAACCAGAGCAGCGCCGCCCCCAGCACGACAAAGGGTATATTGTTGGGCTCCATGGATTCTCCTTCCTTGAATCCCATACGCGGTCCCAGCACCAGAGCCAGGGCCAGGGCCGATATCCCGGCGTTGACATGCACAACCGTGCCGCCGGCGAAATCAAGGGCACCCAGCTGAGCCAACCAGCCGCCGCTTCCCCAGACCCAGTGTGCGATAGGGCAATAGACGAGAGTGAACCATAGCGCCGCAAAGGCAAGCAGGGCGCCGAATTTGATGCGTTCAACGACTGCGCCCGTCCAGAGCGCCACGGTGATAATGGCGAAGGTGGCCTGGAAGGCCACAAAAGCAAGTTGGGGCACTGTGGTCGCATAGATGGGGGACGGGTCCTGGCCGATGCCTGCCAGACCGAACCAGTTCAGGTTACCCACCAACCCCTTAACATCGGGACCGAAAGCCATGGTATATCCATAGAGTACCCATAATATGGATACCATACAGAGGATGGCGAAGCTCATCATTATGGTGGAGAGCAGGTTTTTTCTCCTGACCATTCCCCCGTAGAAAAAGGCCAGGGCTGGGGTCATCAGCAATACCAGCGCACTTGAGGTAAGTAGCCAGGCGGTATCGCCCGAATTCATAGTGGACCTCCTTTTTAGTAAGATAACCGAATTGTAAAGGAAGCCTGTTTCGGGCTTATTACGGCGATGTTAAGATCATGTTACGAGAGGGGCTATCTGGCGAGGCCGGATTCCTTGAATTTATATCCTATATTCCTGACTGTTTCGATGAATGAGTGTATGGGGTCCTCTATCTTGCTGCGCAGCCTTCTGATATGCACGTCAACCGTCCTGTCACCCCCATAGTAATCATAGCCCCAGATCTCGTTCAGCAGCGACTCGCGCGTGAAGACCTTGCCCTCGTTGGTTGCCAGCAGCTTGAGCAGCTCATATTCCTTGAAGGTCAGGGCCAGCAGGCGGCCGGCCAGCTCCACCTCGCACCTGACGGGATCGATTGCCAGGTCCCCTACTTTGATTACTTTGTCCCGGTCGGGCCTGGTGGTTTGAGCTACGGCGCGCCTTATCCTGGCTGACAGCTCATCCATATCCCAGGGTTTGGTAACGAAGTCCTCAAATCCCTGCTCCAGAACCAGGTGCAAAGTTGAAGAAGATATCAGGGCTATAACTGGAAGAGGCCTGCGCAACTTGAGCTTCCTGAACCACTTCCAGGACGAGTCTCCGTGCGTGGATATCGAAGAGATGTCTATCAGCACAACATTAAAGGATTGGCGGGCATCATGCTGTATAACATCGTCAGCGTATACGCAGGCGGTACAGGAAAAACCCATGCGGCTAAGTCCGGCGCTGAGGTCCCTCACGCGGTCCATTTCGTTGGTAACCAGCAGAATATTGTACATGTCGCTCTGCGCTAATTATAGCAATTCAACAAATGGCCTCAACCTGGATACCTCCAGCAGGCCGCACATGGCATGGTTGGTAACTGCCAGGCCGCTCTCGGCCGCCGCCGCCGCGGCGTTCAATCCGCTCAGCGTGACCAGACCGGTCTTATCGTGGTTGTAAGGTATCTCGCACATCCTTTCACCTGGCCTGGCCAGGAATGAGCGGCTGATAAGGCCGCTGTTGTTCATGTGCTGCAGCAGTTCATCGGCTCTGCCATACGATAGTCTGGGTATCTCGTGATATGCTGCCAGCACCTTACCATTGCCAGTGGCCACAGCCTGAGTGACATCGGTCATCCTGCCGGCGATGAAGATTTCGGAAGGGTCGATTGTTGAGCCCGTGAATTCAACGAGGTCGACAAATCTGAAAGGCTGCCATTCCTTTACCTGGAGCAGGCCTCCGAAACGCGCATGGGCAGGAATGCCTGATTTAAGCAGGCAACCGTTCACAGCCACGTAGCATACGGTGGACAGTCCCACCTGGCCTGCGGGAACTACGATGCCGCCGAGGTTGTTGCCTTCCCCTGCCAGTGCGACCATGTTCGATGAGGAAAGTCCGGCCTGGAATACGCCCTTCATAATTTTCAACGCGGCAGGGAATTGATCGCTGGAGAACAGTGACACGTCTACCGGTATGCGCCCTGTCCCTGTGCGCAGTCCGACATTGGTCTGGTAGGCCAGTCGCTCTATCTTGGATCCGACAAAGCCGATCTTGTCGGTGACAAGCGAGTTCCTCAACTCTTCGAGGCCGGTTCCGGTAATGGTGCGGCCGTCCTTGTGTCGCATAGAGCGGGTCAGGCCGCGTTCATCCATTATTTTTAGATGGTAACGCACGGCACGTTCGCCCAGGTAGATGCCCTGTTCCTCCAACAGTCCTGATATCATCTTGCTGCCCATGGGCGACTGCGCATCGCTCAGTATCTTCAGTATGGCTGTAAACTTCCTTTCGACGTCGCGCGTTTCCTGTCCAATCATATCTTTATCACCTCACTGCAACCTCACAGGAATCCCCTTTGCGGCCAGGTATTCCTTGGCCTGTCTGATCGAATACTCCCTGTAATGAAAAATGCTGGCGGCCAGCACCGCGTCCGCCCTGCCAAGCGCCAGTGCCTGATAAAGGTGCTCGAGCGTGCCGGCCCCGCCGCTGGCAATGACCGGTACCGCCACCAGTTCACTGACCGCGCGGTTGAGTTCATTATCGTAGCCAGCCCTATGCCCGTCGGCATCCCAGCTGGTCAGCAATATCTCGCCTGCTCCCAGGCCGACCGCCTCCTCAATCCATTTAAGTACGTTGATACCCGTCGGCTTGCGGCCGCCGTGCGTGTATACCTCCCATCCGGCTGCGTTTTCGTTGACCGATCGTCTGGCGTCCACCGCCAGCACCATGCATTGCCTTCCGAAAATGGCAGCGCCCTCCCTGAGCAGGCCTGGATTCTGCACGGCGGCGGTATTTATCGACACTTTGTCGGCGCCGGCTTGCAGTATACGGCGTATATCATCAATCGTACGCAGGCCGCCGCCCACGCAGAGTGGGACGAATACCTGCCGGGCTACCTTTTCTACGACGTTTACCATAGTGTCCCTGGCCTCGGGAGTGGCCCCGATATCGAGGAATACCAGCTCATCTGCGCCTTCGCGGTAGTAGAAGGCCGCCTGCTCCACCGGATCGCCCGCATCACGAAGGTTGGTGAAGCTGGTGCCCTTGACCACTCGTCCATCCGTGACGTCGAGGCAGGGTATCACACGTTTGGTTAACATAGGCGTACCATCACGAGAGAGCGTATTTCAAGAAGTTGGAATACATGATGAGCCCCGGCTCGCCGCTTTTTTCGGGGTGGAATTGCGTAGCGAACAGATTATTTTTTATTAACATCGAGCAGAATTCGATGCCGTATTCCGTCAGGCCGGCAACAGCGGAGCTATCCGCCGGGTGAGCGTAATAGCTGTGCACGAAATAGAAATCGGTGTTGTCCGGTATGTTGTTGAAAACCGGGTGGCTGACGACCTGCCTGACCTGGTTCCATCCCATGTGGGGCACCTTCTGTCCCTGCGGCAGCTTTCTGACCTTGCCGGGTATAATGCCCAGGCATCTGTGCTCCCCGTCCTCCTCTGTGCTGGACAGGAGCACCTGCATGCCCACGCAGATGGCGAACAGAGGACGCCGGAGCTCGACCAGCTTCAGGACCGCGGCGGCCATGCCTGATGCCTGCAGACTTTGCATCGTATCTCCGCCCGCGCCGACGCCGGGCAGGAACACAGCATCCGCTTTGAGAATGGCAGATACGGAATCAGTGACGGTGGCCTGATAGCCAAGCTTTACCAAGGCGTTAACCACGCTGCCGATGTTGCCGGCGCCATAATCGATTACGGCAATTTTCTTTGTATCTTTTTTCATGATCGTCCCGGAAAAGGCCTAATTCGTTATTATTCAATCAACGGTATACGGCAACCTGTTGCCGTAATTGTAGCATGGAGAAATTTGGTTGTCAATATAAATTAGTTTGCAGGCTTGCTTGAGCATTCATAAAGGTTATTATTTTAAAAAGCAGATTGCCTTCCGGCTTTTAGGATCTGCCAGTATTTGTACATACTGTCCTTTGGATACGGAGGGAACGTCTATCAAGCTTATTATGTCCGCGAACTCGGCCAGTTCCGGTAATATGTTTTTTAATACATTTGTGGATTTTTCAAAAAATTCATTATTGTAGGAAGTCTCACTATCACCTGGATATAGCGGCAGATAGATGATTTGAGATTCAACCAGATCCTGGAAGAAATGAGTGCCGTATGATACTTCGGGCACATGCCCCATTTCCTCCCGGGCAATTTCAACGAGCACTGATGTGTTGCTGATATCCGAATAACCGACATTTACACCGAGATCGATGTTACTGCTGCCCCAGCGTCCCGGCCCCATCATCATTATTTTGCCTTCCTTAACAGCCGGGTGTTTATTGATGTGGCCAACGATCCGCCCCACAGATTTTTTAATTTCCAGAGATTCGATGTGGCTGTATTTCAAGGGATCTATGTATAATATATACCTCAAATTCGAGGCCAGGCCGCCGCTGATAAACTTCTTTGCTTTAAACAAAACACGTTTATGCGGTATGTTATCAGGGATTGTAATTGTGCCTGATGTTCCCGGAACCTGCAAAGATCTGCACTGAAGCAAATTTACCTTGATTTCACCTTCTGCCGTGATATGGGCAGTAAATTCTATATCAACCGGATGCCCCTGGGCGGACTCCAGCCTCATCAGCATATCGTGCATAATCTTAATGAAAGGAGTTCTTTTTAATAAAGAATCCATGGTTAAAACCAGACTATTAGATGATGCGCGGGGGACAGCACTAATAACGGCTCTGGTAAAACCGTCCTGCATTATTGATGCTATTAAATTAAGGTTCGGATAGTCGCAATCAGCCAGGATTTCCGCCACAGGCAGGGTGGTTAATTCGTTGAGCCGGATATCGAGCAAATCAACGTTGTGCTGAGAGTACTTGGCGATTTTGGCGCCGATCTCGGGTCTCAAATTGGGGTGGCTTATGGCGATCATCCTCGTATAATCACCGCTTACGCGGTTGACCGCGCGGGTGCCCAGGCCGAACACCAGTCGCAGCATCCCTTTCTGCGAATCTATGCGATCTGTCCACGCATAAAGATTTTTTGAGAAGGCGACTCCGGCCAGGGTCGGGAAAAAGAAGTCCTTATATGGCATACCTGATACCCGTTGTACCAGTATTGCCATTTGTTCATCGTTCTCCCCGAGGCCTTGATTATGTCGATATGTAAGGGCATCCGGATTCAGCGCGCTGGCATAGACGAGTTTAACTGCACGTAAAAATGCTGCCATTCTCTCGTCAGGGGTTCCCTGGTTGGCGCAGAATTCACTGCGGTATTTGCCCGCGAAAGCATTCCCGAAGCTGTCTTCAAGCAGGCTGCTGGACCTTACAATAATTGGTGCCTGGCCAAAATAATCCAGCATATCGCGGAATTGCTCCATTATTTCGGGCGGGAATTTGCCCCGGACAAACTGCCTCTCAAGTTCCTCAAATTCTTCGTAGGATAACTGCCAATCTCTGGTGAGCTGTAGCCGCAGTTGGAAAAGGTTGTTGTTTACCAGGAATGTAAAAAAGACGTCGGAACCTATATAGAATGAATCATGTGCCTCCAGGGCTTGAGAAAAATCGATCTCGCCCCGGTCACCCATTAAAATGCCTCGGGCCAATAACATGCCGGCGGCCTTACCGCCGATACGACCCGAGCCGATAAGCCTATTCCTTATATTTATAAGGTCATCGGTAGTCAGGTATTTGTCGGCGAGTTTAATAAAAGCCGGTTGCTCGCCAAGCATCATGCGGGCGAGCTCATGCTTAAGGGGTATTATTTCCTCCAGCTGTTTGGGGGAATCGAGGCCTGCTGTATGATATTGCAGCAGTTTTGTATAAACGCTTTCCCATGGCGCAATGGAAGTGAAGGCTATGCTGAGAGGTTGCCTGTGGGCAGTCGACGACACAGCAGCCGCCTCACCGCTCTGAAATACGGGGACCCACCTGTCCTGCGCGATCATGTGGGGTAAAAACATTCGCGCAGAGTAGCGCTCCCACACTTTAAGCGGGTGTACATACATTGCGTCATTAACATGGTATACGTCGATCAATATTTGGGTGGTTTCCCGGATCCTGGCAACCACAGAGTGTGTATGCTTTCCCCTGGTTAAACCGAAATATGCCACCGGGCCGAGCTCAAAAATATATGGACATGTCACCTGGAAGAAATTGGCCAGCAACTCATCGGTAGCCCATTGAGCGACAAGTGAAGAAAGGTTGTCAAATATATAGCATGCGTCGCGGCTATTTTCCGCTATTATGGCATGAATTTGTCCGCTAAAAGCATCAAATCCGGGTTTGGGATCAATTTCAATAATCGTAAGGGTTTGGCTGGGCTTCAGGATAGGTGGATGTGAGGCAAAACGCAGGTAGATGCAATCATGTCCATCGGCTGTTGCCTGACTGGCGAACGACTGCGCAAAAGATGCGTAATCCTCCAGGTTATCGATTTGCCAGACGAAGTTATCACCGGCACGGACTTCCTGGATCAGCTCATCTAATTCGTGGAGTCCGCTACGGAACCTGGCAGGCCCTGTTTTTGCATTCATGAATTTCATTCAGCAGAGAGTAATTTCTGTAAAATTTTCATGCGGTTGCCACCTCCGATATCAATTGGTATGAGCCGATGTGACAATTTTACAGCCATCCTTAAAAAGAATATAATAATAACAGCCTTTAAGCCAGTCCTGTGAGGCTGGTAAGGAGAAAATGGTGGTCTATTATTATGCTCTAGGTTTCCAGCCTGGGGCCGTTTTTTTTGAAACCTCCTGCAGATTTTCTGCGGGGGGTTTTTTATTTGGAGCACGCTATGAATAGTAAAGCCATTCTTGTGCTGGAAGATGGTGCCGTTTACCGGGGCGATGCCTTCGGCGCTGAAACAACTGCCTTTGGCGAAATCATCTTTATCACAAGCATGACCGGTTACCAGGAAATGCTCACCGACCCATCTTTTGCCGGCCAAATAGTAGTGCCGACTTATCCGCTGATAGGTAATTATGGGATCAACCTCGATGATGTTGAATCCTCAAAAATACAGGTCAGGGGTTTTGTTGTCAGAGAATATTGCCCTGTTCCCAGCAACTGGCGCAGCACGGGGACGGTGGAGGAATATCTGAAAAAGGGAAATGTTCCCGGTCTCAGTGGTATCGACACGCGCAGCTTAACAAGGCACATACGCTCCAAAGGGGTCATGATGGGAATATTAACATCGGAGTTGACCACGAGTGAAGCGCTGGAGGAGTTGAAGCATATACCTTCCTACGGTAACACTGATTTCGTCAAAGAGGTGAGTATAAAAGAGCCCTTTGAATGGAGCTTCAAACAGGGGCAACTACAGCATACGTATAATATCGTAATCGTTGATATGGGTTTGAGGTTTAATATAGCCCGCATACTGAGCCGGCTTGGCTGCCGGGTGAATGTCGTGCCCTGTACCCTTTCCTCACAGGACATTCTCGCTATGAAACCGGATGGTATAGTTCTTTCACCGGGTCCTGGAAATCCTGCTCTGCTGGACTACGCCATTGAAAATATCAAAGGTCTATTTGGTAAAAAACCAATATTGGGAGTATGCCTTGGTCACCAGCTTATAGGCCGGGCTCTTGGCGCTGATACCTTTAAGCTCAAATTCGGTCACAGAGGGGCCAATCATCCTGTCTTAGACGTGGCCACAAATAAAGTTCACATCACTGCACAGAATCACGGCTACGCTATAGATGCGGATACCTTGAAGGGAGGATTGCAGGTCAGCCATATAAATTTGAATGACGGCACTATAGAAGGTCTTAAACACAGAACTATGCCGATTATTTCAATACAGTACCATGCAGAAGGCTCTCCCGGTCCGCAGGACAACACATACATATTCGATAGATTTTTACAGATGGTTAGAGAGGAAAAGAAAAAGTAGATGTCGAAGCTCTCCAAGGTGCTGGTTATTGGATCAGGTCCCATAATCATTGGCCAGGCGGCTGAATTTGATTATGCGGGCACCCAGGCATGCAAATCCCTCCGTGAAGAGGGGATAACTACCGTGCTCGTCAACTCTAACCCTGCAACCATAATGACCGATGAAGGTATAGCCGATACAGTGTACATCGAACCTCTGACCGTGGATGTAGTAGGACGGATCATTGAACGGGAACGACCGGAGGGGCTGTTGCCCACTCTCGGCGGTCAGACCGGTCTTAATCTGGCTGTGGAACTTGCCGATGCGGGAATACTGGATAAATATAATGTTCGCATGTTAGGCACACCGTTAGAAACTATTAAAAAAGCGGAGGAAAGGTCGTTATTCAAGCAACTGATCCAGGAAATCGATGAACCGATTCCGGAAAGCGTGACGGTGAATTCTGTTGTCGAAGCTAAGAATTTTGCCTTGTCCGTCGGATTACCCCTGATAGTCCGGCCTTCCTACACACTGGGTGGAACTGGCGGCGGCATCGTTTACACCATGGCCGAACTGGGAGTCACTGTGGAAAATGGGCTGGCCTCCAGTATGAGTCATCAGGTATTAGTCGAGAGATGTTTGCTGGGCTGGAAAGAAATCGAATACGAAGTCATGCGCGATGCAGCCGACAACTGTATTACTATTTGTAATATGGAAAACATAGATCCGATGGGCGTTCATACGGGTGACAGCATTGTGGTGGCCCCCAGCCAGACGTTAACCGACAAGGAATACCAGATGCTCAGGTCTGCCAGCTTGAAGATAATACGAGCACTCCGGATTGAGGGTGGCTGTAACATACAATTTGCTTTGACCCCGAGCCCAGTAGTTGCCAGGAAATGGGCGCCGGATCAACTGAACATATCCAATAGCCAGTACTATATTATCGAGGTAAATCCCCGTGTCAGCCGCAGTTCGGCCCTGGCCAGCAAGGCTACAGGCTATCCTATTGCAAGGGTAGCTGCCAAGATCGCCGTAGGCAAGCGTCTTGATGAGATCCCCAACCGCGTAACCGGCAAAACCATGGCGGTCTTCGAGCCTGCACTGGACTACTGCGTAATCAAGATACCGCGCTGGCCCTTTGATAAATTCGCGGGAGGCGATAAAACCCTGGGCAGTCAGATGAAGGCCACAGGTGAGGTTATGGCTATCGAGCGTTGTTTTGAAGCCGGATTGCAGAAGGCAGTGCGTTCGTTAGAGATGGGTAAAAGAACTCTCCTGTGGGAAGACAAGAGCTGGGACAGTTCCGGTGGGCAGGGGGCATATCCTCTTGGTCCTAACGATACAAGGCTATGGGCATTGATGGCAGCGCTGAGAAGGAAAATGGACGTGGACCAGCTCTCAGAACAGACTGGGATAGACCCGTGGTTCATACATAAAATGGCCAACATAGTCCGGATGGAGAAGCAGCTTTTATCAGAAAAATTAACTCCGGGACTGCTGATGCAAGCAAAGCGGCTCGGTTTCTCTGATGAACAAATCTCAACCCTGGGAGATATGTTGCCGGATCAGGTGCGGCAATTACGACACCGATGGAATATTAAACCGGTGTATAAAATGGTGGACACATGCGCAGCCGAGTTTGATGCGGAGACCCCCTATTTTTACAGCACATACGAGATTGAAAACGAGGCTGAATCCATAAGAGATGACAAAGCAGTCGTGATCGGCAGCGGACCTATACGAATCGGCCAGGGTATAGAGTTCGATTATTGCAGCGTCCATTCCGCGTGGGCACTTAAGGAAGCCGGCTATAAAAGCATAATGGTCAATTCTAACCCTGAGACCGTTTCAACTGATTTCGATACCAGTGACCGGCTTTATTTTGAACCTCTCGACGAGGAAAGCATCCTCAATATTCTTGAGAATGAAAATTCACAATTACTTGTTAATACCTTTACTCCTTCGGTACTTCAATTTGGAGGGCAGACTGCAATCAATCTGGCCGCCGCATTGTCCAGAAACAATTCACCCATACTGGGTTCCAGCGCTGATATCATCGATATGGCGGAAGACAGACGCAGATTCGAGGATTTTCTCAATCACCTTGGTATTCCGCAACCGCCCGGCGCAGGTGTAACTACACTGGATCGGGGACAAGAGGTTGCTGATATGCTGGGCTATCCTGTACTGGTGAGGCCGAGTTATGTGCTTGGCGGCCGGGGGATGGAGATAGCACAGAATCAAGAGGAATTAACCAGGTACATGCAACAGGCGCTTGAACTTGATGAACGTCACCCCATCTTGATTGATAAATATTTCGAAGGCAAAGAAGTGGAGGTTGACGCAGTAAGCGATGGAGTTGACGTCCTTATTCCCGGGATAATTGAGCATATCGAACGGACCGGCGTACACAGCGGAGATTCTATAGCGGTATATCCGGGATTAGGACTATCCGAAAATGAAGTAAATACCCTGGTTGATTACACTGTCAGGAGTGGGCTGGCACTCGGCATAAAAGGTCTGATGAACATTCAGTACGTTATCATGCGGAGCGGAACAGGAGAGCCGTCATCCATATATATGCTGGAGGTAAATCCACGCGCCAGCCGGACGATCCCGTTTATCTCCAAGGTCACCGGGGTTCCCATGGTACGAATCGCTACAAAAGTAATGCTTGGAATCAGTCTCGCGGAACAGGGGTATAAAACAGGTCTATACGAAAAAAAAGCACTGGTTGGTGTAAAAGCCCCTGTTTTTTCAATGTCAAAGCTGACAGGCGTAGATACTTATCTCAGCCCTGAGATGAAGTCCACGGGTGAAGTTATGGGAATTGATTTTACTTATGAAGCTGCCCTGGCTAAGGCATTGATTGCCGCCGGGCTGATGTTGCCTCCTCAAGGAACGCTCCTATTCAGCATTGCAGACAGGAATAAAGCAGAAGCGCTGCCCATAATCAAGGGATTCTATGCGCTGGGTTATCAGATATATGCAACTCGGGGCACCGCAGCTATGATTCGAGAACATGGTATGAATGTGAATGCGGTCAGCAGTAAACTGAGTGAAGGACATCCAAATATAATTGAAATCATAAACAGTGGCTCTGTTGTAGGAGTAATCAATACCATCACCGGCGGACGGATTCCGCTGCAGGATGGTTTCCATATCCGCCGTGCCACCACTGAGAGGCGCATCCCCTGTTTTACATCGCTGGACACGGCCGGCGCAGTTTTGAAAGTCTTAGCTCAAGGTACGCAAAACATAAATATTAAACCGCTGAATGAATATGTGAGGCCCTAGGGCCTCACATATTCATTCATATCAGTTTGGCAAACGGACGTAGCCTTGATGCCTCCGACAGACCCCGATATCGGCCTGCTACTGGTCGCGGTCTTTATTTTCGGGCAGCCGGGATCCGGGCTTGTGAATAGTTCGCTCTACAAGTTCAAATAGTATGAGGGTGAAAAGGGCTATGAGCAGAAGCAGCAGCAGAGTCTGTAAGAATTCCTTGTGTACCAGGAACATTATGATGAATATCTCCAGCATCAAAACGGCGGTCTCAACAACCTTGCGGCGCACCATGTTATCTATGATGAAGGAGAAGATTATTACTTCCACCCAGCCTTCTGCGATCACACCGACTGTGATGGCTTCCCAGGTCAGCGTGCCCGCGGGCAGCATAAATGACATCCAATGCAGGAAAAAGAAGGTGAAGATGGACTCGGGCACATACGACAGGGTGATAGCCAGGAAGGTCGGCATGCGTCCCCGCAGCAGGCCGCAGAAAAAACCGGTCATGGATTTACCGAGTATGATGGCCACGCCGTACGTCGGGCCGTAGATGCCGAAGACCGCCAGATGAAAATAAGGGTATATGGAGGAAAGTGCGGCGGTCAGCAACCCATACCAGGGCCCGAAAGTAATGGCGATGGCAAAGGTGGCCAGGTGTGAAAAATCGAATGTTACCTGTGGATTGAGGGGTGTGAGCATGCTGGAGAGAAGTGATAGCAGATTGCCTATCACTGCGGCGAACAGAGCTATCCCCAGCTTCCTGGCTTTCTCGCTTTTAAAAAAATGAATGACCTGCTGCGCTATTAACATGAGACTTTGCTCTCAGTATAACATTTTTCCTATTCATAAAGTCCCCGTTTGCGGTTATCCTCCACGATACGGCTGTACTCCTTATCCACATCTATGCCCCGGTCCCTCAGCACCCGCTCCATCATCTCCATCGAGTGAGATAGGTCGAGAAAGCGGTGCAGCCATGCCCGTGGCTCGTCCGGGCTTTTCTTATAGTCCTCCGCCATCTGGTTATATTCCTCAGTGATCTTGTTGAACTCCAGCGTGGGATCGAACTGTCCTTTGATGCGGGGGAATTTAAACAGGTCTTTGACCTTGCTCAGGTGGCGGCGGAAGATGTATTTATCTACGTACCAGAAGACACAGGCCAACAGGAGCTGGTTAAGCAGGAAGGCCGGGAAATCGGGTATGCCCAGTTGCTGCCGGAGCAATACCTGTAAAAGGGCCCCGGCGATGCCGGAGAGAAGTATCCAGCGGCCGAAAACGTAAATGAACCACTCCCTTGAAAACATGGTATCCCCCCTTGAAGTAACTTGGTGTCGGATCGCGGCTTTTATACTACCAGCGTAATTGCGTATTGTCCACGTTGCCTTGCAGGCCTGGGACGGGGGGCATGCGGTATAATTGGGCTGAATATATTTCACTGCCGGAATTACTGCAGGAGGAGGGAGATCATGAAGGTCGTGTATCACCCGCGTTACACAGAGGTCTATGAGAGCGATCCTGCCGCTGAGCCCGGACGAATGGAGGCGATAGTCAAAGAACTGGGCGGCTTTGATTTTGTTGAGCCGCAGACCGCAAGCCTTGATGACATACAGCTCTGTCATACGGCCTTTCATATCAGCTACGTGCAGCGATACGGTGAGGTGTTTGAGGCGGCGTCATTGGCCGTTGGGGGCGCCGTCCTGGCGTCCGATCTGGCCGTGAAAGGCGAGCCGGCCTTCGGCCTGATCAGGCCGCCGGGTCATCATGCCAGCCCGGACAGCTGCTGGGGCTTCTGTTTCTTTAACAATATGGCTATTGCGATTACCAGGTTGATCGAACAAAAGAAGATCAAAACGGCGCTGATACTCGATTTCGATCTGCATTTCGGAGACGGCACGGCCAACATATTCGGCGGCAATAGTGACGTGATCTATTTCCACCCTGAGGATGGGGACAGGCAGGAATTCGTAGAACATGTGGGACGCTTTTTGGGCCAGTCCACGGCTGATATCATAGCAGTCTCGGCCGGGTTCGACCGCCATATCAATGACTGGGGAAGGTTGTTGACCACAGCGGACTATAAGACTATGGGTCAACAGGTGAAGGAGTTTGCCGTCAGGAATTGCAAAGGCCGCCGTTTCGGCCTGTTGGAAGGAGGCTACAACCACGATGTTCTGGGCGGGAACGTTAGGGCGTTTTTAGAGGGCATGCAATGAGCATGCATATCGAATCATACTGAAACAGCAGTCAATGCTACGGGGATTCACTCAACGTGGCTGCAGGCCCAGATAAATGCCCGTACAAATGATCCAGAGTACGATTGCTGCAAGAGGTATGGCGATCATAATCAATGCCGGGCGCAGCCTGGTTTTTCGCATCAGAATGATTGAGCCGGCCATGCAGCCCACTGCAATTACAGGATAAATCCATATTGGCACGACCATCAACCAGATAGAAAGCTCCTTCTCCGACCCGGGAGCGTCAAAGGCAAACAATGACGTAAATGCAGCTAAAGCCCAGGGTATAAGCGAGATTCCAACTATCACCAACATAACAACCAAAGTCGTGTTGAGCTTATTATCTTTGCTGCTGTCCATACGGCCCGCTCCTTCTATTCACTGATATACGTAACTGTGCATCGACTAATTAGCGCCGCAATCCTCCGGGCAGGCCCGGTCGATTAGGAACGCTACTATGACTGAAGCGCGACTGGTGATCGGGTACCTGGAATGATGGTATTTCCGGTGGCTTGGGGACCTGTACCGATCCCAGCGGCGGTTTTTGGTCACCGTTTAAATTGATGTCGACGTCTGCATCGGCGTCAACGTAGTAGTAGCCGGCCAGCCAGCCGGTCTGCCAGGCGTTGGGGTAAACGGTATAATAGGCGTTGCTGTAACCATCGTTGTAACCCACCTGTTCACCCTCGTATAAACCAGTTCCGTCTCCAAACTGCGATGAGAGCAACTCGATCAATTTCTCAACGACTTGATAACCGTTGTCAAAGCCCGATTTTTCGCCCTCGGCTTTGCCGTCGTCATAACCTTTTTGGTAGCCAAGTTTCTCGCCAGCGACCAACCCTTTAGCCATGCCGGCTTTCTCACCTGTCACAAATCCTATGTTCTTGCCCATCTGGTAGAAGCCGAAGCTGGCCCCGCCGATGGCCAGGATAACGAGCACTATGGCTATTATCAATATGGTTGTGTTAATCTTCATGATTTTTTACTCCGCCATATTGTGATTCTGAAAATATCTATTGCTGAGGTGGCGGCGCCGACGGGGCAGTGGGAACCCAGGCCGTGCTGGGACCGCCGGAATAGGTGACCATCTGGTTTCCTGCTACAAACGGACCGGCCTGTTGCCAGCAGTTGTTACAGCCCTGCCACCACCCGGATCGCCAGCCATTGCTCCAACCGTTGGACCAGCCCGTGTTATAGCCGCTGTTATAGCCGATTTGCTGGCCCTGAGCCTGGCCCTGGGCCTGTCCCTCGGCCCTGCCCTTGGACAGTCCTGCCGAATAGCCCTTGTCGTAACCGGCCGCCTCGCCGTCCTGTTTACCCTGCTGATAGCCGGCGCTCTGTCCCCTGTTGTAACCTTCCTGTGTGCCGATTGCCGTTCCATCGGCATTGCCCTTGCTATAGCCAGACTTATAACCGGTATCCATGCCCATCTGATAACCGCCGTATCCGACCACTGCGAGGGCAACGATGATTAAGATAACGATAACTGCAATCGTACCACTACCTAATGTCATGTCATACCTCCTTGAAATCCGCCCCAATATATTAGAGCAAACAGGGCATTAGTTAAAGTAGAGCCGAACTATCTCAAATGTTATCTTTGCTGTCTATTAAACTAACATACATGCGGGGCATTTTCAACAGCCGGCCATTGATAAATTGAAAGAGGTTTGATAGAATGCTGGCTGATTTAAGATCGCATGCTCTTCGATCCGTATACCTAAACTTTAAGGCAGGGTATCCGGACGGCAGGCTGAAAAGCCTCGAGGGTGCAGGAGGAAACACCTGCGCCTCCCATTTTGGAAAGGAGGGTAACATGAAAACCTTATTAGGCAATCGTATCCGTCGCGTATCTCTTCCCGTTATCATCACCTGTCTTCTCCTGGGCGCCATACTTGCCGGCTGTGCACCGGCGGCGCCGCAACCGGCGCCAACCGACAACACTTCGTCCCAGAGCACAGCCACCCCCATCATTCCCGGCAAAGCGCGTTTCAAGATAGCCACGACCACCAGCCTGTATGATACCGGTCTGTGGAATTACCTTGAGCCGACGTTTGAAAAGAAGGCCAACGTCGAGTTGGACATCATCTATGCCGGCACCGGCGTCGCACTGGAGTATGGCAAGCGCGGTGATGTAGACGCCCTGGTAGTACATGACCCCGAGGCTGAGGCTAAATTTATAGCCGATGGTTACGGGATCAACAAGCGCTCGTTTGCATTCAACCATTTCCTCATTGCGGGCCCGGCCGACGACCCCGCCGGCATCAAGGGTCTGCCACCCGAGCAGGCGCTCAAGAAGATATATGAAGCCGGCATGGCTGATTCAACAAAAGTGAAGTTCATATCACGCGGTGACAACTCGGGGACCCATTCCAAAGAGAAGCTTATCTGGAAAGCGGCCGGGCTCGACTATGCTGATGTACAGAAATCGGGACCATGGTACGTTGAAGCCGGCAAGGGCATGGGGCCCTGCCTGCTGATGGCTTCCGAACAGGGCGACTATGTATTGGCCGATATATCCACTTTCCTCGCCTTCAAGGGCAAGGTGAACGTGGTACCTCTGGTTGAGAAAGGTGACCTTTTCCTGAACGTGTACGATGTGATAGAGATCAACCCCGAGAAAATAAAAACAGCCAAGATGCTACCCACCGCCAAAACCTTTACCAACTGGCTGATGTCTGACGAAGTACAGGATTTGATCGCCAATTACGGAGTAGTTGAATACGGCAGGCCGCTTTTCAACCCCCTCAAGGGTGGCGGTTGTACCGAGCCGGGCTGCCCGAAAGTCGAAGATTACACGTTACCGGTTCAATAAATAAGGGATTAGAAGATGCAGGAGATCTGGCAGTCCCTGGTCCAGGCGGTCAACCTTATCATCAGTCTGGACACCGAGGTCATCCAGATCTCACTGCGTTCGCTGTATATTTCAGCGCTATCTATTCTGATCGCCGCGCTTTTTTGTGTCCCGATCGGCGCCCTTATCCATTTCCATGATTTCAGGGGCAAGCGCGTGGTGATCAATGTCGTACAGACCTTTTACAGTCTTCCGACCGTTGTGGTAGGCCTACTCGTCTTCCTTTTTATCTCGCGCTCAGGGCCGCTGGGGGGACTTGAACTGCTCTTCACGCCGGCCGCTATCGTTATCGGCCAGGTGATATTGATCATGCCGATGCTCATTGGTATGACTATAGGCGCCCTGAACGGAGTAGACAAAGCTATACGAGACACCGCACTATCCTCGGGCGCCAGCACCGCGCAGGCCGTACTGGCGATTCTTTTTGAAGCCAGGTTCGCCGTCGTGGGCGTGCTTATTCTCGGCTTCGGGCGTGCCATATCGGAAGTGGGCGCAGCGCTTATGCTGGGCGGCAATATCCGTGGTTACACACGGGTGCTGACTACGGCCATCTCACTGGAGACACAACGCGGCGATCTCGTGCTCTCTCTGGCGATGGGCATCATCCTGATCGGCATAGCCATGGTGGTCAGCGTTATCATGAATATCCTGCTGCAGAGATACTAATGGTCATTTTGCAAACTGTGGACCTGGAACGGCACGCTGGTACTGCTATGCTCCTGAACAGGGTCAACCTCTCCGTAGATAAAGGAGAAATATTTGCCGTAATTGGTCCAACCGGCGCCGGCAAGACCACCCTGTTGCGGCTGATCAACCTGCTGGAACGCCCGACTGCCGGGGATATCTATTTTGACGGGGAAAAGATAACGGACCCGTCCATTAACACTATCCACGTACGCCGCCGTATGGCAATGGTCTTTCAGAAGCCGGCAGTCTTTAATAATACAGTCTATGAAAACGTGGCATATCCCCTCAAAGTGCGCGGCTGTCACGGGAAAACCGCCAGATCCGACGTCTATAATCTGCTTGAAATCATTGGATTGGGGGGATACGCCAAGCGAAAGGCCAGGACCCTCTCGGGAGGCGAGGCGCAGCGCGTGGCCCTGGCGCGTGCCGTGGTGATAAAGCCGGACCTGTTACTGATGGATGAGCCGACGGCCAATCTCGATCCAGGTACCGTTAAAATGATCGAAGGACTGGTTATGGAGTTCAATCGGGACAGGGGATTGACGGTGATCATGTCGACACACGATATGCAGCAGGCCCAGCGCGTGGCCGGTAGGGTAGGGGTGCTGATGAACGGCCAACTGGTGCAGGTGGGCAAGCCCGGCGACATCTTTTACGCACCTGATAACGCCAGGATCGCCGGCTTCGTCGGCATACGTAATTTATTGAAAGGCTACATTGTGCGAAACGAAGCAGGTATCGCTGTGGTGGATATCGATGGCAGGTATATCGAGGCCGTCTCTGATTTGCCGGTGGAGTCGGCCGTGGAAATCTACATCCGACCTGAAGACGTGGTGCTGACCACGCTGGTTTCTGCCAGCAGCGCGCGCAATAACCTGAGCTGCACCATCAGGTCGCTGTCCCCAAACGGTCCGTTGTGCACCGTTATTGTGGATTGCGGTTTCCCGCTTGAAGCGCTGGTGACCGACAGGTCTGCTGTTGAGATGCGATTGAGCCAGGGTCAGGAGGTGTATGCCTCGTTCAAGGCCTCCGCAGTACGAGTGCTGCCCTCCATGCAGAGATGAGCATGGGGATCACCTGGCAATATAGGTGCCGCTTTTACCGCCCGTCTTTTTGACGAGGCGCATATCAGTGATAGTCATACCCTGGTCGAACATCTTGCACATGTCGTAGATGGTCAGCGCCGCAACCGCTGCTGCCGTGAGCGCCTCCATCTCGAAGCCCGTCTTACCCCGACCTCTGACGGTGGCTGTGATAACTATAGCGCTGTTTTTAGCAGGGAAGCTGAAATCTATTGACACGTTTGTAAGGTTCAGGGGATGGCAGAGCGGGATGAGGTCAGAAGCTTTTTTGGCGGCCATTATGCCGGCTACCTGTGCCACAGCCAGGACATCACCTTTGGGTATCTTATTTCCCTTCACCAGGGTGAGGGTATCGTTTTGCATGCTGATACAGGCCGTGGCTGTCGCCAGCCTCTGCGTATCCTTTTTACCTGAAACATCTATCATGCGGGTATCATGTTTAACCATATCTTATCCCCCTATGCCGGACATCCTGGTATGCATGGCGCAGCCGTCTGATAGCCGGTGCTTCTCGGGCTTGGCGGCTATTGCGTCAGTCAGCAGGCGTTTAACATCGGACAGCGTTGCACCTTTACGCAAAGGATTCCTTACGTCTACCCCGTCCGCGGAAAAGAGGCAGGGCAGCAACGTGCCGGCCGCTGACAGGCGTAGCCTGTTACAGTGGCTGCAGAAAGGTTCTGAGACAGGCGTGATAAATCCCACCGTGCCGCTGGCTCCGGGAAGGCGATAATATTTTGCCGCGCCGTTGCCGGCCATACCGTAATGAGGCTCAAGTGTGCCCAGTTTCTCTATTTCGCGGCGCAGCAGATTAGCCGGAACAAGCCCGGCTGCTCCCTGGAGCGGCATCAGCTCGATGAATCTAACGTGCCACCCTTTTTCCAGTGTCATACGGGCGAAATCCTGTATCTCGTCATCGTTTATACCCTGTAGAGGGACCACATTTATCTTGACCGGGTTGAGCCCGGCTTCCCTGGCGGACTCCAGTCCCCTGAGCACGCCAGCCAGGTCGCCTGTACGGGTGATCTGTCTGAAGCGGTCGGGTTTCATCGTGTCCAGGCTGATGTTGACACGCTGCAATCCAGCCTCTGCCAGCAGGCCCGCATATTTATCCAGCAATATACCGTTGGTGGTCATTGATATTTCAAGTATTCCTTCAACTGCAGAGATCATGCGCACCAGCTCAACTATACCTGCCCTGACCAGCGGTTCCCCGCCAGTGATCCTGATCTTGTTCATGCCGATCTCCGCAGCGGCGCGTACCACCAGGAGTATCTCTTCGTAGCTCAGAATATCCTGGTGCGATACCAGCGGCACTCCGCCGGGCGGCATGCAGTAGATGCACCTGAGGTTGCAGCGGTCGGTGACAGATATTCTCAGGTAGTCTATGCCCCTCTGAAAGCTATCGCATATTCCCGGCATAATTATCCCCTGATCAGATATGATCTCCCGATCTGCCCTGCAGCGTCTCTATGGCATGCGGCACGATGGGCATCAGCAGGTCGAGGTATTCCTGCACAGCCTTCGGGTTGCCCGGCAGGTTCACGATCAGGCACCTGCCGCGTATCCCCGCAACAGCGCGGCTAAGAACGGCAGTGGGAGTTTTTCTAAAACCGATGGCCCTCATCATCTCCACGATGCCTATCATCTCTTTTTCGATTACCTTCATGGTAGCCTCGGGCGTAACATCCCTGGGACTGATGCCGGTCCCGCCCGTTGTGACAATCAGGTCCACCTCGCCGCTGTCAGCCCATGCTGCAAGAGTCCTGGATATGATGTATTCCTCATCGGCCACAATCTCGTAGCGGGCCACCGCGATGTCCCTGTCGCGAAAAGCTTTGACCAGGTAGTCGCCGCTTGAATCGATGCGCTGGCCTTTTGAACCCTTGTCGCTGACGGTGAGTACCCCTGCTTTATACATTCAACTTCCCTGTAGGGGCGGACCCTCAGGTGCGCCCGCTGCCAAACTGATATTAAAGTTCGCTTTTATGTCGAGTTCCTGATATGAATTGAGGCTGTCTTTATTATACCAACTGTTTTCAATGTTCCCAGCATGGCCAGTATGGAACTGGCCATGATATCTTTAACGAATCGTTTGAGCGGCACTTTCCTGCCGTTTACCGCTACGGACATATCGGAAGGCATAGCAGCCAGGATGTCATGTTCAATAAAATCGGCGATCCTGCCGGTCTCCTCCCGCCCGAACACGGGTTTTTTACCGGATTTCCTGATTTTTGATATGATCGCGCAGAGTTCGGATTCGTTGCATACCAGATCACCTTTTTTACCTGTGGGGCAGACTTCGATCTTGGGCGCTCTGGTGTCTTTGAATCCCTCTGCCAGGATGATGTCGTAGCTATCACCCAGCAAAAGGACGGTTTCCTCCAGCGCAGGCTCGTGGTCGAGGTTTTTAAAGACGGTTATTCTCAAAGGCGAACTGATCGCTACAGCATCGCTGCCGGCCTGGGAATACCGCCAGGTGTCCTTGCCCGGCGCGTCAAGATCGATCGTCTGGTGGGAATGTTTGACGGCGCCCACGCGGTAGCCGCGCGTTTTGAATTCAGCGATGAGCTTTTCCATAACGGTCGTCTTGCCCGCGCCAGATCTGCCAACTATAGCTATAACCGGCACCATAAGATTCACCTCGTTATAATGTTTCCTCTGTATCGCTGAGCAGTTGTACCTTTAATTTATCTCCCGCTCTGGCCAGCGGACAGTCCTCCGGGACGATAGCCAGGCCATTGGCTCCCGCCATGGAGGTCAATATCCCCGATCCCTGCGGGCCGGTTACCGATGCCGTCCAGCCGTCGCCGCTTCTGCTGACATGAACGCGCACGAAAATGCGGCGCCCATCATCGTTGACAATCTCCTGGTCTATAGCAGCTGATACAACCGGCCTGGCATGCTTTCCGATGCCGCGCATCTTCAGGATGGCCGGACGGGCGAACTGCTCGAAGGTCATCATAGAACTGACCGGATTGCCCGGCAGTCCAAGATGGGGTACCTCCCTGCCGTCACCTGCTTTCAGTGTGCCGAAAGCGATGGGTTTGCCCGGTTTCATACGCACTGTCCAGAAGCTGACATTTCCCATCTGTGCCAGCACGTCCTTGACCACGTCGTAATCCCCTTTGGAGACTCCACCGGATGTTATCAGCATATCGGCGTCCAATCCATGTCTGATTGTTTCCTGAAGCGAGGCCACGGTATCTCTACCGATACCGATTATCCTGGCGACGCCGCCGCACCTGGCGATATTGGCTGCGATTGTATAGCTGTTGCTGTCGTAGATCTGGCCCGGCGCCAGCTGTTTGCCGGCGGCGCACAGCTCGTCTCCGGTGGAAAGCACCGAAACTACGGGGCGGCGGATAACCGTAGCATTCTCATTCCCCAGCGAGGCTAATACACCTATGCCGGCGGGAAGCAGGAGAGTTCCCTTTTTCAGAACAATCTGCCCGGCGCGAATATCTTCACCCTTCGGCCGAATATTGAGCCCGGGCTCAGCCGGCTCGAGTACACCGATAATATCCAGTGGCTGTTTGTCCTTTTTTCGTCCGGTCTCATCGGTCTGCTCAAACTGAACAACTGCGTTCGCCCCTTTGGGCAGGGGCGCGCCTGTCATAATGCGGACAGCCGTTCCTGTGATAACCCTGGCTGATGAGGTATAGCCGGCTGCCACTTCTCCGATCACCTTAAGGTATACGGGATTTTGCTGGCCGGCGCCGAACGTATCCGAGGCCACCACTGCAAATCCATCCATGGCCGAGTTATCGTGCGGCGGGATGTCGATGCCGGCAACTACGTCTTCAGCCAGGACCTGCCCCAGCGCTGAAAGAATGGGCCTGGTCTCGGGTTCCAGCGTATGGACGGTGTTCAGTATCCTTTCCAGCGCATCTTCAACAGGAATCATAGGACGTAACAACCTCCGAATCGAATGGTATTATGTTGGCGGCCAATTTAAATGTCAAATCGATTGAATCGATCTCAGGCCATTGTCATAGGCATGAATGCCCGGATGCATACCACTCGCCACCTCGCCGAGCTTATGCGATTAAAAATGGATGGGATTCTGTGACTGGAAGCATTTCCAGTAAGGCTTGAGGTTGTTCTTGACCTCCGCCTCGACTACCTTGGTCTGGGAGTACGCCGGATCTTTATAGAACTTTCTGGTGGCCGGCTCCGGTTCCTCCACATCGATATTCCAGTCGGCCAGTCCGGAAATAAGCGCCATCCAGGAGTAAGGGAGGACGCGTTTGTTGTAGCCGGAAGCGATGAGGTCAAGCTCACGACCCTGGCACACTTCGTCTGCCAGGTATTTGACCTTCTCCCCGATCATTTGAAATCCGCGCACGGGCAATCCCAGGTCGGTCAGGCCGTCGTCAGGATGTGGATCCGATCCACCGTTGCGGATAATGATCTGAGGCTTGAACTCGCGCACTAAAGGTTCAACGATTTCACCGAAAACGCGATAATAGGAGTCATATCCTGCATTGGGCGGCAGGGGAATATTCACAGTGAACCCCTTTGCCTTGCCCGTGCCGATGTCACCAACAAAGCCCGTTCCCGGGTAAAGGGTGCGAGGATCTTGATGCAGGTCGATGAAAAGCACCCTTGGATCATCGTAAAAATATTCGCAGGTTCCGTTTCCGGCGTGGGCATCTGTATCCAGAATAAGCACCCTGCTCAATTTGTAATTATTAATCAGATATCGGGCAGAGAAGGCGACATCGTTATAAAGGCAGAAACCCTCCCCGCAGGAAGGCTTGGCGTGGTGCATGCCGCCGCCTATGGAAACGGCCTTCTTATAGGTGCCTTTCTGAATGAGGTCGCAGCCCATCTTGGCCTGACCGATAATAAGCCTGGCTGCCTCCTCGAGCCTGCCCGGCGTATCGAAGGGCATGTTATCCATGCTCTGGAAAAGGCCGAATTTAACGTGATCAAGCACGCCTTCGTGGGCAGCTTTATAGTAGTCGTGTGTGAAATCTATGTAATCTTTGTTACAAATGAGCAGCAGGTCTTCCAGTGTGGCGGGCGGCGCCTTGATGAAGCGGTATTTCTCACCCTCCGGCAACCTCTCCCGCAGGAAATTGGGGAAAACTTCATATCGGTCACCGCGGAACGGGTGCCCCGGGCCATAATCGTATTCCCGCAATTCTTCGCTGTAAAGAATGGCAATAGTCAAGAAGGCCTCTCTGCTAAGTTATATTGGTAAATAAAGGTATAGCAATATTACTCCACCCAAAAAAGTTAAACAAGGTGTTGCTGGACGTACACGCATCTATCTGCCGATTATTGGCGTTTTGCTTTACCTTTAATATAATATGTACACATTTAAGGGTGAGGAGGCCGGACATATGAAAAAAGTTTTAGTGACTGGCGGCACCGGATTCATCGGCAGGCACGTTGTACGTGCCAACGTTGAGAAAGGCAATCAGGTACGGGTACTGGTGTTGTCGGGAGATGAAGGGGAGGCAGCCATTAAGAAGCTGGGAGTTGAGACCGTTACCGGTGATATACGCGATTATGAGTCGGTCAGGCAGGCTGCAGCCGGCAGAGAGATCATATTTCACTGTGCGGCGGTTGTCACGGACTGGGCTCCGGCAAAGCTGTTCAAGGAAGTCACGGTAGGCGGCGCCGAAAATATCTGCAAGGCCGCCGTCGAGGCCGGGGTGTCCCGCCTGGTGGATATCAGCACATGTGACGTCTTCGGGACCAGTGAATCCGTAGTAATGGACGAGACGCTGCCACTGCAGTACTGGGGCGAGCCGTATCCGGATGCCAAGATAGACGCGGAAAAAGTCATGAGGAAATACCATGAAGAGAAGGGTCTGCCGCTGGCCATGGTCTACCCTCTATGGGTATACGGAGAAGGTGACCAGACCTTCGTTCCTCTGCTGGCTGATGCTATTGTCAAAAAGGAACTGATATTCTGGCGAAAAGGCGCCATAGTGTGGCCCACTTACATCGACAACCTGGTAGACCTGTTGATGTTGATCTCGGAGGACAAGAGGGCAATCGGAAACGGCTATCTGGTCCACGACGGCGAGTCGACAACGCTGGAGGAGTTCTGCGCGGGTATAGCCGCTGCACTGGGAGTGCCGCCCATCAAGACTTATATACCCTACTGGGCGGCGATGAACGCGGCCAGGGTAATGGAGTTTAGCTGGAGGCTTTTCAAGATTAAAATGCGCCCTCTGCTGACAACGTATACCGTAACAAACCTGGGATCGAGGTTCAGGTTCTCCATAGACAAGGCCGAACGGGAGCTGGGCTGGAAGCCGCGTATCGGTTACCGGGAAGGTTTCGAACGCACGATGCAATGGTTGAAAACGATGGATGCGGCGTCGTTTAAACAGAAGTGAGGAGGCAGTACAATGAAGGATTTCAAAGACAAGTTGATTTACATAAGCGGCGGGTCTTCGGGTATCGGCCTTGCGGTGGCAAAACTGATGGTGGCCAGAGGGGCAAATGTTGTCATCTTTGCGCGCCGTCAAAAAACGCTGGATGATGCACGAGATGAGATCAATCAATGCCGGATGATTGAGGGTCAGAAGATACACTGCCAGTCGCTGGACGTCTCTCAGCGTAAGCAGGTGGAGGAGGTGCTCAAGAAGTCCGTGGCTGAATATGGCGTTCCTGATGTCCTGATTAACTGCGCCGGCCGTGCACGTCCCACTTATTTTGAGGAGATAAGCTTTGAGCAGTTCGAGGAAACCATAAAAGTGGACCTGTACGGTGTATGGAATACAATATCGGTCCTGCTTCCTTATATGAAAGAGCGCGGCGGATATATTGTCAACGTATCTTCCATCGTGGGTTTCCTGGGCATCTTCGGCTACACCGATTATGCTGCTGCTAAGTTTGGTGTGATAGGTTTATCGGAAGCTTTGCGCAGTGAGGTCAAGAGATACAATATCGCGGTCTCGGTGCTCTGTCCGCCGGATACCGACACCCCCGGATTTGTTGAGGAGAACAAAACCAAGCCTGCAGAAACAAAGGTTATCTCGGCTGGAGCAAAGCTTATGAAACCGGAAGCTGTAGCGGAAGCTTTGCTGAAGGGTATGGCCAAACAGGAATTCATCATCATCCCCAACGCGGACGGCCGCTTTACCTATATCATGAAGCGGCTTTTCCCCTGGCTGGTGGAGATGGTAACCGATGCGCAGGTCCGGCAGGTGCAGAAGGCAAAATAAGTAAGAAGTCGGTGAGAAGAAATGGTTAAAGACGATAAACGCAGGCTGATCGCTTCGCTTGAGATCGTGACCGGAGTGGGGCTGATCCTGTTCTGGATTGCCTTCTTTACCGTTGGTCTGGCGCCGGAGAATGCGCCCCCCTGTTATTTTGCCTATGAGCATTCATTCCCGCTGCCGGACGGGGTTCTGGCCATATTACTGCTGATTGCAGGCATACTGCTGATGAGATCAAAACCGGGGGGGCGCGCCCTTTCTCTGGTCAGCGCGGGGGCGCTGGTTTTCCTGGGGCTGCTGGATTTCAGCTTTAACCTGCAGAACGGGGTATACCTGACCTCAACCATTGACCTGGTGCTGAATGCGTTTATCAACCTGTGGTGCGTCGGCTTCGGGCTGGCCGTGGCCATTGCCATGGGCAGGGCTGGAAACTGACTGCCGGTCAGTCCCGGTAGTCGGCAATTTTCAGATATGTGGGTTGCATCAAGGTTGCATCCAGTTTTGTATCGGTCTGGAAGCAGAAACCTGTTGCTTGACTAAAAAGGCTCTTTACTGACGTCCGATGATTCTCCTTGATATTGAAAAGATATAGTGTAGAATTTTTCACATTGAGCCCGCATTTGCTGTGGATATAAGTCTAATTAACGCATTGAAAAAGGAGAGAGGACGTGATGAAAGCAGTGCAATTCGATGTTAAGATCCCGCAGTATCTTGCCCTTAAGATATTCGGATCGCTCAGCAAAGGAGCATATTACAGCGGCCCTCTATCCACTGTGCGAATGGTCGACCTTCCCGAGCCGTCGCTGCCTTCGGAAGATTGGGTGAAGATAAAGGTTTCCCGCTGCGGCATATGCACCAGCGATATCAGCACTATTCTGTTGAGGAATTCGCCTGCCTGGACGCCCTATACCTCTTTCCCCGCTACACCCGGTCATGAGATAGGAGGCGTCATTGTAGATGCGGGATCAGGCGTGAATAACCTGAAAGCCGGTGACCTTGTTGCCGTTTGTCCGGTGCTCAATTGCGCTACGCGTGGGATTGAACCGGTATGCGACGCCTGCCGGAATGGCCTCTCCAGTTGTGAGAACTTCGCCGAGGGGCAACTCCCGCCGGGACAGGCCGTTGACCTCTGCAACTCCACGCTGGGAGGCTACAGCGAATATATCATCGCCCATAAAAGTCAGGTTTTCAAGATGCCCGAGGGGATGAGCGCACAGGATGCGGCACTGATCGAACCTTTTTCAATTGCGCTTGAGGCCGTCCTTTCCAATCTGCCACAACACGGGGAACAGGTGCTGGTGATCGGTGGTGGAGTGATCGGCACCTTGATCGTTCGTGCCATCAGGGCCCTGGACATCCCCTGTGAAATAACAGTGGTCGTCAGTTCCAAATTTACAGGTGAACTTGCCAGGAAGGCGGGCGCCGACCACACAGTATCCGGTAAAAACATATTGCAGCAGGTATCACATATCACCGGTGGGAAAAGTTATACGCCCTTGCTGGGGCCAGCTGCCATGATGGGGGGATTTAACAGGATATTTGATTGTTTTTCGACTTCAAGCAGCGTCAGTTCGGCTATGCGCCTGGTCAAAACAGGTGGAGTGATATCTCTGGTAGGCATCTCCGACCAGATTAAATTCGATCCGACCCTGATATGGCTCAAGTTGATCTCTTTAAAAGGATCGCTATATTACGGTTCGCATGAGTGGAAAGGAAGGCGCAGGCATGTATTCGAGATCGCTATCAGCCTGTTGTCAGATGGCAAGGTGAAACTTTCGGATATAGTGACCCATACATTCAGGCTGGATGAGTATAAAAAGATGATAATGGTCAATATTAACAAAGGTCGTTACGGAGCCATAAAGACGATGTTTGTGTATGATTAGAGTCAGGTGGCTGACCCAGCCGGGAAAGGTCAACTCAAATTAATGCAGTTTGATTTTTATTAGTAATTGATATATTGGATTTGACAAGCGTTGAAGCATATGTTAAGTTGTGCCGCGGCATATATTGACTAAGGCATATATATCCTATGGCGAGTACTATCGATAATAGCGGAAATTATCATCGTTATGATGGAAAGGTTAAGCAATCCCTGGTGTGCTGAACCAGTACATACCCTTGAGAGATTGAACATACAAGGATATACTATACAGGTTTAATAGATGTGGCGGCTACGGGTTAGCTAAATCAAATTTTGAGGTATGCAGATGGGTAATATCAATTTAACCATTGACGGAAAGAAGGTAAAGGTTCGCGAGGGTTCCACCATACTTGAGGCGGCGGAGGCATGTGGCGCCACCATCCCCACGTTCTGCAATATCAAGGGACTGCTGCCCACGGGCGTTTGCCGCGTGTGCGTGGTGGAGGTGAAAGGCTCCAAGACACTGGTGGGGGCCTGCCATACACCTGCCTCCGAGGGTATGATAGTATCCACGCATACCCCCAGGGTGGTGGCCGCGCGCAGGATCATAGTGGAGCTGATGCTGACGGGGCATACCGGTGACTGTGTGAACGACCCCAACGCGGAGAACTGCAAGCTGCACAACCTGGCCTCGGATTATGAGGTGGGCGCCCCGCGTTTCAACGTCAGAACGCCGCGCTTCTATCCCGCCGAAGAATCCAATCCGTATGTGAGAAGGGACATGTCCAAGTGCATACTCTGCCGTAAGTGCGTCAAGGCCTGCCGGGAGATCGCCCGCAAAGACGTGCTGAGCGTGGGATATCGCGGTTTCAGGTCGAAGGTGGTCAGCGGCTTCGATGAACCGCTCACCTCTGAAGCCTGCCGCGATTGCTTGATCTGTATCGAACACTGTCCCACCGGGGCGCTGGGCAGGCCGGTCAAAGTCTAAGTAGAAGGGGGGCATGCTAAAGATGAGCGATAAGAGAGAGACAACCGCGGGCGGACAACCCGGCGCCGGGCTACTGCCGCAATTGAAAACGGAGGTGGAGCAGAAGGGCTTCCTCTCACGTGATACATTGGAGGGGGTGGCCGGGCAGGCCGGCCTTTCGCTTAACTCGGTTTACGGGGTGGCCTCGTTTTACGCATATTTGCCTGTATCTGTAGTGGGCAGGAACGTGATCAAGGTGTGCAACTGCCTGCCGTGCGAGATGAAGCAGTCCTCGGAGGTTCTGGAGGGCATCAGACGGGAGATCGGGATAGGTCCCGGCCAGACGACTCACGACGGCAAGTTCACGCTGGAGATGGTCGGTTGCATCGGGGCCTGCGATCATGCTCCGGCCATGCTGATCAACGATAAATTGTACGGTAACCTGACGGCCGAGGGCATTGCCGGGATATTGAAATCCTATTGACAGGAGGATGTAAGTGGCGGAAAAACGCATTGTACTGGGCAACTGCGGGGTCGTCGATCCGCAGGACATAGAATCTTATCTTAAGGCGGGGGGCTTCAAGGCGTACGAGAAAGCGCGCAGGATGAAGCCGAAGGCCATCGTCGCGGAGATTAAAAAATCGGGGCTGACGGGCCGTGGTGGGGCCGGCTTCAACTGCGGCCTCAAATGGGAGCTGGCCATGAATGCCAAAGGCCGGCAGAAGTTCCTGATCTGCAACGCCGACGAGGGCGAGGTCGGCGCATTCAAGGACAAATACATACTCTCTCACGATCCCTTCGGGCTGATCGAGGGGATGTGCATCGCGGGCCTGGCCATCGGCGCCCGGCAGGCCTATATCTACCTGAGGGGCGAGTATCACTCGCTCAATAGCCTGCTTAAATCCGCCATTGGGCAGGCCAGGGCCAGGGGCTATTTGAAGGAAACTGACATACAGGTCTTCGAGGGGGCGGGCGCGTATGTGTGTGGAGAGGAATCGGCTCTGATGAATTCCATCGAGGGGCAGCGGGGCGAGTCGCGTTATAAACCGCCCTACCCTCCGCAGCGCGGGCTGTGGAATATGCCGACCATTATCAATAACGTCGAAACGCTGATGAACGTTCCCCACATCATCAACAACGGCGCCGACTGGTTCAGCGCCATGGGGACGGGCAGGAGCAAAGGCACCAAGGTCTTCAGCGTCAGCGGAGACGTAGCCCGGCCCGGCATCTACGAGATGGAGATGGGCACACCGCTCAAAGAGCTGGTTGTCGGCCTGGCCGGGGCCGTGGAGATAAAGGCGGTGCAGATAGGCGGTGCGACGGGCAATATAATTCCGGGATACATGATCGATACGCCCCTGTCGCACGAGACATTTTTAGGATCGGGTGCGGTGGTGGTATTCAATTCGACGCGCGACATTATCGATGTTGTTTACAATGACATGCGCTTCCTCAACGAGGAGTCCTGCGGAAAATGCACGCCCTGCCGCGAGGGGACCGAGGTCATGCTGGAGATATACGGGCGTCTGCAGCAGGGAGACGGCAGGCAGAGGGATATAACCACGCTGGAGGAGCTGGCCAGGGTGATGGCGGCGGCATCGCTCTGCGGCCTGGGACAGGCGGCGGCTGTGCCGGTGCTGGATTCACTGAGATATTTCTACAACGAGTACATAGACAGGGCCGACCAGTCGCAGTTTCTGCGCAGCTACCTCGGCATCGAATTGTCGAAAACAACGGAGGGAATCAGATGAGCAAGAACTCGGAAATCCAAACAGAACAAATGCTGGAGATGTTCGACAACCTCAAGGCGGACAAGTACCCGCTCAAGGAATACAAGTACATAGGCCAAAAAGGCCCGCGCAGGGTAGACGGCCTGGCCAAGGCATCGGGACATGCCGATTACACCATGGATATCCAGCTTCCGGGCATGTTACATATGCGCCTGCTCATGTCACCCTATCCGAATGCCAAAATACTTAAGATGGATACCAGCAAGGCCGAGAAGCTGCCGGGCGTCAGGTATGTGCTGCGCTACGACGACCCGGAGGTTCAGCAAGGTGAAATCATCGGCAAGACGGCGGGGTTCTTCGGACTGGACAGGCCGCTTTCCGACTCCGCGCATATGGAAGGAGAGTTGGTCGGAGCCGCAGTGGCTGCCGAGACCGAGTCTATCGCCGAGGAGGCGCTCTCACTGATCGAGATCGACTGGGAGGAACGGCCCTTCAACCTGGACCCGGTGGCGGCCAGCGACCCAGCGGCCCCTCTCAGCTTCCCCGAACGATATATCGACGGGAACCACTGGAACCGCGGAGCTTACGACGAATTGACGCACGGCGACATTAAGAAGGGATTTGCAGAAGCGGACAAAGTGGTGGAGTTCAGTTTCAAACGTACAGCCAATACCTGGGTAGGCCCCGAACGCCCCTGCGGCGTCTGCAAGTGGAACGGGGACAACGTCGAGATCTGGCTCAAGCACCAGCGGGTTCACCTGCCCAAGAGCCGCATCTCCGAGTGGTACGGCGGCATACCCATGAGCAAGATCGAGATACATTCGCTATACCAGGGGGCCAGTTTCGGCGGTTGGTGTCAGATCGACTGGAACCTGGGCCCGCTGTGGTGCGCCGGCGCCGTCTCGAAGAGGGTGGGCAGGCCGGTCAAATATATCTTCGACCGGCGTGAGGATTTCTTCGGCGGCTCCATGGACGAAGGAACATATTTTGTTAAAGTGGGATTTAAAAACGACGGAACCATCACTGCTGTGGACACCACCCTCTATCACGTCAATGCCATCTGGCCGGTATTCAGTCCCGCCCTGCACATACATGATAATACCAGGGTCCAGCACTTACACGGGCACAGCAAGTCCGTCTGGGTCAACAAGGGTCACACAGTCCCTACGCGATGCGAGATGCTTCCACCTGTGCTTACCCAGACCATGATATTCGATCACGTAGCTACCGAACTGGGAATGGACCCCACGGTAGTGGCGCTCAAGAATGACGGCTGCATGGGTCATGACATGGAGTGGGCCAGGGAAGAAAAAGAGAAGCGCGGCTTTCCGGCGCGCGACAGCCTCAAGGAATGTATCGAGAAAGGCAAGGCGGAGTTCAAGTGGGACGAGTCATGGCATAAGCCGGGTGCAAGGAAGCTGCCCAACGGCCGCATGCACGGTGTCGGGTTCACCTGGGCGCATGAGTGGGACGATTCCAGCGGCGGCGGTGAATTCGCCATACGTATCGAGAGGACAGACGCCGCAGCTACGCTGATGGCCATGGGCGCTGATCAGGGCGTTGATGCCGAGAATACCTATTGCCGCATCGCGGCCGATGAGCTCGGCTTCCTGCTCAAGGACGTTAATTACAATCCGCAGGTTTACCGCGGCTTTTATCGCATGACGCCCGATTCCTCCACCAATATGTCGGTCAATGGGTGGGCGGTGCGCCATGCGGCCAGGATACTCAAGCAGAAGATACTTGAATCCGCCGCCAGCCCTTCCTCGCCGACACAGAGGGGTAGTTTCCAGCCGGCCTTTCCTAATATGCAACCTGAGGACCTGGACATAAAAGACAGCCTTATTTTCGTCAAGTCCGATCCCTCACGGCAGATGAGCATGGCCGATTTCGTCAGGCTGGCGGGTGAGAGTGGGCCTTTCGCCACGGACGAGTTTCTGGGGACGCGGGTCGGTTGGTCCGAGCCGCTTTTTGCCGTTGGCTACCATATTCAATATGGAGCGTACAATCCGGTCAACCCGCGACCGCGTTTCTGCCGCCAGGCCCATTTCATGGAGGTCGAGGTGGATACCGAGACCGGTGAGGTAATCGTTACCAGGGTGGTCAACGTCAATGACGTGGGCAAGGTAATCAACCGAATGAGCTGCGAGGGCCAGCAATACGGAGGCAGCATCATGGGAGTGAGCAGGGCCAAGTTTGAAGAGGTGGTGCATGACCCGGTCACCGGCGTGATGCTCAACGGAAATTTGCTCGATTATAAAATTGCCACTATGAAGGACCTGGGACCTATAGGGACGATCCTTGTGGAGACGGGCATGGGCTATGGACCCTACGGGCTGATCGGCATCGGCGAGGACATTGGAACAGTAGTCCCCGGACTGCTGGCGCCTGCCGTTTACAACGCTATCGGTGTCTGGATAGACGAAATGCCCATTACCCCGGCAAGGGTGCTGAAGGCGCTGGGCAAGATATAACTGAAATTCAACGCTTCAAACGAGGAGGACGAGAACTTGAGTAAAGAGACTAAGAATTACGTTTGTCCCTACTGTGGGGAATCTCACGATACGCAGGACGGGCTGAAAAGCCATGTCTTCAAATCGCACAAGGGACGCGGCCTGCCCACAGCGGAGGGCCGCATTAAACTGATGATCAACAAGGCAGAGCACTCCTTCCTGGTGGAGCCGAGCTGGACCCTGTACTACCTCATCCACGACATACTCGGCCTGACCGGATCCAAGCAGTTCTGCGACCGCGGCGCCTGCAGCTCGTGCACCATGATCGTGGATGGCAAACCGGTCCTCTCCTGCATGATGCTGGCCATCGAGTGCGACGGCAAGACCGTGGAGACGGTAGAGGGAATCGCCGCCGACGGGCATCCCCTGATCGAAGCATATGTGAACAACCACGCCATGCAGTGCGGCTACTGCACGCCCGGCTTCGTCGTCGCCTCCAAGGCGCTGCTCGACCGCAACCAGGACCCGACCGAGGAAGAGATCGTCGAAGCTCTGGCGGGCAACCTCTGCCGCTGCAGCACCTACCCGCAGCATCCCATTGCTGTCAGAGAAGCTGCTGAAAAAATGAAGGCAGGTGGTGTAAAGTGAAGGAATTTAAACATTTCAACGCATACAGTGTAGACGAGGCCGTGGCCCTCATGGGCCGCTACGGCGAACGCGCCGCCGTCATCGCAGGAGGGACCGATATCCTGGGCAAAATGAAGGACTCCATCCTGCCGGCTTACCCGGAAGCGCTGATAAACATCAAGACTATTGATGGATTGAGCGAGATAAAGGAGTCGGGCGGCATGCTGAAGATGGGCGCGCTGGCCCTGCTGGCCGATATCGCGGACAACGCCGTCATCAAGTCGAAATATGCCGCCCTGGCACAGGCTGCGGGCAGGACCGCCTCGCCGCACCTGAGAAACATGGGCACCATCGGGGGCAACATCTGCCAGGACATCAGGTGCTGGTATTACCGCAACCAGAACAACAGGTTCTCCTGCCTGCGCAAAAAGGGCGGCAGGTGCTACGCCATCAAGGGCGACAACCGCTACCACTCCATCTTCGGCGGCAGCGTCTCCGGCGGCTGTTTCGCGGTACATCCCAGCGATACCGCCCCGGCGCTGGTTGCACTGGACGCTAAAATAGTGACCTCCAGCCGCACCATCGACGCGGAGAAGTTCTTCGAGGTCAAGCCCGTCAAGACCACGGTGCTTAAGGCCGACGAGATCGTCACCGGCATACAGGTGCCCGAGCCGCCCGCGGGATCATCCAGCGCATTCCTCAAGTTCGCCCTGCGCAAGTCCATCGACTTTCCCATCGTCAATTGCGCGGTCATGCTCACCCGCAAGGACGGCAAGGTTACCGCCGCCAGGATATGCCTCAACGCCGTCCACGTCATACCCTACAGGGCCATTAAGGCGGAGCAGGTCATAATCGGCCGTGTCCTAGACGAGGCGGCTGCGGAGGAGGCCGGCGCGGCTGCCGTGGCCGAAGCCAAACCTCTCGAACACAATAAATACATGGTGGCGGTTGCCAGGACACTGGTGAAAAGAGCGATCCTTGCCTGCGCGGAGAAATAACGGATGACCGATCTCTTGGACATCATCGCCGGCTTGCTGAAGCGTGGTGAAGACCTGGTGCTGGCCAGAGTGATCAGTGTAAAGGGCTCAAGCCCTCGCCACCTGGGCGCCACTATGATCATACGCAGAAGCGGCGGAATCGAAGGTACCGTGGGCGGTGGTCTGATCGAGGCGGCCGCCACGAAAAAAGCCGTTGAGCTGTTCCATGAAAAAGGTTTCACCCGACTCCTTTTTGATATGACGGGTGATGATGTGACTGTGGCAGATATGGTTTGTGGAGGGAAGTGTGAGCTGCTGATCGAGTATTTACCTGCCGACCGGAATACGTCAGAGGTATTTGCCAGTTTATCGGACGGCAGGCGACAGAATCATAAAAGTTACATGATTACTGCATTGCCTGCTGCCGACAAGGGCTCCCGACCATTGGAACACAGCGTGCTGGTCCCGGGCAGTACCTGTGCCACCGGCTCGGACGGGTCCGCGGATTTATCAGCCAGGCTAACGGACATCGTTTGGAGCCTGACCGGGCCTTCTCTGGTGGATATCGAGGGTCATCAGTTCTGGGTCGACATTGTGCTCAATACCGGTGTCCTTTATTTATTCGGGGCAGGGCACATATCCCGCGAGGTCAATGACCTTGCGGTCAGAGTGGGATTTATGACAGTGGTGCTGGACGATCGTACCGAATATGCCAACCGTGACAGGTTCGGACTGCCGGCCGAAGTCATTGTACTTAAATCGTTTGATAACTGTCTGGCAGGTCTTGAACTCGATGATGACAGCTACGTGGTTATTGTGACGAGAGGTCATGCTTACGATAAAACCGTGCTGGCGCAGGCATTACGTTCAAATGCAGGCTATGTAGGCATGATCGGCAGCAATCGCAAGAGGGATGCAATATATAAAGCGTTGTTATCGGACGGGTTCACCGCCGCGCAGCTTGAGAAAGTGCATTGCCCCATCGGCCTGAAAATTGAAACCGAGACTCCTGCAGAGATAGCCGTGAGCATCGTGGGAGAATTGATAGAAGAGAGGGCACAAAAGAGGAAATGGAAAAGCCAGGCATCGCGGCAGTAATCCTGGCGGCCGGGTACTCCGAAAGAATGCGGCGGTTCAAACCGCTGCTGGATTTGGGTGGGCAGCCGGTCATCGAGCGAGTGATATCCTCGTTTATGGATGCCGGGATATGCGACATACGGGTTGTCGCAGGCTATTGCAAGGAGAAACTGCTTCCGGCACTCGCGGGACTGAATATAAGGGTGATAGTAAACGACCGTTATGCAACGGGCATGTTCTCGTCAGTACAGGCAGGTGTGAAGAGCCTTGATTCATCCGTGGATGCGTTTTTCCTCATGCCTGCCGACGTGCCGCTGGTGAGGGCGGGGACCATTCGATATCTTGCGGAGGTCTATAATCTTCATCGGGATAAAATACTGGTCCCTATATTCGATGGAAAGCGTGGGCATCCTCCGCTGATCGCTGCACGGTTTGCAGGTTCGATCATGGATTACAGCGGGGAAGGTGGACTGGGGGGTGTACTCAACCTTCACAACGCCGATATTCTTTCCCTGCCGGTCCCGGACGGCAATATCTTACTTGATATGGACACGCCGGAGGATTATGCAGCCCTGCGCAAGAAATTGCCGAGGATGGATGTTCCAACCTCTGCTGAATGCAAGGTCATAATGAGAGATATCCACGCGGCGCCGGACGCAGTGATCGATCACGGCAGAGCAGTGGCGGAAGTAGCAGTATTCATAGGCGACGAGATGAACCTGCACGGTTTCAATATCGACAGGGAGCTTCTCATGTCTGCCGCTCTGCTGCACGACCTGGCGAAAGGGAGTCCGGACCACGCGATGGTGTCGGCGCATATAATACGCGGGATGGGATATCCCGCAGTCGCCGAAATTATGCAAACCCACATGGATATCGTCCCCGGCACAGGTGCAGAAGTCAGCGCCGCGGAGGTGCTCTATCTGGCCGATAAGCTGGTCAGCGGTGACAGAGTAACGCCCCTGCAAGAACGTTTCAATCGAACTGTCGACAGATATGGGGATAAGCCGGAAGCGGCCGACAGGATCAGGATTCGCTTTGAAAATGCAGCCGGTATTTTGGCCCGCATCGAGGCGCGGACAGGCAGTCTCAATATTAATAGTCGTACGACGACAGGAGCGCTGCTGTGAGCCTGGACTTGAGAATCATCAATCACGTCGATGGATTTGATCTGAATGTGGGTTGGACTACAGATAACGAGCTTTTAGTGCGCTTTTCCCAAGTTACATTAGAGAAAAACATTTTCTTCGGGACGGGTGGCGCTGCCAGCAGGGAAGCGCAAAAAAAGCCATGGAAATGATGGAGCTGTTCTGATTATCTTTTCACGTGAATCAAATCCGGAGGTGTATGTGATATGTTGTTTACAATGTTGCTGGCGGTTTTGAGTTTCGCTATAGGCCTGACAGCCAGAAATAATAAGGCTATCAAAGAGATGCTGAGCATACGCAACTGCACATATGTCATCATGACCAAGGACGGTACCAGAGGCAGACGCTATAAGATTATTAACGGTAAGTATTCTTCCGATACGGTACTGAAGGACTATGACCTGGCCCTGGTTTTCGAGAATGCTGATATAGGCTTTAAAACATTGGCGCTGGGTGGCGATACGGGCCTGCAGGTGGCCATGAACAACTATAATTTGAAGCTGGTAGGCAATCCGAATATCTTCAACTTCTTCGGCGTTCTTATTGCGGTTTCCATGGGTATGATGAAGCGGAAGTAGATTGAAATATAAGGAACCGGGTCATTCAGGTGTTGATTGAGAGTGAAAAGACAGGGGTATGGATATGAAGATAAATCTAAGCTATGGTAAGTTTATTAAAATAGAAGGTTACGGAAGCGATTCCATAGTCGAGGTGGCAGATAACTGCACGGTGCGCGATCTGCTGACTTTCCTCAAGCTGCCGGCCTACCTGCAGAAGGCCGTCATCGTACATGTGAACGAGGAGCCGGTCTGGAACGCTACGGTGCTCAAGGATAATGACACAGTCAAATTATACCGGCTGGTCAGCGGGGGCTGAGAAGCGGCGCCGGCGAATATAAATCTCTCAATACATGAACATCGGTTCTGATATAATAGGGGGCACTAAAACAGGAGGTTTTAACCATTAATGTGCAAGAAGCCTGCAACACTGGAAAAAATTTGTGTTCTTATTTTAGCGGGTATGATTATTCTTGCGTCATTCGCCGGTTGCATCGGAGAAAAAGAGAAAACCATTACTGTTTTCGCTGGAGCGGCGAGTAAACCGGCGCTTGATGAAGCGGCTCAAGCGTTCGAAATTGAAACAGGTATCAAAGTTTACTGCACCTACGGCGGATCAGGTACTGTCCTCTCTCAGATGAAACTTTCGAGTACGGGCGATTTGTATATGCCCGGCTCACCGGATTACATCCCCAAAGCCGAAAGAGAAAATGTTATTGATCCCGGTACCAGTAAGATAATTGCATATTTAATTCCTGTCATTGCGGTTCAACACGGCAATCCTAAAAATATTCAATCATTGGCGGACCTGGCCAGACCCGGAATAACAGTCGGCATAGGAAACCCGGATGCAGTTTGTCTTGGGCTATATGCTGTAGAGATACTTGATTATAACAACCTTCTAACGGATGTAAGCAAGAATACAATCACGCAGGCCGAAAGCTGTGAGAAGACTGCCAGCCTGCTGTCATTAAAAGCTGTAGACGCAGTAATAGGCTGGCATGTCTTTCATGATTGGAATCCTGACAGAATAGATGTGGTTTATATTAAGCCGTCACAACTTCCGAGGATCGCTTATATTCCTGTAGCTGTATCCAGATTCAGCCATGATATCGATAGTTCCAGAAAGTTTATGGACTTCCTGGTTTCTGAAAAAGCGCAGAGGATTTTCAGCAAATGGGGGTATATCTCTACGGAAAGCGACGCTCGCAAGTTCGCCCCTGACGCGGCAATCGGGGGTGAATATAAGCTGCCGGAAATCTATAAAGAACTGGCTAAATAGACATAAGTGTGTTTGAATTAGTATATACCGTAGCTTCGAGCGAGTCATAAAAAGCCGTATCATAGATTCCTGGCCCATTTTGGATTACTCGAACGGGCTCCCTGAATAGCGGGTAAAACAATATGATCAATATATTTAAAGGGGTATGTGGCGAAAGAGTATTTAGACTTGCAGGCATAAGTGCACTGGTTCTACTGCTGGTTTTCTCTGTTGGCATCGTCCTGGCCATGCTGACCTACACTGATTGGAATACCTTCTCGTCGGCGCTGCTTTCCAGAGAAATCATTTACGCCGTGATCCTTAGCCTGCTTACGGCTACGGCGGCGACTGTTATTTCAATGATTATTGCGATACCTGTGGCTTATACCATTTCTAAAACACAATTCCGGGGTAAGGATATAATAGACAGCCTGCTTGATTTACCTATTGTGATATCACCCATAGCCCTGGGCGCTGCTCTATTAGTTTTTTTTAATACAGGGGTAGGCGCAGCCATCAATACAAATATAAGATTTGTATTTGCCATCCCGGGCATTATTCTGGCACAGATAACTGTGGTGAGTGCGCTGGCAATCAGATTACTCAAATCTACTTTTGACAGCATTGATCCTCGATATGAGCAGGTAGGCAGAACGTTAGGTTGCAGTAAACCTGAAGCGTTTTTTAGAATTGTTATGCCGCTGGCAAAAAATGGACTTATCTCTGCTTGCATACTAACATGGGCGCGGGCTATAGGTGAATTTGGAGCGACGGTTATGCTGGCCGGGGCGACTGCAATGAAAACGGAAACATTACCCATCGCGATCTTCTTGAGTTTTGCTTCCGGTGATGTCAGCAAGGCTATAGCTGTCATTTTCATACTTATAGCCATTGCTATAGCGGCTTTATTGATTATGCGAAAACTAATCGGCAAAAGATATGCGATATGATACATATCAGGAAGCTTTCACTGCGCGCAGGTAAATTCACATTATTAAAAGAGATCGACCTGTCGGTTAATAATGGGGAATATCTGGTCATACTGGGACCTACGGGCGCCGGTAAGACGGTCCTGTTGGAGTGCATCGCCGGGCTGCATAAAATTAAATTGGGAGAAATATGGATAGACGGCAGGGATATTACGCACCTGACCCCGGAAGAAAGGGGTATCGGGTATGTGCCGCAGGATTATATTCTTTTCCCCTTTTTAAATGTGCGCCAAAATATAGTTTTCGGTCTCAGACAGAATAGATATACAAAAGTTGAAGTACAGGAACGGGTGAATACTCTGTCAAATATGCTTAATATCCCTCACATACTGGAGCGTGATACACAGGCTTTAAGCGGAGGGGAAAAACAGCGCGTCTGTATAGCGCGTGCCCTGGCTTTGTCTCCTGAAATCCTGCTGCTGGATGAACCTTTGAGCAGCCTGGACCTTCAGACTTCGAAACATCTGAGGCTGGAACTGAAGAGAATTCACAGTGAACTTGGAGTTACGACAATACATGTAACGCATAACCAGGCGGAGGCGGAAGAGATAGCGGATAGAATAGCGATCATAAGTCACGGTAAGTTGGAACAGGTAGATAAACCGCATGAAATATTTTTCTCCCCAAAAAATGAAATAGTATCCAATTTTGTCGGGGCATTAAACATTATGAAATGTGATTCTAGCCGAATCCTTGGATCCGGTTTAACGGAAGTAAATTGCGGTGGGATGCGCATAATCCTTCCACTTGAAGAAGACCAGGTTCGAAAAATAGCTGTCTCACCTCGTGATGTCTATATCTCCGATATCCTGCCACCAAGGCCATCGCTGAATCATTATAAAGGGATTGTTACCAATACCTCGGTTTCAGGGAATATGGCAAAGATAGAAATTCAGGTGGCATCCAATTCTATTAAAGCAGAAATTACTGTTGAACTTTTTAATGAGATGAATTTATCAGCAGGAAAAGAAATATTTGTAATACTAAAGTTAAAAGCACTGAAAATATTATCAAATAATGACATATGAAGTCTATGTAAAAAGAGATATTGTACAGGAGCGTTCCCTCTAATTTTTTTACCGGTAAGCGCTGGAAGTGGATACCCTAGGGTCGCCTTAAACCAGTTAAGGGATAGCAGCCTCTTGCCTGACATCGCGAATATCCAGCAGCCGGTATTCATTTTTTGAAATCACTCTGCCTGTCGATAAAGATAATCGTCGGGTGAAGATAGGGCCGTTGATTACAACCGTGTGGTACTCGCCGTTTTCACCGCATGGATCGATATTATTCTTTTTAAGGTAATCCCTGAATGAAGCGTCCACAAACCTGCCCACCCATTTTTCATCCATGTGCCTGGAATTTACGCCTACGACTACTGCCTCAAAGCCGAGCTCGATAAATTGATCGAGCAATTCACCGGTGGGCCGGCCCCACAGGGGCTCCAATGCCTCGATACCTATCTCGCCACAGACCCTCTCAACCCACTCCCTGTGCACGTCCAGGTAGATGTCGCCGAATATCATGCCTTTAACTCCGGTGGGGAGCAGTTTACGCACCCCGGCTTTAAAATCACGCTCATAGCCGTCCCAATCCGTCTCATACTGCGCTACCTGGATGCCCATGGCGGCGCCCTGCTGCCTGATCAGGTCGGCGTTGGTCCCGTGAAATCTCACTCTCTTGTCATCGTTCGAGATAAAGTTCACCAGGTGTGTAACTTTGTGGCCCTGACGCAACGCTTCGTAAAGCGCCATGCAGCTGTCCTTCCCTCCACTCCATGATACGATGTAGTTATTGCCTTTTGTTTCCGTTGCTTTCTTGTTTATGATTCACTCCTGCAATTCACGTTCGCTGTAATACTCATCAAGGTAGCCTGTGATGTCCCCGCGGGTCAGTTGACTTCTGAGGTTGTAATCATAGAGGTTGTATTCGTGGTCGGGGCTTTTAAGAGGTTTGAACCAGATATGCGGCGGTTCATCATCTCGGCGTGTGTAGCCTGCCTGGCGGTTGAGATCGAGCCACGCATCCCACATACTTGCGCTGGCCCTTTTAAGTTCAATTGCTGTTTTTTCGATACCTGTGACGGCCGAGTACAGCTCGGCCAGGGTTTGCAGACTGTAGAAGCGCGAGATATACAGGCGGTGGCACTGGCCGAGCATGTTGAAAAGCCCGAAGAAGTCCTCGCCGTGTTTGGCCAGGCGTCCCAGGTTAAAAGAATCGGCTGTGAAGAGTCGTTCCATATCCGATGGAAGCACACCGCAGCGCCCGGCCTGTTTTTTTATATCGGCAAGGGGCCAACCCGGGCTGTAGGAAGGCGCCCCCATAGCGGGGGCCACACCCAGGGTCCGGCCGGGATGCACCAGCATACCGAGGTGCATGGGCAGGAAGCCGCTCATGCGCGGATCAAAGGCAATGAATTGTCCTTTGACCACATTCTGCACTCGTCCAACAGCCAGGTTGCCTAATTTTCGGGCAGCGCTCAAGATACCGTCGCACAGCACAGCGCCAAATCCTTCACGGGCAGCCGTCATGCGCACGAGCGCCAGCAGAGTGTCATAACTGCGGTCGAGCTCCAATCCGTTGGTATCCCGTTTATTAATGATTCCCTGCTCGTAAAGGGTTATGACGAAGTCGGCCAGGCCGTTGAAGCTGTAAACGCGGTCAAGCCCCAGCCTGTTGATCTCGTCATAGTATTGGATGGCCATGCCGTATCTGTCGGCAACTGAGCCGTCGCTGCTGTAGCCGAGGGCGGGTGAATAGGTCATAGCGGCCATCTCCATAAAGACCGCCGTATCATAGCTGCTGCGGCAGCCGGGCAGGTCCAGGCGGTCCTTGTCCGAGAGGGGGCAGGTAGCGCAGGCGATTTTTTTACGGGCCGCTTTGTGCGATTCATAAAGCTCTGCCTTGAGCTCCTTTAAATCGGGTGGATAAGGCATGAGCTCGGTGGAATTGCGCGCCACCACGCCTGGAGGTATCCAGGCGGAGGTCATGGTCATGGCGCCGCCCTTCATCATCTCGCCGCGCAAATGATAGCCAGTGATCTTCTCCAATATCCCATCCACTATTACCCGCAGCCGCTTTGGATCGGCCACTTCGATGGACCTGCTGCCCATGCATGCTACTATGGCCTTGAGCTTCTTTGAGCCCATTACAGCGGCCAGACCGCCGGAGCCTATGGTACCTCCCTTATCGATGTGTGTAACCGAGATGGCCGATTGCCTTTCCCCGGCTATCCCTATGGGAATGATGCTGCAGGGGGAATGTCTGAGTCTAAGCTCGTCGGTCGAGTCGAAACCGTCCAGACCCCAGATATCCGATGCGTGCTTCAAACTGACGTTATCGTCCTCGATTATGAGGTAGACCGGCCACTGTGACCGCCCGGTTATCACCAGGTAATCGTAGCCCGAGGATTTGAGGAAGTGGCTGAAGACCCCGCCGGCATTGCTGTGAGGGAAAGAACCGTTAAGCGGGGATTTATAAACCGACATGGTCTGTGAGGCGCCCGGTATGAAGGTGCCGTTGAAGGGTCCCGTGCCGATTATAATGGCGTTGCCGGGGGAAAGCGGATCGATATCGGGACGTATAAGTTCGAGGGCCAGCCGGTTGTTGATGGCGGCGCCGCCTATGCATTCTCTGACGAGATCTTCATCCAGAGGCTGTTTGCGTGAAGTGCCTTCTGTAAGGTTCACATAAAGGATGTTGCCCGCGTAGCCGCCCAGCTTCATATCAGATTTCATCCGCCTCTTTACTTGCAGTCAGGGCGCCGTAAGGGCAATAGCGGGCGCAGATAAGGCAGGCATCGCAATCCGCGTTGAATCTAACATCGAACTCGTTGGGGCGGCCCACAAGCCGCTCCACCCTGATGCACGAGGCGGAGAGGCTGAATTTGTTGCCCGACCTGAAAGAGCAGCGCAGCATGCAGGTGATGCAGCCCGCGCATTTGGCCGGATCGGCCTCAATGAATCGTCTATCCCTGGTTACCTTTGTTGACATGTTTGATGGTTATTGCGCCTCTAAATTGTAGGGACGGGTCTTTAGACCCGTCCGCAAGAGCGGGCGCAGCTAAAGCAACGCCCCTACAGCTACACCCCTATATGATGCTCTATTTTATTCCGAAGCTGCCCGCCAGTGCTTCGATGCCCAGTTTTTCCATGCGGTCTTTGCTGGGTTTACCGCTTGCCTTGTCCCAATCGCGTATCTCGTAGTACTCGGGCAGCATCTTGGCCATGTTGGGCACATTGCCTTCCTGCCCGCCATCGGGTATGGGTCGCAGCGCGATCTCCGGCAGCTCGTCATCCTTGGGAGTGACGCCGAACCTGCAGGTCATTGCCCTCATCAACTGGAAGATGCGCTCGCCTGCTTTCAGAATAGCGTCCTGGTCGACTCCCCAGCCGGTGGAGGCATTTATCATATCCACTATCGACTGCGTAGACATCATGGCGAAATGGCAGATGCCCAGAGCATCGGTCAACGAGCGCCAGTCCTGAGACAGCACTACCATGGGGGCCTTATCGTCTCCCCAGCGGTCTCCCGGATTTAGACCGAGATCCGGGTTGCCCATGCCGTTCTCCACCAGGTAGGCGTCGCTCTTGTTGTGGTCCGCGCCGCGGTTGCTGGTGGCGTAGGCCAGGCCCATGCAGCAGTAGGCGCGCGGGTCATGCATGGGGAACTCCAGGCCCTTGACCTGCATGGCCTCGCCGGGGCGGTTGTAACGCGCGGCCATGCGCTTGGTGCCCTCCTGTATAATCTTGCCGAAGCCCTCATTTTTAGCTATTAAATCGATTAGCTTGAGCGTAACGTCTATGTCGCCCCACTTGAGCTCCAGACCGCCCGTATCCTTGCTGGTGATGATACCCTTTTCATAGAGATAGAAAGCAAAGGCGACGCTGGAACCGCTGCTGATGCTGTCGAAGCCGTAGCCGTTGACCAGCTCGTTGAAATGGTTGATTGCGCCCATATCGGCGATCATGAGCTGGGGCCCCCAGGCGATGAGCGTTTCATACTCCGGCCCCTCGGTGGGTTTGTCCGTCTTGAAGCGGCCTTCCTTGATATGCAGCACCTTGCGGCAACCGATGGGACAGCCGAAACAGGCGGTATTGCCGACCTGATATTGCTCGGATTGCGTAACGCCGCTGATATCGGTGGCCTCGGGCATGGTGGCGATAGTGTAATACTTGGTGGGCGTATCGCCGTAGGCGATGCCGGAATCTACCCATCCGCTGGTGCCCGTATCGTGCATTATAGTGGTGACAAAGCCACTCTTGACCTCGTCCATGGCGCCGCGGGCGTATTCCCTGAATTTTTCGGGGTCCTTCATGGGGATCTTGGCCTTGCCCCTGACGGCAATGGCTTTGAGCTTCTTGGAGCCCATGACACAGCCCATGCCGGCTCGTCCGGCGCAATGGCCGTCCTCGGTCATGATGTTGGCGAACAGGACCTGATTTTCCCCTGCCTGGCCTATACAGGCTACACGGGTCCGCTGGTCGTCAAACTCCTTACGGATCGTCTCGATCGTCTGATAAGTGTTCTGTCCCCAGAGCGAAGATGCATCTTTAAGCTCGGCTTTGCCGTCCTTGATGTACAGGTAAACGGGTTTGTCGGATTTCCCCTTGACTATGATTCCGTCATAGCCGGCGAAGCGCAGCTCCGAGCCGAAGTGCGCTGCTCCGTTGGCATCGCCGTAGTAGGTTGTGTAGGGCGAACGGGCGGCGACCACCCATCTACTGAAGCTGGGCCCGGCTGTGCCGGTCAGCAGCCCTGCCATGAAAATGAGAGGATTATCGGGACCCAGCGGATCGGTTTTGTCCGTGGTAAGGTCCGCCAGGTAGCGGCAGGCGATGCCTCCCGCGCCTATGAAATCGCGGGCATACTGCTCGTTAAGCGGTTCATCCTTGAGCTCTTTTTTCCCCAGGTCGATAACCAGTATCTTGCCCATGTATCCGTTCATGGCGGCCCCTCCTTATTTCAGTTGATGTCTAATAGTCTATCGATTTGCCGTCGTAGGCATAGGTGAACAGCTTCACCAGGTCCTCGCTCTCGGGTACGCGGGTGACGGTGCTGGTCATGAGTTCGTTAACTGAGCGGTCCATCAGGTCAGGCATGGACTTCATATAGTCTTCCCGCTTGATTCCAGTTTCTTTCACTGAGAGCGGCTGGCCTACGCTCTTGGCCAGCTTGCGTACGGCATCGACCAGTGCCCTGGCGCATTTCTTATCATCTCCATCCCGCGAGATGTTGCAGAAGCGTGCTATCTCGGCGTAGCGTGAGGCGGTTTCGTCGGAGCCATTGATCTGGTATTCCATGGTATAAGGTAGGAACAATCCTACCGCCCGGCCGTGCGGGGTATGGAAGAGGCCGCCGATAGCGTGGCCTGTGCTGTGGCTCAGGCCGGCCATGCCGTTGCCGAAGCAGGTGCCGGCCATAGAGGCGGCACACATCATCGCCTTGCGGGCGTCCTCATCCTTGCCGTTGTCATAGGCTTTCTTGAGGTTTTCGAAGGTAAGCTTGATGGCCACCAGACCTGGGCCGTCCGTGAACTGGGTGCGCCAGGTGTCAACATACCCATCGATAGCGTGGCAGAGGGCGTCCATGCCGGTATCGCCGGTTATCTGGGGCGGCATGCTCATGACCATGCGGGGGTCGAGGATGGCAATATCGGGCATTGTCTCATAGGAGCCAAACGACACCTTGCGCTGTCCCGCCACGTCAGTTAGAACAATTGCCCAGGTGGCCTCGGAGCCGGTGCCGCTGGTGGTGGGTATACACATCAGTTTTGCTGTTGCCCTGAGGTTGTAGAACTCGGAGGGTGCCAAATCCAGGGGACCAATGCCAGCGGCGTAGCAGACCAGCGCGGACTTGGCAGTATCCATGCTGGAACCACCGCCCAGCCCGATGACCCAGTCAGGCTTGAATTCTTTTGCTATTCCGGCGGCCTTAACCACGGTCTCGATGGAGGGGTCAGGTTCAACCCCGTCGAATATCGTGCATTCGATATTGGCCTTTTTGAGTTCGGTAGTAACCAGGTCGGCAAGGCCGAGTTTGATGATATTTTTATCAGTGACAATGAATGCGCGTTTGCCCAGGATGGTGTTCAGGTATTGAAGCGAATCGTCTCCAAAAACGGTGAAGGGAACACCAAAAAACTGCATAATGCTTCCTCCTCAGTATAAATACCGGGAAATGTTAATTCCAATTATAAGTGTCTCTATTCGGGATACTCGGTCTTGACCTGCGTTACGCAGTTGACCAGCTCCTGCGCCGCCTTGACAGCGCGCATGACCTTACCCATATTGCCGGTGAGCTTGAGCTGGCGAGTGACGATGGCCTGGATGGGGTCGACTTTCTTCTCCGCCACCTTGCGCCAGGTAGCAATTGAAGCTGCTAAAACGAATTCGGGCTTGTATTTATCCTTGGTTGCCTCGGTAACGACATCGACCTTGCGGCACTTGCCGTGCCAGAGGTCAACATACTGGTAACCCTGCTCTTTGACCGCGCCGCCCACCTCGATAATGAAATAGAAATCGCCTTCCCATGTCTTGGCCGCGTCCTCGTAAGGTTTGCTGGCGTTGATCGCATCCATAAACGCTGTTACCCACTCTAATGTTCCAAATACTGCCATTCCATACCTCCCTAAATGTTAAAGTTTTGCCGCTATTCTATGCGCACAGGATGGGGATGTCAATAGTCCTCAGTTACGAAAATATCACACCCCGATACGTAGAGGCTGAAGCCAGGCTGGTTGACGGATGTTTAAATGGTATAAAATGTTTCCAGATGATGTTCATGACGATTGATGGGATGCTGAGCTGCGCTGCGAAGTGTGTCCGTCAGCAGAGATGCCCGTGACACGCCAGCCCGAGGAGCTTAAAAACGTCGGCTATGAGCTTTTCATTGCCGCACTGTCGGTCATCGCTATAGCAAATATTCTTATTTTTTATCTTACCTCGGACCGTGACATAGCCGGTGTACTGGGGGCGATGGACTGGACGTACAGCTTCATATTCCTGGTGGACTTCATAATGCGGCTCGCCCTGGCCAAATCCAAATACAGCTATTTTTTCAAACAGTTCGGCTGGGCCGACTTATTGTCGACATCGCCGATAAACTGGGCCAAACTGCTTCGCCTGTTCAGGATCGTACGTACAGCCAGGATGTTGATCGGCTATGGACGAAGCAACATTATTCGCGAACTGAAGGATTACAGCTCGGCAACCGCTTTCCTAACCGTGCTTTTCCTCATCATGATCATACTGGAATTCGGTGGCATAGCTATAGTGAAGTTAGAGAACAAGGTACCCGACGCCCAGATTCAGGACTGGCAGGATGCCATGTGGTTTATCTATCAGACGATCACGACCACCGGTTATGGCGATGTTGTGCCGGTAACCGGTGAAGGACGATTTGTGGGGATATTAGTTATGACGGCCGGCACGGCGCTTTTCGGCACCCTCACCGGTTTTGTGGCGAATGCATTCCTGCAAAGGCGCGGGGGCAAAGGATCGGTGAGGCGGGTCAGCGAGGGCAAGGACGATCAAGGAGTAACACTGTCAGAGATAAAACGCCTGATACAGGAGCAGAAGCAGTCTCAGATGGAGCTCGAGGCCAAGATCGATGAGCTGGAGAAACTGCTGTAGAACAGATGGCTCAGCGGTGCCCGCGGGCTAGACGATGTCCGTTCCAATTTGAGTTACCTGCCGGATACGATTAAATCGTTTAGAGGAGGGATTGCATGCCACTTGATCATGAGCACCATGTCCCGGTTAGCATCAATCCGGAACTGAAGGAGCATACCCGGCTTTTTGAACGCAAGATCCACAAGATCGGTGAGAATGTATATTGCGCGGTCGGGTATAACCTCGCCAATATCATTATGGTCGAGGGCAATGACGGAGTCGTCATAGTCGATACGGGTATGAACCTCGACCAGGGCCAGCAGGTGGCGGTCGACTTCAAGAAGATAACCGATAAGCCGGTGGCGGCGATTATTTATACGCATCATCATACCGACCATGTACAGGGCACAGAGGCTTTTGTCGACGTAAAGGATGCCGCTTCCTTTCCTATCATTGCTCATGAAACGCTCATGCCAGAATATATTCACGAGAGCGGCTTCATTGGTCCCATTATGAGCGCCCGTGCCATGTCCATGTATAACAGCGTCCTGGACGGCGAAGATGTTAAGGATATGAATGCTGGCATCGGCCCGCTCTTTGGGCCGGGTATCAATGCCTTTATACCGCCCACTCAGACCTTCAGCGATGTTATGAATGTTACCCTGGCCGGCGTGCGTATGGAGATGCACTATGTGCCCAGCGAGGCCCATTCCGAGCTCTGCATTTACCTGCCCGACTCAAAAATATTACTATCGGCCGAGGTCATCCAGGACCACTGCTTCCCCAACATCTATACTTTGAGGGGAGCGGTGTACCGCAACCCGGCCACCTGGTATCGCAGCATAGACGCCATACGTGGATTCGCTGCAGAGGCGGAACACATGGTATTGCAGCACGGCACACCCATATCGGGCAGGGATTATATACAACAGGTGCTGATGTACTACAGGGATGCCATCCAGTATACGCACGATCAGACGCTTCGCTACTCCAACAAGGGTTACGCCAAGGACGAGGTGGCCAAACTGATCAAGCTGCCGCCGCACCTGGAGAATTTCAGCCCCTGGCTGCGGCCGTTCTACGGCTCGGTCAAGCACTCGGTGCCGCAAATAGTCTGCGGCAGCATCGGGTGGTTCGATGGCGATCCCTGCTACCTTGATCCTACGCCGCGTATAGAGTATGCCAAACGCATGATCCGGCTGATGGGTGGTCGGGATAGAGTGCTTGAGGAGGCGGATAAGGCGTTTATATCCGGCGATCCGCAATTTGCGACGGAACTCACTTCATACCTGATACGTGTCAACCAGGACGATATGGAAGCGCGCAAGCTGAAGGCGGCGGCCTTCAGGCAACTCGGGTATGCAGCAATAAACGCGACCTGGCGGGGCTTTTACCTGACGGCGGCCAGAGTGCTGGAAGGCACACTGGACCCCGATTCCATTTACAGTATGTTGGGGGATGTCCTGATATCGCCGGAAGTGCTTAAGCGCTTCCCGGCGTTAACTCAGGTTGAAGCGCTGCCGGTCAGGCTGAAGGCCGCGGAGACCTTCGAAGTGAACCTCTCGGTGGGATTCAAGTATTCTGATGTAGGCGAGGACTATACTTTGGAAATACGCCGCGGCGTTGCGGAAGTGCGAAGTGGCCTGCCCGGCAATGCGGTAGCCACGGTAACGGGGACGCGAGATTCGATAGGTCCTTTGTTGTCAGGTGTTACGCCTGTTGCGGAGGCTCTGAAAAATCCCGGTATCAAAATCGATGGATCTATAGATGGCCTCGTCAAGTTTCTCGGCTATTTCGAGATGCTATATCAAAAATTCCCGAATTATTTCTTACGGTGAGTTATGGGTAAAACGCCGGCATCTAATTTACGCTTTGTCCCAGTGTTGCAGTGGCTGCCGAAGTACGATGTCAGAGGGCTGCTGCGCTGGGACATCATAGCGGGTATTACGCTCTGGGGAGTGGTGGTGCCCGAGGGTATTGCCTATGCCGGACTGGCGGGGATGCCACTGCAGGCCGGCCTTTATACATTGCTTGCCGCCCTGGTTGCCTACGCGATTTTCGGGACAAGCAAACAGCTCGTGGTGGTCTCCACTTCTGCTTCCGCGGTAATGCTGGCCTCCATCATCACGGCGCTCAATCCGCCCGACCAGAGCTCGTATATAGCACTGGCCGGGGGACTGGTGCTGGTGGTCGGGGCGCTGTTTCTGCTGGCCGGTGTGCTCAGGCTGGGATTCATCACTAATTTCATATCGCGCCCGGTAATGGAGGGATTCATCTTCGGCCTGGCCATCTACGTGGCTGTGAAGCAATTGCCCAAGATTTTCGGCCTGCCGCACGGGGAAGGCGACAGCATTGAGCAACTGCTATATGTCTTCGGCCACCTGGGGCAGGCAAATCTGCCCACCGCCGCGGTGGGCTTATGTTCGCTGGCACTGCTCTATGTGCTGCACAGGTACGCCCGGCCGGTTCCTGCTGGTCTGGTATTACTTATCGGGGGCATTATCGTCAGCGCCACTCTTGGCCTTTCTCTGGTTGGAGTTAAGACGGTGGGGATTATCCCGGCAGGATTACCCTCGATAGGGCTGCCGGAGGTAAGGTTGCGAGATCTCTGGGTATTGTTGCCCGGTGCGCTGGGCATGTTCCTGGTTGTATTCAGCGAAGGACTTGGCGCCGCCGATGTTTTCGCTTCAAAACACAAGTATGAGCTTAAGCCGGACCAGGAGCTCATCGCTTATGGAGCGGCTAATATCTCATCCGGGTTGTGCGGTGGCCTGGTAGCTGGAGGCAGCCTGTCACAGTCATCTGTCAATGACAGTGCCGGCGCCAGGACTCCCATCTCTCTGCTGGTGGCTGCTGTCCTGGGGCTGGTAACAGTTATAGCCTTGACGCCGCTCTTTACCGATTTACCCGAAGCAGTTCTAGCGGCCCTTATTATCTTCGCTGTGGTGCGCCTGATGAAGTTCCGCCAGATGCAGGGATTTTACAGGCTACAGAAGATGGAGTTCTGGCTGGGTATGGTGGCACTGCTGGGCGTATTGATATTGGATGTGCTGCCCGGCCTTGCCATCGCTGTGCTTTTCTCGCTCATCTATGTTATTTACAAGTCCAGCTGGCCGCATGTATCGGTGCTGGGGCAGGTACCTGGATCACCGGGTGCTTACACGGATATACAGAGGCATCCTGAGGACCGGCCGGTGGCGGGATTGGTTATCCTCCGGCTTAATGCGCCCCTTTATTTCGCCAACGCATCCCTTATTCACAATCGTTTGAGGGAACTGACCAAGGACAATCAGCCGCCGCCAAAAGCTGTGATTCTCGATATGTCGGCCTGCGATAACCTCGATATCACCAGTCTTGAAATGCTGGAGAAGCTGACAAAAGAGATGAATGAGGCAGGCATCGAAGTAATGGCAGCCGAGGTACATCAGCCCGTACGTGACATAGCGCTGCGCTCCGGGCTGGCGCACGAATTTAACAGGTCACAGGTTTTCCCGACGGTGGACGCTGCTGTGCAGGACTATCTCAGACGCTATCCAGAGCAGCGCTCTTAGCAGCACATCTTGAGTTTTGCGCAGTCATCCCGATGATTGTTGAGTAGTGAGGTTGTTCTTGACGAGTACTGTTCTGGGATCTTACGGCACTTACTGCCTTGGCAAAAGTATTTATTTTCAAATCATCTAACGATGGCGTCCTTATTTCCGGCGTGCTGTGCTGAAGATTTTTAAATACGAGATCATATAGCTAGTGAAGCAGGCCCCTGATACTTGCCAGATTTACCAGATGCACTCCGGTTTACAGTGTATCGTTTAGTATAATGCGTTGTCTTACCCGGTTGGCTTCTTAATCACCCAGAGTGTGAATTCGCCAGCGAAACCTTTCATTGGGACATGATCCTTCCGTTCCCATTTTAAATACTTATGCCGCTTAGCGCCGAGTCGATCTACGTCATCCTTTGCGCGGTCGCTTAGCCAGATATCTGCATCGTTGATGGCTCCAACTATGCGCGCAGCGAAGTTCACTGTGGCTCCAAACACATCTTCTTCCTCCACCTGCATTGCTCCGATATGAATGCCGGCACGGATCTGCACTTTAGGATGGCCGGTCTTCTTTTGTAATGCCAAAGCGTAGTCCAGAGCTGCGTCCACGCATTTGAAGGCGGTCATGAAGCTATCGCCGATGGTTTTGATTTCCCGTCCCTTGAATTGGCTAATTAGCAATCGGCTTTGCGTAAAGTGCGATCGCCGGACTTCATTCATGGCTTCATCTCCAATTTTTTCACCCAATACAGTCGAGCCAACTATGTCGGTGAACACAATTGCTAGGGTGACTCGCTCGCCTCCAGCCCAACCACGGAATTTTTTGGTACTCATCTCTCCTTTGGCTGACACGACGAAGGCATCAAAATCTCGTTGTCGATCGGCAGATTGCTCCATCGCCTCGATTTTAGATTTAAAATGAATTCGTTCCCTTGGCTCAACTAGTGGCACTATCCCTCCACAGGGACAAGTGAAAGTCGTCTTGCCTTTCTCTTTGAGCCTCTTCACATAGTTGTCAGGCACTGGGTCGCCACAGTTAGTGCATATGAAAAATCTAAGCAATTCTATCGTGTCGCGCAGCGCTCGGCGTTTAACGTGAGCTAGGGTGAATTCCTCAAAGTGAAACCGAGTCTCCAGACTGCAGCCCTCATTGAAGAAAAGAACAAGTCGCCCCCGAGCCTCGGCGAATTCTTGAACGAAGAGTCCGCACTTACCGCCCGCTTTAGCGGTGAACACCGATGCGTTGCGCCACATTTCAGCCCGCCCTGTGGTGAACAAGCCACTGTGCCCCAGTCTTACTGCCAACGTGGAGTAAAGGCTCTGGACCGGGCCATCAAAGGTAATTGCAATAGCCTTGCCTTTTGGTTCGGGTGCATCCTCGTAGTCCCGGTTGAATTGCGATGGAAAAACAAGATAGCTCCCGTCATCCGCGCTTTCTCGTAGAGCTAGATCGTGGCAAACCAATTCCTCCACAGTCGCGTGCAAAAGCAACTGCTCTTGGCTGAAATCCTTTATCTTTTGCTCTTGAGGAACATAAAACTTGCCGGATAGAGCTACTTCTTCCGCTAGTGAACCTAGACCATCCGGCTCATCCTTGGCCGTGTTTACCATAGCAGAAGCATATGCATCAAGCAGTTCCGGCTGTAGCAGCACGTAGCCGCCAAAGCTCAGTTGACGGATCAAGTCGCGGTTTTCCAGCCGCCCAATACAAGTATCAAATTGATCTCTAAGATTCGCTATCTCAGTCGACTTGATGTCTCGCTGACGGACGAACTCACTGTATAGTTCATTCGATGGTGCTAGGAGACGACCTGTTTTCTTGACCTCTAGAAGGAACGATTTTATATCAGAGAACAACTGCGAGGACAATACCTCTGGGAGGTCCTCCCAAGCAATCGCCAGCTGAATAGCGGAACGTAATTCTTTGATCTGCCAGCCCTCTTTGGCGCTGGTTTTGAAATAACCGTTAAAACCGAATTCCTTGAGGATTGCTTGCAAACGGTCTTCACTAATCGACACACCCCCTCGATCATTGCGGGCGGAAACTAGGAACTTTTTCATGGATGTGATCGAAGTTCCTTGCCGTTGCTGCGCCAAGCGTAATGCGCGCTCCCAGTGCCGGACACCCGCAAGAGGATCGATCTCGCTACGAGCGTCAAACACTACAAGTGCGGCGGCCACTTCGTTAAGATGTAATTGGTGTATGATGCGATAGCCCGGTTGACCTGCTAAATCCCATAATAATGTCTCCCGTACCTGTTTGATTTTGCGTCCAACTTGAACTTCTTGGGAATCGAATGTCCAAACATGACGTCCTGCTGTGGAATCGGTTTCCATGTAAGGCTCGTTATTTAGTACCAGGCTAAGTCCTGTTTTACCTACCCCAGTATCGCCCACCAACACCACCTTGGCATTTTTATAATGGGTACTTGTCCCTGTCACCTGGCCGAGTAGGCTGGTGAGATCCAATTCCCAGATACGGATTGAAGTTTCCTGATCTCCTAGTGTAGCAAGGATAGGTCTATTAGGATGAAATGCAAGATTCGGCCGCCAACTATTTTTTGATGTTTCAGTAAAACCGCAAATCCAAGATAGTGTGTCAGCTCTCCAAATGAGCACACTGTTATCATTAACTGACCCTTTCGTAGCAATAAAATTTCCATCTGCAGAACACGAGATGGCTTTAACCTCTCCGGTATGTCCCTCTAAATGCTGTATTAGTCCATCTTTAATACTATATACAACCACCGTCTTGTCGGCCGAGGCACATAAGAGTAATTTATCTTTTTTACTCCATACTATTGAGTAGCATGGCTGAATTTTCAAGGGGCTTTCTTTCCATATAGGTGTAATGTCGCTCCAATTACGACTATTCCATATGGTGGGAGAATTACTAAATCCCGTTGCTGCGAGTTTATCACCAGAGCGCGTCCAAGCTACACCAGTGACATGCGTATGCATTGTGATCAACTGATGCAACAATTGGTAAGATAAACCGTCCCAAATACAAATAGTCCCGTCCCATCCTCCAGAGGCTATTCGTGTGCCATCTGGTGACCATGCTAAGCTGGTAATCGTACGTTGATGTTTTCGATCGAGTTTCGAAATCTCTTGCCCACTTTTAATGTCCCAAATGCGAAGACGTTCTTCCCAGCCGCCAGAAACTAATCGTGTTCCTTCAGGTGACCATGCTATTGTGTACACCTTTTGCGTATGTCCCCGTAATTGGCGCAATTCAACTCCTGAGTATGGGTCCCATATTCGGATTGTTTTATCAGAGGATGGTGATGCCAGCATGAGTCCGTCCGGTGACCACGCGATTCGTCCAATTGTATCCTTATGTCCTCGCAGTGTACGTATAAGTTTCACAGGTGGGGACAAGTACGGTGGTGCAGAACCGTCCACAATCAATATGCCTTCAGGAAACGTTTTTTTCACACGCATTGATTCTAATTCACGCTATTAAATTTCCTCGTATATATACTTGGGTAATCGTATTATAGAGTTATCATCCAATCTCATCAAGCATAAATTGTTGCTAATTTATCCCTGCCTCAGTTCCAGCCATCGGTGAAAATGTAACTTGATATTCGTGTAGGGTGACCAGCGTTAGACTGAAATGAAGGATGGTATTGAGTGATCGTACACATGGTCGGATGAACATTCCCATAATTATGTGGCCTTGGCAGGAGTCATCTATATTGAGGCCTTTAGTTCAGTCCGGATAAAACACCGGTTTTACCTGTTTTGTTAGTAACATGACCTGTGGATTTCCGAACTTACTTCTATAAGCAGCGATTATTTTATTGATGGCATCATCATCAGCTTTCGAATTATTGTGTACCAGCACCACTACCTTTGTCTTCTGTTTGACGATTTCGCCGCTGCTATGCTGCATCTGGCCATAGGCGTCATAAACAGTCATGCCGGCAGGAAATGCTGGAGTCACATGACATGAGAGAAACCCGGCGAACTGATGCTCCGATATCTCACCCCGTGAAGTAAAATGTCTCCCAAAATAAATCTCGGTGGAAAACCATTGATCGGATTTTGCTAAATGTTCACTGGATTTAGTATTCATTTCAGTAGCACTCCGTTTTCATGAAAACTCTGATATTCCTGAATTAAGCGTAGCATCATTGAAAAGGTCCGGCCTTTGTTCGTTCAATGGTATTGGAGTTTACCCGAGGGGCGAAAGTCAGTCGATGCTGTCTTTGGTGCTGGGCACGTTGCCGGAGATGCGGGGGTCAATGCGCGTGGCAGTATCGAGCGCACGGGCGAACGCCTTGAAAAGCGCCTCCGCCTTATGGTGATCGTTCTTACCGCTCAAAACCCATGCGTGGATATTGATGCGCGCTTCCTGGGCGAAAGAGACGAAGAAGTGGTGGACCAGGTCCGAGTGCATCTCCGATATAACGGGCTCCTTGATAGAAGTCTCGATGATGGCATGGCCGCGGCCCGAGATATCCAGCGCCACCAGCGCTACGGCTTCGTCCATAGGCACAATTGCATGGGCCATCCTGACGATGCCCTGCTTGTCTCCCAGCGCCTGATTGAAGGCGCGGCCGAGCGTGATGGCCACATCCTCCACCACGTGATGCTGATCGGGGCCGTTGGCTGAGATCTTGAGGTCGAAGATGCCGTGCTGGGCAAGCTGGCAGAGCATGTGGTCGAAAAAGAGGATACCCGTGGTTATCTCGTACTTGCTGCTACCGTCGATATTGACCTCGACCTTGATCGAGGTTTCCTTTGTACGGCGGGTGATACTTGCTTTGCGTTCGGACATTTTCACCTCTTTACTGCTGAATTCAGGCAAAGGGTATCACATATCCCTGAGGGCGGCAATCACACGGGCCGTATCCTCCGGGCGTCCGACGCTGATGCGGATGTAGTCTTTCAGCTCGGGCGTCTCGAAATAGCGTATGAAGATGCCTTTTTTCTGCAGTCCCATGTAGATATCTTTGGCACTGCGGTTGAGCACGGCGCAGAGGATGAAGTTGGCCCGTGAAGGAAAGGGTTTCAGCCATTTGAACTGCTGCAGTCCCTTAAAGAGCACGTCCCGCTCTTTGACCATCGCATTGACGGTATTCTGCAGGTAATCAAGGTCTGCCAGCGATTCAAGGATACCCACGTAGGCGGCCATGTTTATGTTGTAGGGCTGCTTAATCTTCATCATGTAGGGGACGATGTTGGCCGGGCAAATGCCGTAGCCCGCTCTCAGACCGGCTATGCCCGCCCACTTGCTGAAGGTGCGCAGTACGATAAGGTTGGCGTATTGCGACACCAGCGGTGTCAGCGAGCTGCCGCTGAACTCGACGTAGGCCTCGTCAACCACCACCATCAAGTCCCTGGATAGCAGTTCTTTTATCTCGGTTTCTTTCGCCCGGTTACCGCTGGGATTATTGGGCGATGCAATAAAGATCACTTTTGTCCTGGCATCGATCGCCTTAATGATAGCGGGCACATCGAGTGAGAAATCTGCCCTGCGGGGCACCCTGGTGATCTCTCCTCCCACGATCACTGTGCAGAAAGGATACATGCCGAAGGTGGGAGGGCAGTTGATTACCCGGTCTCCCGGCTCAATGAATAATCGTAAAATGATATCGATGAGGTCGTCGCTGCCGGCGCCGGCCACGATCGATCCTGCTTTGACACCTGTGTAGGCGGCCAGGGCCTTGCGAACCTCCCGCTGGTCGGGGTCAGGGTACCTGTTATAATCCTGAAATTTGGCCAGCGCCTTTTGCACCCGCGGCGAACAGCCGTAGGGATTTTCATTGCCGTCCAGCTTGGCGGTCTCTCCCGCCGGCACCTCTGCTCTGCCGGTCAGCACCTCGACAGGATCGACCGGGGTGTAGGCTCTCATACCTTTCAGGCCGGCGCGAATCATTTTTTCAACGTCTTTTGAGTTGAGCATTTTTCATCATACCTGGCTGCAGTCCATTATAAAAAGGCAGCGCTCTCATTTTACCATTTCACAGGTGAAAGCTGCATGCGGGACAGATTGCCCGGACGTACTCACTGCGCTTCAAGTGGTTACGGCAGTCGGGACATCGCCGCCGCCGAAGAATTTGAACCTGTTGCGGCCATGCTCTTTACAATAATACAGAGCGGCATCTGATTTTTTTATCAGCGTTTCCCAATCCTCTGCATCATCCGGGAAGATGGCGATGCCTATGCTGGTGGAAAGAAGCAGCTGATGTCCTTCGATCAAAATCGGCTCCGCGAAGGAATCCAGAATTTTCCTGGCTATAGCGGCTGTGTCTCCCATGTGGTTGGCCTCCATCACCACCAGTATGAACTCATCTCCACCTATGCGGGCTAAGGTGTCGCTGGCCCGTATTATCGCCGAAAGCCGAGCAGCTTCAGACTTGAGCACCTGGTCCCCCACATTGTGGCCGAGTGTATCGTTGATGGTTTTAAACCTGTCCAGGTCCAGCGACATGATGGCAAGTCTGGCTTTGTTGCGGCGGGCCAGCGCCGCCGCGATACTGAAACGATCGAGCAGCAGAATTCTGTTTGGCAACCCTGTCAGGATGTCATGCGTTGCAAGTTGCACAAGTTTCTGCTCCAATAGTTTACGCTCGGTAATATCGCGGGCGATGCCTACAAATCCAACAGTCGTACCGGCTTCATCTCGCAGAGGGACAGCACTCGATGTATGCCAGTGCCACGACCCATCGATGTGATGTACGCGGTACTCAACGCCACCCTGCCGGTGACCGGTCTCAATTACTGACTTAAGAAATGCCATGCATTGTGGCAGGTCATCCGGGTGGACAAATGGCTGGAACGGTTGTCCGACCACCTGGGACACAGGGTGCCCGAGCAGTGTGGTCCAGGCAGGAGACACGAATGTAAATACGCCATCTGAAGTAAGCATGTAGATAATGTCATAGCTATTCTCTATAAGCGTGCGATATTTTTCCTCGCTCTGCCTTAACGCCCTTTCAGCCTGTTTCTTGTCAGTCACATCATGCAGCGATATCGCTTTGCCGATCGTCCGTTTATGGCTGTCTTCAACGTTATAAGAGAAGCCTTCGTAATAACGCATCAAATCCCGCTGACCGGATACGATTTCGATGCCGGCAAGCTCACCCTTTCCGCTCAGCCTCAATAATTCAGGGCGCTCTTTCCAAACAGCGGCTGTGGAGAGGCCTATGTCCGACCGGGATAGATCCAGGATATTATGGGCCGCCCTGTTATACTCCACGATTCTGTTCAGGCTGTCCAGCACTACTATGACGTCATCTATGCTATCGGCGACCTTATCGTAGGCCAGGGGCACGATATCGAATAGACCATGGCTGAAAATGCCCCAGGCAATCACTATACCGGTGACAGTGAAGGCAAAGGGTGTCGGGTCGACGTGTCCGAAGAGCATCAGGCCGAAGCCCACGTATAGGATGCTCACTGTCCAGGGCACCAGCACGCCGACCAGCATTGCGATCACCTGGTTGCGGAACAAAGTTCCGGACTTCCACAGCCGCGCGATCAATAACAGGGTGGCTGCCAGGAGCGCTGCATAAGAATAAACTGAATGCAACCAGAAAAACGGACCCCTGGTCAGCGCTAACATGGGGAATGGGCCATTAGTGTCCACTCCAACGGTGCTGTAGTAGAGGTGGTGCATCTGGTTGGTGGCAACCATTATCACGGTGATGCAGGGGATGATAAAAAGCAGGATGATGTTTCTTCGCGTCACCCATTTTTCCCGTCCTGTATACAGCAGCGTTAAAATCAGGAAAAGCACGGGTACTGTGGCGATACCAAGATATTCCAGAACTGCGCTGATCAGCATCCCCTCGAGCTGCAGGCAGGACAGCTCAACCCCGTAAAAAACAGACCACACGCACAAGGCCAGCATGAGGAAAGCGAATACACGCGAGCCCACCACGGGGCGGCGTGTAAACGCATAGAAGGCCAGACCACCCGCTATCAGCGCGGGTACGGCCAACGATAGGGTGACAGCATTCAATCGAATAGACGATTCCATGAATCCACACCTGCCCCCGGTAATCTCCCCAGGTACCTACTGTAATATTATCATATCACCGATGTGAGGATTCAGCGGAATTTAGATGATACCTGACGGATCAGTATTTACAGCTGGAATACCCTGACAGCATTTTCATATAGGAAGAGCCTCTTTACTTCGTCTGTTAACTGCAGGGTATCCAGGTCCTTGAGGCACATTGCCGCGGTGATCATGGGGTAATTGGTGCCGAACATGACTTTCTTGCGGCCGTTTTTCTGCATATAGGCGACCAGTTCCGCAGGAAACCTCTTGGCGACGTAGGCCGAGGTATCGATGTATACGTTTTCGTGCTTGGTCGCCACCGCGATCATCTCCGTCGTCCAGGGGTAGCCGATGTGCCCGCAGACCATCTTGAGCTCGGGGAACTCGATTGCCACCTCGTCGATATAGGGGATGGGTCTGCCGGGCTCCGACGGGCAGAGCGGTCCGGTATGGCCGACCTGGCAGCAGAAAGGTATATCCAGCTCCACACATTCGGCATAGAGGGGATAATAGTGGCGGTCCGTGGGTGGAAGGTTCCACAGCCATGGCACGATGCGCAACGCCTTGAATCCGAGCTCTTTGACACAGCGCCTGAGCTCCCTGATCGCCTCCATCGGCCTGTAAAGGTTCGCCGATGCCACACCGACCAGCCTGTCCGGATATTTTTGAACAAAGGCTGCCACCTCGTCATTGGAGATAAGGGGCCCGGTCGGGCTCCACCACGCGCAGATAAGCCCCCTGGATACATGCGCCTGGTCCATCAGGCTTATCGTCAACTCAAGAGGCAACTCGGCAGTGAGCTTCTCCTGCCCGGTCCACCTCCTCAACGAATCGAACATCTGGTGGTTGCCGAATTTCATGGTGGGGTGCTGCATCCAAACGTCTATGACTTCATTCTCGGCGCTCATCCGGCTCTCCTTCACGAACTAAATATATAGTTTTGTATAAAACTATTTTAACACGGTTAGGGAGTGATGTAAACGATTATGGGAGGCATCTGGTCGCAGGGGTCAGAGCTTGTTAACGTTATGGCTGATCCTGGTCATGAGTTTAAAGAGCGTGATTTTTTCATCCTCGCTTAATCCCTCGAACAACTGAGAATTCATCTTCTCTGATATCTGTTCTAAGGCCGGCTTGATAGTCGCGGCCTTTTGTGTGGCCTGAATATTTACCAGCCTCTTATCGTTGCCATCCCTCACCCTGGTCACGTAGCCGTTCTTTTCGAGACGGCTGATGACTGCTGTTATTGTAGACTTATCCTTGAGCGACAGTTCGGTTAAATCGTGGAGGTGGAGGGTGCCTTTCTTTTCCAGGATATGAAGAATGTCGCCGTGCGAGGGGGCAATGCCGCGAATACCCTGCCTGGCAAGTTCAGATTCGAGATAAGCAAACAGTCTTTGCCGAATGCTGTTCAGCGTGTACAGGAAATTGCCTCGGTGTACCCTGATCATCTGTCACACAATAATGGACGATTCCCGCGTTTTACTTGTTTTTCAACTTGTTCAGCCTGGTCCTGACGGCGCCGGCATGACCGGTCAGGCCTTCGCTATCTGCCATTAACGCAGCCGCCGGCCCCAGTGTCCTGATGGCGCTGTCTTCGAGGGCAATGATGCTGTTGATCTTAAGGAAGTCATGCACGGTCAGTGGTGAGCTGAAGCGGGCGCTGCCCCCGGTGGGCAGCGCATGGCTGGGTCCGGCTACGTAATCTCCCAGGACCACCGGTGAATAATGGCCGGCGCAAATACAACCGGCGTTCCTGATACGGCTAATATATCGCTCTGCGTTTCTTACCATAAGGGATAGATGCTCAGGCGCATAAAGGTTAGCCAGCTCTATAGCCTGTTCAAGCGTTTTCACTATAATGATCAGGCCGTTCGATCTCAGAGCCCTGCCGGCGATGGTATTCCTTTTCAGTGCGGAAAGCTGCCTTTTAACTTCGGACTGCACTTTTGCCGCCAGCCTTTCGGAGGTGGTTATGATTATTGCTGAGGCCATGGCATCATGCTCCGACTGCGCCACCAGGTCAGCGGCGCAGAAAGAGGGATCTGCAGAGCCGTCGGCTATTACCATGATTTCGCTGGGACCCTGAAGAGCATCGATATCCACCAGGCCGTAAACCATTTTCTTGGCAGCCATCACGTACACATTGCCGGGCCCGCAGACCTTGTCTACACGGGGCACGGATTCTGTCCCGAAGGCCATGGCCGCCACGGCCTGAGCGCCACCGATTTTAAATATCCGGTCAACGCCGGCGATAGCGGCCGCGGCCAGGGTGTTGGCCGGCACTTTTCCATCTCTTCCGCATGGCGTGGACATGATTACCTCTTTCACCCCGGCCACCCGTGCAGGAATGGCGGTCATGAGGACTGTGGAAGGATAAGAGGCAGTGCCTCCGGGGATATACACACCAACACGCTCGAGGGGCAGCACCTGCTGTCCCAGGCCATCTTTAATGAAACCACGGCCGTACCTGCGCATGCAGGTTTTGTGGAATTTCACCACGCGTGCAGCAGCGAATTTGAGCGTAATTATCAACTGCGGGTCCGCCGTTCTGACGGCTGCAGTCAACTCCCGACGTGTTACCTCGAGAGATTTCAACCTGGCCCCGTCGAAGCGTTCGGTATAGGCAAACAAGGCTTTATCCCCGCCTTCCTTGACGCCTTCAACTATTTCACGCACGGCAGTTTCGATCCTGCTGCCCGGATCGTACCCGATGCTGCGTTCCAGGGCTTTCAAAGCCTGTTGATAATCCCGTATCACCTTCATTTTTTGTTAGCCGCCTCCCGGAATAGCTTGATCAGTTTCTCAATTTTATCCTTTTTACCAAGCTCTTCCATGCTACGCCTGTTGCCTATCAGGCAGGCCGTTGACTCGAATAGAGTATCAACGATTTTTAGCTTGTGTCGGGATAGTGTCTGACCGGTCTCTGTGTTCTCGATCAGCATATCGGCATCTTCAGGCAGGTAGACCTCGGTTGCACCCCAGGTAGGTATAACCCGGTAGCGCGCAATGTGCTTATCGCGTAAATATTTGTCGGCTATGTTGATATATTCCGTGGCAATACGCAGGGGCACCATCTTGCCCGCAGCCACGAGGCCGCGCAACGCACCGATGGTATCTGCAGGCACATCTTCACTGACAACAGCCACGATCCGTACCCAGCCGAAGCCGAGGTTAACCAGCTCGGCTACCGGGCTGGATGGGAACTGGTAGAGGTGATCGAACAGCCAGTCCCGTCCGGTGATGGCCAGGTCGAAGTTCCCGTTGGCCACCTGCTGGGGCATATCTTGAGGCCGTATGACTTTAATGCTGAGCCAATCGATATCACAGGAGGGGCGCCGCCTTAAATCATTCTTTGAGTATCCTTCAAGCTTTATGCCCGTCTTTCGCATAAAAGCCTCAGTGTGCGCCTGCTGGTGGCCGTCGGCCAGCGCCAGCCATACATCACCGGCCTGGCTTCTGACGGCAAGATTATTATTCACTCCGGGCGCTATTTTTTCCTGTGCCTGCCAGGGTTTATTCTTCATGATGGCGGATGAGGCAAATCGTTCAAGCAGGCTGCTGAAGTCGCCGCTCTGGAGACTATTGCTATGGGCGATGATGCAGGCATTGCTGCCGCATATCCTGCTCACCGGCTTCAAGTTCAGGCTGCGCAAAGCGTCCTCATTCCTGACGCGCAGCACAGAGAAATCAGCATTCTCGGGCGGGTAAGCTTCGCTCGAACCCCAGCAGGGGAAGATGCGATACCTTTTTAGCCGCATTTTGTACGCGGCTGCCTCCGCCAGGGCAGGATATTCAGTCACTATGCGCCAGGCAGCGGTGCTGCTGGTTATGACCTGTGCGGATATATCCGATGATGCCGAGCAGGCCATGTAGATATCAGAGATATCGTATCCCAGGTCGGCAATTTTCAGCACGCGGCTGGCCGGATATCGAGTAAGCAACTCCTGCAGCCAGTCGGAGCTGCAAATGCCGAAATCGTAGTTGCCCACCGCCACCTGGACCGGTATGTCACGCTCGTTAAGCATCTTGGCCGTCAAACCCGGCATGGCTTGCGACATCATGCGATAAATACGGGTTCCGGAGTTATAGTCATCGAAGCCCAGTCCTATCGAGTTGAGGAATACCGAGGTTCTGGGCAGCATTTTACCCTTGGGCAGGGCCAGGCGCGTCTCTACCGCTATTTTAACTGACAAGCTTGCTGAAACCCCCGATGATATCGATGACCTCACCAACCGTGGCCACTTTTTTCCGCGTCTTCCTGTATTTATCGACAATGGTGAAAGCGGCAGGACGTGTGCTGACCGTAACTGACCAGCGAGCTTGTAGTTGATTGCCGCAGAAATCGAGTTCGGCTATCAGTCCGACATTACGCATGGCTGCTGCCGCTTCAAACGCAGTTTTAACTGCGGTAGCTGATCCCCCTGTCGCTTTAACAGAAACGGTTTTCTCCGCCTTTTGCTGCGACCATGGTTTCACCATGGCGGTAACAGTATCGAGGTAGAAGGCGAAGCCGCAGGCAGGTATATCCTTGCCGCCTACCAGGCCTATCAGGTTATCGTACCTGCCCCCGCTGCATATCCTGTCTCCCCCCGAGGTTATCTTAAAACACAGGCCCGTGTAGTATTCGAAGCCCCTGATGGAGGTAAAGTCTATTGAGTAGCTGATCCGCATAGTATCCAGTAAAGCTGTAACTGCGGCGAAGCTGTCGATCTCTTTTCTGACACTTTCGGAGACGGCAGGCATAGCCTTGAGGTTGGCCAGGAAACCGCTTGATTTTCCCTTGAGCTTGATAAGTGTGGTGATCGCATTGACCACTTCCTTATTCTTGCTTTTGACGCCGGCAAATGCCTGCCAATTGCCCTCGAGGATATCATCGAGAAGGGCGGCCTTGCTGTCTCCGTCCAACCTGAGTTCCCCGATAAGGGCTTTCAAAATGCCGGCATGCGACAGCTTGAGTTCAAGTTGTGATAGGCCCATCGATCCCGCAATTTCCAGCGCCAGGGCGATTACCTCGGCATCCGAAGCCCGGTCGCAATTGCCCAGGAGCTCCACTCCGCACTGCCATTTTTCGCGGTTCTCAAGGCCTGTCTCCTCAAATGCGAAGACGTTGGTGACATAGTAGAGACGGGCTATCTTCTGGCTTGCGAGGTTCTCGCTATAGAGACGGGCGGCAGGTATAGTACCGTCGGGACGCAGGACGACGCGCTCGCCACCCCAGCCATCCCAGTCGAGGAAGGAGTAGACGCGCCCCAGCATGGCGGGCGTTAACGTTCCCGCAGCGGTAAAAAGGTGTATATATTCCAGTGTGGGCGTCCTGATCTCGCGGTAGCCCCAGTTCAAACAAGAGCTGCGGAATGCGTCTTCAACCTGCCGGAAACGCTCCATGTCATCCGGCAGCAGGTCGCGGGCCCCTTTACATCTCTGACTTTCCATAATTATTTTCCTTTCCGTAAAACGGGATAATTCTACACTAATAGTATCACAGCTACAATTGCTGTCTTCTTGCCGCTTCTGATATACAATATAAACATGAATGCAAGAAAGGTCCTGCGGATTTTTTACATCTCTATGTTCCTGGCAGGCCTGGCGATTTCCATAGCCGGCTGCAACAGCGTCCCCCAGGCAGGAAAGGTTCAAGTCCTGGAGGTTAAGGGTAATATCGTGCCTGTGGTTGCCGACTATATCAGCCGCGGTATAGGCGAGGCCGAGGACAGCGGCGCTACCGTGTGCATCATTACGCTGGACACTCCCGGCGGCCTGCTGGATTCCACCGAGAGGATAGTCAAGAGTATCATGAACGCCAGGGTGCCGGTGGTTGTATACGTATCGCCTCACGGCGCCTGGGCTGCTTCGGCGGGCACATTTATCACCATATCCGCGCACCTCTCTGCCATGGCTCCTGCCACCAGCCTGGGGGCTGCACATCCAGTGAGCGTGGGGGAGCAAATGCCCGAAGATGTTCAGAAGAAGGCGACAGAGTATTCGGCAGCGTGGATACAAAGCATAGCTGAGAAACGCGGGCGGGATCCCTCGCTGGTTGTGGCCGCCGTGAGAGAGAGCAAATCGTTCACCGCTTCAGAAGCAGTCGAGAAAAAGCTGGTCGATTTCCAGGCCGATGATCTGGACAGTGTCATCAAGCAGATCAATGGGAGAAAAGTGACGCTGGCAGACGGCCGCGAAGTGACTATTGATACAGAAGGGGCCGTGGCAAGCAGAAGCGATATGACGCTGGTGGAGAGAATACTGCAGGTTATTACCCATCCCAATGTGGCATATATATTACTGACTCTGGCGTCCATCGGGCTGATCACCGAGATCTCCAACCCCGGGCTGATCATCCCCGGCGTGATCGGTGGCATCTGTCTTTTCCTGGCATTCTACTCACTGGGTGTATTGAATGCGGGCTGGGCCGGTCTGCTGCTCATATTGCTCGCTTTCGGGCTCTTCGTAACTGAGATTTTTGTACCTGCCTATGGTATACTGACCACAGGTGGAATAGTAGCACTGGTCATAGGGTCATTAATCCTTTTCAGTGAAAGTGAGGCATCCATGCAATTCGATACAAGTCTCATCGTGTACGTCGCTATTTTTATGGCAGGCTTTGTAGCTTTGCTGGTCTGGGCCGTTGTCCGGGGCCAAAAAAGGAAGGTGACCACCGGCAAAGAAGGCATGATCGGCCAGGTGGCCGAGGTTAAGACAGCTCTCAAGCCCAGCGGTATGGTGCTGGTGGAAGGGGAACTGTGGAAGGCTGAGCTGGATGAGGGCCTGGCGCACCCGGGGGAAGAGGTTATTATACAAAAGGTGGACAACCTTAAATTATACGTAACAAGAAAAAAATAAGGAGGCAGACATGCAGATTGCGGGAATTATAATACTGGCAATTTTTGTTTTGATAGTGCTGTTCGCATCTATCAGGATAGTCAACGAGTACGAGCGGGGCGTGGTCTTTCGACTGGGCAGATATGTGGGTGTGAGGGGCCCGGGCCTTATTTTGCTCATACCCTTTATCGAGCGGATGGTGAAGGTGGAATTGCGCGTTGTAACCATGGACGTGCCGCAGCAGGAATGCATCACCATGGACACGGTGACGGTCAAGGTAGATGCCGTTGTATACTTCCGCGTTATGAAGCCGGAGTCGGCGATCCTGAACGTTGAGCAGTATATCAGGGCTACGTCATTGCTTTGCCAGACGACTTTGCGGAACGTGGTGGGGCAGATCGAACTTGAAGAGCTGCTGGGACATAGAGACAAGGTCAATACCAAGCTCCAGGCTATGATCGACGAGGGGACCGAGCCGTGGGGTATCAAGGTCAGCATGGTCGAGGTGCGCGATGTCGTGCTGCCCGACAATATGCAGAAAATCATGGCTGCGCAGGCTGAAGCCGAGAGGGGCAGGCGGGCCAAGATCATCGCCGCCGAGGGTGAAGCGCAGGCGGCAGAGAAGCTGGCTGAAGCTGCCCGAGTAATCTCGAAAGAGCCGATGGCCCTGCAACTGCGCTACCTGCAGACGCTGGTGGCCATATCTTCAGAACGTACTAATACCGTGGTATTCCCCCTGCCCATTGAGCTGATTGAACCCATGCTGCAGAAGCCGGGCGGCGATCAGAAGAAGCTAAACGCCTGATAAGGATTTTAGATTATGAAATAAGGGCGGCTTCGAAGCCGCCCTTATTATTAACTGCTGCCCTGGATGAGTGATACATCGCCTGCCATGATCTCCTGTGTAGATCCGTCATCCAGGCGCAATATCAGGTGGCCTGATCCGTTTATACTTTCGGCTGTACCTACGATTGTGTTGTTGCCCGACTGAACCTTCACGTGCCTGCCGATAGTAATCATGTTGGCTGCCCATTCACTGAGTATTAAGTTCGGCTTATTAGAACGCAGGTAGAGGGCCTCCAGTTCGGTGTACAGGCGCAATGCCACCTGGCCCACCGGCAGTTCATGACCCAACTCAACCGAGAGGCTGGTTGCGAAACCGGCTATCTCAGGATACAGGCCGGTGTCGAAATTTATGTTGATACCAATTCCTATAACGCTGTAGCTGACAACACCGTTGACCAGTGTATGTTCTATTAAAATGCCGCAAACCTTGCGGCCACCGATCAGGATATCGTTCGGCCATTTGATGCCGGCCTCGATTCCTGTTGCTTTAATCGTGCGGAAAACCGCCAGCGCAGATATGGCCGGCAGGAGAGGAAGCACTGACATGGTAGGGCGAAGTATTATCGATGTGGCAAGCCCACCCTCCGGAGATAGCCAGGATCTGCCCAGCCTGCCGCGGCCCGACTGCTGCTTCCCGGCTATGACAGCGGTGCCCTCCGGGGCTCCCCGGTCGGCCATGTCTTTGGCCACATCCTGTGTCGAAGATGTGATCGCCAGGTAATGCAACTTTCTACCGACGAAGCCGGTAGTTAAATTGTTTTCCAAATAATCGACGATGTCATGCATGATATAGCCATATTAATATATCAAAGAGGTTGAACCATGTATAATTAATGAGCAGATTCAAGCTGAGAAAGTATAGTATCGCAGGAATTGAATCAGGGGAGGCAACGATATCGAGGAGCTGACAGAACAGATAGCCGAGCTTATTGTGAATTCGCAGCGGTGCGTAGTTTTCAGCGGGGCAGGAATCAGCACCGAGTCCGGCATACCGGACTTTCGGGGTGAGGATGGTATATGGACAAAGTTGGACCCTGAGGATTTCACCATCCAGAGGTTCGTCGCCCGTCCTGAAGTTAGAAAGTTGCAGTGGAAGCTCCTGGCTGAAGGTGGATTGATCAAAGACGTGCAGCCGAACGCTGCTCATTACGCTGTAGCAGAGATGGATAAGCTGGGCAAGCTGGACTGCGTGGTAACGCAAAATATCGATAACCTCCATCAGATAGCCGGCGCGCCTGATGAGAAGGTCTTTGAGCTGCACGGCAATATGCAGTATGTTCGTTGCCTGGGTTGCCGCAGGCGATATCCGATGGCCGAGATAATCTCGCGTCTTGCCAGCGAGGAGTTGCCGGAGTGCGAGGCCTGTAAGGGCATACTCAAACCTGACGCCGTATATTTCGGTGAAATGTTGCCGCAGGCCGTCCTTAGCGAGGCTTCCCGCCGGGCAAATCTGTGCGACCTATGCATCGTAATAGGTTCTACCCTGATCGTATACCCTGCGGCTCATATACCTGAATATGCATATAATGCAGGGGCCAAGATCGTTATCATCAATATTGGCTCCACGCCCATGGATTCCAGGGCGGCTATACGAATCGAGGGCAAGGCCGGCGAAGTCATGGGCAAGGTTATGCAGTATGTCAGGACTAAAATCCATCAATAAGTATATTGACAAGCTAGTAATACAATGTTAGATTGTGGGAAATACCACAAGCACGGAGGTGTCAATTTGAGAAAGACGGCTATAGCTATAATGATGTTGGCCGTACTTGTTACGGGATGTGTGAGGCCCGTTGTAGATACCAAATTGGCTCCTCTCGCCTACATCGACTCAGTATCCTCCCCACAGACCTACACCGGTGAGAATGTCAAATTCTCGGGGCATGCGATCTCTTCGACCGGCCAGATTGTAGGTTACAACTGGCGGTCCAGCATCAACGGGAATTTAAGCCAGCTTGCAACCTTTGAGACCGATTCGCTGTCAGCAGGCCAGCATACGATCTGGTTCAAAGCGCAGGACAGTTACGGCAACTGGTCCGGTGAGGTCGGCACGAATGTCACCGTGCTCATACCCGGGGGCCCGGAAAAGATGTCAATAAGGGTGTTTACGGCTACCCCACCCGAAATCAAGGAAGGGGAATGGTCCACACTGACATGGGACGTAAGCGGGTTCGGCACTGTGCGCATAGACCCTGATATCGGTGGCGTGTCCATGTCGGGCAGCCGATCGGTTCAGCCAAAGAGGGATACCGTTTATACCATCTATGCCAGGAATGATGAGGGGACTATGACAGCCAACACCAGGATAATTGTAACCCCCTTGCATGTATATACGACCACTTTATATTCTGTCGCAGCCGAGGATGGCACGGTCAGAAAGGACGATGTCATCCTGGACGGAGTCATGGTTGGACAGAACGACTTGCAGATACCGATGCAGGGCTTTCTGAGTTTCGATATATCTTCCATCCCGCAAGATGCCATTATCAAGGGTGTAGACCTCGATGTTTCGAAATCCGTGGTGTTCAACTCACCTTTTCCATGGCAGGGCTCGTTAAATATTTATAATCAACAATATGGCAACTATTTGAGACCAAACGACTATATGATTATTGTTCCTGCGGGCTACCTATACAGCTGGACCTACAATTACGTGGCAACAATGATGCCGAGTACACCCTTCACATCACCGGATTTTGTCATCACACTGCAGAAGCAACTCGATGCAGGCAGCGATCGCTATCAGATACGCCTGCAGTTCGAAAAATACTATTATTACAGTCGTGCCGACTATACCAGCCAATTTTATTCTACCATTCAGAGCGGTCAAAGCAGCGCCAATTACCTTGATATCAGCGCCGGCAACGCCAAATTGATTGTCCGCTACGTGATTCCGGAATAAAGCCGAATCGATAGCGGCGGCTAAACGTTAACGTAGCTTTTTCGTTATCCTTTTGTGATAAAGATAGCACTACTCCGGGAGGACGCTTCATGAAAAAACTTCTGATAACGCTTTTGTTAGTCATTGTCTTTATGTCAGGATGCTTATATCTGCCCGTTACTTTCCCTCAGATGACATCTGAGGGGGGTAAACCTGTTGTGGCAACCTTTGCGGTTAATCCCGCCATAGTGGGCGAGGGTCAGAGCACTGTACTGAGCTGGGTTGTGACAGGAGCACAGACAGTCAGCATAGATAATGGGATCGGCCCTGTCCCCTTGAGCGGCACCAGATCCGTCATGCCGTATGGAACTACGACTTATAACCTGACGGCGCTGAATTCAGTCGGGAGTAGTATGGCGGCTGCGACAGTGGCAGTTGTGGGTAGACCTCAGATACAGCAGGGTGATGAGGGTATCGCTGTATTGAACGTAGTGCTGAATGAGAGCGGGTCGCTGACCAAAAGCGGTGCGAATTATGCCCGCTCAGGTGTCGTCTGCGCCGGGGATAATCCCCAGAATCAGGCCGTCCGAGCATTCCTAAGCTTTGATCTGACAACACTGCCACCCACTGCAGTAATCAGCGAAGCCGTACTTGACCTTACGGGATACTCCGTTGTGGGGAATCCTGCTTATAGTAGCGCCAACTGGGGCAACATGGGTGCTCTGGAGATATGCCAGTATCAGTACGGTTCAATGGGAAGCCTGGGTAGATTAGCCTACGAGGCCCCGGCGCCTGCAGTGGGAAGCCTGAAACTGATGGATTTGCAAAACACAGTCCCTCTGCTGGTGGATGTGACCCTGGATGACCGGGGGGATAACATAATACAGAAGCTGCTTTCCAACGCCCAGGGAAGGGGTCAGTTCAGGCTGGGTTTCTTTACCTCGACTAACTGGGATAGCGTGGCCGACATGATCTGCCTGGACAGATCTGTATTAAAGATCAAATACAGGGTACCCTGAACCTCAGGCGGACCTGGTCTCCTCCAGATCAAAACGGAAGTTCTCGATAACAGGATTGGCCAGCAGCTTTTTGCACATGTCCTGCAATTCAGCCTGCGCTTTTTCCAGATTGTTAGCTGAAATTTTTATCTCGATGTATTTGCCTGCCCTGACCTCCTCCACGTTGTTGAAACCCAGAGTATGAAGAGCGCCCTTGATGGTCAGCCCCTGCGGATCGTTCACGGTCGGTTTGAGCGTTATGTAGACTTTAGATAAATACATTTTTAAATTTCCTCCCGGTCAGCAGTGAATAGGCATCGCGATAACGCTCAGTCGTCGCTTCAATAACATCTGCCGGCAGTGCCGGCACGGGCGTTTTCTGATTCCAACGCGAGGCAATCAGCCAATCCCTGACCGGCTGCTTATCGAAGCTTGGCTGAGATTGTCCCGGCTCATACTGGCTGGCATCCCAGAAACGGCTTGAATCAGGTGTAAAAGCCTCATCAATCAACATGAGTTCCTTATCGTGGAAACCGAATTCGAATTTAGTATCGGCTATGATGATGCCTCGCTCGCTGGCATGTGAGCGTGCGAAATTGTAAAGCTCCAGGCTTTTAGCTTCGATCTTGCGGGCCGTCCTCTCTCCCACCAGATCAATCAGCTCCCCGGGAGTCAGGGGCAGGTCATGGCCGATTGCCGCCTTGGTAGTAGGCGTAAAAATAGGCTCGGGCAGTTCCTGGCTTTCTATCAGGCCTTTAGGCGCCTTTCGCCCGTTGATTGTTCCCTTTTTCTTGTATTCTGCCCAGGCCGAACCTGCAATATATCCTCTGACAACGCACTCTACCGGCACACGCTCCGCCTTCAGGACAACCATCGAGCGGCCGAGCAGCAGTTCGGGCAACGGTCTTTTCCAGGGGGAGTATTTCGACAGCGCCCTCCGGCTTTCAATCGATTCAACCATGTGGTTATGTATAATATGATAGGTTTTTCCGAACCAGAAAGCCGATACCTGGTTAAGCACTATCCCCTTGTCAGGTATGCCACTGGGAAGCACCACATCGAAGGCGGAGATACGGTCGGTCGCTACTATCAGGAGTTTGTCCCCTACTTGATAGGTATCCCGGACCTTGCCTTTTCCGAATAATGGTAGTTTCAGTGAGCTGTCGAATATAATGTCCAAGTCGTAACTCCTATCTCTTAATCTGTGATTTACGCGTTTTCTTAATCAAACCCAAACGCTCAAAGACCGCATCAACATGCTTGAGGAAGCGCCGGTAATCAAATAAAGTATCCATTTCCTTTGCATTTAAGTGGCAGGAAACATCGGGATCTGATTTGAGCAGTTTCAGGAAGGGGGTCCTGGTTCTCCATGCTTCCATTGCATTGCGCTGTGTGAGTTCATATGCCTTCTGACGACTGAGCCCCTTGCTCACCAGTGCAAGCATGACATTCTGTGAGAATATCAGGCCCTGAGTTATCTCGAGGTTGCGCTTCATATTATCCGGGTATACCTGCAGGCCCTTCATAACGCCGGTGAACAAGCTTAAGATATAATCAAGGGCAAGACAGGCGTCCGGCAGGATCACACGCTCGTTGGATGAATGGCTGATATCACGTTCGTGCCAGAGCGCCATATTCTCCAGTGCGGTTACGGAATAGCCCCTGATCAAACGTGATAGTCCGCAAACTCTCTCGCAAAGCTCGGGATTACGCTTATGAGGCATGGCGGATGAACCTGTCTGTCCTTTCGAAAAAGGTTCCTCCGCCTCCAGAATCTCAGTCCTCTGCAGTGCCCTGATCTCGGTAGCAAATTTTTCAAGCGAGCTTGCCGCGATGGCAAGCGTGGTTATAAGCTGGGCGTGACGGTCTCGCTGGATCACCTGGTTCGAGATAGGGGCGCAGGCCAGCCCTAGAGAGGCACACGCTTTGGCCTCGATATCCGGTGATACAGTGGCATATGTACCTACCGCCCCGGATATCTTGCCTACGCTGATACCTTTCTTCGCTTCTTCCAGCCTGGCATAATTGCGTTTCATCTCCTGCGCCCATAAGGCCAGCTTCAGCCCGAATGTTATGGGCTCGGCATGTACTCCGTGCGTACGCCCTATCATGATGGTGTCCTTGTTGGAAATGGCCCTGTCCTCAAGCACCGCGGTCAATATCGCCATATCCTCTAAAAGCAGGTCAGCGGCCTCGCGAATTTGCAGGGCCTGTGCCGTATCTATAATATCTGATGAAGTCAGGCCGAGATGAATATAACGTGAATCCTCCCCCACTGTTTCGCCTACGGCATTCAGGAAGGCCGTTACGTCATGATGTGTGACCTTGAGTATCTCTCCCATGCGATCGAAATCAACGCTGGCCTTCCTGATGTTTTGTAAAGCTGATCGGGGTATGCGTCCGGCGTCGGCCCAGGCTTCGCATACAGCAATTTCAACCTGCAACCATTTATCGAACTTATTTTTATCCGACCATATTTTTTTCATTTTTGGGCGCGAATAGCGTTCAATCATATTTACCTGCCTTACGCCTCAGCCAACCTGCGTTTGTATTCTGCAAAGGATCTCTTGATATCTACGAACTTCACACCCAGAACCTGGACGGCCAGCAGCGCAGCATTCTTTACCCCGGCCGCGCCTATGCCCGTGCAGGCAACAGGGACTCCTCCAGGCATTTGAACAATGGAATATAGCGAGTCTACACCTTTTAAATCGCTGGTAGGTAAAGGCACCCCTATAACAGGTAGAGTTGTCCACGAAGCAATGACCCCAGGCAGGTGGGCGGCGCTGCCTGCAGCGGCAATTATAACCTCGTAGCCTTTCGAGCTTGCTTCAAGGGCATACTGGCGTACCCTGTCCGGCTTACGGTGTGCAGACAATATATCTATAGCGTACTCGATCTTAAACTCTTTAAATATTTCGAGGGCAGGCTGAATGAATTCCTCATCCGTCTTGCTCCCTATCACAATGCCAACCAGAGCCATCAATTCACCTCCCTCGCCGCAATGTCCCGTCGGAAGTGGCAAGCCTCAAAATCGATATACGGAATATTGCGGTATACTTTCTCCCTGGCCTCTTTCAGATTGCGACCTTTGGCCGTTACCGTTAAGACCCGGCCGCCACTGGTAACGACGTTGCCGTCCTCGCGTTTAGTGGCGCCCGCATAGAATATATTGACATCTTTTTCCAACCTGTCAGATATGCTAATTGGGAAATCTGTGCGGTAGTTGCCCGGGTATCCGCCCGACGACATGACTACGCCCACGCATGCATCGTTGCTCCAGTCGATCTTCACCCGGTCAAGCCGGCCATCCAGCACAGCCAGCATGATCTCCACCAGGTCAGATTCCAGCCTCGGCAGGATTACCTGTGTTTCCGGATCGCCAAAACGGGCGTTAAACTCGAGTACCTTTGGTCCCTGCTGCGTGATAATCAGCCCGGTATAGAGCACGCCTTTGTAGGGAGATCCGTCTTTTGCCATGGCGGCCACGGTAGGCTGAATGATATTTTTCACTACCTGGAGAGTCATTTCTTGATCGAAGAAACCGGGTGGGCTATAGCTGCCCATCCCTCCGGTATTTGGCCCCTGGTCGCCGTCGAAAACCCTCTTGTAGTCGCATGCCGGGACCATCGGGATCACATTTTTACCGTCGCTGAAGGCTAGAAGGCTCACCTCTTTGCCAAGCAGACATTCCTCGATAACTACTGTGTCTCCGGCCGCTCCGAAAGCCCGGTCTTTCATTATTGAACGGAGAGCACCAAGAGCTTCATCTGCAGTCTGCGCCACTGTTACTCCCTTGCCTGCAGCCAGTCCGTCAGCCTTAACAACGATGGGCACATCATGAGTCTCAATATATGTTTTGGCCTCGCTATAGCTGGTAAAGGTCCCGCCGGCGGCACAAGGCACGTTGTTTCTTTGCATTATATCGCGGGCGAAAGCTTTACTTGATTCGAGGCGAGCTGCAGCCCTGGACGGGCCAAAAACAGGTATGCCGGCCTGGTTAAAAAGGTCTGTGATCCCCGCCGCCAGAGGAGCTTCAGGGCCTACTACCGCCAGTCCGATTCCCAGTTCACGGGCCTTTTTGATTATCGAGGAGATATCGTTTAAGGGTATATCCAGATTGCTGGCCAAATTGCCTGTGCCGGCATTTCCCGGGACAGCAAATATGACATCGACCTGGGGGCTCCGGGCAATTTTCCACACGAGAGTATGCTCGCGTGCCCCGTTGCCGATAACCAGTACCTTCAAACCGGAGTCTCCAACGAAACCTATGCAGTGATCTTTTTAACTATGTTACGTTTACTGCTCTTGGTTTTACCGCGGTTCTTTTTGGCCGCCTTTAGCTTTGGTTTGTGTGCCATTTTCTCACTACCTTAATTCGTTATTCAATTTTTCAGCTTGTACAGGATCAAGCAATCTCAGCAGCTTTATTAGCCTCGCTACATGAGTTTTTTTATCTTCGAGTATCTGCTCGATGGTGTCAGCTGCATCTTCATTGTCGATCATCTCAACCTGTGCTTCATACTCGTTTATAGATTTGAGCTCGGCCACCAGGTTATCGCGTATCATCTCGAGGTCCATTGAGATCTCGAGACCTTGCTGCTGTTCTTCGAAAGCATCAAATGCCATAGTTTCCTCCAGATGCAAAACCACAATGGGGTATCAAACCGGAAATAGTCTCTATTGCTTTTGCAAAAGCGTCTAAAAAGTATATATTTTCAGACGTTTTAAATCAAGGGGCAGAAGTATCAGGCGTTGCTCGGAATGGCTTTGAGCAGGCCCTCTCTCAGGGAAACCAATACGTCGGAGCTGTACCGCTCGATTTGACCCTCGTAGCAGAGGGCGGCAAGACGTGGATCTACAGGTATCCTGGCTAGAAATGGCGCACCGGCCGCCGGTTGGAGCCGTTGTCCTGCTTTCGGTTGTTACTTCTTGGCTGACTTCTTTAAATCAGAGCCGGCCAACCTGAGTATGACGGTATCTCCCACAGTGACGATATCGTCAAGTTTGATTTTGTATTTCGTGTTAAGGCCGGCGTTTATGACTGCATACTTAACGATTCCCGAAACAATGTCGATGTCCAGATCGGCCATTTTGCCTATCTTATCTCCATGCGAACCGATTACTTCTTTTCCCAACAGCTTCTTAACTAGCATATTACCTCCGCGTTTCCACAATTACCGGTATTGCATTTTTCTCATTATTATACAATTATTAACTGACCCCGCAAGAAAGCCTGATTTAATCCAACAGGCCACTGGAGGACTATGTTTTACATAATATATGGTGATGACAGTTACAGATGCCACCAGGCGTTGAACGAGATAAAAGCGAGCCTGGGCAGCCCGGACATGGTGGCAATCAATACAACGACACTGGACGGACGCAGACTATCTATCAGGGCCTTGAATGATGTATGCAGCGTGGTCCCTTTTATGGCCTCCAGCAGGCTGGTGATCGTAGAAGGATTGTTAAAGCGTTTCCAGCCAGGTGACAGGCAGGCCAGGGCCAATAGTAGTGTCGAGGAGGCCGGGCAGGCGCTGAAAGAATGGCAGGGCATATCTGAGTACATTAAGTTGATGCCTCCGACAACAGTGCTGGTTCTTTTCGATGCCGACCTCGACTCGAAAGCCGTCAACCAGCTTTTTAAATCGTTGGCGCCTGCTGCCGACCGGGTGCTCCCAATGAACGAGATAAAGGGCAAAGAACTGGCGGCCTGGATCAAAGATTACACGGTTAAGAGCAAGGGCAAGATCTCGGCAGGCGCTGTGGCTCTGCTGGCTGATTATATCGGTGGTGATTTATGGTCGCTGACAGGTGAGCTCAACAAGCTGATGACCTATTGTGAGGGACGTGAGATAAGCGACAGTGATGTCAGGGAGATATCCAGCTTTGCACGGGAAGAAAGCATTTTCGTTCTGGTCGATGCGGTGCTTGAGGGCCGGATCAAGGATGCGCAACTCATGCTGCATCGCATGCTCAAATACGGGACAGCACCGCAGCAGATATTGGCCATGATCGAGAGGCAGCTCGCAATCATCCTGAGGGTTAAAGAATTAAGCCATGGGAACCAGCAGGAGATCCGAGAGAGCCTCGGGCTTCATCCCAGATATCCACTGGAGAAAACCTTGCGGCAGGCCAGGTCGTTTACCATACCCAAATTACGCAAAGCGTTTCACGCGCTGCTGGATACCGATGTGGCGATCAAGACAGGGAAATACGAGGACGACCTGGCGCTGGACCTGCTGGTAATTGAGTTGTGTAAATAGTCAATGACAGGATTAATAATGCTAAGATGCCCGGACGCGGTTTCAGAACAGCCCTTCTTTTCCAAGATGCCCGTATTTTCGGCTGTAACCATCAGGGAATGATAGCGGCGTCCAGCCGGGGACGTATTTGTCCACTATGCTTTGTGTGACTCCATTGATCGCGGCGATCTCACCGTACATTTTGCCGCTATTCCTCAGGGTCCTCGTCTTTTCCTTCGTCTCCATGTCTACCTTGATAAGACCGTATTTGATCTCGTAACCTTTGTGATACTCAAGGGTATCCATAGTAGCCCAGTGATGATAGGCGCGAACATCTGCCCCTGCAGAGATAGCACGATGCATTTGATATAAATGATCGAGCAGGAACCTTGGCCTCAGCTCATCATCATCCTCACCAACCCCGTTCTCCATTATCCAGATCGGGATTCGATACTTATCCCATACAAATTTCAGTACACGTAGAAAACCGTGTGGGTCGATCGGCCAGCCTTCTTTAGATAGAGGCAGGTCTGTACTGGCGCGGACCGAGAGAGGAGACTTGATCCGCAGGCAAAAATAATAATTGATGCCCATTATATCTAAGGTCCGGCCGCTCTTCATTATTCTATTGATGAAACGTTCTTCGAGTATCTCGTGCACCTGTTTGGCTGCAATCTTATCCAGCGGATTCCTGGGATTATAGGGATCGATGCCATGTACTGCGTGGGCGAAACCGACTGTTGGCCGTTCCCAATTCTTCCGCGCATGTACTTCATTCGCCAATTCATAAAGCATCACGTGTGCCTTTGCGAAAACATCCATGCTTTTAAAGAAGAATGGAAAGCTGTGCTTATATGGGTACAGTACACCGTCAAGATAGGCTTCCGCCGCCCACATTGTAGGCTCATTAACTGTCAGCCATATATCCACGACGTCCCCGATCTGGCTGACCACTTTTTCGGCAAAACGGCGCAGATATCCCACCGCTTTAGCATTTGTCCAACCACCGTGTTTGTATAACCACAGGGGGCTGGAGTGATGCAGCAGGTCAACAACAACTTCTATACCGGCATCTTTGACAGCTTGAACAATTTTTCTGTAATGCCGAATTGCTTCCTCGTCAAAACAGCCTTCCTCGGGCTCGATGCGTGCCCACTCTACCGACATCCTGAAGGATCTATGGTTCATCTGTTTCATGAGCGCGATGTCTTTTTGATAGAATTTCCAGAATCCGGCCGCCTCAACAGGATCCGCTCCCCCTGCGATTTTGCCCTGCCGGGACATCTCGTAGTACTCGTTCCTGATCAGCCCTCCCTCAATCTGCCAGGCGGAGGTAGCACTGCCCCATAAGAATCCTTCAGGGAAGATGTAGTCGTTATCCATTTAACAAACCTCTGATTATTGTGCTGTCATCCGTGATTGCATTTCTCCGCGAAGGGTTTGAATATCCCTGGGAACTACTATGATGGCAATCACGCTGAATATCAGGCAGATGGCCCACGCTCCTGCGCAGATACAGAGGATGGCGGTGCCCAGAGAAGCGCGTACCGCGATGAATCCCGCCACGGCCGGAGCCAGAGCCGACCCGACCTGCTCCAGGAAGTTCATCATAGACTGGGCAGTGCTTCGTACCTCCGGTTCGGTCACGTCGTAAATTGTGGCTATTCCATTCGGCGCAGCCAGCGGCATGAATAGCGCAGCCAGACCGAGCGTGATCTCGAAGAAGAGTGTCTGGGAGTTCGGCGTCGTCATTGCCAGGGTCAGGAACACTGTACCCAGCAGGATGCCTGTTGCCGAGACAATGAGGCGGCCCCTTTTTGTGTGGCGGAAGAGCCGGTCGCCAAGCATGCCTCCTATCGGGTAGCCGGCAGCGAGCACGAGCACGACGATAACCATGACCACGAACATCTTCTCCGGCGCATAGCCGCGCTCGACCTCAAGGTAACGGAAAAACCAGAATGTAATCACCTGCCAAGGTATGACGCCAAAAAAACTTTCGGCAAAGATGGCCAGCAGGGTACGTTTTTTCAGCAATTTGCCTACAGCTTTCCAGTTAAAACTCACCTTGGGCACACTGTCAGTTCCGGCAAATTCGGGCTCGGTAGCGCCACGTACAGGTTCCCTTATGAAGAAGAAGATAACGAACGACAGCACAATACCCATGGCGCCGGTGACTATGAAGATATTGCGCCAGCCGATCAAACTCAGCAGGAAGATACCCAGCACCATGCCCAGCAAATAGCCCATAGGCTGCGCCAGGCCGAGGATGCCATTGACTTTACCTCGTTCTTTGGGCTCGAAATAATCTGCTACCGTGTTATATATGCCCGGGTAGCATGAATCGTCGATGCCGGTACTGGCACGGCTGAGCAGGAAAAGAGGAAATGTTCGTGCCAGCGCGCTTAGCCAGGTTGTCGCTCCCCATATAAAAGAGGCCAGGGCAAGCAATTTCGTCCGGCTGAACATGTCGAAAAGGAAACCCCAGAGGGGATAAAATATCGCACCCACCACGATAGCCCCGGAAAACACCAGACCCATCTCCGCTTCGTTAATTCCGAACGTCTCCATAATGGGTGTGGTGAGAGGACCGATAAGCAGCTTGTCAGCCTGGTGTAACAAAATGAAGAAAAAGAATGTGGCAACTACCAGCCAGCGGTGTCTGTGTATCTGCATATCAACCCTCCTGCCAGTTTTAATGTGATAGAATCCGAGCCGGGTTTTCCACTGTCATCCTCTCTATGTCAAACTCATCTATACCCGCCTGCCGCAGCGAGGGTATGACAAAGTCTGTGAGACGGCAATATCCTTCACCGCCATACCGGCGGGTCAGGATTTTGAGAAAAACGTCCGTTCCCAGCACGATTTGCGATGCATAGCCGGCCTTTAGAAGCGATATGAGTCCGCCGAGGCGTTGCCAATCAGCAACAGCGGTAATTCCAACCGGCTCTCCATCCTGGAAATGTCCGAATGAATCAATCGATATATTTAAGCCCTTATCGAGTAACTCTTTGGCAAAATCTGTGTTTAACCGCCAGGACCCGGGGTCGGTGATGAGGACTTTTAAGTCGCGGGGCACGAAGAAAAGATCGTTATGTGCGATTACAGCCCTCTCCGGATTCACACCCTCGTCAAGCATTACCCTTACTACCTCACGAACGTTTTCAACGGCGTCGAGCGGAGGGTGCACTGACATGGCAATTCCCGTCTCGTTGGACACCCTTACTGCAGCCCTCAACATTATTTTCTGCTGCTTGCTGAACGGCTCCGCGTTAAATATCCCGGTGTCAGTTATAGCGACTTTGATATGTCCGGCCCTTATCCCCGTATCTTCAATGCTGCCTTCGATCTCTCCCCACATGTATTTCATATAACCGTTCATCGCCATATCTCTGAATTGTTGAGGCCATGAATCCTCCGAGTAAAGACCGGTCGTGGCGATAATGTGAACACCGGTTTTCTGCGATATGCGCTTAAGGGCTGTTATATCGCAGCGCAGCCCTGGAGTGCTCATATCCACCATGGCCTTGCCACCTGAAGCTGCAAAATTCACCACCTCGGATTCAATCAACCCTTCGTCGCTCATATCCAGGACGTCTTTTGAGAGAATGAAAGCGTGTTTCAAGATACGGAGATTATCTAATCTCACAAGGTCGTCAGCTGCAACGGGAGCGTCCGATGGTATAAGACTCTCGTACCGGCGGCGGAAGAAGCTTGCATTGCAGACGGTATGCTCGTGCATCGAGGTGAAGCCCAGTTCTTCGGGCGCTATAGGCCCCCGTACCGTAGTTATCTGTGACATTATCCGTCGTCCCTCATATCCAGGTTGGCTCTGATGATCGAATCCGGCACTGCTAAACTTTCACCCATTTTCGTATTTTCGCTGACTTCACAACAGCCTCAAGGATCTTCATTTCCTCCAGACCGGCCCTGAACGTCGGCCGTGCCAGTACCCTTTGAGATCCTTTGCCGCCCGCTTTCACATCTTCATAAAAATCTTTAAACAGGTTCATCAGCGCATCGTGGTATCCCAGCGGATGTCCCGCAGGCAACGAGGCGTAGGAACCCGAATCCGGATCCTGCAGTAGAGGGCTTTCAATCAAAGTTTCATTAGGCCTGTCCCTGTGCCCGATCCACAGCCGGTTGGACCGGCGGTGGTCCCAAGCCAGCGAATAGTTGGACCCGTATACCTGTATCTCGGTATCAGATTTTCGGCCCGTGGCCGCCTGGCAGGTCGTAAATGATCCGGGCGCTCCGCTCGATAGTCTGAAGAGTACTGCTGCATAATCTTCGAGCTCGACCCTGACCTCCTGGAATTGTGTGTCTTTGGCAGTTTCAAATGCTACTACCTGCCTGACAGGTTTTCGGCGTACAGGAATGAGTGTGGAGAAATCAGCCATGACCTCGGTCACTTCCATCCCCGTTATAAATTGCACCAGATCGAACCAGTGGCTGCCCAGATCGGCTGCAGTGTTCGACGGGCCGGATTCCTCACGTTCCAGCCGCCAGGACCAGTCTTCAGGGCGCGACAGCCAGTCCTGGAACCAGGTCCCTGTCACCATTCGGACCTGGCCCGCCTGGCCCCGGAGTACACGTAGTGCCATTTCCAAAACCAGAGGATAATAGCGGTAACAGAAATTGATCCCGCTAACGATCCCCCTCTTTTCGGCCAGTTCGGTCAGGTCTTCAGCCTCTTCCAACGTCATGGCCAGCGGCTTCTCCGACAGTATATGCTTGCCTGCTTCGATCGCTGCTTTATTCATCGCATAATGTAACCGGTTCGGTGAGCAGGTGTGTATAACGTTAATTGATGCGTCCTCGGCAACCTCCTCCCAGCTTGCGTAAACCTTCTCTATGTCGTATTTGGCAGCAATGCGCCGTGCCAGTTCCATGTTCGCATCGCATACACCTTTTACTTTAACATCGCCGAGGCGGCGCAGCGCCTGGATGGTCAGCGGGCCGATGTATCCGGTGCCGATGACGACGGCGTTGATCATAGATAGTCTCCCTGTGTCAACTGCACCTTATACAGACTCCCGCACAGCTGCAATGAACTCCTCCGCCTTGCGGTCGACCTCTTCGTCCGTGGAAAGCGGATTTATGCCGAAACCTGCTCCCAGACCCCGGTCGACAACGCCCACAGAAAGGTTAATTGCGCGTCCCAGCAGATGATCTGTCCCGGGCAGCATGCCCTTCCTATACTCTTGCTGGCAGGGGTACGATGGGCATTTATAGGGACAGCCGTGCCCGGTAATCATTTGCTTTGCTAAAATCTGTTCCATATTGCTATATACGTGCCATCCGCTTTTGGATACCGTGGTGGTGTCCAGCTTCAATGCTACGCGGTCGGCCACCTCCTTAGAGGGAAAGAATACCGTCAGCAAGGTATTGCTTTCGCCCGCCGGGTCATTGATTGTTCGGAAAGTCAGTTCGCGCAGCCCCTCGACCTGCTTTTTAAAGCGGCTTTTAAGGTAGCGTAGACGTTCAGTGATCATGTCTATTTTGCGCAACTGGGCGATGAGCACTGCGCCCGTGAGCTCGTTCATGCGGTAGTTCTGACCGATGATCGAACGGTTACCTATTTCGACACCCGCCCGGTTGGGGAAGTGTCCCTGGTCGTGGTAGCCGAAAGCCCGGAAATACAGCTCGTCGTCGTCGGTAACAACCATGCCGCCGTCCCCCGCATTGATGGTCTTGAAGATATTGAAGGAGTAGATGCCGATCTTACCTATTGTGCCGACCTTAGTGCCCCTGTACGAGGCGCCGAAGGCCTGGGCTGCGTCCTCTATCAAGATAAGATTATGTTTCGTGGCAATTGCCTGCAGCCGTTCGAGATCACAGGGATTGCCGAGCATGTGCACGGCCATGATTGCCCTGGTGTGCGGCGTGATCTTAGCCTCCACATCTTCTACATCAAGAGTCAGGCTCTCATCGACCTCGGCCAGCACAGGCACTGCGCGTGCCACGATGACGGAGGAGATCGAGGCAATGAATGTGTAACCCGGTACGATAACCTCGTCGCCGGGGCCGATGCCCAGCGCCGAAAGCGCAGTGATGAGAGCTGCCGTGCCCGATGTGACCGCCAGGGCGTGCCCGGTGCCGAACTTCTCCTGGACCATCTCCTCCAGCGTCTTCACCTTGTGCTTGAAGGCGGGATTTTTCTCATCGCCGTTGCGGAAGAGCCAGCGGCTGCGCAGCACATCCAAGACCTCCTCTTCCTCTTCCTTGCCAATCCACTCATAACCAGGTCCGGGCATATTATAAACCCCTTGTCACTAAATTTGAGTAAAGAATAAATGGTATGGCATCAATTGTCAAGGTTATTATGGATAAATATTGGTTAATTGTATTTTAATCTGTTGATTTATGTAGTTAGTTATGTTAATATTTTATATAAGTATGGATATCTCAGCTTCTGATATAGATGTTCTTAAGGCCATTTTCTTTCGTGATAACGCGACGAGGAAAGATATTGCGCTTTATGCCAGCCTGAGTACAGTCTCGGTGACCTCCATTCTCAATCGGCTGATCGACAGGGGATTGGTCGTAGCATCGGGTAAGGCCTTAAGTGGCGGCAGGCCCTCCGCGATTTACGGTATCGCAGGCAATTTCGGCTGCACGCTGGGCATCTTTGTTGGAAGTGACCGGTCACGTATAGTTGCCGTGAACTCTGCCGGCAAGATCCTTGATGAATGCGGATTTTCTCTCTCTCTATCTGTGCTGGCAGGAGAACATATCAAAAACATACTTGACCAGGTATCACTTGAAGTACGCAGGTTCCTGAGAGGGGAGACTTTGCTGGGTCAGCGCGTATTTGCTACAGGTGTCGCTGTCCCAGGTATGGTGGATACCGAACGCGGTATCTGGCTGCACGGTTTACAGTTCTCGGGCATCGAGCATGCAGAGATCGGTGCAATGCTCGGTCAAGCCTTGAACCTGCCAGTTGTTCTTGAGGATCCAGCGCGCTGCGCAGCTCAGCTTGCGCTGTCGCGGTTTGGCCGTGCCGAGGCCGGTGAATTGGTATATTTATATCTCGGCTCAGGTGTGGGCGCAGGCATTATTGTAAGAGGAGAGCTTTATCACGGAAGCCGCGGCCTGGCAGGCGAAGTAGGCCATTTTATCGTGGATAAGGGCGGAGCCCGCTGCTCTTGCGGAAATGTGGGCTGTCTGGAAACGGTGGTATCGGTGCCGGCTATTCTCAACCGCTTTCGGCTGCGCCTCTCCGAAGGTGTAATTTCAAGTCTTCAACGTCTCGACCCTGCGGCCCTGACCCTGGAGCACATTCGTGATGCTGCGCAGGCAGGCGACCGCCTGGCCCAATCAACCCTGTTCGAAATTGGTGACTTTCTCGGAGATGCCTGTGCCAGGCTTATCCAGCTTTATAATCCACGAACGCTGATCATTGGCGGACCGGCGGGGATACTCGGTGCGTTTTTTCGGGAGGCAACCTTCCAGACGATCCGGCAGCAGGTTATTCCTGAGATGCTGGTCAATCTTCATATGGATTTCAATGCCTCCGAACCGGGAGATGAGGCATTGGGCTCCGCATTGATTGCACAACGATGGGCGTGGCAGAATATCGGCCATCTTATGCGGGGCCATTCCGCAGTACGGTGATCCTTAGCCATCGACAATTATCCGGTATTTGGTTAAAATTGATTTAAGGTATGGTTGCGATATCGAATATGCGTAGGGTTTTAGCTATTATCCTGGCTGGTGGTGCGAGTGAGCGTTTAAGTGTCCTTGCTGATGAACGTGCCAAGCCGGCTGTCCCTTTCGGTGGAAAATACCGTATCATCGATTTTACACTGAGCAACTGCGCCAACTCGGGTATCTATAATGTTGCCGTATTAACCCAATTCAACCCGAGGTCGCTGGCCAGGCATGTCGGTGTAGGCAGGCCCTGGGACATGGACCGTGAACTGGGAGGAGCAGTGCTGCTGCAGCCATTTCTCAGCCGCTCGCAGCGGACATGGTATAAAGGAACCGCTGACGCCGTTTACCAGAACCTCTATTATATAGTCGATCAGAGAGTAGACGAGATCCTTGTCCTATCGGCGGACCATATCTACAGCATGCGTTACGACCAGATGCTGGCCTCTCACCGCAACCGGCACGCAGACGTGACTGTGGCGGTCTATGAGGTACCCCAGGAAGACACGTCCAGGTTCGGCATTATTACGCTCGATCATAACGAGCGCATCGTGAATTTCGAGGAGAAGCCCAAAACAACCAAGAGCAGGCTGGCCTCCATGGGCATCTATATCTTCAATAAAAAGGTGCTGGTCGATTCTTTAGAAGAAATGGCCGGCAAGCAGGAAGGCTTCGACTTCGGGCATGATATTCTGCCTAACCTGATAAGCAAATACGAAGTATTCGGGTTTCGCTTCCGCGGCTATTGGCGGGACGTGGGGACCGTGGAAGCATACTGGCAGGCCAATATGGACCTGATCGTAGACCTTCCGGAACTGAACCTTTATAATCCGGAGAATGAGGTGAGGACAATCACGCAGGGATACCCGCCCGTTAAGCTGGGACCTCATGCCCAGGTGAGCAGGGCACTCATATGTAATGGGGCAATCATCAATGGTACGGTCATTGAATCTGTCATTTCCCCCCGGGTTTTTGTCGAAGAGGAGGCGGTAGTAAAAAACTCCATCATCTTCGAAGATACCACTATCGGTCGTGGCGCTATTATAGAAAAGTGCATTATCGATAAGCAGGTCTGGGTCAGCCGCGGGTGCCATCTGGGAGCCGGGGATGAGGTTACTGCTAACAAAGAGGAGCCCGAACATCTGGATTCAGGTATAACGCTGGTCGGCAAAGGCACAAGGATACCTTCCGATGTAATAATTGGGAAAAACTGCAAGATCGAGCCCTGGGTGGAGGCTACCGATTTTACTTCCAAGACGATAGAGAGTGGCGAAACAATCAAAAGTAAGAGCCGTCGCAGGTACCAGGTTTGATAACGCTGCACCTGAAAAATTGAAGCTTTAGTATACCCAACCGGGACTGTTAACCATGAAGATACTCTTTGCGGCCGCTGAAATTGCCCCCCTGACCAAGGTGGGGGGCCTGGCAGACGTTGTAAGCTCTTTGCCGGCAGAGCTTATTAAGATGGGTCACCAGGTCCGCGTGATAGTGCCTAAATACGGCTTCGTGGATTACTCTTCCTATAAAGCCGTGACCGTTATACGTGATCTCATTGTGTTTTCTCTCAAGGAATACAGGAGGATCACCCTGGAGCAGATTGTCCTTGATGGAGTCTCGGTCTACCTGCTATCCACGGATATTTTTTCCAAATCAGACAGTGTGTATGGTGGCGATGAGGTCGAAAAATTCTGGGTGTTCTGCGACTGCGTCAACCAATCGCTGCCTTATCTGGGTTGGAAACCCGAAATAGTCCACTGCCATGACTGGCATACAGCTTTGCTTCCTCTGCTGCTGAGAACAGGCCGGTCTGATTGCCGTACGGTATTCACCATCCATAATTTGAGGTACCAGGGCAATTTCGATGACCGCATTTTGCATAGGTCCGGGATAAACCAGTACTGGTTCGGGCAAGTGGCCGGTCTGACCGATCTACCCTGGAATTTTATGGTGCAGGGCATACTCTGGTCCCACGTAATAAATACCGTCAGTGAGAACTTTGCCCGTGAGATACTGACCGCCGAATATGGTTGCGGTATGCAGACGTTCATCGAATTTCGCAAGAGCAGCCTTTTCGGCATCATCAATGGTGTGGGATATGATGAATACGATCCTGAAAGTGATCCGTTGATCGAGGCCGGCTACAGCAGCGAAAATACTGCCGGCAAGGCCATCAACAAGCTTAAACTGCTGGAAACGGCCGGCTGGAAATCGCGTCCTGAATCTCCCCTGATCGGCATGGTCTCGAGGCTGGATGAGCAAAAAGGCATGGACATCATTATCAATGCCGTTCCTGAAGTAATTAAATCAACAGGAGCACGATTCATCTTTCTGGGACGCGGAAAAGAGTATTATGAAGAGGCGCTGCTCCAGATTGAATCCAAATATCCGGACAATGTTAGGGCTTATATTACCTACGACAATGCCAGGGCGCACCTTGTTTATGCCGGGTCGGACCTTTTCCTCATGCCGTCGCTCTGGGAACCATGCGGCCTGGGACAAATGATCGCCATGCGCTACGGGACGTTGCCTGTAGTGCGAAATACCGGGGGACTGGCCGATACGGTGAGCAATCTGAGCGGCGATCTTAAACAGGGAACGGGCTTTGTCTTCTCGGAATACTCAGCAAAAGCACTGGTCTTTGCGCTCAGAAAGGCGGCAGAAGCATTCAGTAATAAGACCGTCTGGCAGCGGGCAATAAAACGGGTGATGGAATTGGATTTCAGCTGGCAAGCATCGGCCCAACGCTATCAGGCCCTTTACAGAAGGGCGCTCGAGTTGAAAACAGATGGCCCGCTCTAACCCACCTGTTGTCGGAGTGGACATCGGCGGCACAAAGATAATCGCCGCTGTTTTTAATGGAGACGGCGCAATGCTGTCAAGGATATACTGCCTTACCCTTGGCAGCGAGGGCCCGGCCAGGGTGATCAATCGTATCAAGGCGACAATAGGCCAGGTAATTGAGAAGGCTGGACTGGAAAGAAAACAGGTGGGATGTGTCGGGGTTGCCGCTGCGGGAGCGATCGATATCAACAGGGGGCTGGTTGCCGATTCCCCCAACCTTCTACGCTGGCACAATATACCTCTCAGGGACAAACTGGCAGATTCGCTGGGCAGGCCTGTGTTCATGCTGAACGATGCCAACGCTGCTGCGCTGGCGGAATACAGGCTGGGCGCCGGACGAGGGTTGAACAACCTGATATATATTACCGTTAGCACCGGCATCGGCGGAGGCATGATTATCAACGGCGAATTGTATCAGGGTGCAGACGGCAGTGCTGCTGAGATCGGGCACATGATCATCAAGATCGGCGGTCCGGTCTGCGCATGCGGCAAGAGGGGATGCTTTGAATCCATGGCCTCAGGCACGGCGATTGCCAGGCTGGCACAAAAGCGGTTGCGGCGAGGCGAGGAGAGCATTATGGTCGGGCTGGCCCATGATAAAGTCGGCGATGTAAATGCGCAGGTAGTTGCCGCGGCTGCCCGCAAAGGCGATGCGCTGGCTCTGGCTGTAATTGAAGAGTCAGCGGGCTATCTCGGCATCGGGCTGGCCAACCTTGTGAACCTGATGAATCCACAGATGATCATAATCGGAGGTGGTGTATCAAAGATGGGGGATATGCTGTTGAGACCAGCCAGAAAATCGATGAAAGTGAATGGTATTGATCTGCCTGCCCAAACGGTGCGTGTGGTCAGGTCGCAGTTGGGTGTGGATGCAGAACTCACGGGCGCTGCTCTATATGCGCGCGACATGCTGAGGATGAAAGTATGATTTACTGGGCGCCGCTTTTCCATTTTTATCAGCCGCCGACTCAAACTCCCGCTATATTGATGAAGGTGGCCAACGAGTCTTACCGCCCCGTACTGGAGGTATTTGATGAATTCCCCCGTGCCAGGGCTACGTTCAATATAAACGGTGTGCTCAGTGAGATGCTCGGTCTGTACGGGTACAGTGATGTGCTGAGCGGCATGCGCAAGCTGGCCGAGCGGGGGCAGGTCGAGTTCACAGGCTCGGGAAAATATCATCCTATCCTGCCGCTCATACCTGAAGATGAGGTGGCCAGGCAGATCATGCTTAATCAAACTACAAACCGGCAGTATCTGGGCGAAGCTTATCAGCCGAAAGGTTTTTTCCCTCCCGAGATGTGTTACTCAAAAGACATCGCCGAGCCCGTCAGCGCTTCGCGCCATGAATGGATCATAGTCAGCGGCATCGCCTGCCCTGTCGGCTGGCCCATGGATGTCATCCATCGCATCGATTACGCCGGCCAATCGCTGGCCGTGTTTTTCCGCGACGATATCCTCAGCAACAAGATCAGCTTTAAAGATGTGGACGGCAAGGGGTTCATCGAGCATTTAAAGCAACTGCGCCAGGGCGAAGGCGATATCTATGTGATAACCGCCATGGACGCAGAGACATTCGGCCACCACATACAGCACTGGGACCGGCTTTTCCTCTCCCAGGTATACGAGACACTCGTGCCGGACGAAGATAGCCGGGCCGTGATGCTCGAACAGAAGCCGCTGGCCGAGCAACACCGTAAGCTCTTTGAGTACGAGAGGTCTCAGGACGCCGATGAGATCAGGATTGTTACAATCAGCCAGTTACTCGATCTATTTCCAGAGGGCGGAAAGATCAGCCCCAGACCTTCATCGTGGAGCACATCGGCCGGCGATATAGAGGCGGGTAATTACTATCCTCTCTGGCAGGATAAGAACAATGCGATGCATAAGATGCAGTGGGAACATCTGGACCTGACCATTAGAGCGGTGCATAAAGCTATTGAAGTAGGGGACAATCCCGATAGTCTTAAATACGTTGAGATAGCCAGAAATACGCTGGATTGCGCGCTGCACAGCTGCCAGTTCTGGTGGGCCAGCAGGAAACCTATGTGGGATATCAATATGATAGATAAAGGCCTGGCACAACAGCGGGAAGCGCTATTAAACGCAGTCAAAGCTATATCGCTGAGCCGATGCAGCCAGCAGGAAAAGAAGGAGATTTATTATAGTGCAATAGCGGCCAGACACGTATTTGACCGAATGACTGATTACCTTTTCATGGATCAGGTGTAAATACGGTCAGCCGTTGCTGACGGAGGATTAATGATATGAGGTCCCGAGAGCTTGCTGGAAAAGAGGTTATCGACTCCGGCGCACGAATCGTCGGGCGTGTGAAGGATGTCGAGATAGACCCGGTGAAATGGGACGTTACGGGCATAATTGTTTCAACGGGATTTATGCGGACCAGGACCCTGTTAACGGGCGATATCGATAAGGTCGGCGACAAGGTGGTGCTTAAGGTATCCACAGACAAGACGCGTAAAGCCTGAGCACAAGGGTTCATATTTGAAGCGGATATATCTGGGCCTGGCTATTCACAACCATCAGCCTCTGGGCAATTTTCCATGGGTTTTTGAAGGTGCATACCGGCAAGCTTATTTGCCGATGCTCGAGACGCTGGGACATCACCCGTCTATCAGTGTATCCCTGCATTACAGCGGTTGCCTGCTGGACTGGATCTCTGAGCACCGTCCCGAATTCCTGGGATTGCTGGCAAGGTTGATTTCACGTGGGCAGGTGGAGATGATGGGTGGGGGCTACTATGAGCCGATCCTGTCCATGATACCTGATGCCGATAAATCCGGGCAGATTGGCAGGATGAGCGAGTATGTACGGCAGCAGTTCGGACGCCGTCCTCGGGGCCTCTGGCTGGCAGAGCGCGTTTGGGAGCCTTCGCTGGTCATGACTCTTGCCGACTCCGGAATAGATTGGACGCTGGTGGATGATACAGCCTTCAAAATGGTGGGCAAATCTGAGACGGATCTTTTCGGCTATTTCAAAACCGAGGAGCAAGGCAGGTACATTAAGGTCTTTCCCATTAGCAAGCGCCTGCGCTATGCCATACCGTGGCATAACGCGGGTGATGTAATCGCCTATTTAAGAGAAAACGCATCGGAAAGCGGGGAAAGGATAATGGTGCTGGGTGATGACGGCGAGAAATTCGGCGTCTGGCCGCAGACTGAAAAATTGTGCTGGGAAGCCGGTTGGATTGATGATTTTTTTTCGTCTATCGAAAACAATAAGGAGTGGCTGTCAACCATCAAACTTGGTGATTACGCGGAAAAACATGGGCCGGCGGGCAGGGTATACCTGCCCTGCTCGTCCTATGACGAGATGCTGGAATGGTCGCTGCCTGCCGACGTATCTGAGCAGTATGTGGAGTTGAAACACCGCCCGTCTGGTGACGGGGGTATCCTGGATGGCATGTTCAGCGGTTACTGGCGAAATTTCCTGGTCAAGTACCCGGAGATAAACCGTATGCAGAAGAAGATGCTCGCAGTCAGCGCCAGGGTCCACCGGGCGCGAACTTCCAGTGAAGCTGATTGCGGGATCGAATACCTCTGGAAAGCACAATGCAACTGTCCTTACTGGCATGGTGTGTTCGGAGGTATCTATTTGCCGGATATAAGGGCAACAGCCTTCACTAATTTAATTAGGGCGGAGAACTGTGCAGATGCGGTGTTGGGGGACACCGTTCCGGGATACCGTTGGCAGCAGATTGATTTCGATGGTGATGGTCATGAAGAGATAATAGTCGAAGGCGAGGACCTTAACCTGTACCTCAGCCCTGCGGAGGGAGGCAGCATATTTGAGTGGGACGTGCGGAAGCATACCTATAATGTGCTCAGCACAGTATCGCGCAAGCCGGAGGCCTACCACAGGGCGCTGTCCGCAGATGAGAACACCCGTCAGAAATCACAGAATAGCAGCGATATCCACAGCATACACGACGGCGTGAAGATCAAGGACAGCGATGTCGCAGACTGGTTGATCTATGATGTGCTGCCACGCTCCAGCCTTATCGACCGTTTCCTGGATAGCCAGGTTGTGATGGCAGATTACCGGAAGAACGTTTTTGAGGACAGGGGGGATTTCGCCGGGCAGCCTTACATTTGCGGGGTCGTCACGGAGGTCGACACCCTGAAGATCGACCTGGAGCGTGAGGGCACACTGCTTTGCTCACACGGCCCATGCAGCCTCGTTCTGAGTAAAAATATTACACTGGAGCGTAACAACGGCAGCCTTAATATCGGCTATAGATTTGTCAACACCGGCAATACGTCCATAAATACTATCTTTGCGGGAGAATGGAACATTAATCTGCTGGGGGGAGGCCGTAACGAAGCAGCCTATTATCGTATTGCAGGCAGAGATATCGGAGATAACCACCTTGATTCCAGCGGTGAGATAGCGGGCGCTGACCGGCTCATTATGGGCAACCGTTACCTGGAATTCGAGCTTGAACTGGAGATCGACCGGCCGTTGACCATCTGGCGCTATCCTGTGGAAAGCATATCCAATTCCGAGGCTGGCCTGGAAAAGGTCTACCAGTGCAGTTGCGTGGTGATACTGCTGCCTTTGACTGTGGGACCGGGACAGACGGCTTCATTTAACTACAGCTGGCGGGTGATGAAATGACGGCCAGAGAGGTATCCCACACTCCGCTGAGAAAACAGTACCTCCGCATCAAGCAGAAATACCCCGGCGCCATTGTATTCTTCCGCCTGGGTGATTTTTATGAAACATTCGACGAGGATGCCAGGATCACCTCTCGCGAGCTTGAGATTGTACTCACTTCGAGGGAGATGGGCAAAGGTGTAAAAGTTCCACTGGCCGGTATACCCTACCATGCCCTGGAGAATTACCTGGCGCGGCTGATAAGCCGTGGCTATAAGGTAGCTATCTGTGAGCAATTGACACCCCCGGGCAAAGGCCTGGTTGAGCGGGATGTGATCAGGGTGGTTACACCGGGCACACTTATTGAGCCTGGTCTGCTTACAGAGAAGAGCAATAACTATCTGGTCAGCCTGCTGATGCATAAAGGCCAGGCCGGCATCGCCTTCGCAGATATTACCACCGGTGAGTTTGCTGTAACGCAGATGGACCGGGAACGGGCTGCCGACGAGTTAGCCAGGCTGAATCCGGCCGAGCTCATCGTACCAAAATTATCAGCGTACGCCGAAATCAGTGCTTTCCGTAATATAACAGAGGTGGAAGCATATTTCTTTGAGCGGGAGGCCGCGGCTCAGTCGTTGATGGAGCTTTTCTCCGCATCATCTCTGGAAGGTTACGGTTGTGAACATCTTCCGCTGGCGGTGGGTGCGGCGGGCGCCATTGTAGCCTATCTGAAGGAGAACCAGAAAACAGCCCTGGGATTGCTCAACATGATCTCGACCTATTCCACCGCGTCCTTCATGACGCTTGATATGCAGACCATACGTAATTTGGAGCTATACAACAGCCTGCGCTGGGGTTCGGCCCAGGGATCGCTCATATCGGTATTAGATATCACAAGGACATCCATGGGAGGCCGCCTGCTGAAAAAATTCATCGGCCAGCCGCTGCTCGAGCTTGAGGCTCTGGATCAGCGCCAGCAGGCTGTGGGATGGTTCTTCAATAATACTATGCTGCGCGGCACGGTCATCTCGCTGCTGGCCGACATGCCTGATATCGAACGCATCATCAACAGGGTGCGCAGTGGCAGCGCCCTGCCGAGGGAACTGGTGGCGCTAAAGACCGGCCTGGAGAAATTAGCTACGATACAGGCGTCGCTGGATGAAAATAGTCCGCCCTCCCACCTTAGCGACGGCCTTAAGCCCTGTCCGGATGTGGTTGAACTGGTATCCAACGCTATCGCCGACCACCCTGCTTCCAATTTCGATCATGGAGGGGTCATCAGGAAGGGTTTTTCAGAGGAGCTTGATAGGGTCAGGGCCATGGCTTCCGATGCACGGCAGTTTCTGGCCGGGCTGGAGAAACAGGAAAGAGTGCGCACCGGCATCAAGTCGCTCAAGCTGGGCTATAACCGGGTTTTTGGCTATTACATAGAAGTGTCGCAGTCCAACCTGGGCGCGGTGCCCTCGGACTATATTCGTAAACAAACTCTGGCCAACGGGGAACGTTTCTACACTCCGCAACTCAAGGAGTATGAGGCTCTCATTCTCAACGCGCAGGAGAGGATGATTGATCTGGAGAAGACCGTTTTCAATCAGGTGTGCCGTCAGATCGCCGACCAGGGCGAAAGAATCCTGGAATCGGGCAGGGCGCTGGCAAAGGTGGACGTTTTCTCCAGCCTTGCCGAGTTGGCCGTGCGCAACAAATATGTGAAGCCGGAGTTGAATGACGGGGATTCCATTATGATCAGGGGCGGCAGGCATCCGGTCGTAGAGAAGGCGCTGGGCAGCGGCGCATTTATCCCCAACGATACGGCGCTTTCCGGCAGAGATGACCAGTTGATTGTACTGACCGGCCCCAATATGGCTGGCAAGTCAACATACTTGAAGCAGGTGGCGCTGATCGTTCTGCTGGCCCAGACCGGGAGCTATGTACCGGCTGATGAAGCCGTTATCGGGCTGGTAGACCGCATATTCACACGCATCGGAGCACAGGAGGACATAGCGGCCGGGCAATCCACGTTCATGGTCGAGATGATCGAGGTGGCCAACATTCTCAATAACGCGACAGCCAGGTCGCTGCTGATACTGGACGAGGTCGGGCGGGGTACCAGCACCTACGACGGGCTTTCCATCGCCTGGGCTACCATCGAATATATACATAACAACGCCAGGCTGCGGGCCAGGACTCTTTTTGCCACTCATTATCACGAGCTGGTGGAGCTGGCTGCCAGCCTGCCGCGCGTGAAAAACTACAACATGGCCGTGGCCGAGGAGCGTGGTAAAGTCATCTTCCTGCGCAAAGTCATTCCCGGGGGGGCTGACCGCAGCTACGGCATACATGTGGCTCAGCTTGCCGGATTGCCCAAAGCTGTGATACGCCGTGCGGAGCAGATATTGCAGCGGTTGGAAGAGGAGCAGGCCTCGCGCAGGAACGGTACGGGCGGAGACCCATCCGAGGCACAAGCTCTGCAGCTATCCATATTCGGACAGTCCTCTGAGATCGAAGCGGAGCTTAAGAACCTTGATATAGATTCAATGTCGCCTATTGAGGCGATTAATAAATTGTATGAGTTGAAAAAGAAGGCGGGGCGTGAAACATAGCGATACCGAAACAGAAGGCGTGGCACTCGAGCGGCAGAATAGCGGTATCTGTAGAAAAGTGCTATAGTCTTAACCTCATGAAAGAGAAAATAGAGGAGATCAAACAGGGCACGGTAACGTCGCCACAGGGTTTCCTGGCCGGCGCCGTTGAGGCTGCAATCAAATATAAGGGTCGACTGGATCTGGGCTTACTTTATTCCGAAGGCCCCGCAGTTTCCGCCGCGGTCTTCACTACGAGCAAGGTTAAAGCGGCCTCCATTACTATCAGTATGAGGAATAGTGAAAAGCGTAGGGCCCGTGCTGTGGTAGTGAATTCGGGTTGTGCCAATGCCTGCACGGGCGACAAAGGATTGCGGGATGCCGCCGACATGGCCGCCCTGGCCGCGGAAAAGCTGGGAGTCAGGGCCGAGCAGGTTATAGTGGCCAGCACCGGCGTTATCGGCACCGGCATGCCCATGGACAGGATCCAGAAGGGTATCAGCAAAATTGAGTTGCTCAAGAACGGTGGTCATAAACTGGCCAGGGCCATTATGACGACGGATACACGGCCCAAGGAGATCGCCGTCAGGGTTATGGAACAGAGCGGGCATTATACCATCGGCGGGATAGCCAAAGGTGCGGGTATGATCCATCCGGATATGGCCACGCTGCTGAGTTTCCTGACAACCGACGCAAAGATCGATCGTATGTTCCTGACAAAAGCGTTGAAAGCCGCTGTCGATGACAGCTTTAATATGCTTACTATTGACGGCGACACCAGCACCAATGATATGGTATCGATCATGGCCAACGGCAGGGCTGACAATGATATGATCACGGCGGAAAACGGCAGGATGTTCAAGCAGGGTTTAAGCAGGGTATGCCGTTACCTGGCCTGTAGCATCGCTGCGGATGGCGAGGGCGCCACCAGGCTGATCGAAGTATGCGTGGAGAGCGCAAAGAGCAGGTCCCAGGCAAGAAAGGTGGCCAGGCTGATCGCTGCATCCGCGCTGGTAAAATCGGCCGTGCACGGCAATGATCCCAACTGGGGCCGTGTTGTGGCTGTTCTGGGACGCAGCGGCGCTGATATGGACGAGAGGGCACTGGACGTTTACCTGCAGGGCGAACAGGTAATGCGCGCGGGTACCCCGTTGCCTTTTGAGAAGAATAAACTCAGCCGCCGTATGAAGGCCGACGAGGTAACGATCAAGGTCTGCTTGAATATCGGTACAGGAAGTGCAGTCGCGTGGGGATGCGATCTCTCTCAGGAGTATGTTACTATAAATAGCGATTACACGACCTGACCCGCCCCTGGATTGCATATGTTAAGATCGAAAATCATAGTGGTTAAGATCGGCGGCAGTACTCTGGGCCAGAACGATACCACACTGGAAGACCTTGTAACTCTCCAGAAAAAGAAGGTTCCTGTGGTAGTTGTGCATGGCGGAGGCAATGCAGTCACGGACTGGCTGAGCAAGCTGCATATCTCCACACGCTTCGTACAGGGCTTGCGCGTGACGGATGAAGACACGCTGAAGGTGGTTACGGCTGTACTGGCCGGACTGATTAACAAGGAGCTGGTTTCCGAGATTTGCCGAAGGGGTGGGAAAGCCGTAGGTATCAGCGGCGCCGACGGAGCGATAGTAACAGGTAAAAACAGGAACCGTGAACTGGGGCTGACGGCCGAAGAGCTGACAGTAAACTCACGGCTATTAAAAGTACTGCTCAACAACGGCTACATGCCGGTAATAGCGCCCGTCTGTATCAATGCCCAGGTCGGTGACAGGGATGATAACAACCTGCTGAACGTCAACGGTGATACCATCGCTGCCGAGATCGCCGCTGCGCTGGATGCACGAAAATTGATCTTTCTGACCGACGTGCCGGGGATATACGATGATTCCAGACAGGTGATAACTCACATCGATGTCGGCAAGGCCAGGAATATGATCGAGAGCGGGACCGCCTCGGGTGGTATGGTGGCCAAGCTTGAAGCGGGCGTGATAGCCGCCCGCAAGGTTTCACTCACCCGCATAATAGACGGGCGGGTTGGACATGCGCTGATCGACGAGATTGAAGGAAAAGGAAAAGGTACAACAATTGTCAACCATAAATAATAACTGGAAGGAACTTGAAAAGACGGTCTATATGCAACTGGCCAAGCGCTGGCCTGTCACCATTGTGCGCGGCAAGGGAATGAAAGTCTGGGATGATAAGGGCAGGGAGTACCTGGACTTCGTGGCCGGCATCGCTGTAACCAGCCTCGGTCACTGCCATCCTGTGATCGTCAAAGCGCTGACACGCCAGGCCAAAACGCTCATTCAGATGTCCAATATGTATTACACCGTACCGCAGCTGCAGCTGGCTGACCTGCTGGTCAGGACGAGCTGTCTTGATCGCGTATTTATCTGTAATAGCGGAGCGGAGGCCAACGAAGGGGCGATCAAGCTGGCGCGCCGCTACGGTAAGCTAAAGCTGGACGGCGCCTATGAGATTATCACGACGCACGAATCGTTCCATGGAAGGACGCTGGCAACTACGGCTGCCACGGGACAGAACCAGTTTCAGGAGCCTTATACCCCGCTGCCAACGGGCTTTATCAACGTCGATTATAACGATCTGGAGGCGATAAAGGCGGCCACTAATAAACTCACGTGCGCGGTGATGCTGGAACCCATACAGGGTGAGGGTGGGGTCAACATTCCGTCTGATGATTACCTGAAAAAAGTGCGCGCCTGGTGCGATGAAAAGGGACTGCTGCTCATACTGGATGAGGTCCAGACGGGCATCGCCCGCACCGGCACCCTTTATGCATACCAGCAATATGCAGCGGAGCCTGATATCATGACGCTGGCCAAAGGCTTGGGTGGAGGCGTGCCCATAGGCGCTTTTCTGGCAAAGGAGCAGGCCTGCGTTTTCAAAATCGGCGAACATGGCACTACGTTCGGTGGCAATCCTCTCGTCTGCGCCACGGCTTTTGATGTGCTCAACTATATAATACAGAAGGACCTGGCTGGACATGTCCAGCGTATGGGAGAGTATCTTCGCACCGGCCTGAAGAGGCTGGCCGCCGACTTCGGGCAGATTAAAGAGGTGCGGGGGAAGGGCTTGCTGGTGGCGCTGCAGTTCAACAGCGAAATCGCGGAGGCAGTAGTGCTGGCCTGCCTGGAAAAAGGACTGATCGTGAATAAAGTAAAAGCCGATGTAGTACGTTTTATTCCACCGCTCATCGTCACGGAGAAAGATATCGATAGGGCGCTGGATGTGCTCGGCAAAGTATTGAAAGAGAGGCAATAAAAATGGTAAAAAAAGCCAAGGAAAAGGTTGTCCTGGCCTACAGCGGCGGGTTGGACACATCGGTGGCTATCAAGTGGCTGGCTGACAACTACAAGATGGATGTTATCACGCTTTGCGTCAATATCGGTGGTGTCAGGGATGTGGAGGGCATCAGGCAGAAAGCTTTGAAGCTGGGAGCGGTGAAATCGTTCGCTGTCGATGCCAGGGACGAATTTATAGAGGATTACGTTTTCAAGGCCGTAAAAGCCGATGCGCTGTATGAGGGACAATATCCGCTGGCTACGGCGCTGGGCCGGCCTCTTATGGCCAAGCTGCTGGTGGATCTGGCGCATATGGAGGGGGCGACCGCTGTTGCGCATGGATCGACCGGAAAGGGCAATGACCAGGTGCGCTTCGATGTAAGTGTGCTTGCGCTGGGGCCGGATCTCAAGATCATAGCCCCCGCACGCGAGTGGGGTATGACCCGGGATGAGACAATTGAATACGCCCAACGGCACAAGATACCCGTGCCCGTTAAAGTGTCACGTCCATATTCCATCGATGAGAATCCGTGGGGCCGCAGCATCGAATGCGGAATACTCGAAGATCCCTGGAATGAGCCGCCGGAGGATATTTACGAATGGACCAAATCTCCTGCCGAGGCGCCGGACAGGGCTGAATATGTAGAGATTGGATTTGAAGAAGGTGTGCCTATCAGCCTCAACGGCAAGAAAATGGATGGATTGGCCCTCATCGAAAAGCTCAACGTAATGGCCGGGCGCAACGGCATAGGCAGGATCGATCATATGGAAAGCCGCCTGGTGGGCATAAAATCCAGGGAGAACTACGAGGCCCCGGCTGCCCTGGTTATTTTAAAATCCCACCTTGCGCTGGAAGCTATGACTCTGACCAGACACCAGCTCAGGTACAAGGAGCGGGTAGCTCAGGAATACTCGGATCTCATCTATAACGGCCTGTGGTGCTCCAATCACAGAGAGGACCTGGATGCCTACATCGACAGCTCCCAGAGATATGTATCGGGAACGGTGAGGGTTAAGATGCACAAGGGCAACTGCATCATCGTCGGACGCAAATCGCCTCACTCGCTTTACAGCTTCCAGCTGGCAACCTACGACCGTGGCGACCTTTTCGACCAGAGCGATTCGGCGAGCTTTATCCGCATCTGGGGCCTGCCGCTGAAGATACAGGCACAGGCACAGATCATAGGATTGGCCTCACTCAAGAGCGGCAAGAGGAGTAAGAAGAAGAAATAAAAGTATGGCGGGAAAAGGATGGGAGTAAAAAAAGAGGCAAGGCTACGGGGCAGGTTTAAAGAGGATATCAACGAAGCCGTCCAGCGTTACCTGGCTTCGGTCCCTTATGACTGGAGGCTGTACAGACATGATATCGAAGGCAGCCTGGCGCACGTCGAGATGCTGGCGAGGCAGAAGATCATAGCCAGAAGCGATTACGTAAAGATCAAGGACGGGCTGCATACCATCATGAAGGAAATCGAGAGCAGCCGCTTCCAATTCAAGCTCGAATTGGAAGACATTCACATGAACATCGAGAGCCGGCTCTTTGAGCTGATCGGCGATACCGCGGGAAAGCTGCACACGGCCAGGTCGCGCAACGACCAGGTAGCCCTTGACATGCGGCTTTTCGCCAGGGAGGCAGCCGGAAAAGTAATAAAGGCTCTGCAGGGATTTAATTCACAGCTGGTGGATATCGCAGAGAAAAACATCAAGGTAATCATGCCGGGATATACCCATCTGCAGCAGGCCCAGCCGGTGCTTTTCTCTCATCACGTCATGGCTTATTTCCAGATGTTCAGCAGGGATATGCAGAGATTCGAAAGCTGCCTCAGACGCATCAATATCATGCCCCTGGGCAGCGGTGCGCTGGCCGGTCTGCCCTATCCCGTGGATAGGGAATTCGTTGCCGGAAAGCTGGGATTCGACGATGTCAGCGCAAACAGCATCGACGCAGTCTCCGACCGCGATTTTATTATCGAGTTCGAGTCGGCCTCCGCCATGACCATGATGCACCTGTCGAGGATGGCCGAGGAGATCATAATCTGGTCAACGACCGAGTTTGGATTCATTGAAGTCGGCGATGCCTATGCAACCAGCAGCAGCATCATGCCGCAAAAGAAAAATCCGGATGCGGCTGAGCTTGCCAGAGGTAAAACAGGCCGTGTATATGGCCATCTGGTAGCCATGCTGACCGTAATGAAAGGCCTTCCCCTGGCCTACAACCGTGATTTGCAGGAGGATAAAGAAGGATTTTTCGATACGGTAGACACGCTCATTTCCAGTTTGGATATCATGTCGGGGCTCATGTCTTCCATCAGAATTAACGCCGCCAGGATGAAGTATTCCATGCAAAGCTATATCCTGGCCACTGATGTGGCTGATTATCTGGTAAACAAGGGGCTATCGTTCCGTGAGGCGCATGATGTGGTGAGCAGGGTTGTCTCATACGCCATTGACAACAACAGGGAATTGAACGAACTGGATATCAAAGAATACAGGGGATTCTCGAAGCTATTTGAGAAGGATGTGCTGGCCATTACCCTGCAAAAATCGGTCGAGGCTAGATCCTCGCAGGGGGGTACGGCTACTGCCGAAGTAAAAAAGAGCATCGAAAGGGCGAAAGGCGCCGTCAGCGGATATGAAAGGGAAAAGAATTAAGATAGCCCTTTCAATCCTTTCAGCGGACTTCAGCCGCCTGGGAGAACAGGTACGTAGCGCAGTCGATGCCGGGGTTGATTACATCCATGTGGACGTCATGGACGGCCATTTTGTACCCAACATCTCGATAGGACTGCCCGTTGTAGAATCGCTGCGCAAGGTCACTGCCGTCCCTTTGGACGTCCATCTCATGATAGAGAAACCTGAATTATATATCGAGAGGTTCGCCGGGGCGGGAGCCGATATACTCACGGTGCATGTCGAAGCATGTACCCACCTGGATGGCACCCTGAACTCCATTAAGAAGCTCGGTGTAAAGGCCGGCATCTCGATCAATCCGGCCACTCCGCTGTCTGCGCTGGACGAGGTCTTACCTCTGGCCGATCTGCTGCTGGTGATGACCGTTAATCCAGGTTTCGGAGGGCAGGAATTCATCCCGGGTATGGTTGATAAAATAATCAGGCTGAAGCGAATAATCTATAATAGAAAATCCAGCGCTGAAATCGAGGTTGACGGCGGGATAACCACGGTGACTGCCCCAATTGCAGCAGGCGCAGGCGCAGATATCCTGGTAGCCGGTTCCGCCATTCTTAATTCAAGTCTGGGTATAGATGCAGCTTTGAAAGAACTGAGGGATTCTGTATGTTAGCGGGAGATCTTGTTTCTGGTCCTGATGCACCTGGTACACAGGTTGAGCCGGACGGCTATCCCATTGATGTTAAACGTTGTAGGCTGAACGTTGGGAAGCCATGTCCGCCTGGTATGCTGCTTGGAGTGGCTGATCCTGTTGCCGAAGCGCAGCGTTTTCCCGCACATGTCACATTTGATAGCCAATTTAAAACCTCTTTGTCCGATACTTTACGAAATTGTGAGCAAGAATGATATATAATACCACAACAGTCACAATGTTGAAAGGAGACAGATGAAGCAATCTTGGGACGGCAAAGACCTCAGGGATATGTTTGCAGCCGGCAGCAACTGGCTGGAGAAGAGCGTCGCCGATATCAATGCCATAAACGTATTTCCAGTCCCCGATGGCGACACGGGCACCAATATGCTGCTTACCCTCAGGTCGGTAATCGAAGAGGCGGACAGGGCCACTGATTCTACAGTGGGCGTGATGGCCAAAGCCATGTCCCACGGAGCGCTTCTCGGCGCCAGGGGCAACTCCGGTGTGATCCTGGCCCAGATATTTCGCGGCATGGCTAAAGGATTCGATGGGAAAGCTCAATTCAACGGCACGGAATGGGCTGTGGCGCTGGTGCAGGCGGCCAAGACGGCGCGGGAAGGTCTTTCCAATCCGGTAGAGGGCACTATACTTACGGTTATAGATGATGCTGCGGGCTCAGGCCGGCAATTCGCCGAGAAACACCCTGATGACCTCGTGGCTATCATCGATGAGACGGTCAAGGAGGCGCGCGAATCTGTAGCCAGGACACCCACGCTGCTGCCCGCTTTGATGGAAGCCGGTGTGGTGGATGCCGGCGGCCAGGGATTGTACATATTGCTGGATGGCGCCCTGAGGTACCTTAAAGGTGAGCTGGAGGAGTTGCAGTTCCGCAAACCCCAGATGGTCAGCGCCAATATCACAGCCACCAGGAACGTTAACCTGGTCTCGTCGGAAGAAGATGAAGCCTATGGCTATTGCACCAATTTCCTGCTCGAGGGACCCAACCTGGACCCCGAGAAGATACGGCGCAAGCTCGAGGACAGGGGACAGTCGCTGGTGGTGGCAGGAGATGAGACGGCGGTCCGCGTGCATATTCACTCGTACGACCCCGGGGGCATAGTGGCCTATGCCACGTCATTGGGCACTCTTCATCAGATACAGATCCAGAATATGGATGACCAGCATGTCGGATTCAAGGAAATGCAGAAGCAAAAAGCGATGCCCGCGGATATAGCAGTGGTAGCCGTTGCTTTCGGCGAGGGCATGATCAAGCTTTATGAGAGCTTGGGCGCCATTGTGGTAAAAGGCGGGCAAACCATGAATCCCAGCGTCAAGGAGATACTGGCCGCTGTAGAAGCTGTTGAGCCCGATAAGGTCATACTGCTGCCCAACAATAAAAATATCATACTGACAGCCTCACAAATTAAGGAGTTGACCAAGAAGTCGGTTGAGGTTATCCCGAGCCGGACGATGCCACAGGGAATCACGGCCCTGATGATTTTTAATTACGAAAGCACGCTGGAAGAGAATATACAGTCGATGATCGAGGCCATTAAATCGGTTAAGACAGTCGAGGTCACCACGGCAGCCAGGTCGACCCAGGTAAACGGGCTGAAGATAAGAGAGGGCCAGGCCATCGGCATTATCGATGATACGGAACTGGTAGCGGCCGGTGACGACGTCAAGGATGTGCTTGTGCGGAGCCTTGACAAAGGCGGGATCAGTGCAGCCGAGATGATAACCATATATTACGGTGCTGATTTACAGGCTGAGCAGGCTGAGGAGGTGGTCAAACAATTAAAGGAAAAGTATCCGGGCAAACAGATCGAGTCGGTCAGAGGAGGACAACCCCACTATTTTTACGTAGTGTCTCTGGAATAAGCCAAGGGAGGTTAAGGTATGATTAAACTTGTTACCGACAGCACTGCAGATATACCGGCAGATATCATTAAAAAATACGCCATTACCATAGTGCCCATTAATGTTCTTTTCGGAAACGAGACGTACCGGGATGGTATAGACATCAATGCAGAGCAGTTTTACAAGAAGCTGGTGGAATCCAAGGTACACCCCACTACTTCCGCGCAGTCACCGGGTTACTTTTCCGAGCTGTTTACCAGGTTATCCAAGGAAACCGATGAGATTCTTGTGATACTTTTTTCCAGCAAGATCAGCGCGACTTACGAGAGCGCTATCCAGGCCAAGGCTCTGGTTGGCGATATCTGTAAAATCGAGATTATAGATTCACTGCAGACCTGCGGCGGGTTGGGCCTGCCTGTCATCAAAGCGGCAGAAATGATTCAGGGTGGCGCCAAGCTGGCGGATGTGGTTGCATCCGTGAAAGACATATGCTCCCGATCTCATTCTTACATGGTCTTTGATACGCTGGAATATCTGCGCAAGGGCGGCAGGATCGGGCGCGCACAGGCCCTGCTGGGCGGATTGCTCAAGATAACTCCCATCTTGACTTTACGTGAAGGCATTGTAACGCCGGTACAGCGCACCAGGAGCAGGAGCCAGGCTATCGATGCTCTGGTCAACCTGGTGAAGGGCGCCAACAAGATCGAGGGCCTCATGCTTCAGCATGCTACTACGCCGGATGAGTTGGAGATACTGGCCAAGAGGGTGGCCGAGTTTTACCCCAGGGAAAAAACCGTTGTCAGTACGGTCAATTCAGTGATCGGCGCCCATGTCGGGCCTCACGTGCTCTGTGTGAATTTCATCGAGGGCAAATAGCCCCTGTGAATACAGTGTGTGAAAGCGGCGTCCATGACACAGCCTTTTGTTGAAAGTGCCGCTACTTTCAGGACTGTATTGAATTTGGAAGCCAAAAGCGGTTATGCCAACCGCGCTGTCATAGGCGGCCTCGACAAATTCGTGGCCAGGTGGATTTCCCAAGGCCAACCTGGTCACGATTATTTTTTATCCTGTCCACAATTAAAAACGCTGCTGCTAAGACCGCCTGCCTATGCTGAGAAGAGCATCGATGAGCGGCAGAAATGGGTAGCGCTGGTGTTGAGGGAACTGGACCGTGCGGAGAGCCCCCGTAGAGGTACAGCACAGCCAGGGAAAGCGCCCGCACAGAAAATAAAGGGGATCGTTACTGAAAAGCCAAAATCTCGTCCAGCGGAAGTTGAATCTCTGGATCGGCCGGCATCCGGTGTAAAGGGTGTAGGCGGGACTATCGCTGCCCGTTTAGCCAGGCTGGGCATAGTCAGTATAAGGGACCTTCTCTATTTCTTCCCGCGGCGGTTCATGGATTTCAGCCGGCGATGCACGGTATCCACGCTCGAAACAGGCAAAGAGCAGACCATATTTGTCGATGTGTGGGAGGCCCGTCAGGTCATGCTGGGTCGCATGAAAAGCACTGAGGCCGTCCTGGGTGATGAGACCGGTAATGTGCGAGCGGTATGGTTCAATCAGCCGTGGGTGGCGAAACAGCTCAAAGTAAATGCTAAAATAGCCGTCAGCGGCAGAGTCGGCGAATTCAATTATGGCAAGGTGTTTGAAAATCCCGAGTGGGAGATGTTGGACGATAAGGAACTTCTGCACACCGGTCGCCTGGTCCCGGTATACCCATTGACCAGCGGCCTCTTTCCCAGGCAGGTAAGGGCCGTAGTGAGAAATGCGCTGGATGAATATCTCACTGCTCTCCATGAATTCCTGCCATCTCCGGTCCGGCAGCGTTGCGGGCTGATGGACCTGCGGGATGCTGTTATGCAAGCGCATTATCCGCCTGACTACGCATCGCAGAATAAATCCCGGCAGCGGCTGGCTTTCGATGAGCTTTTCCTTTTGCAGCTCGGCGTGCTCAACAAGAAGCGCGACTGGCAGGAGGAGCAGCCCGGCCGGGGATTCTATATACAACGGGAGTATATTCAAGGATTCATCGGGGCGCTTCCTTTTAAACTGACGTCGGCACAGGTAAAAGTTATAGACGAGATAAGCGGGGACCTTGAGCGCGAGGTGCCCATGTCACGCTTGCTGCAGGGAGATGTGGGCAGCGGTAAGACTGTGGTGGCCACTGTGGCGCTGCTGGCTGCGGTGACCAACGGCTGCCAGGGCGCGCTCATGGCGCCGACTGAGATACTTGCAGAGCAGCATTTCTCGACGTTACAAAAGCTGCTGTCAGCCGTTTCAAAAGAAAGCAGTATGGAATCGAATATTTGTGTCTTCAAAGGTATTATGGGACGTGAGATCAGAGTTGCCCTGCTGACGGGCAGCCTGGCCTCCGGGGATAAGGCCGGGACGCAAGGACTGATAAAGCGGGGATCGGTGGATATTGTCGTAGGAACTCATGCGCTGGTGCAGAGAGAAGTTAAATTTGCTGCCCTGGGGTTGGCCGTGATAGATGAACAACACCGCTTCGGCGTGCTGCAGCGCTCAGCTTTAAAGCAGAAGGGATACAATCCCCATCTTCTGGTTATGACGGCCACACCCATACCAAGGACGCTCGCGCTGACGCTCTTTGGCGATTTGGACATATCGACTATAGACGAGATGCCGGCGGGCCGGCGGATAATTAAAACGCGGTGGTTGAAGCCTGAGGACCGCCAGCGCGCATACAATTTCATAAAAAAGCAGGCCGGTGAAGGGCATCAGTCCTTTATTATTTGCCCCTTGATTGAGGAATCGGAGAGCCTTGATGCCAGGGCCGCCGTAGCCGAATACAAGCGTCTTTCGAGCGAGGTTTTCCCTGATTTAAGATTAGGCCTTCTGCACGGCAGGATGAAGAGCGCCGACAAAGAAGCCGTCATGCATGATTTCAAGGACGGCCGGCTGGATATACTGGTTTCCACCTCGGTGGTGGAAGTTGGAATAGACGTGCCCAATGCTACAGTGATGCTGGTGGAGGCGGCGGACCGTTTCGGCCTGTCTCAGTTGCACCAGTTCAGGGGAAGGGTTGGACGGGGAGAGAGCCAGAGCTATTGTATTCTGATGTCGGAGAATCCCTCGGAATACGGACAGGAGAGGCTGAAGGCCATTGAGGAACTGACCGACGGCTTTGCCCTGGCCGAAAAAGATCTTGAACTGCGAGGGCCCGGCGAATTTTTCGGGACGAGGCAGAGCGGCCTGCCCGATCTGAAGATGGCCAGGTTATCAGATACACGCCTGCTGGAGATGGCGCGCAGGGAAGCCCGCGTAATATTTGAAAAAGACCCAAAGCTTTCAGCCGCTGAAAACGGGCTTTTAGCTTTGGAGTATCATAGAATCTGGCATAAAAGCATAGAAAACAATTAAAATAGTACTTTCTTAGGGATAAACTGTGTCTTCTCGGGCAAATTTCGTTGATATATTCGGGGGATTACATGACTTTTAGAAAACGCCTGGCTGAAATGCTGGAGCAGGCCTTCGCCCGCGCCGGTGAAAAAGGATTGGTGGGCAATTCAGGCCTGCCGGAGATAACTATAGAGAGGCCTGCCAGACCGGAACACGGGGACTATGCCAGCAGCCTGCCGCTCAAGCTGGCTCGGCTAACCGGGACGAAGCCCATGGATATCGCAACTGCCCTGGTAAATAACATGCCGTCGGACAGTGAGTTTGAGAAAGTTGCGGCGGTGCCCCCCGGATTTATTAATTTTACACTGAGTAAAAAGTGGCTGGCCCGCCAGGTAGACGCTATCTGCCGGGCTGGAGAGGCCTACGGTAATGTTCAACTCGAGGATAAAAGCGTTCAGATCGAGTTCGTCAGCGGAAACCCGACCGGTCCTCTGCATGTGGGGCATGGCAGGGGAGCCGTACTGGGCAGCACGCTGGCCAACGTCCTGAAAGCGGCCGGTTACAGGGTTTCTACAGAATATTACATCAACGATGCAGGCAGCCAGCTCGAGGCGTTTCACCGTTCGCTGTATGCACGCTACCTGCAGGCTCAGGGAAAGGAAGCCGAGATCCCTTCAGGTGGGTACCATGGCAACTATCTCGTTGGTCTGGCCGGGGAACTGGTTAAGGAATACGGAGATAAATATCTCAAGCTGACGGAGGATCGTGCCGTGGCTGAGCTCGGGCAGATCGGTATAGAAAGGGAAATGCGGGAGATCAGGCAGGACCTTGAGACGCTGGGCGTAACCTTCGATGTATGGTTCAGCGAACAAAGCCTGTTTAAGAGTGGCCGCTATGACAGCACAATGAAGATGCTGCGGGATGGGGATTATATAGCGGACAGAGAAAATGCGACCTGGTTCACTTCATCAACACTTGGCGATGAAAAAGATAATGTACTGGTGCGTTCCGATGGGACGCCCACCTATTTCGCTTCGGATATCGCCTATCATTACGACAAGTTCTCCGTAAGGAAGTTCGACAGCGTCATCGACATCTGGGGGGCCGATCACCAGGGCCATGTACAGCGCATGAAGGTAGTGCTGGGTGCGCTGGGCATCGATCCCGAAAGGCTGGAGATAATCATCTGCCAGCTCGTGACCTTGAGGCGCGGCAAAGAGGCGGTTAAAATTTCCAAGAGGAGCGGCGATATCATCACATTGCGTGAGTTGCTGGAGGAGGTCGGTCCTGATGCCTGCCGCTTCGTCTTCCTGTCACGCTCGGCTGACAGCCAGATGGACTTTGACCTGGAGCTGGCCATAAAGCAGACCGCCGACAACCCGGTCTATTACGTGCAGTATGCACACGCACGCATAAGTAGTATACTGCGCAATGCGGCTGAGAAAGGAATCGATTTTGCCAAAGGCGATATAAGCCTGCTGGTTGAGGAGCCCGAGTTGACGCTGATACGCAGCATGGCCAAATTGCCGGAGATAATCGAGACCATAGCGTTGTCACATGAGCCGCATCATCTGCCGTTTTATGCCCAGGACCTGGCCACGGTCTTCCATTCATTCTATAAGCAGTGCCGGGTTATCTCGGAAGATGCGGATTTGACAGCCGCCAGGCTGAAACTCGTACTGGCGGCACAAATAGTCCTGGCCAGGACGCTCCACCTCATGGGCATGACCGCGCCCGATAAGATGTAGGGGGGGGTTAAACCCGCCCGCTTTACCGCATACCCATTGCGCACATCCATTACCCCGCAATGGCGTTGTTTGCGTGTTCATCGGTTTGTAGCTGTAAATACATTTGTGATACACTTTCTCCCTGTTATGAAGAAACGCGTATTCTCCGGCGCGCGCCCCACCGGCAGGCAACACATAGGTAATTACATCGGCGCCATTCAAAACTATGTCAAATTGCAGGACGATTATAATTGCATTTACTGCATAGTCGATCTGCACGCGCTGACAACGCTGGAGAGCACTTCCGAGCTTCAGCAAAACATCTTCGAGATGACGCTCGACTGGCTGGCCGCCGGCATCGATCCTAAAAGGTCCATCGTCTTCGTGCAGTCGCATGTCCCCGAGGTGACCGAGCTGTTCACGCTGCTGGGCATGCTCACGCCGCTGGGCTGGCTGCTGCGCGTCCCCACCTTCAAAGAGAAGGCCAGGATGCAGCCGCAGAATGTGAACTACGGTTTGGTCGGTTATCCCGTTCTGATGGCCGCCGACATAATGCTTTACAAGTCGGATGCCGTGCCGGTGGGCGAGGACCAGCTGCCTCACCTGGAGATGACGCGGGAGCTGGTACGCCGCTTCAACTTCATCTTCGGCGAGACATTCCCCGAGCCGCAGGCCAAGCTGACCAATTACCCCATGGTGCGTGGCCTCGACGGCGGGCAGAAAATGGGTAAGTCCTACAATAACCACATCGAGCTGGCCGCCACACCGGAGGAGACTCTGGAACGGGTGAAGACAGCCGTGACCGATCCTGCCAGGCAGCGCCGCAACGACCCGGGCCACCCCGAGGTCTGCAACGTGTTCAGCCTGCATAAATTCTTCACCGAGTCGCGTGTTCAAGAGATCGAGGCGCAGTGCAGGGTGGCCGGGATAGGTTGTGTAGATTGTAAAAAACTGCTGGCTGCCGGCATCAACAGCAGCCTCAAGGATTTCCGCGAACGGAGATCAGCGTTCGAGAAGGACCCCGAGCATATTTACGATATCCTTGCCGACGGGGCGAAGCGCGCGCAGGCCATAGCCAGCCAGACCATCGGTGAAGTAAAGCTCAAGATGGGCCTCAAAAGGGATGCCTGAGAAGCCGGCTGCCCCACTTCCGGTGTCCGTGAAGGGTCAGTCCGCATATAGTGTGGCCAGGCAGGCTGCCGACCAAGCAGGCAAGATACTGCGTCAGCGCTTCGGCCAGCACAATGCCATAAAGATCAAGGGCAGGCGCAACCTGGTTACCGAAGCCGACCTGCTGTCAGAAAAAGCCATACTTCAGATTATCACCGCCGCGTTCCCCAAACACGGCATAATGTCCGAGGAGGCTGGTACCAGGCGTGCGGACAACGAATATACCTGGATAATCGATCCCCTGGACGGTACCAACAACTACCATTTTGGTATACCTTTGTTTTGTGTCAATATCGCCCTGGCCCGGCGTGGCGAGGTATTGCTGGGTATCACCCTCGACCCCATGCGCAACGAGGTCTTCCGTACTGTCAAGGGCAAAGGCGCTTACCTGAACAATAGGAGAATCAGTGTGGCGGATGTTGCCGACCTGGAGGGCGCCGCGGTCGGTGTGGACCTGGGCTATGACGCGGGAAGAAGCAGCGAACTTCTGGATACGGCAACCAAACTGTGGCCGAAGGTCCATTGCATGAGGTTAATCGGTTCCTCCAGCCTGGGCATGGCCTATGTGGCCAGCGGGCGGCTGAGCCTTTATTTCCACAAGAGCCTCTACCCGTGGGATTCAGCCAGCGGACTGTTACTGGTCAGGGAAGCAGGTGGCGAGGTGGCGAATTTTGCAGGCCGCCCGGCCACTATCGATGACAGGGAGATCATTGCCGCCAATCGCAATATAGGAAGCCTATTCCGCGACTGGCAGGGGCAGAAGTAGCTACTTCTTGCGGTGGCGCGTCAGGAACTTCTTGATCCTTTTAAGGGCCTCTTCGATCTCGGGCAATGACGTAGCGTAACAGCAGCGCACATAGCCCTGTCCGCACGATCCGAATACCGAGCCGGGCACCACGGCCACTTTCTCCTCCGTTAAAAGCCCCTCGGCAAATTCCTCGGATGTCATACCCGTGGATGTTATGTTGGGAAAGGCATAGAAAGCGCCCTTCGGCTCGAAGCAGGAGAGTCCCAGGTCTTTGAATCCCTTGACTATAACATGCCGGCGCCTGTCATACTCGGCCAGCATATCCTCGACCTCCTGGTTGTTATTATCCTTCAGCGCTTCCAGGGCGGCCAGTTGGCCCATGATAGGAGCGCACATCATGGTGTACTGGTGTACCTTGAGCATTGCTTCGGTAATCTCGGCGTTGGCCAACGAAAATCCGACGCGCCATCCCGTCATGGCGAAAGCCTTGGAGAATCCGCCTATCAGTACGGTCCTGTCCTTCATGCCCGGAAGGCTGGCCATGCAGGTGTGCTCAACATCGTAGGTCAGGCGGGCATATATCTCGTCGGAAACTACCAGCAGATCATGTTCATTGGCTATTTTGGCTATCTCCAGCAGGAGCTTCCTTGGCATGACGGCCCCGGTCGGATTGGAGGGGAAGCTCAGCAGTATAGCTTTGGTCCTGGCTGTCAGTTTCTTCCTGATATCGGCCGGCATCAGCTCAAAATTATTTTTCTCGTAGGTAGGCACGAGCATGGGCACGCCCCCGGCCAGGGATACGCATACCGGGTAGGCCACGTAATGCGGATCGGACATGATGACCTCGTCACCCGGGTCGATAATGGCCCTGAAGGCCAGGTCGAGCGCCTCGCTGCTGCCCGTGGTGACCAGGATCTCCGATTTCGGATCGTAATTGAGGTTATAGAATTTATGATGGTATTTTGAGATGGCGTCCCTCAGCTCGTGTATGCCCCGGTTGGATGTATACATGGTGAAGCCCTTCTCGATTGCAGTGATACCGGCCTCACGCATGGGCCACGGAGTTACGAAATCAGGTTCGCCCACGCCGAGAGAGATGGCGCCGTCAATGGAGGACAGCAGGTCGAAATATTTCCTGATACCGGAGGGAGAGATATCCCGTGCCTTTTTTGATATATAATCAGATTTGGTTTTAGTTCGTTTTATATGATGCGTCATTTGGAATCTCCTGCAATGGGGATGACGTGTGGAAGTCAGGCTACAACGCCCAGTCGCCGGGGTTCGCCGTCATCCTCGAAGATGACACCGTCCTCCTTGTATTTTTTAAGTATAAAGTGGGTTATCGTGCCCTGGACGGTATCCATAGGCGCCAGTTTTTCTGAAACGAAAATAGCTATCTCCTGCATGGTTTTACCGGCTATGAGGATGGCAAGGTCGTAAGTGCCGGATGCCAGGAAGACCGATTTGGCCTGCGGGAAGCGATAGATGCGTTCGGCAATGGCGCCGAATCCGGTATCCTTTTGCGGGACTACCTTTACCTCAACCAGCGCCCATACCTGTTCCTCACCCAGCTTGGACCAGTTGATGACCGTCTTGTACTTGACGATGGTGCCGTCCTTCTCCGCCTTCTTGATTATCTTCTGCACATCATGGGCGGGTACGCCGGTCATTTCGGCGATCTGGTCGTGGGTAAGCTTGGCATCTTTTTCCAGTGCCTCGAAGATTTTCTTTTCGTTCTCCATAACGCCTCCTCGAACAGCCTGAATTTTCGGGTAAACCGTATTATAACAAAACAGGCAGGCAAAGTAACTTCACGGAGGCTGCTTTGTTAAGATCGTGATAACGGTCAGCGTCAGGCGATAGTGGGTTTCTGCTTGTGCCAGGGCGTGGCCTGTTCGTAGGCATAAGCCGTGCGCAGCAGGGTTTCCTCGCCGAAATGCTTTCCTATGAATTGCATGCCCACGGGCAGGCCGTCTACAAATCCCGCAGGTATGGAGATCGCCGGTACACCCGCGATATTAATGGGCAGCGTGCAGACGTCACTGAGGTACATCTGCACCGGATCGTCCGCCTTCTCCCCGATCTTGAAGGCTACGGTGGGGGAGGTGGGTGTAACCAGTACGTCATACGTCTCAAACGCCCGATCGAAATCGCGTTTGATCAGGGTACGCACCTTCTGTGCTTTCAGGTAATATGCGTCGTAATAGCCGGCGGAGAGGGCATAGGTGCCCAGCATAATACGTCGCTTGACCTCTGCGCCGAAGCCATACTGCTTGGTCTTTTCCATGGATTCCCACATGCTGGTGGAATCGCGATAAGAGTAACCGTATTTCACGCCGTCGTAACGCGCCAGGTTGGCCGAGGCCTCCGATGGCGCAAGTATGTAGTAGGCAGCCAGGCCGTACCTGGTATTGGGCAGGGAGACATTCCAGTCGATGCTGGCGCCCAGCTCTTCAAGCTGCTTGACCGCCGCTTCGATGGCCTGACGTACGGCGGGTTGCATCCCCTCCACCAGGTACTCGCGTGGTACGCCGACGCGCAGGCCCTTGATATCCGGTTTAAGAGCGCTGGTATAGTCAGGTACATCCAGCGGTACCGTGGTGGAATCGCGTTTGTCATGTCCTGAGATAACGTTCATCACCAGCGCGGCGTCCGTTACGTCCTTGGCCAGCGGTCCGATCTGGTCCAGCGAGCTGGCAAAGGCTACTAAGCCGAATCGGCTGACACGTCCGTAGGTGGGCTTGAGCCCCACCACACCGCAGAATCCCGCCGGCTGGCGTATGCTGCCGCCCGTATCGGAGCCCAGCGCGTAGATGCAGGCGTCGGCGGCAACCGCTGCGGCCGAGCCTCCGCTGCTCCCTCCCGGCACGCAGTCCAGCTTCCAGGGGTTATGCGTGGTGAAGAAGGCCGAGTTTTCCGTGGAGGAGCCCATGGCGAACTCGTCCATGTTGGCCTTACCAATCATCACGGCATTAACGGAGGTGAGCTTCTCGATTACATGGGCATTATAGGGCGGGACGAAGTTCTCCAGCATCTTGGAGCCGCAGGTAGTGGTGACGCCCCTGGTGCACATATTGTCCTTGATTATCAGTGGCACACCGGTCAGGGGGCTGCACTTGCCTTCAGCAATAGCTTTGTCCGCGGATTTGGCACGTTCGAGCGCGTGCTCGGCCGTTATGCGTATGCAGACACGTATTTTGCCATCGATGGACTCGAGGTATTTAAGGGTGGCGCGCGTTAGCTCGACTGAAGAGACCTTTTTGTTCTTGAGCAGTTCGTGTGATTCGTGGATGGTCAGGCGGTGAAGGTCATTCATGGATTACTCCAGGACTGCGTTGACCTTGAAGGAGTTGCCCTCCCGGTCAGGCGCATTGGCCAGTACTTCATCGACCGGTAGAGACGGTTTCGTCTCGTCCGGGCGATAGATGTTCTCCAGCGTTATCGATTGAGCAGTGGGTGGAAGTCCCTCGGTATCGGCCTGGCTCAAGATGTCGAAGTTCTCCAGGATGTTGGAAAGCTGCTCGCGGAACTTTTCCACCTCGGAGTCCGAGATGCCAAGCCTGGCCAGGAGCGCAATATGTCTAACCTCTTTGTCAGTTAATTTCATCGGCGTGCATTAAGATGCCATGGTCGAGTTGGCAGATAAGAATTATAACACAAAAGGAGTCGTACGTTGACTCGCACTGTACCTCTCTCGACCGCCATGCGGCCGAGATAATATTAAGTTTCACACAGGATTTCAGGGAGTGCCGAAACAGCAGATAGAGGCATTTAAATTGATCGTACCGTTATCGGAAGGCGCCTTGGCCGGGAAGGTAAAACCATCGAAAATGGCTTTTAAGTAAAAGGTCTGCTGGGTGCCCGCTCCGTTCATTACAACACCGGTTGTATCCGTATTAAAGGCCAGCCAGTACGTCTTTCCCTTGTCTATAGATACGGGTGGGATATAAATGGTGTTCCACTGGTCGGCGGCGCAGGCGGTGGGCTGGTCGTTTGAACTGAGCTTGTTTAAGGGCCTGCCGGTGGCGGCGCCGTGATCATAGATGGCGGCTTTGACGGAGCCGGCCTCCGAGCTGTAGACCCTGATCACATCGATACTGCCGCTCTGGTCTGCTACGAACTGAACGTAATGCGCATTGTCCTTGCCGCTGGAGTTCTTATTAGCTGTCGATACCTCGCTGCCCAGTATTTTGGTTCTGACGACGGGAGGTGTTGTCGCGGCAGGCGGCTTTAGCTTTTCGTTGATCCACAGGGGTATCTGGTCGTTAGCCTTATCGTCGGTTAACCTTTTTTGATTTCCTCCATCGGTATTCATGATATAGATATCATCGTTTCCTGCAATATTGGAATGGTAAACGATTTTCGCGCCGTCGGGGGAGAAGCAGGGGTAATAGTCTTTAGCGCTGTTGAAAGTGACGCGTTTCTGATTTTTTCCATCGGCGTCCATCGCATATATCTCCGGATTTCCATCACGTTCGCTGACGAAGACTATTGTTTTATCGTCGGGCGACCAGCGGGCCTGGCCGTCCCAGCCTTCACTGGTGGTGAGCCTCAGCTGGTTGCTGCCGTCGGCATCCATGACGTAAATTTCAAAGTTGCCGTCACGGTCTGTAGAGAATACGATTTTATCGCCCGCAGGTGACCAGCGTGGCCTTTGATCGTTGGGTTTGCTTACAGTCAGCCGCTGGAGATTGCTGCCGTCTGCGTCCATAACATAGATCTCGTTGTTCCCCTCATGGTTGCTGATAAAGGCTACTTTTTTACTGCTGTCAGACCAGTCGGGCTGCAGGTCATTGAAATTGCTTTTAGTCAGATTAGTATCATTCGATACATCCGCATCGATGCTGTATATCTCATTATTTTTGTCCCGGCTGGTGCAGAAGTACAGTTTTTTCAGGTCCGCAGACCAGCTAGACTGCACATTGTAATACTTGCTCGTATTATCGTGCGCGGTAAAAAGTTCCGGATCGGATCCGTCCGGATTCATAACCCAAACCTGCCAGGTCCCATCACGAAGGCTGTCAAAGATGATCGTGCCGCGCTCTGAAGAGCCGGCCTGTATGCCCGGCATTATCGCGAAAACAAAGACAACCACGGCGTATACCGCCGTAAGCCCGATGCCGGTCCAGAGCATGGCCTTCGCCTTGCCGGGCTCTTTAGATTTATTCTTTAACCAGGCGAGAAGCCCGCCGATAACGGCCAGGAAAACGGGGGCCAGCCACCACAGTCCGGAGGACCCTTTGATCTGTGGTGAGGTTATCTCTTTCACTGTACCTTCTACAGCGACCGGTGGAGTTGTCTCCTTTTTTATCGCAGGAGACATGTCCGCAGCGGGTGCTATACCGGCTGCAATCGGCAGTTGCTCTGCCGGCGCAGCACGCGGTGGTGCGATAGGTACGTCCTGTGCCTGCGTTATCTGTGCAGGTTTAGGTACAGGTTCAGCTTTGGATGGTATTGCCGGCTGCACCGGTTCGACACGCTGTTGAGCTTCGATTTGCTTCTGCTTGGCTTGAGCGCGCGTATCGCTTACCGATGTTGGAGAAGGCGCCTGTCCCTGCACTGTAAACAGTTTATTGGCGCAGGAAGCGCAGTAGACCTTGTCGTTGATCTCGGTATAGCATGCTTTACAGACCAGGTGTCCGCATTCACTACAAGCTCCTACGGCGTCTTTTCCCGGATGCTGGGTGCAGTATGACATCTCAAACCTCCCTATCACAAACGGAAATGCAGATGTGATTTATCATACTGGATATATGTAAACATGGTCAATTGAGCGGCATCCCGGCTGACCAGCCTTAATCTTTACTCCACCTGTATCCGCTCAGCGCCCACAGGACAACGTTCGTACCATAGAAAACCCATACGAGGCAGAACATGATCTGTGAGATATTGCCCAGTCCCAGGTTATAGACCTCCCCGATGATCTCGGTGGCATACCAGCAGGTGGCTGCGATGGCTACCATCCAGGCATTGGGAGCGGGATAGAGTTTGCGGCGCACGGTTTCCCAGGCCAACCAGGTCGTGGTGCAGAAGAAAGCGGTATAGACGGGCCCAAGCACGCCGTGCCCGACACGCACGATATCGTTCCAAAGAACACCTATTACAACCACAGCCGAACCATAGATAAGTATCGGCAGCCAGATTTCTGAAAGTTTAAACGTTTTAAAGTAACCGAAGCCGCGGCCTACGCGGATGATCAGTATGATGTGGGCAATGATGGATAGCACTCCGCCAATCATGAAAACCCAGCCGCCCACGGTCAGTCCCGGAACAGTTACAACCACGCTCATCAATATATCGGTGGGCAGCATACAGCAGAAAGCCAGAAGAAGCAGCATCCAGTCGCGTTTCTCCAGGGCGTACTTTCCTGCGATCAGGACGAGCACCATCGCCAGCAGTGTTATGCCCGGCTTGGCGAAGGCCGGATACAGACTGCCGGTTTTGTAAACATAGTTGATCCAGTCAACTCCGAAGACCGATCCCGCCAACAGCAGGGTCGCGCCTAAAAGAGCAAAAACCCAGACTTGCCGCGTTCCTGCTAAAACCAATCCCTGAGCCTGTTCTTTCTTCATTCAGCCCTCCGCTCGTTCTTATCCTGTGGATATGATGCGTATTATAACCGATTCCTGCCTTTCGGCGATAGAGTTATTTGAGCGTATTCGAACTGCGATGCTATAATTCCCCGTGTATTCTTCGGGGTTAAGCCATGTTTGAAAAACTGGAAGCAATTGAAAAGCGCTACGAGGAACTGGGTGAAATGATTGCCCAGCCGGAAGTATACAACGATTTCCAGCGTGTGCATACGCTCTCGCAGGAGCGGGCCGTCATCGAGGACGCTGTAAACAAATACAGGCAGTACAAAGCGGTGGGAAAGGCTATTGCCGATACACAGGCTATGATCGAAAGCGGACTGGACCCGGATATGATGTCCATGGCCAGGGAGGAGCTCGGTGAACTAAAGATCTCTGAGCAGGCTTTGGGCGAGGTTTTACGCCTCAGCCTTGTGCCAAAGGACGCCAACCAGGACAAGGACGCTATCGTGGAGATCAGGGCCGGTACGGGAGGTGACGAGGCGGCCCTATTCGCGGCGGATTTGTACCGCATGTATTCGCGCTACGCTCAGGCCAAGGGCTGGCATATAGAGATAATCGACAGCAACCAGAACGAGATGGGGGGCTTCAAGGAGATCATCTTCGAGGTCAAGGGCAAGGGTGCCTACGGCCATCTTAAGTACGAACGCGGTGTGCACCGTGTGCAGCGCGTGCCCGTCACCGAGGCCTCGGGCAGGATACATACTTCGGCTGCTACTGTAGCCGTATTGCCTGAAGCGGAGGAGATAGATGTGCATATCAACCAGGAGGACCTGCGGATTGACATCTTCCGCAGCGGTGGCGCCGGCGGGCAGAACGTCAATAAGCTGAGCACGGCCGTACGTATCACGCATATACCGACAGGCATAGTTGCAATCTGCCAGGACGAGCGATCGCAGCTCCGCAATAAGCTCAAGGCCATGGCGGTGCTGAGGTCCAGGCTTTACGATATCGAGCAGCGCAAGCAGCAGGACGAGGTCACTGAAGAGCGCAGGTCGCAGATAGGCAGCGGGGACAGGTCCGAGAAGATCCGCACCTACAACTTCCCGCAGGACCGCATGACCGACCACCGCATCAATCTCAGCCTTCATGGGCTGCCCCGTATTTTAGACGGTGACCTGGACAAGCTCATCGAAGCGCTGGCTACCGAGGAACAATCGCAGTTATTACAGGACAGCAGGTTGTGACCGTCCGGGAATGGCTGCGTAAATACACTTCAATTTTCCAGCAGGCGGGTATCGATGAGGAGGCGGAAGAGGCCCTGGCGCTGCTCTGTTATGCTCTGGGCCTGGGCAAAGCTGAGATATTCTCACAACCTGAGAGGCCCCTGACCTTAGATGAGATCACACTGCTGGAGGAACTGACAGCGCGCAGGCTGCGTCGTGAGCCCACTGCTTATATCACGGGCCGTAGAGAATTCTACGGCCTCAGTCTATTCGTTGACCCCAGGGTGCTGATACCCAGGCCTGAGACCGAGGTCCTGGTTGAGTCGGCCATCAGATTCGGACGCTCATGGGTTGCGCGCAATCAAAGGCCATTACTGGCGGCGGATATCGGTACCGGGTCCGGCGCCATCGCCATAGCGCTGGCAACGAACATTCCGGAGGCGCATGTGTACGCTGTAGACGTCTCACCCGCAGCGCTGGAAGTCGCCGTGTTAAATGTAGTCAGGCACGGCCTCAGTGACCGGATAACACCGGTACAGGGGAATTTACTGGAGCAAATTAATCAAAAGCTGGATTTGATCGTGGCTAACCTTCCCTATATTAGACGTGGGGATTTGGCGGGCCTGCAAGCCGAAGTACGCCTGTACGAGCCGGTGCAGTCATTGGACGGAGGCGATAGCGGCACCGCCGTCCTCGAGGCTATGCTGCGGCAGACGCCGGGCAAAATTGCCACGGGCGGCGCTCTTTTACTTGAGATAGGAGCTGGTCAGGGCGAGCGGCTAATACCCATAGTCAGGGATATTCTGCCCGGCTCGGACATAGAGCTGATCAAAGACCTGGCGGGCATCGACCGGTGCTTGAAAGCCGTGCTCATGCAGTGACAGGTCAGGCCTCGACGGTGAATTCCCCGCGCAGGGCAATATTTTTAGACGATGTGCCCATCATGATTCTGAACAGTCCGGGCTCCACCACCAGCTTCATATCGGCGCCGTAAAAGGCAAGCTCCTCCACGGGCAGCTCAAATCCGACCTCAGCGCTCTGGCCGGGTTGCAACCCGACGCGTTTGAAGCCTTTCAATTGCAGCAGTGGACGCGTCAGGCTGGAGACCGCGTCATTGACATAAAGTTGCACCACCTCGTCTCCCGGCCTATCTCCCGTATTTTTCACTCTACACGTTATAGTCACGCGGCCGTCGGATTTTACCCGGGATGGCGAAACCTTCAGGTCGCCCAGCTCAAAGGTGGTATAGCTGAGGCCGTAGCCGAATTCGTACAGCGGCCCTACCGGGCAATCGGCATAATCGCCCCAGAATTGCGATTTGCCGCCCGAAGGCTTATGGCCGTAATAAATGGGGACCTGTCCCACCCTACGCGGAAATGTCACCGGCAGCTTACCGCCCGGGTTGTAATCGCCGAAAAGTACGTCTGCCAGGGCGTTGCCGCCCTCCTCCCCCGGCTTCCATGCCCATACTATTGCCGGTATCTTCTGGGCCATCCAGTCCAGGTCGAGCGGCCTGCCGTCCATGACCACCAGCACGACCGGTTTGCCCGTATCGAACACCGCCTTTGCCAGCAGCTCCTGTACGCCGGGAAGGCGCAGGTCAGCGGAATCGCGCATTTCGCCGCAGGTGCATTCGGTGGTCAATCCGGACTTGCCGCCTAGGGCCAGGATCACGGTATCCGACCGGCTGGCCAGCTCGACGGCTTCCGCGATCCCGCCGGTGGAGCCGCCCTTATAATCACAACCTGCTGCATAGAGGACATCCTTATCGCGGCCGACCCTGGATTTAATCCCTTCCAGCAGTGTGACCACCCTTACCGGTACCAGGTCAGCCTTAACATCCTCAGCCGGCAGGAGGCAATGGAGGGACTGCGCGGTCATGGAGGTCAGGCCGATGTGCGCCGGGTAAGTGTAATCACCGAGCTGTATCCTGGCGTCGTCCGCGGCCGGGCCTATAACCGCGACCTTTCCGGCCTTTTTGGACAGTGGCAGCAGGTCTCCGTCGTTTTTCAGCAGCACCATAGACTTGCGCGCGGCCTCCAGGGCGAGCTCCCGATCGGCAGCGGTATCGAATATCTTTTTGACATCGGGCGGGCTGGTGTAAGGTTTTTCGAAGAGACCGAGCATGAATTTCATTTTTAGCACCCTTGCCACTGCCCGGTCCAGTACAGCTGTTGAGAGTTCCCCGGAGTCGATCATTTTCTGCAGGGACGCGGTATAACAATCGCTCCTGGGCAGCTCCATATCTATGCCCGCCGATAGCGCCATCTTTGCCGCTTCAACCCCGTCACGAGCCACACGATGATAGGTGTTGAGCATCAGCACGGCGTAGTAATCGGATACCACGATGCCGTCGAAGCCCCACTCTTCACGCAGTATCTGCGTCAACAGTTCCCTCGATGCCGTGCAGGGGACCCCGTCGATCTCCTGGTAGGCGTTCATGACCGAGAGCACGCCGGCCTCCCTGACCGCTTTCTCAAAAGGGTAAAGGTAAACCTCCCTCAGCATGCGCGGAGGTATATCGGAGGGAGCGTGGTTGAGACCGGCCTCGGACTTGCCGTAGCCGGCAAAGTGCTTAACGGTAGCGATAACACCGTCCAGGATATCGCGTCCCTGAAGTCCCCTTACATATGCGACACCCATCCTGGCAATCAAGTAGGGGTCCTCGCCGAATGTCTCCTCGATCCTGCCCCACCTGGGGTCGCGGGCAACATCCAGCACCGGCGAGAGCCCCTGCCGCACTCCCACGGCCAGCATCTGTCTACTGGCGACCCCGGTCATCCTTTGCACCAGTTCCGGTTCCCAGGCGCTGGCCATGCCGATTATCTGGGGGAATATGGTTGCCTCCCTGGCCATGAATCCTGTCAGGCACTCTTCGTGGACGATTGCCGGGATCCCAAGCCTGGTTTCTTCCACCAGGAACCTCTGCAGGTCGTTGACAAATACGGCTATCTGCGCAGGCTTCAGGGCCGTGCCCACCCCGGCCCGGCTGATCTGGCCGAGGCCGTTCTTCATCAGAACGGCCGCCTTGACTGCCGAGAGCTTCCGATCCTCCAGCAACTCCATGGCCCAGACCGATCCGACCTGGGCGATCTTCTCTTCGAAGGTCATCATGTCCAACAGGTCATTCGCCCTCTCGGCGGCCGGCCTGGAAGCGTCCCGGTAAATCTCCATATCAGTATCTCCTACCGCAGGCGCCCCCCTTAGCTATGAGTAGCTTTTTATGAAGGAGGCATCCTGCTTATAAAACTCCTGCAGCATGGGGTACAGGTAGTGATAAAGGCTGTAAAGTTTTCTATACGTACCCTCTTTCGATTTATCCGGTTGAGCCTCGTCTTTGACCTTGATGAAGGCCGCGCAGGCCTCCTCAACCGATTTATGCAGCCCGGCGCCGACATTTGCCAGTATGGCCGCGCCATAGGCAGGGCCCTCGTCGCTGCGGGTCCTGGCCGTGCTGACGCCGAATATATCCGCTGCCATCTGCTGCCAGTAGGGACTCCTCGCCCCTCCGCCGGAGAAGCATATACGCGAGGCGGATACCCCGCACAGCCGGCCCAATTCCAGGCAATCTTTGAGGCTCATGGTTATCCCTTCCATGACGGACCTGGCCAGGTGCGCTCGAGTGTGCCGTAGCGACAGGCCGATAAACGCACCCCTGGCAAGGGAGTCGGCGTAGGGAGTCCGTTCGCCCGCCAGGTAAGGGAGGAAGAGCAGCCCCTCTGCTCCGGCGGGGACCTCCTGCGCCATACCGGTGATGATTGTGTAGGGGTCGACACCCTTAGCCTCCGCCTGCGCTTTGATTTCCTGGCAAAGGTTATCGCGAAACCAACGCAGCGACCCGCCGGCGGCCAGCGTCACGCCCATTAAATGCCACTTGCCGGGAACGGCGTGGCAAAAAGAATGAAGCCTGGCCTGTGGATCGTAGACAGGCGTATCGCAGTGCCAGAAAATGACACCGCTGGTGCCAAGCACGCATGAGGCACCGCCGGTACTTACAATGCCGTTGCCCACTGCCCCCGCCGCCTGGTCCCCACCGCCGCCAACCACCGGCGTCCCGGCCGGCAGACCGGTGATGCCCGCCGCATCCTTGCTGACCCAACCGCTGACAGCTATGGATTCGAAACATTCCGGCATCCAGGACTGCGGTATCTCCAATGCCTGCAGCATCTCCCCCGACCATTTGCGTTCCCTGACGTTGAAGAGCAGCGTGCCCGAGGCATCGGATACTTCGGTGGCCATCGCCCCTGTTAACCTGTAGCGTATGTAGTCCTTGGGCAGCAGTATTTTGCTGATGCGGGTGTAGGTCTCAGGCTCGTTTTGCTTCAGCCAGAGGATTTTGGGGGCAGTAAAGCCGGCCAGCGCACGGTTGGAAGTCATCTGTATCAGCCTCTGCTCTCCCACTGTGGCGGTGATCTGTTCGCATTGGCCCGAGGTGCGCTGGTCGTTCCAGAGGATGGCCGGCCGCAGCACTTCGCCTTTTGAACCGAGAAAAACCGAGCCGTGCATCTGACCGGAAAGGCCGATGGCCGCTACCTTGATCCTGCTCCCGGCCGCCTGCTTCCCTTTCTCAAAACACATCTCGATGGCCGACACCGTAGCCTGCCACCACTGTTCAGGCTCCTGTTCGGTCCAATAGGGTTCAGGCATCAGCAGGGGATATTCACCAGTACCCATGGCGACAATATCCCCTTGGCCAGATACCAGCAGGACCCTGACGCCTGTCGTGCCCAGGTCTATGCCGAGAGTGTACTCCATATAACGTCTACCTATTTTACCAGTTGATTTACTGATCCCTGCTTACACCTCTCATCCGGCTGGAATTAATAGTAATTCGCCTGTACGGGCATGTCAATTGGAATTTCAGCCATATGTGACGGATATCCTGTGCTGGCTTATAATATGCAGACCGATGTAGATTGCAGGAGGATGACCCGATGACGATTCCGCGGCCGTTCAAGACGACCTATGACTGGGACCACATGGAGAAGGTACTGAGGCGTGAAACGGAGGAGGGGCCGGTACCTATCATTGAATTGTTCCCCGATCCTGAGATCATGACGGAGGTCACAGGAATCGATTTCCCTGCAGCCAGGGCCGTGGAACTTTCCACCAACGCCGGTCAGTTAATCGATGATAACGAGGCGCTGGAGATGGGGATCAGGCTAATGGACCTACACATAGCGTTCAGTAAGGCCGTCGGATATGATTACGTTACCATGATACCCATAGTTCCCCTTACAAAGACAAGGAGAGAGCTGGCTGCAGATGAGGATACACGGCGGCAAAAACGTGCCTGGAAGGAGGAGGGGCAGGGTATCATAACTTCGCGAGAGGAATATGAAGCCTATAAATGGCCTTCACTTGACCAGATAAGCATGCTTGCTCTTGATTATGCGGCCGGCAGCATACCGGACGGCATGAAAATCATGGTGATGTACAACGGGGTCTATGAGGACCTGAGTGAGCTGATGGGCACCCAGCATATGGCGATTAAAAGTATCGAGGAGCCGGATTTGGTGGAGGATATTCTCGAGCAATTGACCCGCCTTGCAGTATATGCCATCGACCTGTCGGCGGCACATCCAGGTACCGGGGCTATTTTTTATTCCGACGACCTCGGTTATAAAGGAGGGACGACTCTGTCTCCCCGTTTCCTGAAAAAATATTATATCCCCAGGTTGAAGCGCATCGCCGATGCCTGCCACCGGAAAGGAAAGCTGTTTCTCTTCCATTGCTGCGGGCAGGTCATGGCGATCATGGATGACCTGATAGAAGCCGGTATCGATGGCAGGCACAGCTTCGAAGATGCCATTTTGCCGGTCGAGCAGTGGTACGACAAATTTCACAATCAGGTAGCCATTCTGGGTGGTGTCGACATGGAACTGATGGCCCACGGCACCGAGGAGCAGGTCCGGCAGCGCACACGCCGGATACTCGAGCACTGCGCCCCCGGCGGAGGCTACTGCATGGGGACAGGCAACTCCGTGGCTAACTATGTCAGGATCGAAAATTACTACGGCATGATCGACGAAACGCGGAAATGGAACGAGGAACACGGGTTCTGAGTAAACAAAAGTATTTCAAAAGGGAGGTTGTAAGACGATGAAGCCAGCTGCCAGTGAATGGTGGAAAACCGCGGTTATTTATCAGATCTACTCCCGTTCTTTCCTGGATACGAACGGCGACGGCTTCGGTGACCTGGAGGGCATCATCAGCAAACTGGACTATCTGGCGGACCTGGGCGTTGACGCCATCTGGCTCACACCGATATATCCATCTCCCGACGCCGATTACGGTTACGACACTCCTGACCACCTCGCCATCGACACTCGCTACGGCACGATGGCGGATTTCGACCGGCTGGTAAGCGAGTCGCACCGCCGCGGCATCCGCATTATCCTGGATATCGTGCTGGCTTACACCTCGGATAAACACCCCTGGTTCGTGGAATCACGCAAGTCGCGTGACAATCCGTACCATGATTACTACCTGTGGCGGGACCCGGCTCCCGGGGGTAAGGTACCGAATAACTGGCTTTCAATTTTCGGCGGCAAAGCCTGGGAGTATGTGCCGGAGCTCGGCCAGTATTATTTCCACTTTTTCTACACGCAGCAGCCCGATCCCAACTGGCGCCACCCCGAGGTACGCAAGGCCCAGATGGATGTATTTAAATTCTGGCTTAAACGCGACGTGGACGGATTCCGCCTGGATGTCTTCAACCTTTACTTCAAGGACGCGCAATTCCGTAATGACCCACCGGTATCAAAAGGAAACCGCACGCCCGGCCTGCAGGGGATCCGCCCGTTCGAACACTACGACCATATTTATGAGTGCGATCAGCCCGAGATGATGCCGGTGGTGAAAGAGATCCGGGCTATCCTGGATGAAAAGCCCGGCCGTTACGCGGTGGGCGAGACGCTGCTGCCCACCGCCAGGAAAGCCGCCGGCTACTGCGGCCCCGATAAACTCCATGCGGCTTTTAATTTCAAATTCCTCGAATGTCCCTGGAGTGCAGAGCGTTTTCTGCAGGCCATACTCGACTGGCAGCAGGCCCTGGGCGATAACTGGCCCAACCACGTTCTCAGCAATCACGACCGCAAGCGTATTGCGGAGCGCTATGCCCGGGGTGAGAACGACGGCCGCCTCAAGGTGGCGGCCGCCATGCTGCTCACGCTGCGCGGGACTATCTTCGTCTACTATGGCGACGAGATAGGTATGCGCGACGTACATCTCAAATACACTGAGTTGCTGGACCCCCTGGGCAAGCATTACTGGCCTGCGAATGTGGGCAGGGATGGCTGCCGTTCGCCCATGCAGTGGGACAGCACCGCCAACGCAGGTTTCAGCCGGTCCAGGCCGTGGTTGAAGGTTCACAAAAATAGTAGGTCTCGAAACGTGGCAACCCAGGAATAAGACCCGGATTCGCTTTTCAACTTTTATCGCCTTCTCATCCAATGCCGCAAGCAGCATGCCGCATTGCTCGAAGGTGATTTCATCCCCGTAACCATGAAGCCGAAGAATATCCTGGCCTACCTGCGCAAGAACGAATCCGAGACCATCATGGTCGTGCTCAATTTCAGCCGCAGGAAGCAAAAGTGGCAGCTTGAAGCAGATCTTGCAAATTCGAGTTGGGAAATACTGGTTTCCACCTGTAATCGAACGAGCATCACGATTGATAAGGACGCTTTTGGCTTGAACAGGTATGAAGCGCTGATACTGAGAAAGACGAACTGATATTTCAGCTTGTAGATAAATTCTTCATGCAGGATGGATTTATGAAAGGAGAAAATGTGACTGTGGCAGGGTCGAAGATGACGTCCAGGGAGCGTGTGCATGCTGCCGCCAAAGGCCTGCCTGTAGACCATGTGCCCGTGATGTACTATTTGAACCCGCATACGGTCTGCCGCCTGATGTCAGAGTTTCAACCCGGACGCGATCGTACCGCAAACTGGCTGGCAAATTTTCTCTGGAAGCAATTTTCCGGGAAAGGCGGATTCAATGCGCCGGACCTGTGGAAGGCATTGCCTCATCTGCTGACCGACTATGGAAACGCCGAATATGCGCTGGAATTAGGCGCAGATATCGCTCTTCAAGGCGTGGGTACGGGCTCCAATGTCAAGCGCCTGTACTGGGAGAATAAACAGGTAAGGATCCTGGATGCATATGGAAATGTCAGGAGATTGGGAGGCGGCATCTACTGGGACGTAGAGAAGCCGGCCATAAAAGCCGTCGGCGATTTAAGGGACTACCGTTTTCCCGATTTTAGCGATGAAAAACACTACACAGCAATAAGAAAGTTGCGTAAGACATACCCCGAGACGAGCATTATGGTGGAGGGTTTCGGCGTACAGGATGTATTCTCCACGCAAATGTGGTCGATGACCCCGTTCATGATGGCATTGTACGAGCACCCGGACGAGGTCAAGGAGTTCCTGCAGCGCTTTGGTAATTGGTGCATAGATTTAGCCCGCCACGGCGTCAAAGCCGGCGCCGACGTGGTATTTGTATATGATGACTACGGCTACACAGGACGAACTTTAATATCGATGGAAATGTGGAAGGAGTTTACCTATCCGCACCTCAAGCGTATCGTAGAAGCCATACACGATGCCGGCGCGCTGGTCATGCTCCATTCCTGCGGCTTTCAGGCCCCGTTTCTTGATTTTTATGTGGAGGCGGGAGTGGATATTTTGCAGGCTTTTCAGCCCAAGGCCGGTAATGATTTTAAAACAGCCTACGAAAAATATGGGGACAGGCTGGCCTTTGCCACCGGCATAGATATCCAGATGGGCGAGCAGATGAGCCCGCAGGAAATGCGGGAAAGCATTTTAAGCAGTTACCGCATCGGCAAACTCCATAGGAGGCACATCCTGGCAATGACACACATGCTGCAGTTCACAATGCCGGCGGAGAACATCAGGACTATTTTTGAAACGGTGCGGGAGATACAGGCAGGTTTAAAGGATTGACTTCATGTCATGCCGGGATTCGACATTCGGGCGATTTTTGAAAATCCGCCCCGTCGACAGGTTGCCGCGCAATTAACCGCGCATTCACAACGGGGTTTTGACATCCATATAAGGTTATTGTAAACTTTCCGCTTGGTTAAATTCTTTAGCCAAATATCATATTTAGGGGTGATTTGCTACCATGAACATGATCGTCTGCTGTAAACAGGTACTCGATCCCGAAGCAGCTCCAGCCACCTTCAAACTGGATGCTGCCAACAACAGGATGGTCCAGCCGCCTGAGGTCAAGCCGGTTGTCAACCCGTATGACGAACAGGCTGTCGAGGCCGCCCTGCGCATCAAGGACAAGGACAAGCCCGCCCATAAGGTTACCATCATAAGCCTTGGCAACAACCTTCTGCGCGACGTGGTCAAGAAGCCGCTATCCATGGGCGCCGATGAACTGATCCTGCTTGAGGACGCGGCATTCGAAGGCGGAGACAGCTACTCAGTTGCCTCGGCCCTGGCAGCCGCGATTAAAAAGGTAGGACCTTTTGACCTTATCTTTTGCGGCAGGCAGGAATCTGAATGGGACGATGGACAGGTCGGCTTGGGACTGGCCGAACTGCTGGGTATCCCCAGCGTTACGGTAGCCAAGAAAGTCGAGGTCCTCGATGGTGGCAAAGTCAAGGTGGAGCGCGTGGTTGCAGACGGCTTCCAGGTGCTGGAAGTCCAGGGCCCCGCACTTATCACCATAAGTAATGAGCTTGGTGAAGCGCGTTATGCCACGCTGAAAGGCATCATGGCCGCCAGTAAAAAGCAGCCGATAGTATGGAAGCCCGCAGATATCGGCCTAGACAAGGTCGGCGCCGCAGCCAGGAAAGCCAAGGTAGTCAAGCTCTTCCAGCCCGTGAAAGAGGGCAAGTGCGATATAGTCAGCGCCGATTCACCGGCAGAGGCCGGCGCCCTGCTCGCCCAGAAGCTGCGCGAGAACAAGGTCATTTAACGATACTGACAGGATAATTATTAGGAGGATACAATGGCTGATAATAAAGGGATACTGGTCGTCGGTGAAGTCGCGGAAGGCAAACTTCTCCCGATTACCTCTGAGATTCTCGGCGCCGGAAGGCGTCTTGCTGATGAACTGAAAGAACAGCTTTCATGCATACTGATCGGTGACAAGATGGGAGATGCAGGAAAGGCCGCAGTGGCCGCAGGCGCGGACAAAGTATATGTGGCCGATGATGTTCAGCTTAAGGAATACGAAAACAGCACTTACATGCAGGTTATGGAAAAGGCTGTAGCCGAGATTGCTCCCCGTGTAATTATAATGGGCCAGACATCCAATGGCCGCGACCTGGCCCCCAGGCTGGCATTCAAGCTGGGCGTGAGCGCCGTTATGGACTGCCTGGAGCTGGCTATAGATCCCGCCACCAAGCTTATGCAATGCACCCGTGCCGTGTACGGCGGCAACGCCAAGGCCATCTTCACTTCCGAGGCCATCCCGCAGATTGCTACCGTCAGGACCAAAGCCAGTTCACCCCTGGCGCCGGATGCTGGCAGGAAGGGTGATGTAGTAGCGTTCGCAGTAGCGCTGGACGCTGCCAAGATCAAGGCCAAGGTGCTTGAGACGATCAAAGAAGAAGTCGCGGGCATTAAGATCGAAGATGCCGCAGCCGTAGTGGCAGGCGGACGTGGACTGGGTGGCCCCGAGCCGTTCACCAAGGAGCTTGCGGACCTGGCCAAGATACTCAAGGGCGCAATCGGAGCATCCAGGCCCCCCTGCGATAACAAATGGGTGCCGGACTCCATCCAGGTCGGTCTGACCGGCAAGATCATTGCCCCCGAGCTTTACATTGCCATCGGCATCTCGGGATCGAGCCAGCATATGTCGGGCTGCGCGGGTTCCAAGTGCATCGTGGCCATCAATAAGGACCCCGAGGCCAACATCTTTAAAGAGGCGCGCTTCGGCGTGGTGGGCGACTGGAAGGTCGTACTGCCGGCCTTTACAGCCAAGGTAAGAGAGCTGGTTTCGTAAAAGGTTCGGATACAGGTAAATAATAAATACCCCGCCGGCTTGCCGGCGGGGTATTTTCTTTTCATGAAATGTAGGGGCGTACCTTCATGGTGCGCCCGAGGAGCAACTTGCCTAATATGGGCGGGTTTTTAAACCCGTCCCTACTCTTTCTGCGCCGTGCTCTTATGCTGGGCGATGATCTTCTGGGCAACGGGGGCAGGTACATGCTCATAATGGCTGAATCCGACCGTGAAAGTGCCCCTGCCCTGCGTCATGGAACGCAGGTCGATAGCATACCTCAGTATCTCAGATTGGGGGGCCTGCGCCTGGATAATGTTTAGACCGCGGCTGGGATTCATGCCGCTGACCTTGGCGCGCTTGGTATTTAAATCTCCGATGATGTCGCCTGTAAAGGAATCGGGCACCGTGACCGTAATATTCATAATCGGTTCGAGCAGGACGGGCGAACCGTCCAGCATGCCCTTCTTGAAAGCCTGGGCGGAGGCTATTTTAAAGGCCATTTCCGAGGAGTCCACCGGGTGGAAACTGCCGTCGTAGAGGGTGACCTTCATATCCACGGCGGGGAACCCCGCCAACACACCCTCGATGCGCGCCTCCTTGATGCCTTTCTCGACGGCCGGTATGAAATTCCTGGGTACCGAGCCGCCCACTACCTTTGCCTCGAATTCGAAACCACCACTCGGTGGCAACGGTTCCATTCTTATAAGGACATGCCCGTACTGGCCGTGCCCGCCGGTCTGCTTCTTGTGCTTATATTCAGATTCTACAGGGATAGTAATAGTCTCCTTGTAGGGCACCCTGGGTACCTCAAGCAGCACTTCCACAGCGAATTTGCGCTGCAGCCTGCTGGCCGCGATCTCCAGGTGGGTATCGCCCATGCCACCCAGCGTGAGCTCACCGGTGTCGGCTTCTCGCTGTGACCTCAGGCTGGGGTCCTCCTCGCAGATCCTGGCCAGGCCGGAACTCATCTTGTCCAGGTCTGCCTTGGATTTGGGGTGTACGGCCTTGCTTAGTATGGGCGCCGGAAAGTTGACAGGGCCGAGCTTGAGGGGATGATCCTTTGCGCCCAGGGTATCACCTGATGCAGTATTGGCGAGCTTGACCACCAGGCCGATATCGCCCGTGCCGACCTGGTTAACCGTCTCCTGTGTTTTGCCGCGTGGCATCGAGACCTGTCCAATGCGCTCAACTGCGCCCTTATTAACGTTCCAGACCTGCGAGTTACTGGATAAGACGCCGGAGTAAACACGGAAGAAACTGACCTTACCCACGTGCGGGTCGGTAGTCGTTTTGAATACCAGTGCGGTCAACGATGATTCGGCAGCCGGCTTGACCTCTTCCTCCTTGCCCGCTGCATTGGTGGCCTTGAATAGGCCTGCCGAGGCAGGGGATGGAAGGTACTCTATGACAGCATCCAGCAGGCCGATTACACCGTTGTTGGCCAGGCCGGCGCCTGCCAGCACCGGGATGACCGTGCCCTGCAATGTAGATGCTTTGAGGCATTTATATATCTCATCGGTGGTGATTTCACCGCCGTCCAGATAGCGTGTCATGATCTCGTCATCGGCCTCCACCACGGCCTCTATCAGCTTCTCCCTTGCGCTATCCACCTCGGCAGCCATCGCGGCGGGCAGTTCCATTTCTTTGGCCGGCGCGCCGGCATAGGCCTTTTTAGCTATGACGTCGATGACACCCTTAAAAGCTTTCTGAGAGCCGATGGGGATCTGAATGGGCAGGCACCTGGCGCTCAGTTTATCCTGGATCTGCTCCAGCGTGCCGGCGAAATTGGCATTCTCACGGTCCATCTTATTAATAAAAATAAGACGCGGTATCCCGGCTTCTAACGCGTAGCTCCATACCTGCTCCGTGCCCACTTCCACGCCGGAGGCCGCGCATACCACCACTACGGCAGACTCGCATACACGCAGGGCTGATTTAACCTCGCCCACAAAATCAGGGTAACCCGGCGTGTCTATAATGTTGATCTTATTGTTCTTCCATGTGGACGGCAGTATTGTGAGGTTAAGGCTGATCTTGTGTTTTATCTCATCGGGGTCGTAATCTGAAGCGGTGGTGCCGTCAGCAACGTTGCCCATGCGGCTGATGGCGCCTGCATCGAAGAGGATGGCCTCGGCCAGAGAGGTTTTTCCCGAGCCGGAATGGGAAAGGAGGGCTACATTGCGGATCTTGTCAGGGCCAGGCTGCTGCATATAAATACCTCGATTCTCATTAAATTTTGCAAGGAATACCAGGGGGCATTTTAGCAGTGTATGAGTGTAAACGTCAAGGTTGTTGACGTGTGATCAAATCCAATGGGCGTTTAGGGCATGGCAACCGATGGCAGGATGGTATTGTTTGACATCCCCTAAGGTGCATGCTAATATATGTGCTGTTTTCCGAAACGCACCTTAACAACTGGATAGTGGAAGGAAGGTTCTAAACTAATTAAGAGAGTTTGATCCTGGCTCAGGATAAACGTTTGCGGCGTGCCTGATGCATGCAAGTCGAACGCC
>Ga0247840_10000071_pt1 | contig 180281 bp, 174 predicted proteins | sample LaCruzMarch2015__FD_192404 | JGI IMG/M metagenome (GOLD analysis project Ga0247840, IMG submission 192404) | Freshwater microbial communities from meromictic Lake La Cruz, Castile-La Mancha, Spain - LaCruzMarch2015_17m | ecosystem: Environmental > Aquatic > Freshwater > Lake | place: Spain... | reverse complement strand
ACAATATTTTCTCTATCATTTGAAAGAATCTGAATTTCGATACAATGTCAGAGTAATGAAAGAAGATATGTTCAAGAAACTCGTAAAAATGATGAAGATTTTTAATAAACAACTACTCTAGACCCAAGGGTATTTATGGATTGATCATTTCTCACTAACTGATGAATCTAGTGGTATATATGATATAACTGACAGGTTAATACGAACTTGAACTGCAGTAGCATCAAGTTACTCAGCAACAAAAGGAGGAAAAGTAGTACTCCCCCATCTAGATTGCTGAATAGGACTTGAATGAATGATTCGAAGAGATAAGCAAGTATTCCTGGTTTCACGACTCACTCAAGAGAGCACCACTGGCAACTCTATCGAGTGACCATTGAGGCGTCAAGTAGAGAAATGTGTCCAATGACTATTTATGGAGTTATCCATCGAACTCTCTGAGAAAGAAATAAAAAACATAGCAAATAGACTCCAAGAACTCCTCTCTGCACATCCTGATGTTGCTGATATTATGAGAGATGACTTACCAAATACACAATGATTATTTGATTATGATAGGGCAAGGATATACGATGATTTAGAAAAAGAAAAATCCACAGAAGAACAATGAGCATTGATTTGATACCTAGAATCTTACTCCTATTCTTTTGCAGCAAATACCTTTAATAGCTTCAATCTCAGAGATAGACAGTGAAAGTCCATCAGAGTTACACTCAGTTAATTTAAAAAACCACCTGCAATAGCAAATGGTTGTTCAAATATGAAAAGTTCAACAATCTGTATTTTGTACTTTGTCTTTTGTATTAAAATTTATATACAAATTTTTACTCTCCTGCCTTCTGAGAATTTGCGAGAGCCTTCGTACCAGCTTTTTTGATAGGGACAAGCTTGCACTCTACATGCTTTCGCATGTTTGGATGATTATCGAAACGCTTAAACTTCTTTGTTTTATCCATATCAAGAGGATTCATCTTGATATAACCACATTCTTTCCCTGATTCGAGAGAGATAAGCTTAAATTTTTGACCTTTTCCTTTTGCCATATAACAGATAATAGATGGTAGATAATAGATGGTAGATGACAAACAAATACCAAACATTGCCGGAATGATATAAAAAGAACTTCTTTTTGCAAATTTTTATTGCATTTTTATCCCTTGTTTGAGCATTGCCTCATGTACTGCATGCGCTGCGAGACATCCTTGAGCAGCAGACATGATAGTCTGGCGAAACTTTCCCGAACCATCAGTGACATCCCCTGCTGCATAGATTCTGTCATGAGAACTTTTCTGATGATTATCAATTTTTACACATCATTCTTCATCGACTTCGACTCACAAGACTTTTATCAGATCAGCACTTGGAATAGAACCAACAGCAATAAATATACCCTGAGTCGGGATAATTCGTCCATCTGTTGTAGTGACTGACTCAATCGTAAACTCTCCATTTATTTGAGCAACTTCAGTAGAATAGAGAACACTCATATTTGATTGTTCTGACACTTTTTTTACCCAGACATCTTCTGCTTTTGCTCTATCTTTTCGGACAAGAATTGTGACAGTTTTGCATAACTGTGCGAGATAGAGAGCTTCTGTAAAGGATGAATCTCCTCCTCAGACCACTATGACGTCTCGTCATTTAAAGAAATTCCCATCGCACGTCGCACAATAGGAGACTCCTGATCCAATTAAACGATCTTCTCCTGGAACGCCCAAATGGCGATAGGCATTTCCTGTTGCATATATCAGAAAATCGCAAGTATAGACGTCTTTTCGAGCTGTAGTAATTTGCAATTTCTTATCAGAAAGTTCTTCAATCTTTACGACAGTATCATAGGTAATTTCTGAGCCAGATATTTTTGCATGCTCTTCAAATCTCTTCATAATACTTCCTCCTGATTCTGATATTGTTCCTGGGTAATTTTCTACACAATGTGATGTCGCAAGTGCTCCACCTGGTTGTGCTCAGATGATGAGGTTACGAATACCGTAACGACTCGCGTACATACCCGCTGGGAGACCAGCAGAACCTGTACCGATAATAATAAGAGGGTAGTGCATTGTTTTTTTACTTTATTATTTTTTAGACTTTTTTGCTTGAGCTACTTTTTTTATTCATGTTTTTTCTACAGGGTGTTTTTTGTAGTCTTCATACATGGTCAAGAAAAACAGAGATGTCAGTATTCCTATGATACCTTGTACAATAGTTTGAAAGACAGCAACGATTCAGAAAATATCTGAATTATTTGAAAGATAATAATTCAGGATCCCAAAAGGAATCATCGCGAGAGAAATAGTCAGAGAATAGAGGAGAGTAAAACCAAAAGTCCTCCACCATCTCCCCTTTACGAGTCTGTACGAAGTAAGACTGGAAGAAAAATATCTATGATTATCGAGAAGAAATGATGGTATAGCAAAAGTCATAAATGAGACAAAAAACCAAAATGTGACTCACACTAACAGGAGAAAAACGATAATAAACGACACCGCACTGACTATCCCCATAATTCAAAAATTCTGAATAGAATCTATGACGTGAGGATAAAAATGTTCGACAGTAAAAAATGCCAATATTCCGAGAAAGACAAAGAGACAAAATATAATAAAACATGCAAGGTAATAAAGCCCCAAGCAAACAAGAGTTCATAGATATGGGAAAAATCTCTTTCAATCATCAAAAATTTCTGTACGTAAAACCTTTTCTTTTTTAAATATCTTGACCAGATTAAACATACCGAAAACTCATACCACACCCGCTAATATTCATACTAAGAGATACAGTAAGGAATACATTATAAATTTTTCAGGATGATCAAAAAAATGATTAAATATATCTTGATTGTTGAGATCAATTCCTTTGTAAAACAAAAATAATTGCATCAAAGTGAGGAGGCCTGTGGTCAAGAGTAATACAATAAAAAGTGATTTTTTATCACGAAGAAGTAATTTCCAGGATGTTTGCAGGAGCTCGAAAAATGATGCCATATAAACAAAATTATTTTAAGATATACAGTGGTAATTGTATGGCTTTTCTCGCTTTCGCAAATTCATAAAATTTACATTTTACTATTTACTGTTTACTATTTTTGTCAACCTATTCTCTTTTTGCGAGGTGAGAAAATTTTCTACGCTAGGAGGCATGACAAAAAACCTCGTAATAGTAGAGTCTCCTGCAAAGGCAAAGACCATCGAAAAGTATCTCGGAGCTGATTATACAGTCAAGGCATCAGTTGGTCACATCCGTGATTTAGAGAAAAAGAAAATGGGTATCGATATAGAAAATGGTTTTACACCAACCTATATAATAGATGAAGATAAAAAAACTATCGTCTCTGGTCTCAAAAAACTCGTAAAATGAGCTGAAACAGTCTACATAGCTACCGATGAAGATCGTGAATGAGAAGCTATCGGTTGGCATCTCTGCGAAGCACTTGGTCTCGATCCAAAGATAACAAAACGTGTTACCTATACTGAGATCACAAAGAAAGCTATCGAAGCAGCACTCAAAAATCCACGAACCCTTGATATGGATCTCGTCTACGCTCAGCAAGCGAGAAGAATTCTTGATCGTATTGTATGATTTGAAGTCTCCCCTATTCTCTGGAGAAAAGTTCCAAGCACGACAACACTCTCAGCAGGCCGTGTTCAGTCCGTCGCTGTCCGTCTCATCGTCGATCGTGAAAAAGAAATTGAAGCATTTACACCAACAGAATCATGGAAAATGCGTGTAAAACTTGAAAGAAATATCATCGCTGAACTCACAAAGGTAAAAGGGAAAGCGCCAAGCATCAAAACTCAGAAAGATGCAGAAACATTTCTGAAACAATTTGGAGAGGGTGCTGAAGTGAAGCCAGGAGAAAAAGAAAAAACACTCGTTGCATCCCTCAAACAAAAATACGGCTTCACTCTAGAAGATGTCGAGACGAATGAAACATTTCGTATGCCCGGTGCACCCTTTACGACGTCAACGCTCCAGCAAGAAGCCAGCAGAAAACTAGGATATGGGGTCAAAAAAACGATGACGATTGCCCAGATGCTCTACCAAAATGGACATATTTCTTATATGAGAACCGATTCAGTTAATCTTTCAGCTGAGGCCATTTCTGCATGTCAGGACTATATCAATACTTCTTACGGTACAAATTACAGCATGAAGGAAGGACGAAAATTTGCCACAAAAACAGCCAATGCTCAAGAAGCACATGAAGCCATTCGTCCAACACATATAGAAAATGATCCTTCAAGTATCAAGCTCGATGGTGATGATCTCCGACTCTACAAACTCATCTGGGAAAGAACGGTCGCTTCCCAAATGCAGGCAGCAAAAGTCCAAACGACGACCTATACATTCGTACCAAAAGATATAGACCAAAAATGGCAAACAAAAGGACAAGTAATTCTCTTCGATGGTTTCCTCAAGCTCTATGAAGAAGGAACCGATGATGAAGAGGAAAAAGAAGGTGAAGTGACACTTCCTGCAATTACAAAGTGAACAGAACTTGATTCACAACTCATCACAGGAACACAGACGTTTACTCGTGCGCCTGGACGATACACTGAAGCGACGCTCGTCAAAAAGCTCGAATCAGAAGGTATTGGTCGTCCGTCAACCTATGCTTCAACTATCTCAACAATTCAGGATCGTGGCTACGTCGAGAAAAAACAAAAATACCTCTTCCCTACTTCTCTGGCTCGTATCGTCACAGAATTCCTCGAGAAGAATTTTGCACAGATGATTGATTATAAATTCACAGCAAATGTCGAAGAAGAATTTGATAAGGTCTCTCGTGGTGAAGAACAATGGCAAAAAATGCTCAAAACTTTTTATGACGGATTTCATCCTCAGGTCGAAAATGCTGGGGGGTCAGAAAGAGTCACAGGTGAACGTATTCTTGGTAAGCATCCAAAAACTGGTGAACAGGTTTTAGTGCGAATGGGACGGTTTGGTCCATGTATCCAAATTGGTGAAACGCCTCCAAAATGAAGCGAGGAGAAAAAACCAACCTTTGCAAGTATCCCTGCAGGAACAGACATGGAAACTATTACTCTCGAACAAGCGCTCGAACTCTCCGCTCTTCCACGTATCCTCGGCCAGAAGGAAGGACTTGATGTCAAGGCAGCTATAGGAAAATTTGGCCCCTATGTGAATCTCGAAAAAACATACGTCTCTATCACCGCCGATTCACCGTTTACAGTTTACAATGTAACACTTGAGCAAGCACTCGAGATGATCGAGGCGAAAAAATCTGGTACAGCTACAAACGCTATTCATACTTTTGGTGATATCCAAGTCCTCCGAGGAAAATTTGGCCCCTACATCAAACAAGGAAAAGATAACTTCCCTCTTCCAAAGAAATACAAAGATGATCCATCTGCTCTCGATGAAGCCATCTGTAATGAAATCATCATGAAGAAACTCGCTGAAGGTGATACAGGAAAGAAGAAAGTATTTGGGAAGAAGAAATAAATTTTTATGGATCTCTTTAATAATCCTAATGTTATAAAGAAATGGTTGTTAGATTTCGATAATTCTGTTGTCGATTTTCTTGAGTTATTATTAGAAAAATGAGCAAATCCCAATCCAATTACATTATCTCTATGTGGTATTGATACAGAGCAATCATGGATTTTACGGAGAAGGTTAAATGAAAAAAATGTTGATAGTGATTTACTATTAATTTCATTATCCTGACTAGATTCAGATGAATCATGGAGGTGGAGATTATGATTTTTAAATGCTAAAAAAAATGTTCGAAATTTCCTAATGAGTTTACGAGGTGTTGATTCTGAGAGAGCTTGGGAATGGCGAGATAAGCTCTTAGAAGAAGGTGCAAGAGGAGCTACAGTACTAATGAGCCTAGCAGGTGTTGATTCTAAAAAATCCTGGGAATATCGAAATAAATATTTTATAGATTACGAAAATTACGTTGAGCCATCAAGAAGTAAATGAGACAAGCCCTTTAAATTAAGTGACTGGGGGGAGAAAAATTACCATGTTATTCGATTGGGTGATTATATACAAAGTTTATATGCTCTAGACTCTGAACAATCATGGAAGTGGAGAGAAAAAATTGCTGAATTAGAAATTGAAAAACATTATGCAGATGAAAAGGAGGGAGATTTATGAAATGCCTATTTAACAGATTCTATTAATTTATATCAAACAATTGAATTGGAAAGTCTTTTAGCAAGTACTGTTGGCATAGATTCTGAAAGAGCTTGGAAATTTCGAATAAAATATAACATCTGAGGAAGTTACGATGAATGATTGCTACAAAGTTTAGCATCAATAAATACAGAAAAAGCATGGCAAATCAGAGATGAAAATACCTTTTATAAATCATTCTGAAACAGTTTAGCTGGTATTAATTCTAGAAAATCATGGGAAATAAGGAATGAACTACTTGAAGAATATTGTAAAATTAATGAACATAAATTAAAGAAAAACATTATCCCCGAATGAGAACTGATAACTGATTTAGATAGAAATATAGGGCATCTTGCATATAGTTTATGCTGAAATTACGAAACTTTTTTATGGAGACTAAATAAAAAATTAACTGAAGAAGAAATTATTTGTTTATTAGAAAAATAAAAAATGAGATATATAATTCTCCTCTTTTTTGTTATTCTGACCGATATCCTCTCAAAATACTGGGTGAATATTTCTGATCCAGAATTTTCTGTGATAGGAAATATCCTCAGAATCACCCACGTGAAAAATACTGGAGTTGCCTTTGGTACTCCCCTGCCTGGGATTACACTCGTGATTCCTCTTATACTTCTCGGTATCGGAGTTTTTCTCTGGAAATCATGGAGGCATATTTCTGAACTAGAAAAAACAGGATATCTCATGATTATCACTGGAGGTCTCTTGAATGCACTTGAACGAACATTTTTTGGTTCTGTGACGGATTTTATCAGTCTACAATATTTTGCAGTATTTAATATCGCAGATATAGCCATTACCGCAGGAGTCCTACTTATTGCCTTTTGAACGATAAAAATCAAGGATAAATAGTTGTTTCAGAGGGTAATATGAGGTATACTCTGTACATAAAATCTTCATCTATGACGAATATTACTTCCCTCCTCGGTTCTGAAGCTGAAATACTCCTCGGTAATTTCACTCCAAAAATTGCAAAAGAATCCCTCATTCTACCAGGTATAAACTTTATCCAAGAATCTTTTGAACAATCTGATCGATCTGAAAAAGTGATTCAGAGTCTGAAAAAACTCTACGGACATGGACGGCTCGCAGATACTGGCTATCTCTCAATTCTGCCCGTTGATCAAGGTATCGAGCATTCTGCCAATGCTTCTTTTACCAAAAATCCTCTCTATTTTGACCCAGCAAATATTTTTCGACTCGCCATCGAAGCGGGCTGTAGTGCTGTCGCGACAACTTTTGGTGCGGTGGGTATAGTGCAGAAGATGTTTGACGGACAAATACCGGTTATCGTCAAAATCAATCACAATGAACTCTTGAGCTATCCTCAAGTTCCTCGCCAAATCATGTTTGGAAGTGTACAAGAAGCATACAATATGGGTGCAACGGCAGTGGGCGCAACAGTCTACTTTGGTTCTGAGACAAGCCGAGAAGAGCTTATCGAAGTCGCACAGGCGTTTGAACTCGCTCATACGCTGGGTATGGCAACGATTCTCTGGTGTTATGTAAGAAACAACGCCTTCAAAAAAGATGGAATAAACTATGAAACAGCAACAGATCTCACCTCTCAAGCGGTCCATCTCGGTGTGACTATCAAGGCAGATATAATCAAACAGAAAATGGCTGATTGTAATGGTGGCTACAAGGCAATCAACTTTGGAAAAGAAGATAAAAATGCGTATGAAAAAATGATCGGAGAAAATCCAATCGATATGTGTCGTTATCAAGTATTAAATTGCTACGCTGGTCGTGTCGGACTGATCAATTCTGGTGGACCAAGTGTCGGAGATGATGATCTCGCTCAAGCAGTTCGAACCGCGGTTATCAATAAACGCGCAGGGGGTCATGGACTTATCGTCGGACGAAAAGCATTTCAGAAACCAATGAATGAAGGTATCGAACTGATTCAGGCAATACAGGATGTTTACTTGGATTCAAGTGTTACCATTGCGTAAAGAATTAAAAATGAAGAAAGTTTAATAATCCACCCTTGTACTTTTACTTCTACTTGTACTTATAACTCAATTCAATGATATTATTCATTTTCGACTTCGATAATACCCTTGGTGATGCATATGGCCCTTTTGGTGAAGGGAATATTTTCCGTACCAAAACACTTTCTGATGTAGATCAAGCCACGGAAATTTATCAGAAATACCGTCGATGACCTGATGATATTCTCGTCTATGAGAAGCTTTTAAAAGAGTTGGAAATTCACCATCCAGAACAGTTTTTTATCAATACTGGGATGCCAAATCAGCTCTTTCCAGATGTTGTTCCTTTTCTGACAAAACTCCAAACTATACCAAATGTAAAAACTGTGATACTCACTGCTGGTGATGAGCTCTTTCATGAGATGAAAGTACGAATCACCGGAGCAAGTAAGCTCGTTAATCAAGTGATTGTGACTCGCATTCGCAATAAAACAGAAATTATCAAAAGAATCATCGCTCACTACGAGCCAGAAAGTACCATCTTCGTTGACGACCGTATTCATATGACCCCAGCTGATTTTGACACCCCTATCACCATCTATGATATGGATCGTGCTCGTACTAAAGAATGAGAATTTGTGATACATAATCTCGATGAGCTCCCACTTGAAAAAATCCTATGAACAAAATAATCGCTCTCAATTGGAAGGATACGCAGGATGAAAAATCTGCACAGGAACTCCTCAAAACTGTTGAGGATATCCGCAACATCTATCCAGACTACGATTGGATTGTGTTTCCTGGAGACAATCTCGTATCCTCTTTAGAGAGCAAAGTACTACTCTGAAATCAAGAGATTTCATCAGATAATAGACTTCCCTACTGTCTCATTGGTCATATGTCACAGAGGTTAACTGGAAAAACAGACGAAGAAATTCTAACAGAACTTAACTCAATTACTCAAAAGCTGATAACCCCCATCCTCTGTATAGGCCCAGTAAGAGAAGAAGATACACTTGAGTGAGTGCTGAAAACACAGCTCACAGTCTTGGAAAACTGGCCAAAAAATAAATCAATCATTATTGCCTATGAGCCAGGATTTGCTGTCTGAACTGGTAAAACAATGACACTAGAAGATATCGAAATTGTCTATGACATACTAGGTGAAGCTCTCAAAGCATTTACACAAAAACACATTATCTATGGTGGAAGCGTCAATGATAACAATATTACTGGGATTCTCCGAATCACAGATGGAGTTATTATCGGTACTGCTAGCCAAAAAAGCTCTTCACTCCTTGCCATCTCTATAGCTCTATGACAAGACTAGTACCACAAACCTGAGAACGCTATATCCACTATAAAAATCCAGACAAACAGTATGAGATAGTCTGTATAGCCAAGGATAAGGAAACTCTTCACGACCTCGTAGTATATAGGGCACTCTACCCTATCTCGGATTTAGGAGAAGAATTTTCGAGAGACCCAGTTTTTGTGCGAACTCTTGAAGAATTTATGGAAGTATTCCCGGACGGGAAGAAGAGATTTGAGAAAGTATCCTAAAAAAAGAAGGAAGATAATTCTACTAATTGAGGAAAACTTTACTATTTAGCTAATTCCCTATACTCGAAGCATGAAATTTGACCTCACAAACCTGGTAGAAGAAAGTAAAAGCATCGATGCTCTCCTAGCAGAAGGAAGTATTTTTAGTGACCAGAAAAAGCTCAAAGAAACGATGATACGCAAAAAGTTTCTCGATGCGATCGTCAATCTGTATAATGAATTACAAAAATCAAATCATGATCTAGAAGAAGGGGAAAAGATACTTCAAAATGAATCTGATGAGGAACTTCGTGAAATGGCAAAAATGGAAGTAGCAGCATTGGAACAGAAAATCCCAGAGGTGGAAGAGAAACTCAAGATCGCTCTTATTCCGCCTGATCCAAATGATGAAAAAAATGTTATCGTAGAAGTTCGTGCTGGTGCTGGGGGAGATGAGGCCGGTCTTTTTTGAGCAGAACTCGTAGAGTGTTATCGGCTCTTCGCAGCGAAAAATAAATTCCAAGTTGAGACACTTTCTGAATCTCGCAGTGATGAGGGGGGTATCAAAGAAGTCGTCATGAAGGTCATCGGCGATGGTGCTTATTCAAAATTCAAATTTGAAGGAGGAACACACCGTGTCCAGAGAATTCCAGCAACAGAAAATAAAGGTCGGGTTCATACGAGCACTGTAACAGTGGCAATACTTCCAGAAGTTGATGAACTCGATGTCCAAATTCGAGATGAAGACCTCGATATCACTGTCAGTCGTGCTGGTGGTGCTGGATGACAGCATGTCAATAAAACAGAATCTGCAGTACGCATGGTACATATTCCTACTGGAATAGTCGTAGAGTGTCAAGATGAACGCTCTCAATTGAAAAATCGTGAAAAGGCATTGGGTGTCCTCCGCTCTCGTGTCTATGCTTTTGAAGAAGAAAAACGCAATAAAGAGCTCTGAGCTGCACGTCTTGCTCAAGTTGGAACTGGTGATAGAAGTGAGAAAATTCGAACGTACAATTTCCCTCAGGATCGTATAACCGATCACAGAATTGGTGAGAATTATTCAAATCTCCCCTCTATCATGCTCGGCAATATCGATGATATCGTGATGAATCTCGGCACACATGAACAAACAGAAAAATTACAACAAGTCTCAGCATGAAATATTGCATAGCTCCCAAAAAAACTATAATAAAACTATGTTTGAATTTCTCAAAAAACCCATCGTTGATATACACGAAAGTCATACGAAAGATATACCCATCGGATCTACAGAAATTCCGCAAGGAGAAGATGTGTGACAAATAGCGGTTGATGTTCTCGAGACACATGAATGATATCTCGTCATAGCCCCTCTCGCAGGCGTTCCCCGAAGTGATGTCGATGTTACTATTTCACGCAATGTCCTGACTGTATCTGGGAATAGACCTGAGCCAGAGATATATAGAGAAGCCTACAAAATACCTGTCAAAGAATGTTTCTACGGAGCATTTTCTCGCTCAATTATCTTACCAGAAAATCTCGCACTTGATACCATCAGAGCAACGATAGAGAGAGGTATGCTCATTATCACTATACCATATCTCATAGTAGATGCTCGTAGTGTCAAGGTAGAACATATCGAAGATCTCGAAGAATAATTTTTCTTGCTATGCTCCCTCAAAAATCAAAAAATAAAATCAAAAAAATAGATGTCCTCATTACAAGTGTTGTCTTGTGAACAATTATTTCATGAGCTTTTTGACTCAAAAAAATATACCATAAACCAGAACAGTCCGTACTTAAAAAACCATCTTTGATACGAAAAATTTTTGAGATTCTTTTATGAAAATAAGATACATATTTCTATTGTTATTATTATTCTCATCTTTTGTATCAGCAGCAGAAAAAAAAGAGACGGAAGATGGTGAAGATTGTGATCGACTACAAATTTCTAATGAAAGTTTGGTTAAAATGGACGAAAAGTGAAGATTTAACAATATATACCCTTATGAACTCTGCAAACTCAATAAACCTATTCATAAGGATATCATAAAGTATTTACAGGGTATCAGAGATATCACAGATAAAAGTGTTCGTGAACTGGTCACAGAATCTGGAAATACATTTTGCAGGGGGTATTTCGGAAAATGTGATGAGAATTCTTTTTATCATAAATTCACAAAAGCATGTGATGATGCGCGTTACAAGACAGTAGAAGAAATGCAAAAAAAATTCTCAAAAGAAATGCAAGAAAAACCCAAACCTGAAACAATTAATGCATATTTTATAGAATATAGTTTCGGTGATAGTTGTCCTTCCCTTGTCGAGCTCTATTTGAAGGCCTATAAAGAAACAGCTATCGAGGAGATAGCGCTCAATCATCTTGAGCGAATTGAGGAATCAAATTATGCCTATCTCAAACCTTCTTATGAAAAAATGAAAGCACTCTCAGTTATTTGGAATAGTTTTGTGAAAATTTTTGGTAATATTGCTCGCTCCCTCGAAGGATTAACACCTATGGTACACACATAATATTTGTGATACAAGCAAAAAAACATCTCTGACAAAATTTTCTAAAAAATACCAAGATTCTTGACACTATCGTGTGAGAATTTTCTTTACAAGATAAAAACATAATAGAGATATGACCGTGACACGGGGATCTCACAGCTGCCCTTCTCAAAATAAATCCAAAAACACTTACTCTAATCGAAATAGATGATGATATGCTCCCTATTCTCGAGCAACGCTTTACTCATGAATCAGTGGCAGTATATCACAATGACGTTTTAGATATGAACATACAGTATCACGCTGAAAAAAAAACTTCTCCAGCATGATTTCTCTCGAGAGAGAAAATCATATATACATCTGAATACATAGTGTACGGAAACATCCCCTATTACATTACTTCTCCCATCTTGCATCATTTTCTCTATGATGTTTCATTAAAACCACAAATAGCAGTTTTTACTATGCAAAAGGAAGTAGCAGATAGGATATTGGCACGTGATGGGAAACAATCAGTTTTATCGCTCTCGTGCCAACTTGTCGCCGATATGGTCAAAATTTGTGATATAAGCCCAAACAATTTTAATCCAATACCAAAAGTTTGGTCAACATGTCTCAAGTTTATTCTTAAGAAAGACACATATCAAGACAGCGCAAATCTTCTCTCATTTATTAAAAAAAGTTTTTCTCAAAAAAGAAAACAGCTCATCTCTCATCTCACACAATTTGGTTATAAACGTGAAGACCTCAAAAACATATTTCAGGACGTTCATATCCCTGAAAATATAAGACCGGAGGACCTTACGCTCTCTGAATGGCAACAGTTATATGAAAAACTCAGATAAAACTTTATACGCCGAGCTTTTCTCGGAGTGAATAGATATCACTCGCGAGACGTTGATCTTTTTTGAGAAGAATTTGAAGCTTTTTACATGAATACATCACAGCTGAATGTTCTCTTCCATTAAATATATTCCCAATTCTCTCATAGGTATATCGGAGCTTATTCTTGAGTAAGTACATAGCCACTTGTCTCGGTATCATGAGATCTCTCGAACGATTATCACCAAGTATTGCTTCTGAATCTACTCCAAAATAGTCACTGACTGCCTTAATCACTTCTTCATAGGATATAGAACGAAGTATATTTTTTATCCCTTGCGCACGCTCTCAAATATGTGAATGCTTGATACTGAGTCTATTAAAACGAGCAGAAATAGATTCAATAGAAGGTAGGCATCCATGGAGTTCGTATTCTGCAATCATTTGATTGAGTATTCCCTCGATTTCTCTGACATTTCTCCCGAGATTATAGGCGACATATTCTGCCACTTCTTGAGGAATGATAAATTCCCGTTCTCGTGCTTTTTGTTGTAGGATAGCGAGTCGAGTCTCGAAATCTGGAGTATCTATATCCACCATGATTCCCCATTCAAAACGACTCACAAGTCTTGGTTCTATTTCTGTAAGCTGTTTTGGAGGACAATCAGAGCTTAAGATAATCTGTTTTCCTGCATCATAGAGAATATTGAAGAGCGTATAGATTTCTTCCTGTGTTCCTTTTTTACCTGCTAAAAACTGAATATCATCTACGAGTAATACATCAATGGCTCTAAAACGAGCACGCATCTGATCTATCTTTCTTTCTTTAACAGCGTTGACATATTCAGAAACAAACTGGTCAGATGTTATATACACAATTTTCTTCTCAGGATATTTTTTCTTTATCTCAAGTGCAGTGCCTTGGAGAAGATGTGTCTTTCCCAATCAAACATCAGAGTAAAGGAATAATGGATTATAATTAATTCACGGTTTACGAACGACAGCATCACATGCTGAATACGCTAATTGATTGCTCGGTCATACGACAAAATGCCTCAAATCAAAACGAGAAGAAAACTCTTCTCTTCCTTGATTATCGAGGACTGTCGATTCTTTCTTTTCTTTTGTATTCTGGAGACTTCGAAACACCTTACGACAATCTATAACCTGTGTGTAGGAAGGATTATCAATATTACTATCTACGACAATTTTTACAGAAGTGACATCGGCCCACACTAGTTTTGCAGCTGATTGAATAGACTCTGTAAAACGATAACTCATATTATCACGTATAAACTCTGAGACAACTCCGAGTGTCAGGATGCCATCTTCACAACTGACGAAACTTATTTTCTGAAAATACGTCAAAAAATCTTGTTTTCTCACACTCTCAATGAGTAACTGACAAAAATGCTGAAGCTGTGGTAAAATAGAGAGGTTTGTCATATATCTCATTATGTTTTCCATAGCCCCTAAGTCAAAGAAATAATCCCTTGATTTTTTATTACATAGGATTTATTCATACATATGGTCATTTTTAAAAATTGACTTTAAATTTTATATTGTATTTTGATATTATAAAGTATATAGTTATAAAATTACAATATACAGAAAAGTAAATAATGTATTTTTCTGAAAAACAACTATACTCTGGACTAATTTTCGACACAAATATGCTAAAAAAAATCGTCTTTTTTTGAACAATTCTGAGTATATGCATCGTGCTCATTAGTTTTTATTTTTTACAGAAGAATGATGTATATATAACAGAAAAAAAGATAACAATTTTTACTCTCGATTCTCTCCTCGGTATACATACAAAGATGATTACAGGAGATGCAAGTACGGTTACTGTGTCCCCTTTGATATGAAGCACCTTAACACCTGAACAAAAAACAACATTCACCCAAGCTGATATCACGATATGATCGTATCCAATTAGTGAAAGCCCCCTCAGTAAAGAACTTCAAGGATATAGAGGTCTATACGTCACTCTCCCGAGTTACTGAGCGTGACAGGTTCTCTATGATCCAACGATCATAGTTCATCAGATAGAAATTATACGTGATGCGCTCTCAGATATAGATAAGAAACATCATGATTATTACCATGATAATGCTGGCAACTATATATATCTCCTGGGCGAAATGAAGAATCGTCTCTCAGAACGGATAAATGAATATCACAAGTCATCATTTATCACTATAGGGGGAGATTTTACAGAAGTAGTCAATATCTTTGAGCTCAAAAAACACCACAAGAGGCATTACAAAACAGTGGAATCCTTTATCAATGACCCAACTCTTGCTGATTTCTTGAAAACAGAAAAAATACAACACATCTTTGTCATCCCTCCTCTGGAAAATAAAAATGTACAAACATTGGAGAAAAAATACCGTATCACATTTTACTCTCTACCTACGCTCGAAGCAGATACTTCAAATTGGGGGTACCTGCGTCACATGGAAAAAGTCATAAATACCTTTGTCAAAGCATTTGATACCTATGACTAATTAATGATGTGATTCTCCGTGACTCTCTTCTGATTCGTGTGAAATTGGTTCAGAATGGATGACGGTATCGAGGGATTTTTTTCAGAAAATCTCATTTCATTTCAGATAAACAATGCCTCAAACCAGAAATAAACGGCTCATCCAGTGTGAAAAAATAATTTTGTACAAACAAAGTATAAATGCTATAAAAATAACAATAATACTTTTATCCGTGAGCCAGATATAGAGAAAAGAACTTTGAAAATACGGAGTATCTCTGAGCGGAGTGGAAATAAGCGCAACCTCTCAAAATACTCATGAACCCAGAGATAAAAGTGAGAAAAGTACGATTCAAAAACTCATAAATACAACAGACAAAATAATTGTTTTGAGAAAAAATAACAATGTTCCCCTGGGAACTCCAGACACATTGAGACCGAGAGTCATGGGTGTTACAAAAAATAACACAAGAGCTGTACACTTAGAAATCCAGAGAAGTGTTCATCTATTTTCCATGATAAAATTCCCCATAAAAATGGAACGAGTAATCTCAGGATAGACAAATGTCATCTCGTGAATAAACAAATACATTCAGAGTCCCAGGAGACAACCAAAAAGTGACTCATACACTTTGTGTGGTCAAAATAAGAAGAATATCACTAACGCTATGACAAAAAGTAACACAAAAAGTCCATCCGCTGATTGTGTGAGACTATCAAACATAGCTAAATATTAGAAATATTTCTGATGCTAAAAAAATGAAACATGAGCACTGCACAAGCACAGAGTAGAACAAAAACACCTATCATCAAAACTGTTGAGATAAGTTTTTCTCTTTGGTATTTTCCTTCTATATCTCTCTTGGTCTGAACAAGCATATCCAGATCATGCAATCGTGATGAATTTGCTTCTTCGAGTGCAATCATTGCTTTTTTGTGTTCAAGTTTTGGAACTGTATTTGTCATATCTGATTCCATCTTCCCTAATTTAAAAGTAAGTTCCTGAATGAGGGAATCTTTTTCACGTATAATAGTCTCGAGTGTTCGCAAAATCTCATTTTGAGCTTCACGTGGATCATATCAAACACTTGGAACAAGAGTTGGTTTGGGAGCGATAACTTCATAATCTGTTTGGACGCCTCCTCATTTTACATGGGTCACATCCTCCTTATGCAGCATGATAACTTTTCCATCACGTTTCGTGCGGATTTTACCAGATTGTATATAGCGATCAATGGTGCGTGTTGAAACGCCAACCATCTTTGAAGCGTCTTCGCGAGTAAGTGTAAAAACCATAATAAAGAGTACGGGAAATATGAATATGATTCTAAGTGGAGGAATTTCTTTGCAAGTTAAAATACTTGCAAAATAGAGAAGCTCACTGGAGTATGTATTCAAAAAAATAAAGAGTGAAGAGTTAGACAAGATGTAAATATTTTTATAATGACGCTTATGAAAAAGAAAATTGCTATTGTGGGAGCATGACCCTGAGGTCTCACAGCTGCCATGATTCTCTCAAAGAGGTGATATCTCGTCGACGTTTATGAAAAAAATGCTTACGTTGGAGGGAGGAATAGTCGTCTCACGCTCTCTGACACGTATCATTTTGATGTATGACCGACTTTTCTCCTCATGAAAAATATCCTCGATGAAGTATTTGAGCTCGCGTGAGCACGCTCAGATGATTATCTCGATTTTCAAAAAATTGACCCCATGTATGAATTGCATTTTGCAGACATAACTGTACCTATGACAAGTGATCACACCAAGATGCGCTCTATTATTACCGAACTATTTCCTGGTGAAGAAAAAGGCTTTGACAGATATATAGAGTATGAGGAAAAGCGTCTCAAAAAAATGTATCCCTGTTTAAAAGCAGAGTACGGTAGTATCAGAAGTATTCTCAGCAATTCAGGTAATCTCTTGAAAGTCCTCCCTTATCTGTCTCTCGGAAAATCAGTATACGAAGTCATGTGCGGATATTTTACAGCAGAAAAACTCAAGCTCTGTTTTACCTTTCAGGCAAAATATCTGGGTATGTCTCCTTGGAATTGTCCTGGTTTTTTCTCGATGCTCGCGTATGCAGAACATAAATATGGCATCTACCATACGAAGTGATGACTTTCTGAAATATCTGAAGCCATGAAAAAAGTGTCAGAAAAAAATGGAGCTCATATATATCTCAATACCCCCATCAAGAACATACTCACACAAAATAACAAGTCTATTGGTATAGAACTTTCAGATGGTGAGAAAAAAATATATGATTCAGTTATCGTCAACGCAGATTTTTGATATGCGATGACGCAACTTTTTGACAAAAAAGATGTCAAAAAATACAGCAAGAAAGAACTCGATAAAAAATGATTTTCGTGTTCGACTTTTATGGTCTACTTAGCATTGGATAAGGTGTACGATCTCCCCTTTCACTCTATTTATTTTGCCAAAGATTATCGTGAGAATCTCCAAAAAATACATGAATATAGGAGTGTCGACGTCGAAGATTTTTCATTTTATGTAAGAAATGCTTCTATTCTGGATACAACTCTCGCACCAAAAGGACATTCAGGGATATATATACTCGTTCCTATGGCAAATCTTCGATCAGGAGAAAACTGGAAAGAGAAAAATGAAATATGGTATAAAAATATTATTCACACGATGCAAACTCGTGTTGGATTAGAAGATATAGAAGCACACATAGTCGATAACACTGTCATATCCCCTGCCGATTGGGAAAAAAGAGGTGTGTATCTCTGAGCGACTTTCAATCTCGCACATTCCATTGATCAAATGCTCTATTTTCGACCTCATAACCAGTTTGAATGTGTAGAGAATTGTTATCTCGTTGGTTGATGAACACATCCTGGGAGTGGCTTGCCAACCATATATGAAAGTGCAAGAATCGTCTCCGATCTCATAGATATAAAATAATTAACCAAATCAGTATGTCATTTTTTTCTTTTCTCTGATTGATATATCAGATTTTTATAAACAGGAAACCAAACCTCGATAACATCAGAAAAAGGTGACTCCTCGCCACAAAAATAGGACAACTCTATGCTCTCCGCGCTGATTTTATCGGTATACAGAGGTCAGCTATTCTCACGCAACTCTATGAAAAAAATTTCGAAAGCACCAAAACAGCGTCACCATTTGTGTTCGAAGAAAACTTCAAAAAACAATTTGACTCAATTGAAGATTTACCATTTTCAGAAGCAAGTATAGGAAAAGTCTACGGTGCTAAACTCGCATGAAGAGATGTCGTCATAAAAGTTATAAAATCAGATTTTCGTCAAAAATTTATCACTGATGTCACATGACTCAAGAAATATTTCAGATTCATGATATTTTTCTACCCAAAACTCGCACGAGTAGCAGATCCTATTGGCACTCTCGAAGACCTAGAGAGAATGACGCTCTCAGAGCTCGATCTCAGAAATGAAATACGTGGTGTCGAGATGCTCAAAAAAACGCTGGATAAAAATGAAGAGTTTATCTCAAGAACTGTTTCATACAAACTCTCATTCCCAGAATTCATGCCAGCACTCTCGAGTGAAAAAATACTTGTCTCAGAACGGCTCACGGGTAGATCATTTCGAGAACTCCTAGAAACTCACACACTCCCCTACCCTGTACTGATTGATTTCTTTTTTCAGCATGTTTTTTGCATGCTCTACGATGGGTATTTTCACGAAGATATCCACAGTGGCAATATATTTTTCCAAAATAATCGGATATATCTCCTCGATAATGGCTCTATAGGATTCGCTTCTCCAAATCTCCGCCATGGACTCACGAGTTTTTTTGACGATCTCACGCATGATAGGATAGCCGATGCTGCATCTTCACTCATTATCATGGCAAAAAATAGAGAAGCGAATGCAGGAAATTTCGCTCAATATAAAAAGAACTTCATCACACTCTACACAGACTTCTCCAAAAAAACACTGAGAGAGCTCTCTCTCACACAGCAGATGATGGCTTCTATCAAGATGGCAGTCCATGCTGGATACACTTTTGAACGGGGCATGTACCCGATCATCAAGAGCTTTATGTATCTCGATGGTATGGCTCGTACCTGTAAACCAGAAACAAAGCTTATGGAGGACGTTAGGCCGCTTATCGAGAAATTTGTAGAATATAGTTGATACAAATGATAATCTTTCTATAATCACTCTATAATTTTAAATAAGTCAAAATGTTTATAGATAGCGTAGATATTCGATTTCGAGCCGGAAACTGAGGAAATGGTATCGTCTCTTGGAGACGTGAAGCACGCATTGCAAAAGGTGGGCCATTTTGAGGTGATGGTGGGCGAGGGGGTGATCTCATCGTTATTGCTGACCAAAATATCAACACTCTCTCTGATTTTCGCTATGTAAAAGAAGTGGCCGCAGACGATGGTGAACGTGGCGGAATACAGTTGATGCATGGCCGAAATGCTGAAGACAAAATCGTGAAACTTCCCGTCTGAACGCTGATTTACGAAAAAGAAAGTAACATACTCCTCCATGATCTCGCAAAACCAGGAGAAATGGTACGGCTCTGTATCGGTGGTCGTGGTGGCTATGGAAATGCTCATTTTGTGGCTGCGACACGGAGAGCCCCGAGCTTCTGTGAGCATGGTGATCTCGGAACGAAACTCGAAGTTCATCTCGAACTCAAGCTCGTCGCTGACGTCGGCATTATCTGAATCCCGTCAGCAGGAAAATCAACCCTTATTTCCTGTCTCACTTCTGTTCGTCCAAAAATCGCTGACTATCCCTTCACTACGCTCATACCAAACCTCGGTGTCATGGAATACAAAGGCCAAAATATGGTACTGGAAGATGTACCTGGTCTCATACCGTGAGCACATAAATGAGAAGGGCTCGGTATAGAATTCCTCAAACACATCGAGCGAACTCGAGTGCTTTGTCATCTCCTCGATGCTGGAAAATATGAAGACTGTATCTCTGATTATGATGCTATCCGAAATGAACTCTGACTTTTCAATCCTACCATGCTCGAAAAAGAGGAAATCATTGTCCTCTCAAAATGCGACCTCCTCGATCCTGAAATGGTCGAAGATCTAAAATCCCAAATTGAGAAAAAAACAGGAAAAAGAGTCTTCCCTATATCAGCACCGATTGGTGAGGGGCTTGCAGAACTCCAGGACGAGCTCATCAAACACATCATACAAGAAGAAATATCTGTACCAAAACCAGACGAACGAGTGATTATAGATCTCCGTGATAAAAAAGATGATAATGATTTCATAGTAACTCCAGAATGAAACTATACCTATCGTGTGACGGGTATCAGAATAGAGCAAATCGTCCGTATGACGCCGATGAAATATCCAGAAGCAGTCGATCGTGTGTGGGATGTCATGGATAAGAGAAAAATCACTCACGAAGTTATACGATGTGTCATGCGAGAGCTACCAGAAGATGACCCACGAAAAAACCTCGCTGATACCTCAGGGCTTTGGTATACGATAGATGGAAAAATACTTATCGGTGACTGTGTCTTTAAGTTTCAGGACTACCGGTAGTTAAATCTTGCACACTATCCCATTACACACCATATTTCGCTCAGAAGATTTCTTACAGAGTTTTCCTGCGACGACATCATAGATATCTCCTGGGGCTGGAGCGATGATGGAAGTGTCTTTTAGATTTGGAAGTTCTTTCATGCCAGATTCGAGGGCATCCATTCCTTCTTTTTCACCATGGACGAGGAAGATTTGTTTTGGAGTTCCGCAATTCGCAGCAAATTCAAGGAGGCCTTTTCGATCGGCATGACCAGAGAAAGCATTGAACACTGCTATCTGCATCTTCACTTGTTTGGTTTCTTCAAAAATATTTACTTCTGTAGCCCCTTCGAGGAGTTTTCGTCCGAGCGTATTTTCAGCCATATACCCTATACAGAGAAGTAAGTTTCTCTCATCTTCGATATTATTGGCGACATGATGAACAATTCGACCAAATTCGACCATTCCTGACGCAGCGATGATAATAGCTGGATAATTGATCCGATCGAGCCCTTTTGATTCTTCGACACTCCGAGTAAAACGTACGCCTTCACCTTCGAGAAATGGAAAAAGTCCTTCTTCACCAGCATTGAGAATCTCTTCATCGAAACATTCTGGATGAATTTTGAAAATATCAGTAGCGCTTGTCGCGAGCGGTGAATCAACATAAATAGGGAGTTTCATGATCTTACCCTGGTGCATAAGGAGGCGTAGTACATAGAGAATCTCCTGTGTTCGTTCGACGGCAAATGCTGGAATAAATATCTTTCCACCTCTATCAACTGTAGCATTGATGACTTCAGTGAGTTTCTCTTCTACTTGAGCTAATTCATCATGAAATCGATTACCATAGGTTGATTCTGTTATGAGGATATCGATATCCTTGAGTTGTGTTGGCTCGCGAAGAATGGGGAGATGTTTTCGTCCGAGATCTCCTGTAAAACAAAATCGTATATGCTCACCCGTTTCTCAATCATCGATTTCCCACTCTTCGAGGGCAGAACCGAGGATGTGCCCTGCATCATGAAATGTCATAAAGACACCTGGTGTAAGAGGAATTTTTTGATCATACCCAACAGAACGGAACTGCATAATAGCATTTCTCGCATCTTCTTCAGTATAGAGTGGCTCGAGGGCCTTCCCTACTTTTTTTGAGAGATGTTCAGCATCATGGGTCTGTATACGGGCACTATCCTGGAGCATAATAGAACACAGATCACGCGTTGCATGCGTACAATAAATCGGACCGGTGAATCATTTTTTGACCAGAAGTGGTATGAGACCAGCGTGGTCAATATGTGCATGTGAGAGAACAAGTGCATCTATTTCTTCGACTTTGAGTGGGAAAAATTTATTTGCCTCATCAGACTCCTTTCGACGCCCCTGAAACATACCACAATCAAGGAGAAATGTCTTTCCGTTGACACGGAGAAGATGTTTTGATCCAGTGACTGTTTGAGCGGCACCGACGAATTCGAGTTGCATAAGAATCTATTAAAAATTACAAATTACAAATATAAGACAGTAATTACAGAGAAATTGTACTTCATTTTCCTCTAATAAGCAAAATTTCCTTATTCTGCACCCTGTCTTTTGTAGTTTGAAGTATTATAAGCCAACTAATTCCCCTAATACGATCACTTTTATTGAGTAGTCTTTCTCCAGAACTGACATTTTTCTCCACCATTCATGAGATTTTTCTTTGTCCAATTTTTCTGGTTTTTAGGAAAACTTTCCACCGAAGTTATGACACCACCTGTAAGATTATTTTCTTCAAATATTTTTTCTAAATCATCGTAGAGTCAAGCTAGGCCTTCATCTCCGAGACGCTTTCCATAGGGAGGATTGGTAATCAGACACGAGGATGGTTCGTAGACTACTTCTCCTATATCAGATTCAGTAAAACGAATAGTATCGAGGACTCCAGCTCGTGAGGCATTTTTGCATGCCATATCGATCATATATGGATCATGATCACTTCCAGAGATTTTATACTGCTTATCATACATCTTTGTTGTGGCTTCTTTGATAGCTCTTTCATGACATGGGAGGTCATACCAAGGAAAATAGAGATAATCAAATTCTCGGTGGAGTCCTGGAGCGATATTTCGAGCGATCATCGCTGCTTCGATGAGTATAGTCCCACTTCCACACATCGGATCATAGAGTGGTGTTTTAAATTTCCATCAACTGAAGAGCACAAGCGCTGCTGCGAGAGATTCTTTGAGTGGTGCCTCCCCTGCCTCAGTCCTATATCCACGCTTATGGAGAGCATCTCCCGAAGTATTGATGAGGACGTGCAATTCGTCATTGACGAGCAGTAAAAAAATCTCAATCGGATGACTGTGCTCATTTTCTTTCCAGAAATCATCAGCTCACATGAGTGAACGGACGATGGCCTTTTTTCCAATAGACTGCATACTGGGAGTATGAGTGACTATAGACCGACTTGAGGTTGCTGAAACCAGAATCGGTGTACCCACAGGAATCCACTGCTTCCAGTCAATACTCTCAATTACAGCAAAAAGCATCTCAAGTGAGGTGACTTCGATTTTTTCAACTTCGATATAGATACGATTGGCTACTCTCGACCAGATATTTGCCTTCGAGAGTGTCATCATATCTCCTTCAAATGCGACCATTTTATCCTGTCCATAGGTTATCTGAATATCCTGTCTCTCGAGCTCTCCTCGTACCAAGGATTCGACTCAGCTGATACATGTTGCAACAAAATTTGTCATATATTGATTTTTTTTATACTATATGCGATAATTAAAATATGCTAGAAAACTGGTATCATCTCGAAGACGAAACTCCTTATCCGCTTCCAAAGGGTAGCATGACTGGGATACTTCCAGAATGAGAAAGAGAGCGGTTACTCGAAGAATGAGAAGAACTCCTAAGTCCAGTGGAAGTGGAGCAAGAACTACACCGAAAAAAAATGGCAAAAATTTTAGCCAGAAATGAAGCAAAACGTAAACGAGAATCTGTGCAAATCCCAGATAATCATCCTCAGCTAGCTTGAATAAGAAATTATCTTTTTAGAGAAGTTGTTAAAAAACAACTCATACAGCATCCTAAATGGACTTTTCGAGAAGAAGATGAGAATGGTCTCGTACTCTTTATGATCAATACAAAAGGGAAAATAAAAAGACTACCTATTGGTAAGGCAGCTATAAGAAAGAACCACTGATACAAACATTTGTACTTTTAAGAGAATTCTCTCTCCACTCTGCCCCAGCATTGACCTCCACTACATACTTCGCTGGTTTTGATTCGTAGAGCATAGGAGATTGAGTTTCGTGCTCAGGACGCATATTCCGTGCGAAATCGACGAGTGTTCCTCGTGCATCATAAAAGTACATATCAAGAGGAATCAATGTATTTTTCATCCAAAAAACTCGATGCTTTTCTTCGCTAAAGACGAAGAGCATGCCACAACGATCACAGAGATTTTTCCTAAACATAAGTCCACGAGCTTGTTCTTTTGGAGTGCGTACGATCTCTATTTTCCAATCACCTTCTGGAGAAGGGATGACGCAAGAGCGTAAGTCCCTACTAGAAAAAAAGATAGAAACAAGAAAAATGGTTATAAGAGAAATTATAAGACTCAAAATCTTCATACAGTAAATGTATGGGATTTTCAGAAGTTGCAAGAGCTTCTATTTGGAATTGAGGAAGTTTTTTTTATAATCAAAATATGCTCTCGCTCTACAACACACTTACTCGTACTATTGATCCTTTTAAACCACTCAAGGAAAACACAGTCAAATTTTATGCCTGTGGCCCAACAGTGTACAATTATGCACATATTGGTAATCTCTGCTGTTATACTTTTGAGGATATTATTATCCGCAGTTTAGAATTTCTCGGATATCATGTAGATACACTCATGAATCTCACTGATATAGACGATAAAACCATTCGCGACAGTCAAAAAGAACACAAAACACTCAAAGAATTTACTCAGCTCTATACGACACTCTTTTTTGAAGACCTTAAGAAACTCAATATCACAAGTTTTTCTCGATTTAAGCCAATTTCTGAACTCGTTCCTGAGATGGTAGGTATGACGCAGAGATTGATAGATACAAAACATGCCTACGTGAGCGATGACGGTTCGGTCTATTTTGATATCAAAAGTTTCAAAAAATATGGCAATCTCGCTCATCTCGATACTAAAGGGATGAAAGCAGGAGCACGAGTCAAACAAGACGAATATGAAAAAGAAAGTGTCAGTGACTTTGCCCTCTGGAAATCGTATGATGATGCAGATGGTGAAAATTTTTGGGAAGCTGATTTTGAAACGACAGACGGTACAAAAAGACTCAAAGGACGTCCGGGATGGCATATAGAGTGTAGTGCCTGTAATCTGTGGGGACATGGAGAACAGATCGATATTCACATGGGTTGAGTGGATCTCATATTCCCACACCATCAAAATGAAATAGCACAAACGGAAGCAGTTACAGGAAAAACTTTTTCCACCTACTGGATGCATACAGGTCATCTCCTCGTCGATGGGAAAAAAATGAGTAAATCTGCAGGAAATTTTTATCGAATGAAGGATCTCGAAGAAAAATATGCAGATAGAAAACCCCTTCTCTATCGTGCTTTTCGTATGATGTGTCTCCAAAACCGCTATAGAGAAAATTTCAATTTCACGTTTGAGCGTCTTGAGGGAGCTATGACCACGGTGACAAATTGTGATAACTTCTTGAAGAGATTGAAATCCTATAGTCCAAAAAATACGAAAGTGCGAAGAGAATTCCGTGATACACTTCAAATTTCGATGCAAAACTTTATTAAAGCACTCGAAAATGATATCGATACTGTGATAGCACTGACGGCCGTATTTGAAATGATATCCGAAATCAACCAAGCTATCGATGATGAATCTCTCACTACGAAAGAAGTTGCCTCTGTTATAGAACTTTTCAAATCATGGGATATGGTCATGGGAATCATGGATTGGAACACTTTGGAAGAAACAAATATACCTTCTGAAATTATCGAGCTCGCAAACGAGCGTGTGAAAGCGAAGAAAAATAAAGACTTTTCTCGTGCTGATGAAATCAGAAAAAAAATCGAGTGAGATTGATTTACTCTCATCGATACGAAAGATGGATTCGTGATCGAAAAATCATAAAAACAAATGATTTTTTTAACGAATTAAACCAATAAAACGAAATAAACTTATTAAACTTTCTTCATGTATCTCTTTATCGATACTCTCTCAGATCCGACCTATATAGCTCTTTTCGATACAAAAAAAACTATCATTGACGCAAAGGCATGGGCAGGGAAACAACGAGAATTTGATACTCTCATAGAAGAAATAGATACTCTTCTCTCTCTGAATACTGTTTCGTACTGACAACTCTCTGGAATAGTTGTAATAGTCTGACCAGGGAGCTTCACAGGAACACGTGTGACGACACTCATAGCAAACGCACTCAATTTCAGTTTCCATATTCCCCTTTTTCCGATTACTGTAGGTGAATTTTTTGCGCTCCAAGATGCTCAGCTCCCTTGGATAGCGAGTGTCACACGAAAAGAATGTTTACTCTGGGAAAGTAGAACGCAACCACCTGTTATCGTTGAAATATCACAGCTGAAATTAGGTCACTACAGTGTACTGGGTCCAATTGACTTGGGTAATGAAAATCATACCATAGAGAGAGCACATAATTACGAAAAAGTGGTCACCCTTGTGTCTCTGGAAAAACCATTGGACCAGGTACATCCTGTATATGCCAAAGATCCAAATGTAACTCTTAACCATCTCCATCATGCACACTAAAGAAAAAGCTGATGCAAAAATCCGTGAATGTGTCGGAATGACTCTTGAGAGTAATGAAGAACTCTATATGGTCGTGCGAAAGCATTGGATTATTCTCGTGCAAACTTTTTTATATGCAATGATGCTCGTGATTATGTGTATTGGCATTTATTTGATAGGCAGTTTTGCCCGTATTCCGATCGTGTTTATCCTGACAACTCTTATAGGTGTCATCATGGTGGGCATGCAATATATCTTTGTCCAGTGGGTCAATAATGAACTCGACCTACTCGTGATAACAAATCGTAGAATTATCTCCTACGATCAAGTAAAATTTCTCGATCGAAAAATGTCACAAACGACTATTGACCTGGTACAAGAAGTCAATGCATCAACTTCTGGACTCCTCTGAAATCTCCTTCACTATGGCAATCTCATCATGAAAACAGCCAGTGATTCCACAGGAGACCTTTCAGATTTTAATATGAGTCTCATCTCTGAACCGATTCAGACATCAAGAATGATCCATGGCTTCATAGATGAATATAGACATTCTGTGGATGATAAAACCCCAAAATGACGAGAATCATAATGGAACAAAGCTGGAAAACAGCGCTCTCAGCAGAATTTGAGAAAGCGTATTTTCTCAAACTTTCTGCATTTGTAAAAGATGAAATTCTCGCTGGTAAGATCATCTATCCTCATCCAAAAAATATCTTTGCAGCACTCGATAATACACCATTTGAAAAAGTAAAAGTCGTGATTCTCTGACAAGACCCGTACCACGGACCTGGGCAAGCACATGGACTGGCTTTTTCCGTACAGGAATGAGTGAGAAATCCTCCATCATTACAAAATATTTTTAAGGAAATTGAATCTGAAATAGCATCTGGGATATTGCCCCCCTGTCAAGGGGGGATGCCTGCAAGGCAGGGGGGTTTAAGGTCTGGAGATTTAACAAATTGGTCAGAGCAATGAGTCCTCCTCCTCAACACCACTCTTACCGTCCGAGCAGGAGAACCGATGTCTCATGCAGGACAATGATGGGAGACTTTCACGGATGCGGTCATTCAGACACTTTCAGATAAGCGTGATTTTCTCATATTTCTCCTCTGGTGAAGTCATGCGCAGAAAAAAAAATCTCTCATCGATACCTCAAAACATGTAATACTTGAAGCCCCCCACCCCTCTCCCCTCTCAGCACACCGTGGTTTTCTCGGCTGTGGTCATTTTAGTAAAACAAATGCTCTCCTCAAAGAGCACTGAATAAGTGAAATAAGCTGGTAATTATTCCTTATTTCATGTATTTATCAATGCTGTCTTTCACATTCACAAGTTCATTATAAACATACTGATTGGATGCTATAAAATTCAGATTCGCATAACTATAAGTATCAGATTTAAAGTTTTTCACAGCTCCACCTGCTTCAGATACTAAAAGTGATCATGCTGCATAATCATAATCTTTCCCGAACCCATCATACACAATTCTTCCTTCAATTTTGCCAGTTGCTACGAGCACATATTCGTATCCCGCAGATATGTGATGCATTAAAATGGTTTTTCTATCCAGAAAAGAGAGCAGATCCCTATTTTCTTCATTTTTTGTTTTAATTTCACATGACATATATGATCTATCTAATAATCTCTCAGATACTGATATTTTTTGACCATTTTCATACGCTCATTTTCCTCGCTCAGCATGATATATGATATCGTGTACAAAATCATAAATAATAGACAATGTAACTTGTCCATTCTCAATCAGTGCCAACATAGTGGTACAATACGGAATTCATCGAAGAAAATGGCTCGTGCCATCTATTGGATCTACGTGGATCTACGAGCCAAAAACTTTCCTTATTTCTTTTGCCTCCAAATTCTTCTCACACAAATGCAATTTCTGGTGCTATTTTTTTGAGTTCTCTTTGTAAATATGCTTCTATATCTTGGTCAATTTGCGTTACGACATCCGATGCACTCTCACTTTTACAGTCTTTCTCAATAATATTTCCAAAATGTGGCAATGAGAGATTTCTTGTACTTCTGACGATGTCTATTATTTCCACAGTCTGCATAATTTTAACTTAAATGGTGTCCTTAACAGGAATCGGACCTGTATTTGCTCGTTAGGAGTGAGCCGTTCTTCCATTAAACTATAAGGACATGTTATGTAATTCTGGTGTCCCAAACAGGGGAGAAATGCCTTGAATGGCATTTCGAGTAGACCTGTATTTGTCCGCCTAGGCGGACTGTTCTTCCATTAAACTATAGGGACACAAGCGACATTATAGAGAAAAGAGAAAAGATAAAAGAGAAGAAATACGGATTTTTTGAGAATTTTTCACTATTTTTGAGAGAAGTCTAGTCATATAGCACTCTTTCCATTGTCCATATGTTTCCTCTCGCGAAAAAAGAGAGTATTATTAGACTATCGTGAACATACCGACATGCCAATCGAATTTATTTTACTCATTATAGTGTTTCTGATAGTACCTGCCACTCTCGTGGCAGTGGCCTTCTTGTTCAGAAAATACATGGAGCAAAAACGATGTCTAGAGAAGGTTCATCTCCAGATACTTATCCCACGAAAAGACTCTGATGCCGATGCAAAACATGATAACGCAAAAGACTTCAAGGATTATATCGGACTGATGGAACAGCTCCTCGTAGCCATGAATTCGCTCTATTCAGGAAAAATACTCAATAAATTCCGCTGACAACACACATTTTCACTTGAATATATCGCTTATCAGAATCAGATATATTTTCACATGGTTGTCCCAAAAAAATACCAGGGACTTGTCGAGAAACAAGTCACCAGCTTTTTTGCTGATGCTGTCATAGAGGAAATAGAAGAATACAACCTCTTTGAAGGCGATCATCTCTGCTATGCGAGCGAATGTCTCACGCTCGGACATGACTATATCTTCCCTATCAAAACCTACCAAAAGCTCGAATCAGATCCTATCAATAATATCACAAACGCCCTCTCAAAACTCGAAGAAGATGAATCCTGTATCATCCAGGTCATGCTCAAACCAACAGATAATCACTGGCAAAAGCATGCGAGCAAGCATGCGAGTCATATGCAGAAACACGGGCATCATGGAGGCGGTTTTAACCCTCTCAACTTCATAACGTGATTTATCGATTTTTGGAAAACAGATGCAAAAGATGATGGCAAAAAAGAGGAAAAGGATGGTCCCAGTGCTCTCGAATCAGAAGAAGTAAAACTCATCGATGAAAAAAGTAAAAAAATCGGTTACGAGACAGTTATACGCATTGTGACAATCGCTCGTGATCATCATGCCTGTGATATACAGATGAAAAATATCATTTCTTCCTTTGAACAGTTTAGAAGTCCTGACACCAATCACTTTCATGAAACCCATGAGCATGCGAGCCCACGAACAGTGAGAAATATGATATTTAGGATTTTTTCTCGACCTGGATGGAGGAAATGGAAAAAAATGATTCTCAATGTCGAAGAAATAGCGAGTATTTTTCATTTTCCTCACTCAAAGTATACTTCTACACCCGAGATAAAATGGCAAAAATTTAAAATAGTCAAAGCTCCAGATAATCTTCCAAAAGAAGGAATACTCCTCGGTCATAATATCTATCGTGGGAAAAAAGTCCCTGTATACATGAAGTCGGAAGATCGTATGCGTCATTTTTATGTCGTTGGTCAGACTGGTACTGGTAAGACAACTATTCTCGAAGCAATGGCCCGGCAAGATGCAAAGCAAGGACATGGTATGGCCGTCATGGATCCGCATGGAGATTTCGCAAGTGGTCTCCTTCCCCATATTCCTCGTTCACGTGCAGATGATGTCATCTATTTCAATCCGAGTGATACCGCTCGACCAATGGGGCTCAATCTCCTGGAAGCACGCGACCAAGATGAGAGAGAATTTGTAGCACAAGATGCTACGAAGATGATGATAAAACTTTTCGGAAATGAAGTTTTTGGTCCACGTATTCAGGATTACTTCTTGAATGGTGTGCATACACTCATGGAATATCCAGCAGGTGGCGCACTTACAGATATTGTTCGACTCTTTACGGATGAAAACTTTCAGATGGAGAGACGTCGTACGCTGCAAAATAAGATCGTAAAATCCTGGTGGGACTATACCTATGCTGCTATGGGTGACCGTGAAAAGAAAGAAATGATTCCCTATTTTCAGGCAAAATTTTCAGGGTTTATCACCAATGAACTTCTCCGAAATATCATCGGTCAAACAAAGAGCTCATTTCAGGTTGATGATATCATGAATACAGGAAAAATCCTCCTCATCAATCTCTCAAAGGGTATCCTCGGTGATCTCAATTCAAAACTCCTGGGTATGATATTTGTTACCAAAATACAGGGGGCAGCTATGGCTCGACAAAAAATCGACAAAGAACTCCGAAAAGATTTCTTCTTTTACATGGATGAGTTTCAAAACTTCGTCACAGACTCTATCGAATCCATCCTCTCTGAAGCTCGAAAATACCGACTTTCTCTCAATGTCGCTCACCAATATCTCTCTCAACTCGAACAATCTGACGCTCTCACAAAGAGCTCTGTAAACCTCAAAAATGCTATTTTTGGTAACGTCGGTAGTATGATGAGCTATAAAGTGGGAGCTGAAGATGCTGAAAAACTCGAAAAAGAATTTGCGCCAAATTTTTCTGGAAGTGACCTCGTCAACATGGATAAATACAAGGGGGTTATGCGTCTGATGATCGATGGACAAGTTTCTCGAGCTTTTAGTCTCATCCCAGAAAATATCCATACAGAAAAATGAGATCCAAAACTGATGCGTGCGTATATGGAACTCTCTCGACTCAAATATGGTCGTGAAAAAGAATTCGTCAATCGAGAGATCTTATTTCGTATCGGTGCTCCATAAAAATTTTATGAAACAATTGGTTCTCTTTTTTGCGATAGTATTATTATCTTTTACACAAGTATGGGCTGAGTGTAGAGAAGACAATACACAGTGATACGAAGAATATAGTAAAGGAAAATTTAGCTACGAATGTAACGTAAAAAATCTCTGTCTTGGAAAAAGATATGGTGAGGATTCATGGAATTTTAATAGGAATAAACAACTTATCGTCAAACATGATGCGACAAAATATCCTGACCTCTCAAAGGATAAAGTTCCTACTTTTGATGATATTCGGAAGATTTACGTAGATACTCAAGATAACATCATGAATTGTGTCATTCTCCTCTCAAAGTATTCGCTCCATACAAAAATTATTGATGATTATGAAATCTCTGATCGAGCAAAAGATGTCCTCAGAAAAGCGAATACTGCTTTAGAGGAAAATATGAAAGAAGAAAAATGCATCTCTCCAAGAAAAGAAGATAAAATCTATAATTATAAGGATCTACTGGATTCAATGAGCTATGAATCCTGCGGATACAGCATGTATCTGTATTACTACCAACAAAATATCGAAAAAAATATCGGTATTCTCAAGGAAAGAAACAAACCTTTTACTGTCGATGACTGGAGAATAGCATCCCAGACAGAAAAAACGAAAATAAATCAAGAATACGATATGATGAAAAAAACCATGAATACTGCACTTTCTCTCTATGAAAATTTTCATAAAACGTATATAGCCCATGTACTCCTCGAAATGATAGAAATTGAACTCACTGAAGATAAGCGGTTTATCGGGGGTACAGTTCGTGTCATTCAGCAATTTGTTACCCTCCTCAACAACGCACAAGTACATGAAAGTAAACGATAAATAGGTTTTCTCTTTACTTTCGAAAAATGTATACTATACTGTCTCCATCGTCAGTGTTACGTTGTTGTAGTGGTTTTTCCGCGAAAAGGCGTACAGGGTCGATACTTATTTTTTTCTTTTTTCAGTTATGGGTAAACGCCTTTTTGTCGGAAATCTTCCGTACCGTGTGACAACAGACCAGCTCCGAGAATTATTTTCTCAGAATGGTGAAGTGGTCGATGTATTTATTCCTCTCGATAGAGAGACACGACGACCTCGTGGTTTCGCTCTCGTAGAGATGTCTACAGACGAAGAAGCAAATGCAGCTATCGCAGCTCACAACGGTGTGACTGAGATTGCTGATGATCGTGGACCTCGTGTTATCACTGTAAACGAAGCTCGTCCAAAAGAAGAGCGTCCAGCAGGTGGTGGTGGTGGACGCCGTGAAGGTGGCTACAACGGTGGTGGTAACGGTGGTGGTGGTAATCGTTGGTAATTCTCCGAAAAACATCTCTCTAAACTGCTCCTTCTGGGAGCAGTTTTTTTGTATGTGAAATTTGCAAAATACATTCTTGGAATACAATGCAGATATATTTTCTCATGCATACTTCTATGAAACCTATACTCCTAGTTTTTGTTCCCTTTATATTTTTACTCAGTGCGTGCCAACCAGAAAAAATTTTCTTCAAGGATACAGTTAAAGAAGAAAATTCACCTATCATCGTGGAACCAAAAAGAAGGGAGAATGTTGATGATACTATAAATAACGATAGCAAACCAATAAATAGAGATAATATTGATCCAATTAAAGCTCCAGAACCAGCAAAAACAATTCAGAAATTACCAGATGATGATGAAGAGTTAGCCCCTATTGCAAAAACAACATTTACAGTAGCTGAAGTTGCTGAGCATGCGAGTGAATCAGATTGCTGGCTGATTTTGAGTGGAAAAGTCTACGAAGTCACAGAATTTATCCCCTCTCATCCCGGTGGAAAGGCAATACTCAAATGATGTGGAAAAGACGCTACTGAGATGTTTTCCAAACATCCAGAAAGTGCAAAAACAATGAAGGAAAAATACTATATAGGCGAACTACAGTCTTAGGTTAATTTATATCATAAAAAAAACTCCCCAGCATTGGGGAGTTTTTTTAAGAATAGTAATTTATTTACTGATCTTCTCAGCAATTTTTGGGAGGAGATTATTGAGACCATCAATAGCACGAAGTGTCTCAACGGGAACCATCCAGATAGTCGTATTTGATTGATCAGACGATATATCATTGATAGACTGAAGTGTGCGGAGATGCAGCGCTCCTGGTGTACCCGCGAGCATAGCAGCAGCTTGAGCCAATTTTTCTGATGCGAGGAGTTCTCCTTCTGCATCGATGATTTTTGCACGTTTTTCACGCTCTGCTTCTGCTTGTTTACTCATTGTACGCTTGAGAGATTCAGGGAGGTTGAGATCCTTTAATTCTACTGAATGAATATTCACGCCCCACGCTTCTGATTTTTCATCGACGATGGTTTTGATTTTTTTACTCGCTTCTTCTTTGTTTGCGAGAAGCTCATCGAGCTCAAATTGTCCGACGATATTTCGCATCGTCGTCATCGCAAACTGCATGATAGCGTATTCAAGAGCTCGGACATTGACCACTGACTTCATCGCATCATCGATCGCGTAGTAGAGAACAGCATTGATAGTGAGAGAGACATTATCCTTGCTCATCGCTTCCTGAGAAGGAACATCGACCGCTCGTTCTCGCATATCCACCTTCGTACAGGTCTGGATAAATGGGACAATCAGGTTGAGTCCAGGATTCAATGTGTAGGAATATTTACCGAGAGTAAAGACAATACCTCGCTCAAACTGAGAAATTATCTTGAGAGACATCGGTAAGAGGATAATCAAGGCAATTATCAAGAGGGACACTATTGGTCAAAAAAGGGCAAAAAGAAATTCCATAAAATAGGATTAAGAAGTAGGTGTTCATAAGTGTACTCAAGGCGGGTCTGAAGTCCAAAATACTTTTTCGATCCTTATTGCTGTACTTATGACTGCTTGTGCAACACTTTGTAGAGGTCTCCTATCGTTTTCTGGGTTCCATTCTTGTTGAAAACCCCAGGTAATTTTTGCAATACAAGCATCGAGAAAAGCATTAATCCTTGAATTAAAATATCCCTGCATGATTATATTTCTCTCCAATATTGGTAGATTTTCTATCTCTTCTGCAGAGTGATGATCACCATCAAAAATTTTGGAATAATATACTCTGTCTAATTGGTTATTTCTTGATATCCAATCAAGGAACATTTTTTTTCGACTTAAAACTCGCATCCAAGCAACACTGCTTGCAAAATCTGTTTCATCTATTACTCCTCATACATAGAGCGCCCAAAGCATTGATTCTAGAAATGGATAAACTCATGCATTATCTGTATGGACACAATGGGGATTGAGTGGTGATAAAGTACAACTAAATGGCTCGGGACATCATGATGATTTGACTTCGTGACAAACTCAACAATTTTTTGGAACTATTTCTATCACTTTTTTAGCTATTTGTGCACCTGTCCTTCTATGTAATTTAAGAAATCTTTCCTGTGCTAATTTCTTATCAGAACTATCTCAATAACGAAAATCTCATTTACGTTGTTCTTTTATTGGCCGTTCTAATTCTGTTTCTCATTCTGAAAATGCCTCAGTAAAAATACCTAAAGTTTGAATTGGTTTTGTATACTCGGCAAGTTTCATGAATATATTATAAATACTATTCTGATTTTTCAAGTCTTACAACCGCCTCAATATGATGAGTATGTGGAAACATATCCACAGGTGTAATATCTGTGACTTTGTATTCACCATTTGGAGAGATGAGCACGATATCTCGGGCGAGAGTCGCTGGATTGCAGCTCACATAAATGATTTCTTTGGGGTTGAATTCTCTGAGGATTCCTGGGGCATCTGGATGCATACCAGCACGAGGAGGATCGACGACGATAACGTCAATCCCTAAATCCCCCCTACCCCCCTTTCACAAGGGGGCATATTTTCAACTTTTCCATTCTTCGAGAAACTTTTCTACTGGTGCATTTATCACTGTCACGTTCTTGATGTTATTCTTTGCCAGATTACGGACATTATCTTCACTGGCCTCTGGAACAATTTCAACAGAATATATTTCTTTTGCACGATGTGCTAAGACCATGCCTATCGTACCAGTCCCAGCATAGAGATCAAAGAGAACAGGATCTTTTGTACGTATCATATCAGCTGTGACACGATAGAGCTCTTCAGCTCCGAGAGTGTTCGTTTGGAAGAAACTTTTTGGACTGATCTCAAATTCGAGATCAAAGAGTTTCTCTGTGATGGTCGGAGTTCATGCTATATGTTCAAAGTTTCCCTGAACGACGTCTGCCTTGCCAGTATTGTGGAGGAGATAGGCGGAAGTGATGACTGGTATACGAGAGATAAATGATTTCAAAAATTTTTTGAATTCTTCTCTCTGACTCTCTCAGAGATAGAGTGTATTGACGGATACTATCACCATAGTTTCTCCAGTTTTTTTGCTTCTTCGAATCACGAGATGACGCCAGAAACCGACATTGGTTTTGACATCATAAGTTGGGAGACGATTTTCACGAGCGAAGGTATCAAAAGCACGGAAGATATCATTCACGACATCATCACCGAGGACACAATACGTACAATCCACGATACGATCAAATTGACCTGATTCATGAAAGCCAAATCGGTATTTTTCATCCACAACTTCACGAGCAGAGATATACTTTCACCAGCTAAACTCTACTTTATTGCGATAGCCATAGACCTCAGGAGATGCGACGATAGGATGCCAGGTGACATCTGCCACCATTTCAGGATGATGGACAAATACTTCACGAATCTGCTGTTCTTTCATCTGGAGTTGTTTTTCATGCGGAATCGGGAGCCAACGACATCCTCCATATACTTGAAAATTGGCTGGGAGTGCCACCTCAAGAGGCGATTTTTTGACGACACGTAGAAGTTGTCCCTCGATACGATTTGAGCGATTTTTCAAAACTCGAACATCTACTGTACTCTCTGGTATTGCGCCACCAGAGATGAGGATTTTTTTACCACTTACATCCGTTCACATACCTATACCTCAGAGGATGAGCTTTTCGACGTAGACGTTATTGATTGTGATTCATTTCATGGTATATAATTTGAGAAATAAGCTGTATTAATTCTTCTTTTGAGCCGTATGCAGCACATTGAGTTGAGATATTTGCAGCAGAAGGAGATAAGCGAGAGCCAGATGTGTAGAGACAGTAGAGAGGTTTCTGGAGCAAATATGCCCAGCCGAGTTCTATACCGAGACCAATTGACGGGTGTGACACCTCAGCAAGCACACAATTGACTGATTGAAGTGTAGGATATGAATCTCTCTGTATTTCTGGATGTTCATGCGGGAAAATCAGTTCATGGTCCACCATAAGAGAACTTGCTCGAAGTACATCATACCAGTCACACTGATAATCAAATGCTGATGAATGAGCACAATATATTTTCATATCTTCTGTGGAGTATATGAAGAAAGGGTTATTTACGAAAATTTTTTGACACAATCCCCTGTCTCACTACAATGCCCCTACTCTGTTATGCGGACGTAGCTCAATTGGCTAGAGCTCCTGCCTTCCAAGCAGGTTGTTGTGGGTTCGAGTCCCATCGTCCGCTCCATTACAAATTATAAACCATCCGCCTAGGCGGATGGTTTTATTTTATTTACGATGGGACTCTCACGTGTTCGAGTGACTCGGCCTGACGTAAGTCAGCCCTCCCGTCCGCTCCATTCTTCGCTCTACAAGCTACGAATGGCACGCCATAGCGAAGAATGCCCTCCGAAGTTCTCTAGCATTTCATAAAAGCCCAAAACGAAGGACGGGCAATATCATAAAAATTAAGACACTAAAATTTTAAATCATCCATCTCGGGTGATTTTATTTTTTCATCTTTGATCGAGGATATCTCTGTCCGAGCAAGAAGTCTCGGCTCAGATGGCATCATTTTCCTGATCGGTCTATCAGTCGGACCATCATCTCATAGAGTGGCTTGATATCCATATCGACTGCGAGGTATTTCAGACGATTGGTCGCTGTGATATATTTGTAGGGAATAAACTCTGCAAAAACACTCTCTCGAAGAGTAGAAGCATGTTTCTTGAGCCATCGCTCTATCAGTGCTGTATCATTGACATCGACGCCTGTACGGGTCATCAAGGCCTCGAGGAGGGCATGCTCTGGAGCTGTGACCATAAATTGTATATCCTCTATAGCAACACGACTTGAGTATTTTTTTATGAGGGAAAAGAGTGATTTCTTCCCCGTGCGTACATCCTGCGTGACGAGCTTATATTCAGAAAGTAGGGCGAGCTTTGCGGCTTCTTTTGGCACTGCTACTGATATCGTCTCTGGGAGTGAATAGTCTCTGAGTCCAAAAGCCAAGGCCTTTGAGCCAATGATAATCCCCTGCCCCAAATAATTTTCAGCAATCACTTTTTTCAAAATAGGCCAATAAAAATCCTCAGGATCTAATTTTTCACCCAAATTCCAGAGGTACATACCTTTTCGGATAGACACCAAAACTCACGTCGCCACAAAACGATGTATGAGTTTATAGGTTGCTCCTTTTTTGACAGAAACATCAGCGACCTCCGCGTACTCTTCTATATCATTAAGTGACCAGAGTTTTTGTCATTTTTTCTTCATTTTGTTCATAACTTTATCAAAAACTGAATCCTTCATAAGTGTTATTATTAATATATAAACATGATATAAATTTATTATATTTTTATCTATAAATATGCAATAGTTTTTTCTATAAATATATGATTGTTTTATCTATCATGTATCAATATTGTATGCAAGAAAATAGTACTAAATACATCTTTCTACGAGTTTTAGACATTCCAATATTTTCTCCTCTAAATGCAAGTTTTTACATTTCTGATTTTTTCCTATAATTCCCCATATATAAAAGAAATCCTGCCTTTTTCTTTTTCTTTTACTTTTTCTGTGTAACTATGAACCTCTCCACCGCCTCTCTCCTCGAAATCCTCGAAGCTCTGAAATCAGGCGAGATAACCCAAACCCAAGTCTGGGAACATTTTGACCATGTCACCACAGAACTCGATGGCGAACTCCAGGCATATAACTATCGCACTCCGAGTAAGCCAGAAGCAACTGACGGCCCCTTATCTGGACTCCCTATCAGTATCAAAGACCTCTACAGTGAAACTGGTGTTCCGACGACGGCTTCGAGTAAGATGCTCGAAAACTATATCGCTCCCTACGAATCCACAGTGACAAAGCGTCTGAAAGCAGCTGGCATGATCAGCTTGGGAAAAGTAAATCATGATGAATTTGCGATGGGATCGACGGGTGAAAACTCTGCGCTCCGTACCACTCGCAATCCCTGGGATCCAACCCGTATCCCTGGTGGAACGAGCTCTGGCTCAGCGGTCTCTGTCGCATCTGGTATGGCTCCTGTATCGCTCGGTACTGATACTGGCGGAAGTGTGCGTCAGCCAGCAGCACTCTGTGGTGTTGTCGGTTTTAAATGAACATACGGAGCTGTTTCTCGCTACGGTGTGATACCGATGGCATCATCTCTCGATACGATGGGAGTATGCTCTCGTACAGTCCGCGATGCACACCTCGTCTGGGATGCTATGCAGGGTCACGACCCTCTCGATGCGACGTCGCTCGATGGAAGAATCGAAGTTTCTCCAGATATATGGAATCGTACAGATCTGAAGTGAGTCAAAATCGGTCTCCCAAAAGAATATTTCTGAGAAGGTATCGAGCCAGGAACTCGGGAAGTGATCGAACAAGCGAAGAAAACACTCTCAGACCTCGGAGCAGAGCTCGTCGAAGTCTCTCTCCCCTCTACTGACTACGCTCTCGCTGCCTACTACATCATCGTCCCGAGTGAAGTCTCTGCTAATCTCGCACGATATGATGGAGTACGATTTGGCCATGTCACAGGCGAAGAATTCCGAGACTACGCTGACTGGATCAGCCATACTAGAAGTGAAGGATTCGGCCCAGAAGCGAAGCGAAGGATCATGATCGGGGCGTTTGCACTGTCGTCTGGATTTTACGATGCCTACTACCACCGCGCGTCTCTCGTCCGAGAACTCGTCCGTCGTGAATTCGCTGAGACGTTTACAAAAGTCGATGTCCTCGCTACGCCTGTCTCTCCTATGGTCGCATGGAAAATCGGTAAAACGGTCGACGATCCACTCGCAAACTACATGGCAGATATCTTCACCGTCCCTGGTGCTCTCGCCGGTCTCCCTGGACTCTCTGTCCCCGCTGGCTACGCCGCACCGGCAGACGATGCATCAGTCTCACTCCCAGTAGGTCTCCAGATATTGGGTCCAAAACTCGGAGAAGAAAAAGTCCTCATGGTGGGTCATGTCATGGAACTTGCGCTGCAAGAAAAGATCAATGCACTGAGACCGAAGGTTTGGAAGTAAAATTGAGCCCTCCATTTGGAGGGTTTTTTGATTGTGAAAAGTTATAAATAGGTAAAATAATAGAGTAATTTATCTAACCGCTTCGCTATGATTTTAGGAAAAATTAGAGTACAAAATTTTAAATCAATTATCGATACTTGATACATATATTTATCCAAATGAGATTTAATAACAATTCTTGCGGGGCAAAATGAGTCCTGAAAAACATCTCTACTTCGAGCCTTAAAGTTCTTTGAAGAGTGAAACTATGATTCTTTTGAAGAAAATGATAGAAGGCTTGAAACTTTTCCCCGAATTGACTGTACTTTTTACCTGAATGATAGTGAATACGAGTCATTATCTTCTCTTGTAGGTAAAAAAATTGCTGAACATATAAGGAAAAATTGATTTACCCTAGTTCGCGGATCTACAGAAAAAGATAGCTTCGATAAACTTTCATATATTTATCCAGATGAACTAAAAAAAATGGTTGAGGAATTTAAAAATGAGCAAATAGCTCTAGAAGCGGCCGGAGGCATACCAAGTAAATTTGAACCTTTTGAATATTTTAACAACATAAGGCCCCAGATGATTTCATATTCATCTTTCACAGAAAGTATTTTGCCTGCAAGAATTAAATATAGTGATCTACACAGCAACCAAGCGGTGAAGGACTTTGAGACTATTTACGATGTTGACTTCAAAGAATTACTAAATCCAGCAACAAAAGACCAAAAAAGAGCAAGAGAAGTTGAAAGAATTAGAAATGAGGCCTCACAATCATTAAACACTTACTGGAAACAAAAAATTTCATGAGAAGAAGTAAATTATAAATTTATAATTTCCCCAAACTCTGAGCAGTCAAATATTAATAATGGTTATGTGAATTTTTTTATTAACCAGTGAGATGATGCTCAATTAAGTATATGACAAAAATCACAAGGGTTTCAATGGTTTGTAGGCTTTAATTTAAGACTCAAGTCTCATGAAAAAGAATTAGATTCGAATGGATTAATCTTACTTATTGATGAGCCTGGTCAATGACTTCACGAAACAGCTCAAAATGATGTTCGAAATGTACTAGAAGAATTAGCTGATACATCTTGAATACAGATTATCTACAGTACACATCAGCCAACCTTATTGTGAAGGTCTGAAGTGGATTTTTCAAGATTACTACTAGTGGACAGGACAATAGAAGACTGAACTAAATTCAAAACTTTAACTCAATTAATTTCATCTAACTGATCCCTTGATTCATTATCACCAATAAGGACAGCTTTAGGTATGGTTGGGATGATAAATCCTTTTCAAGGGGATAAAAAAACATTAATTTGTGAAGGTGTAACTGAGTATTTTTATCTAAAGACTTTATTCAAAGATAGTTTCGTAGTAATACCTTCCACCTGAGTTGATCAAGTCCCAAACATTTTTGCAATTATGTATGGCTGGTGAATCTCAGCTAAAGTCCTCATTGATGACGATTCTCAATGAAACGCAGCATACAAAAAAATTAAAAAAAGTTTCTTCTCTGAGTCATGGAATGAAGTCCTATTGGATGAAACAATACTTAAAGTAACGGGAAAAAATTGAATTGAAGATTTTCTATCAATAGAAATCATTAGCTCTATATTATTGGATTTTTGAAAAAAATTTGATTCCGGTAAAAGTAAAACAGAAAATGTTGAACAAGTTTGAAAAATAATTTTTGCAAAAACTTTTTTTGACACATATTCAACTGGTTCTAAAAAATTAGATAAAGAAACTATAGATAACTTTGAATTGATAAAGAAATTTGTTTCTGAATAAAGCTCAAGAAACTTTTTACTTCAAATTCTCCTCCAAAATTTTCCCACCCACAATGACATTGCTTGTCCTCTGTTTCCGCATAGACTTTATGACTCTGGTTATTCAACTACAATATCTAACTCTTCGTGCCTTCCTTAAATCACTCACAAAAAATTAAATCCCCCACTTTCGTGAGGGATTTTTTTGTGGCACCAGGAAACCCCGTACGTCGGAAGCGACGGCATAATGACACTGAACTTGGTGGAGCTGACAGAGTACGGGGAGGAATGGTACAACTAGAATATTGGACAACGGACATATAATGACTCCACGAGTTGTCCAATATTCATCCCTATGAGAATCCAAAGCTTAAATCATTCTACGTACCAACATCTGTACCACATAGTGTGGTGAACCAAATTCAGATATGAGTGGCTGAAACCATATGTGATAAAAGAGTTACAAGCTGACTTTGAAAAGACATGCAAGAAATATCCAACACTCAGCATTGTAACTTGGAAGCCAGACAAGAATCATGTGCATCTTCAGATGGAAGTACCACCAAACATCACCGTGTCAGATGCCGTCAAACAACTCAAAGCAAGAAGCAGTATCCATCTTCAGAAGAAGTTCAAGTTCATCCGAGAAATGTACCTTGATGATGACGGCATCTGGAGTGTTGGATATTTCTCCTCAACCATCTGAATGAATGAAGAAACTATCAAGAAGTATATTGAGAACCAATGAAAAGAGGACTACCCCCAAGAACAGAAAAGCTTTGGATTCTCATAGACACCAAAAGAAACCCCTGACATAGCGTTAGCGGTGTCAGGGGAGTAGGTCATTAGATGAGTTTATTTGAGATTCTCTTCGAGAAACTTCACTGTCTTTCCCCATGCATGCATCGCTGGTTGTGAGAGACTAATACAGCTGAGAATGTGAGCCAACATACATAAGACACACCACTTCATAGCGTCAATCAGATAATTCTTTGAATAAGATTCTCAAATCACCTCCAGCATTTATAGAACTTAGTCCTAGTATTCCACAATACACTCATTTGAGTCGATGATTACGAAGTGTCGCATCAAAAGGATTTTGTATAAATTTATCAATCGCTCTTCCTACTGCTTCTTTATCTCTCTTTTGAAGTTTTGCGAACATTTTCTCAAAGGATGTTTTTGTCTCAATTTTCATCAAAATCATTATATTGAGATTTCAAGAACGCAATAATATTATTTGAGGCTATTAAGATGAGCCATGAGGTCTTTAGCATTATCAAAACTTCCCGTGACAACATTTTTTGGATCATTCATCATGGCAAGTATTTCTGCACTTTGTTCAGCGGTAAATCCTTCCTCATCACGGAGGACGATATTGAGACGCTTTTCATGAACGAATTGAGCGAGGTACATATTGATGACATTGCTCAGATTCGTCCCCATTTTCTTGGAAATAACCTGTGCTTGTTTTTTTATCTGAGGATTGAGTCGGATACTGGTGGCTGTTGTAGTCATATATATAATATTACAAGTACATTGTATATACAAAGTATATTAAATATATAAATAAATGCAAATAATCTATATGTTTACTTGAGACTTTCCTCTAAAAACTTCACTGTCTTCTCCCATGCATCCAGCGTCGCTGGTTGTGAGAGTATTTTCTTGCTTCTTCGCTGGAAGCTTCGAAGCATACGTAAGTCAAGTCTAGAACTTATATATTGTATTTGCATTCCTGAAATATCATGATATAATTTCAACATATATATTTAATTCATATACATATATATCAATACATACATTGAGTGTAGTACTCTAATTATCAATCTATATGTTTAAAAAAGAAGCACAAGACCTCGCTCGTACACACCTCGATAAGCGCTTACAGGCGATGAAAAAGGTGGATATTATGCATATGCCTGCTCGTGGGTGGATATACACTCTTCGGACGACGCTTGGTATGACGCTGGCTCAGCTCGGTCGTAGACTCGGAGTGTCTCCACAGGCGGTAGCTCAGCTCGAGAAGCGGGAAGTCGAAGGTCAGATCACAATTGCATCACTTCGTGAGGCTCTTAGAGCACTTGGAGTTCAGAGTACCCATGCGGTAGTCTCCCCTGCTTCACTGCATGAGATTATTCGCAAGCAAGCAGAGAAAAAAGCTCGTGAGATCGTCATGCGTACATCACAATCGATGCACCTCGAAAATCAGAAGAATAGCGACAAACGTCTACAAATCGCCATTCGAGAAAAGACAGAACACCTCATGGAAACTATGCCAAGCTCATTATGGGACTAAAACTCACGTACCTCCCTGGAGAAACTGTCGCAGACGATGGAGACATCACACCACTCATGACATTTGCGCGACAATAAAAAATTCTCATCTATATTTGAAATTTATGCTGCTATAAAATCTGAAAGTTCTGACACCATATCTTGAAATCTTGAAACTATTTCCAGTACATTTGTGGGTAATGGGGTAATAGTTGGATCAATGGGCGTTAGAGGCGTTCATTCTTTCATAGCCAATGATCGCAATATCGCTAATCATAAAACAGAAGTAGAAATTGGTGGTTCAAAAAAAGCAGTACCATCAATAATACTGGGAAAATCTTTTTCGTGTGTGACCAGAGGTAGTCCGAAACCTGAAGAGAAAAGAAATTGTAATATCCCTCCGTCTTCTTTTGTTATCTGGATGCGAGCATTTCATCAACGAGCTAAATGGTTAGTGTCAGGAAATATATATGATAAATATATCTGACAGAGTTCCACCAAATTTGTTAAAGCTCTATAATGTTTACTATGAATACTTACGACTCCCTGGGATTTGTTATCAATTTCAAGTAAAATTCTCCTCAGTAATGGATTATTTGGTATCACTTCCAATATCTTTTCCTGTATCAAGTCCACTAATCATGGTTCCCAATATTCAAGCAGATACTAATTTTCCGTCAGTAGCATCCATAACCATATAAAGGGGGGCTTCAGGAATAACAGATATTTGAAGTTCTAAAGAACTTTCTGGGTCAATTTTTGATACAACATTATTCGCTTCCCAAAGGAGCTCTTGTATATTATTCATAACTAACAATAAAGCATATCTTAAATGAAAAATATGCAAGTGTCTTTATCATCAATCTCTTTTGAATTAAAAATCGCTGTCTAGTATTTTTTTAAATGGGCCTTTCAAATGTTTTTTATTTCAAGTTTTACAATAATTCACAAGCTTTAATGCAATGTCTCTATATTTTCCGATGATGGCTATAACTAACTTGGTCTCTTTTAATTCAACAAGATCAACAACCATTGAGCAAACATGTTGACTGTCGACATCAAATTCATCTGTAATTTTCTCAAACATCCTATCAGCTTCTGCCTCACTCATTCAGGATTCTTGCAATTCTATTGTCATATAGCAGATTGTGGTTGAGATTTTATCTCTTATGAGGGTAATTAATCCCGCAAGAGCAAGTTTCGGATTTCCTAATGTTGTTTGGTCAATTGGTCTATCAAGTATATCAAAATCTTCAGGTTCATCAAAAACCATACCGAATGTCAATTTACTACATGCATCAAATGCCTGAATGACTTCCTCGAGTCCTTCAGTATATCCTGAAAAATCAATCATATATTACATTATATTTTTCAATTCATTTTGTCAATTGTATACAATATTCAATTACATATGGGCTCTAATGCTCATCCCTGTACATCATCATCTTTTCACCGAGCATGAGCTTCATCTGAGAGATTTCACTACTCTGAACACGGATAACCTCACGAGCAAAATCTGTTACTTCTTTGCGTGCATCGAGCTTGAGGAGAGATTCTGCCATCTGTACGGCTCCCATATGATGCATGATCATGCCTCGAATAAACCAGGTATCGAGGGCTTTTCCAGAGAGTTTTGTGCCATCACCCATCATATTCATATAGCTCGAAGTCACGGTGGAATACTTCCAATCTTTTGACCATTTTTGCATCATAGCAATTTCTCTTTCCTGAGCAGTTATGATGGCTTGAGCGAGTTTTTTCAATTCAGCACTCTCCCCTTTTGCGAGGACGAGACGAGCTGTATCGACTGCCTCCTGGTGGTGAGGTATCATATTGACGACAAACGCTTCTTCAGAAGTTACCATAGCCCCATGATCCATCATCGAGTGCTCCATGCCACCCATATTCCCACTATCAAATTTTTCACAGCCCTTCATCTCAGGCATCTGTTTGCAGTGTTCACGGAGAGCAGTATCTTGGTCATATTTTTCCTCAATTATTTCATGAGGTTGTGTTTTTCGGAATCCGCCTATTTCTACAATAGCTATGAGTGCTACAAGTCCGACAAGTATCCAAAGTGGGAGATTTTTCATATTATTTTAAATTCAGCGTAGGTTGTAACCATTTTCTGAGAGCTTTTTTACGACGATATCCTGCACCTTCCCCGCTTCTTCATCAGTGATGGTTGCAACATTATTGCGGATAAGAAATGACACAATGACAGATTTTTTATCGACGCCAATATGTTTTTCATCTCGATAGATCTCACTCACACCGATATCTGATATCCATTCATGAGCATGTTTCACATGTTCCAAAACGACAGCCACAGGAATGGTCTCTGGCACGATAAAATTGAGTTCACGACGAGTCCCCGGAAATTCTATGAGAGGAGTAAATTTCATCGGACGATGAAGCTCAGGTAATTTCACAATCTCAAATGCATACACGTCTATTCAATCAATATCAAACAGTGGGAGGAGTGTCGGTCTGACAAGTCCAAATCGTACAGTGATATCTCCTGCTCCATCTACTATCTCTCCGTACGCTTTTGGTGCAAAGAGTTTTGTATCTGATTGTCATTGGACGAGGATGCCTGGTGTGCCAAAATAGGTCATCATATAACTCGTGAGATCTTCTTGGAGCATTCCTTCTAGCTTTCACCATAAGATACCGACTCCCTGGAGAGCTTCTTCACCATCAAATATTAATCCAAATTCAAAAAAAGCACCTTCTGTATGACTACGGTAATTATTTGCAACGAGCTCGAGAAGGTTTTCTGCGAGATGCGCACGGAGATGTGTCCTATTTTCAGTTGTATTGTGGATAATAGCTGGTTTTTTGTCAGAAAAACGAGTGAATCTCTCTTCGAGAGTAAATGGGTATGTATAGGCATCGAAATATCCTCTGTCAGCAAAAAAACCAGTTATACTCCGAGTGATAGAATCATGAGATAGGACACGGACAGTCGCAAGAGGTCCTGGTAACGGTTCACTCTGAATTGTTTCATAGCCGATATGTCGTGCGACTTCTTCTATGACATCTTCTGGGATACTGATATCCCCTGTGTCTCTCCAGGAAGGAACCTCAACGTTTAACGTTAAACGTTTAACGTTAAACGTTGTTTTAAATCCAAGACGGGCAAGAATATCAGTGATTATTTTCTCATCGACGTCTTTTCCTATTTTTGCTATGATAGCATCGTGCGAGAGTTCGATACTTGTTGCAGTGTGCATCGTCGTAATAACTGTTTTTCTACCATCTCAGATTCAAGTGATAAAAAAATGCAGGAGCTCAGCATATCGTACCTGAGCGCGGTGAGGAGTTGTTCTATCGACTCATTTTTCAAAACGCACTGAACTATCAGTCCTGATACCGAGACGTTGTGAAGTTTTACGAACCGTCACAGCATCAAATGATGCTGACTCTACATAGATACGACGAGTAGCATCTGTCGTGCCAGAAGATAGACCACCCATGATACCGGCAAGTGCAAGTATTTGTTTTTCATCCACGATGATGAGATCATCTGGAGTAAGAGTGTATTCCTTTCCATCAAGACCTGTAAATAGCTCTCCTTTTTTTGCCATACGAAGAGTGATATTTCCAGATATGGTATCAGCATCAAAAACATGCATTGGTTGACCTATCTCTGTCATGACAATATTTGTGAGGTCTGGGAGAAGTCCATGTGTCCCCTGATTTGACCTCCGAAGAAGCGTCTGAATGAGGAATGGAGATTCAGGGAGCTCAGAAAGTGTGTATTCAGAGAGGAGATAGCTAGTGACTTTTTCAGATTCGATCTTCACTTCTCATTCATTTATATCCGCTTTTATTTCCCTTTTTGGCAAAGGTGCAAAGTTGAATTCTTTTTTCTCAATACACGCGATCTCTCGAGCATTTCAGACGACGGAAAAGAGGTCAGGGCGATTGGTGATAAATTTATTATCGAGGTCAAAGACGACGTCACTCAGAGCGTATTCTATATCTCCATCGTGGCCAGGAAAAGAAAGCGTTAATTCTCAAAATGGTTTACCGAGATGTTTTTCGAGCATTTTCTCATCCCACACTGTTTCAAGTGGAAATATTCACTCAGCACGATTGGCCTGAAGTCCGAGTTCATCGAGACTACAGATCATACCACAGCTTTTTATGCCACGGATTTCCCTTCAAGTAATCTCCATACCATTTGGCAAAAACGCATGTTCGAGGGCTACGGGAACATACTTCGAAGTTTTCGCATTTGATGCACCACAGACGATCTCATATTGGCCACACTTCCCTGCATCGATCTGGACAAGCCCGAGCTTATCAGAATCAGGATGTGGCTTCCATGAGATGACTTTTCCAACGACGATTTTGTCATCAAAAATATAGCTATCAATTCCCTCTACCTCAGCAGTGTAGGTAGAATAAATATGAGAGAATTTTTCGAGTGCTTCAGGGCTATATTCTGGAACCGTGGTCCAGTGACGAGCCCAGTTAAGAGAGATTTTCATAATGGTATTCTATGCAGTTTTTCGAGAAATCTACTCTTTTTGAGCAGTCATATCTGCTTGATACTCAGCCGAACAACCAGCATAGAGAGCAATCTCAGAAAGTGGACGTTCACCAGTGACACGCCCCGCGAGATAGACAGGTCTTTCGATGAGTGTTTCATTTGGCCCATCTGTGAGAACAGTAAGTTTTACGAGTTTTTCATACTCACTGATAGAAGAAGCTACGAGAGCATCAGTTTTTTGTTTAAATGCTTCGACATCTTTGAGGAGTGATGGTTTGTTTTCTTTTACGGCATTTCGATAAATATCAGTGGTGCTTCGAACTTTTGCAAGTTCAGAATTCAATAATCCTGTAACTGCTTCTTTTGGGAGAGATTTAATAGTCTCATCTGGAAACTGCCAGGTAGGATAACTCATGATATCTCGATCACTACATTCTTTTGCTTGTCCATCACCTACTGCACATTCGAAATAGGGCATATTTTTGACTGATTTCCCAAACATTTTTTTCTGAGTCGCACAGTGTGGACACCAAGAAGCCCCAAACATCACTGTCTGATTTTTCTGGAGACAGGCAGTGAGATTTGGATAATCCTTGCTTGTCGAAGTACAGGACGCTACAAGAAGTGACACAGATACAATGAGGAATATTTTTTTCATAAAAGAAGATATATTGAGAGAAAACTGAACAAGTGTACTTTTTTTTGTGACTCTGCCTACCACATTCCTCTTGACAGGAGAGCTTGTTAAAGGGTTCTTAGCAAGAACAACTCTCGCAAGAACCGCCTGTACTACACGTCGTACATCCTCATTTTTTCTCTGTCTCTCCTCCAAATAGGGAGACAAAGAGATTGGATAGCTCGCTTTGTTCTGGAACAACTCCCTCAAAAATCATATCTCGAAAATTGATAGATTCTTCTTCTATGCAGAGCGCAGGTAAATTTGTGATCTTCATGAGTTCACGATACTCAGGTGTATCATAGAGCTCCACTGTCGTATGTCACAAGAGTCCAAGTTCCTCAAGAGAGGCCTGGACTCGTGACAAAAGCGTGTCTGTATCTGGTGATGTGCCGACGATACGTATGATCATACTATTTTTCTTCAGAAGCGCCTTCAGCAGGAGCAGCACCTTCTTCACCCTCTTTCTTTTCTGTGAGAACTTCTACTTCTGTAGGTACTTCATCTGGGACATATTCTTGGAATTCTGAAGCGATAACAACTGGTTCTGAATCTTCATTGTGGAGTATTTCGTGTTTTTTTGGATCGAGAGAGAGATCAGCTACACGAATAGCATCTCCGACTTTTTCAAGTTTTGAAATATCAACTGAGAGCTCAGTTGGGATATCAGCAGGGAGACATCGGATTTCGATATCTTCGAGAACATGATCGATGATAGCACCGTCACGAGCTGCCTGAGATTCACCGATAAGTGTAATAGGAACAGTAACTGTCAGCTTATCAGTCGCACTGACGGCGAGGAAATCTACATGGAGAAATTGTCCAGAAACTGGATGAATATCGACATCATGAATGATGACTTGGTGTTTTTTCCCATCAAGAGAGAGATCGATAATGTGAGAATAACCAGCTTCGCGGAAGACACGGAGGAGGTCAGAAGTATCGACTGAGAGCGGAGTGCTTGGGCACTTCTTACCATAGATAACACCTGGGACAGAGCCCTTTGTGTTTGAATTACCTCGGAGAGTTCGGAGGTCTGTTTTGGGATCGCGTGCGACCGCTACTAGAGACAACATAATAAATAGATAGGAGATAAAAGATAGGAGATAAAAGATTGTGGACTTTTATTTACTATATGCGGGGATTATAGAGAGGAACGCTTAAAGTCAAACGAAAAATACCTTCATTTTTCATTTTGTATTTTTCATTTTTAATTAAAATCTGCGATTTTTTAGAGCCACTCCACCTCTATCCCACGCCCGCGCACGAGTTGCGTGCGAAATGGCTCGAGAAATGAGAGTATATCTGGAGAGCGGATAAGAATCTTTTGGCGGTACTTCCCTGCCCTTTTTTCAAAGAGGAGATGATCATAGAGTACTGTGGTATCTGAGGTTTTTTTAGCTGACTCAATCATCGATGAGGCTGTGCTCGATATTCTCTGTTTGACTATTGATTCACTTGAATCGCTGATATAGATAGTCACCATCTGGGTGAATGGTGGGAGATGAAATTGTTTTCTCTCTGAGACAGTTCTCTGAAAGAATGTACGAAAATTCCCGCTTGTTACGTCTGATATCAGGGGAATTTTTGGTGATCGAGTCTGGAGAATGATATCCCTCGAACGAGAGAAAAAATGACGAATCTGCTGATACATACTCTCTTCGATATCGAAATCAGGGACAGCTAAATCGGCTTCTACGAGGAGAAAAGCTGTCAGTCAGAGATTTTCGATGGGGAGCGAAGAAATCTTTTGAGTACCTATAAATACATCATATTCTGTCAAAATCTTTGGAGTAACTTTGTTTAAATCTTCTATCAGCAATACTTTTGCTGCTGGGAGAAGCTCACGAACACTCACATCAATGGCCTGCACTCGCGCACCGCTCTGAACGAGATGATATGAGCTACATTTTAGACATCTATCTGGTATAGATCATTTTGCTTCGCAGAAATGACACAAGAGGCAATTTTCTGGCTTTGTATGAACCCGCATCAAGAGGTCACATGAGGGACATCGTGCAGACCAGCCACAATCTCGACACACCAGCGTACTCATAGCACCACGACGATTCAGTGAAAGGAGAATTTTCTCACCGCGAGCCAGCGTTTCCTGCATCCGCTCAAAAAGAACCTCTGATATCAGAGGTTTTACTGGGCGAATCTGGTTCATGTCTACGGTTGTGATCATTCTTCGAATTCTTCGAGGATAAACTTCACGAAGTCACTATGACTCTCAAAATGATTATAGACTGATGCAAAACGGAGACATGCTACTTCATCTATATCTTTGAGTTTATGAAGGACATCCTTTCCTATACGTTTTGAGGTGACGCCTGTTTTATTTTCTGCCCATTCTATCTCGAGAGCATTGAGCATAGATTCAATTTTCTCTGGTGGAATATTTCGCTTATTACATGCTTTGAGAATCGAGGTTTCCAATTTGGATCGATTGTAGAGTTCTTTTTTCCCTGATGTCTTGTTGACGAAAAAACTCACAAACTCCATACGTTCAAACGTCGTAAAACGAGCCTGACATTTTTCACACTCACGGCGACGACGAATAGAGAGGCCATCCTCTGAGAGACGAGAATCGATAACACGGGTTTCGAGGTTTTTACATTTAGGACAACGCATGGGGAAAGGGTTTAATTCGTTTAGAAAGTTTTATACGTTTAATACGATACTGGGTTGGAGGATACAGATTTTTGAGAGAAAGTAAAAATTAAAACTCATGTGAATCTCCTTCTATCATTGTCACATATTCGATACCATTTTTCGGTAAAATATCTGCCGGTAAAACATGTGATGCTCAAAATCTGATAAAATCATGCACAGGAAATGCAGCTCGCGGTTTGAGTTTCAGGGCGTAGTCAATTGCTTGACCAATATTTGTCCAAGGTCAGGAAACGGGTAAAGCGAGGACATCAATTTTTTTATCAGGATTGATAAAAGCGTCTCCAGGATAAAATAGCTTCTCATCAATAAAAAATCCTGTATTTGCCATGAGTGGCAAGCTCTTATGAAGCTCTGCATGATAGACTCCGTGACCTGTGATAAAAATCCCTTCAAAATCGATCGTTTGACCATCTTCTATCGTCACATGATGAATATCTACTTTTGTGAGAAGTTCAGCAACTGAAGTATTGCAAAATATTTGCACATCAGGATTTTTTTCAAGCAAAATCTTTAGGGACTCGAGATGAAAATGATCCGCATGTTCGTGGGTAAAAAGAATGGCATCAATATTTTCAAGTTTTAAATGAGCTTCAACGGTGAAACACCCTGGATCAGTGAGGATTCTTTTTCCTCTAGTCTCGATGAGGAGACAGCAATGTCAGAGTTTGGTAATGTGCATGAGAAGTTAAATATTAGATTGAGAAATAAAAAATCCTGCATTTTGTCTTTTGTACTTTGTATTTTGTCTTAAGTAGACACTTCCTCTACCACTTTCCGAAATTCCTCTTCAAACCTCTCCTCAGAAAATCGCATACTTTGTTCCTGAATAACTCAAGAATTCCACTCTATTTCCCGAGATTTTTTGAGAGCACTCACGAGTGATTCGACCGTTTGTTCAGAAAAAAGAAGTCCAGTTTTACCATGGATAACTGTTTCTGTCGCTCCACCTTCACCATAGGCGATAACTGGTATTCCATGGGACATAGCTTCGAGTGCGACAATGCCGAAATCCTCCACTTGTGGCATGATAAAACCCTCTGCATTGTGAAGTCCTTCTGCTACTTCACTATCAGAGGCACCAAATATCCACTCTATTGTTGGTCATGAGAGTTTTTGGAGTCGCTCTGATTCGGCATTTTTGGTATTGGTAAAGATTTTCAGATTCCAACCGAGCTGATTGCATGCTTCGATAGCCAGATCAAATCACTTATAGGGAACGATTCTTCAGAGGCAGACAAAATAGTTGTTGGTTATTAGTTGTTGGTTATTAGTTGTTGGTATTGCTTGAGTTTTATCAGCAATCCTTCACTCTGTATTTTGTACTTTGTCTTTTGTATTTCAATTAAAGAATGGATACACCACCACACTTTCTCGATGATAATATTCTGCGATTCTCGCTTGCGTCGTCAGGGAATTTGCGATAAATACATCCGGTCTCTGTGCAGCACCATAATCCCACTTTTTCATCATCTTGAAAGCTGAAGGAATTATCAGCTTTGCAAGCCAATTGAGCCATCCAAATTCGAGAAAATTTTTATACGCCTCACTATGACTCCAGAGATAACGAGTCGGTGTATGGCAGTAGCACACATGCAAAGCATATTTGAGTTGTTGGTTGTTGGTTGTTGGTTCTTGGTTAGCGGGATTATGGATAAATCCACTCTCTCTTCTCTCTTCTCTTTTCTCTTTTCTTTTGGTTATTATTCCCTTCGCCTCCGCCGAGCTCGCTGAGATGACGAGATCATAATCCGAGAAATCAAAACTCCTAAATGCTAGAGGACGTAGGAGCATACAGAGCTTGTGTCGGCGATTTAGGAATGGAACATATTGAATAAAACTGGTGTGAATTTTTCTCCCCTCAAATGCTTCAGGACGTTCTGGAAAAAACACCGAAGTGTAAATCTCCGCCTCTGGATACATCTCCATAAGTTTGACCAATATCCTCTCCGCACCACCCCAATGGGTGATCCAGTCTGCGACGAGGGCTATTCGTTTTTGTGACATAGTGACAGGGTATGAATTTTATTATTTCTCTCAGGTTCAGATATATTGACTTTATTAATTTATATTTAATATAGAAAATATGAGTATTGTAGAGCTATCAAAATTAGAAAAAGATGAACCATTGATTGTGCCTCCGGATTCACTCGAAGTAAGACTCTGAGCACGAGAGAATGTACATACTATTCTCACAAACTGGGGAGCAAAAAATACTGCTTTTGCATTTTCTCTCTGAATTCACCCTCATAGAACTGTTGTATCGCATCATCACAATCAATGTCTATGAATCATCTGATGGAGCGAAGATGGTCACCATCAAGTAGCACATATTTGCCCCGGTGAGTGGCGGCAAGATAACACACATGGCGTTGAGCTTCTCGAACAATTCAGTGATTCTATTTGATATTTTCTCCATTATTGGAGATCAAAAAAAATAGAGAAATTCTATATATTTGGAGGAAAGATCTCAGAAAAAGAAGAAGATATAGATGGATACTATAGGGCACGAGAGATAATCTGACATCTCCTCTGAAAAATATTCTGAGATATACCACATATAGAACTAGCAGGACCGTCGATGGGAGAAGAACATCAACATGTGATCGTCTGACCAGACAGCATCAGACATTTCAGAACACCTAATATCACTCGCATACAGCAACAGAGATTACCTTTTATTTTGAAAATAAGAGGATTATTGAATGCTAGAAAATAAAAACCCTCAAATAAATGTAGAGATAATTACAATAAGGATATATTTATTTTTCTCAGTGCACAAATATGTCACAATCTGACTAATGTTGGTATGTTTCCTTATGTATCCAAACTCTCTCAATCATTACATCTAATTATCTCAATATTGCACCTCAGCTCATTCAGCACGATCAGCAAGATGCCCCCCCTTAAAACTAACACCTCAATTTCAATTTCACTTTCGGTTCACACTACCGTTCAAACGAGTGCGGTGTGATGCTGAGAAAATCTCCTCTAATCAGCGGATAACGTCTACGAATCACTCCTTTCAGTCCATAAATTTATCTGCATCAATAAGTGTCACACCAGGAACATTTGAAGTAATTCCAGTAGTAGCAAAACAGACGACTCCTTTTATTCATTTTCTATATAAGTATTTTGTTCATCCTGCAAAATTGTGAGCATAAACGCCTGGACTATCTATTCCAATAAACTGACATGACTGGTGTGGATAAAAAATCTCTACCGTTTCTCTCAAAAATTCTAATGGTTCACCAGATAATTCAAATTCTCATTCAAACCGACTAGGTACTTTTGGAGAAGCCGTGTTTCATCTTCAGATCAAAAATGAACCAATTTTTGTATGTGATGGACGTATAACATGCCCTTTGCCAATGATATTTGATTTTCCTGTGAGATCCATAATTACTTCTGCTTCTTCCACTATAAATTGCGAATCACTTAAATCTCAAATATCTCGAGAAGTATCTAATTCAATCGTTCGTAAAGGCCCTGTTATCAAGCGAGCAAAGTGGCTTGTTTCTCTTATTCAATCGTCTTGTTCCAATACATTTCTAGGAGATAGCTCTTCCAATTTTATGTGTCAATTTAAGTGGCCATTTGATGTATGATTTAATCAACCAAAACCATTTTCTCCTATATCAATTGGAGTCTCACTATCTCTAATTTCGTCTGGTGATGGAAATCATCAGCTTAAAATTTGATCAGATTTTTCTACTCTATCTCAATTCAAAATAGCACCACTTGTTCATAATAGTACTTCTCGATGAGTACCCATAAAACGCCCCATCAATGTTCAATCAAATACAAGTTGTGATGCTTGTCGCCATGACAGATAATTTAAATCCTGATGTAGTCAATCTTCCAGAAATTCCCTCATTCTCGATGTATGCATAGACACAGGAACATTTATATACTCTAAAAATGTATCAACTCCTTCGATTTCTGATTCTCGATAAACAGCAAGAGTTATCGAACCATCTGCATCTACTTTATAGTGAAGGGCTAAAATACGATTTGTTGAAGATTCTACTCTGAACTTTCATCGAGGTCAAAATTTCTCTACTCTATCGATTGATACTCATTCGCCAAGAATTGACCTTAAGGCATAACAAGTAGCTCTGACACGTTTTTCCCGTATTCATTGTAAATCTCGTGGTTCAAAATCTAGTTCTTCTTCTTTATCTTCTTTTGCTGGGAATAGTTGTTTTTCTAAAAATCATCTCACCTCCGCAAGATCCATCGAAGAAGGAATAATGATATGCGGAAGATGTGTATATACTCATGAAATATTTCCTTCACCTTCAGAACTTCGATGAACAGAAAGGGTTATATTACCATCATCACTTTCTACATACTGAACTCCTACTATGGAATCCTCTGAAGGAGCTCATGTAAATATAGATAGATTTTGCACTTCATCCGCTTCAGTAAATGTAATTTGATAGTCACCAAGCAATCCTTTTAATATTTTGAAAATATCCGCCTTTCTCGTAGTAAGAGTATTTCTTGGCGAAGTCCTATCAAATCAACGAGATTTTGCATAATCTGACCAAAAAACTTGTCATGCATCTACCATGTCTCAAATATCTATTCATTGTGATGGATCAGATGATATCGTAGGTTTCTCATCTATAGGATCAACTTGGGATTGATATATCCAAGGGGATAATCTCTTGATAATAGATCAAATATCTTCATCTCATTCAACTACTCTCAGTACTATTTTTCTTATCTTTTGAAGGACACTTGTTAATGAACCCGATTGATCAAGTCGAGCAATTCATGTAAAAGGTTTATCCAAAATACTTTGTACGCCATCTTCAATTCATGCGACAAATCTACAGAGTCCATCATAAACACTTCCCCCATTACGAGCTATAACAGGACTAACTAAGCCCTCTGCTTCCTCTTCTGATGTTGACCCCCTCAAACCAAATACTCTAAATCCCATAATTTATATATTAATTGTCGAGGTATTATTCCCCATTTTATATTTTGTCAAATTAATTTTAATATCGTTATCTATAATTATATTTCTTATAAATACATAAAAACTTGTGGATATTTGACTTCAAGCTCCCCTAAAGAATGACAAACAAACGGAATTCACTTTTCGTTTGCCTTAGTTCTTCTGATATCATCCTCGTAAACCCTAATTATTCCTTCTACCACTGCTCTTCCTCATCATCGAGTAATACTAAAATCCTTGTATGCTTCTTCAAGAGGTATTCATTGATCAATAATTTGAGTGATTACAGCTTCGGGAAGGTCTCAATATACTCCAGGTATTGCTCGTCTTCCTGGTTTTCCTTCTTGGGCAGGTATTGCTGGTTCTCCTGATAGTAATCTTCGATAGAAAGATTGCTTCTCCGCTAACCACCGTTCTCTATCAGAAATTGAAGATGTGTCATCTGCGACAGTAGTGAGCTCTTGTGGATTCGGTAGAATGCCTTGTTCACAATCTGGGACTCATCATAATTCTCACTGTCATAACAGTTCTTCTGCTACAGGGGCTGTTTTTTGTCTTAAACCAAGTTTATCTAAAGCTGACAATGCTAATCGCATTTCTTGTGCTCGTCGAAGTTCTTCAGTTTCCCATATTTGTAGAGAGGGTTGCGGTAGTGGTTTTGGAGCTAGTGCTCTCTCTAACCTAGCTGATAGACTCCCTGCTTCTACTTCTCTTTCTCGCAAAGCTCAAGAATGCCTATTTAGTAAATCATCTTCTCAAGATCAAAGAACTGCTTCTCGATTTACTCCTGTTGGCTCCTCAATATATCATCGCTTCGTTTGTTGTAAGATGTTCCAATTATGTTCACGAACAATTTCCATAATTTCCTGCCATCTGTCTGGTATGCTCGTATCTCTCGTCATTTCAACCAACATATTTATTATGCCCCACGTTTGGTCATCCAATGAAACTAACGCTCTTTCTGTTCAGATTTGTGTATAGTCTCAAGTAATATTCGCATTTCCAGTAGTGAAATCATAAATACGACCCCCCTTTCAAACAACCTTAACTTCAGGTGAATCAACTATGACGGTGAATCCTGTTCATACATGTATATCAAGGTTGAATTCTTCTCATAAAATAGCAGGAACTATGATGATTTGTGGTTTATCTAGAGTATTAGTGCCCTCATTTATATTGCCTAATACGGTTACACTTTCCCCCAATGCATGAAGAATCCGTGCATAGAGCTGAGCTTGTGGTGAACAAAGAGCAAGTCATTCAATTGGAGATTCCAAAACTGGTTCAGCTTCTTCAGGCAATTCTGATTCTAACTCTCAATCAATCATTATTCTCGCAGAAACACTTGTGCTAGTCATGAACTGAACAAATTTCGAACCTGAACTCCCATTTGCTGTACTGATATCAAGAGTCTCAGATCAACCTCTGCTAAATAAACTGGCACTTGTATTAACTTTCACAAATGTTCATATTCATCTAGCAACTGAATCTTCTCAAAAAAGAACAACTGTTCAACCATCATTGATGACTTGCGCATCAGAATGTGCTATAAACACATCTCACTGATGACAAAAACTGACTCCAGATGTAACCACTTGAGGAGTAATTCATAATCTCGTAAAATACCCCTCTATAAAACTTCATATATCTGGGTGAGATTCAATCCTCTCTGGAGACGGCATAATAGAAATGACTCATCAATCATCTGAGTATCTGCTTATAAGCAAACGAGCATCTCATTCTTTACTCCTTTGTCATATTTCAGCTTCCAGATCATAATCCAATACGCCACCAGACATTCCCATGTAATATGATTAAAAAGATAATATCATCGCACATTATCTTCTCATATATATTTTGTCAATATTAATTTTAAAATTAAATTTTTTAATACTTATCTTGCAGTCATACGCATTTCCCTATACTTCTCATCATGAAAACACCCAAAAAGCTCATCACCACTGCTATCCCCTACATGAATGGCGTGCCTCATATCGGCCATGCACTTGAGATAATCCTCACTGATGTCATCGCTCGTGGCCATAGATTGATAGATGGGAAAGATTCTGTCTTTTTCCTCACTGGAGCTGATGAACACGGGAGCAAGATACTCAAAACTGCTGAAACAGCTGGTCGAGATGTGATGGAGATGCTCGACGAAAATGTAGCTCATTTTCAGGACATGAATACTGCCCTCTCTATCTCAAACGATGGCTATATTAGGACTACCGATCGTGAGCGACACTGACCAGTGGTACAAGCACTCTGGATGCGTCTGGTAGAAAAGGGTGATATCTATAAGAAAACCTACGCTGGATATTATTGCGACCGTGAAGAGCGATTTGTGACCGAAGAAGAACTCGATGAAAATAAATGCCTCAAAGAAGGTGGCGCACCAACTCGCTGGACTGAAGATGAGAATTATTTTTTCCGTCTCAGTAGATATAGTGATGCCATCAAAGAGAAGCTCATGAGTGGCGAAGTAAAAATCACACCAGAATTTCGACAAAATGAGATGATTGCGATGATTGGTGACGGTCTCGAAGATGTCAGCTTCTCCCGTACAAAAAAACAACTTACCTGGGGTATCCCTGTTCCAAATGACCCAGAACACGTCATGTACGTCTGGTGTGACGCACTTACGAACTATTTATCTTGAAGTCCTTTTTCTGAAGAGCAAAGAGCAAAGAGCAAAGAGCAAAATGAAGGAATTGAAAATTTATTTAAAAACTGGAACTGTGAACTCCATGTTATCGGAAAAGATATTGCTCGATTTCACTGTCTCACCTGGATTGGTATGCTGCTCTCTGCTGAAATCAATCTCCCAAAAAATATCCTCGTCCACGGATTTGTAAATGATAAAGACGGTGCAAAAATGAGTAAATCCGTCGGTAATGTCATCGATCCTCATACGATGATAGCCGAATATGGTTCTGATACTGTTCGTCTCTATATGACCAGCGAAGTCGGCGTCGGACAAGATCTGAATTTCAGCGATGAGCGTATCAAATCCATCCACAATGATGTCCTCGCGAATAACTATGGCAACCTCGTGAATCGTGTACTTTCACTGTGGATTGCGCACTGAGATTTGTGAGAAGCAATACCGAAGATTCCGGAAGCAACAAAGACGACAGAAAGTAATCTGCAGATGTATAAAACTTGTATGAAGGAATATAATACTCAGTTCATTTTCGCTCAAGTAGCAACTATTCTCAATGAAGCAAACGTCATGCTCAACACGACTGAGCCATGGAAAAAATCAGGCGAAGAAAAAGGCAAACTCCTCGTCGAAGGAATCATCTACGTCTACTACGCTACCCTCCTCCTCTCCCCTTTTATTCCTGAGGCAACGAGCAAAGTCATGAAAGCAATGGGAATCAAAGAAGGTACAACTCTCGATGACTCTATTTCCATAGATCTCAATGCAATTACAAAACCAGAGATTCTCTTTGTGAAAAAGTAGTTTTTAAATATATATTTGACAATTAGTAATTATAGTTAATATTACTACATTGTTTTATTATTTATTTAATTATGAAATATTTAGTACCTGCTAGGAGCCCCGCAGAAGCAATTGAAAGACTCACTCCTCCTGGAATATCTCCGACACGAAAACTATTCCGACCGAAATTCCATCACCTATTGGCTGAAATGCCTCAAGTAGACGCTGGACAAGAAACACAAGATGAGGAAGTAAGGCTTACTGTAAAAGTACTAACAGCAATAAGAGAAGGTGTACTATCTTCTCTTGATGAGCTAGATATACCTGATATAGCACCAGGTGATTTTGGCAGAATTATTCTCGGCATTGAAGAACCAAAAGTATTCGGGGATGCTATACGGGGTGGAACAGAAATAGTTTTGGCACTCTGGTGAGAAGGATTTCAGAGTCCAGTTCACGGTCATGCAGCTGGTTACATACATGAGGACCTGTTAAGAGGCGCATTTGATGTAAAACTCTACGAACCCTACGGAAGTCCAGAAAATCGACTCGGAAAACATACACGTACAATAGAACAAAGACAACCTGGAATATTTTATTCTGAATTTATCCCAGATCGTGGGAGATTAACACGTTCAGCTGTTGTGCACAACTTTCAAGCTGTAGAACAGAGCATGAGTATCCACTATCTCCCGGAACACGTACGAAATGGTGATGCAAACAAATTTACACCAGTATTCTTTGTGAATGATTTTCACCCTAGTCTCGCTCAATTAACTAAAAGCTCACCCGAAGAAGTTATGAAATCACCAGTAGGTTCAGTATTCCTCGTGAGAAGCCCAGACCTCACAGAACTTGGAGAACATTATATCATAATTACAGGAGGAAATATACAAAAATCTCGAGGACTCAGAAGAGAGGATATGGTCTATATACCGACCACCTGAGGAGATATACTAGATGACAACAGCGAGTTACAGATAGTTGCTCTCGGAGAAAAAGCCCGCGAAGAGTTTTATGAAAAAGCAGGAGTACATCCTAAATATCGAATAACAGTTTAAAATATATGCCACCAGAAAATGCCGCACTACATGATAATCGTTTTGAAATCCCTTTTTCTGTCACAACAAATTCCCCGCTCATACTACAAGCTTGAGATATTGATTTAATGAGATTAAAGCGAACGGTGGATGAAACAGTGGATGAAAAACATAGAATCATTCTCAAAGAATCATCAACATTAGAGGATCAAATATATAGAGTTCTCGCAAGTGCATGCTATCGATATGGACCCCGATGTTTTATAGAGAGTTCTTGGGAGAGAAATAAACTCAAAATCGAGGAAGCGAAAAACCATGGTTTACCTATCTACCTTACACTAAGTTTCTTTCCCGCTAAAGCTCCAAACCCATTAAAAACATTTTGAAAATCTAGCGGATCTGTAGATATGGGTGAATTGGCATCTGTACTTCGTTTTTATGAAATTGCTTCACTATTATCAAAATTTTATCAACCTGGTGTAAAGTTTTTGATTACCCTGGATGGATTAAAGTACCACGATATATTTGGAGTACCCCGGGCAGAAGCAGAAGAATATAGTGCAAATATCAGAAGAATGATACAATTTTTAGGCATTGAAGAATACTTCGATTTCTTGGAAGAGACTGAACTATATCCTGAACATTATACAGCAAAAAGGGAAGAGAATATTGCAATAGTACGAAGGAAATATGCGAACAGGGATAGCGAAATTTATCCCCTTATTGAAAGGTTAAGACGTTCAGCTGCTTATTCTTTGAATCTAAGATGAATTCCAATTGAAACACTTTACAATGTTTTTGATGATGATTTGGATAGCGATGCTGACTCAACTGTTCATGATTTGAGAGCAGATATAAAGAGACGTGCCTTGGAGGCATCAATCCTATATCAAGGAACTTACCGAGCTGTCTATGATTTAGGTACCTACGAACGTATTCCTGGTTTGTTTAGAGCACTTAAATGTACTGTTCATCCAAAAGAAAACCAAATCGGATTGGCTCCCATAAATGAATCTACCAGGGTATTTGCACATCATGGTCAGTGATATTTCAAACCTGGAACTGAACCAAAACCAAGACATATACGAGTATGTTTTGCTGCAGATTTACTCAGAAAGGATCCTAATCACACTCTTGTCTGAGTGACCCTAGACCCTAACAGGTATCCATTTTCGGATTGAACCCATCCATTTGTGATTCACCAATAAAGATATTTTCTATACTATATTTTCTCCGCCAGAACGCACATATAGATGAAATTGAGAAACAATCTACACACTTTCTTTCTCAAGTCGAAAATTGAGATAGAGATTCATGATATAACCGAAATAACCACTGATAATACCGATTATACAACGACTGATAATATAGTGAAAATGAAACACATCAATACAGAGGTACATCAAGCCCATGATAAGTAAAACTCCTACGAGAGCGATGATGATAAACCTAATATATGTCTCGTGGTGTGGACGTGTTGATTCAGGAAAGACAAAAATCCGACACATGACATAGTTCACAGAATCGACGATGAGAAAAGCAATACCCGCAGAATAAACCGCATGAATATGCAAAATATCGGTCAATAGAAACAAAAGTCAGATATCCAAGAGAAACGTCGGAAACCCGACAAACAAATACGTGATATATCTTTTTATACCCTTTTTATTCATGGAAGAATAGTATAACTATTTCGATAATTTCAATGGAGAAATGCTGCAAAATATTTTTTCTGCATGCTCCTCACTCACAGGCGTCACCGACAATCTCGAACCCTTTTGAGCAACAACCATGTGAGATAATTCTGGATCATTTTTGAGGGTTGTGAGAGAAATTGGTGTTTTGAATTTTTCGACAAATTCCATCGTTCTCGTTATCCATATAGGATTTTCGAGGGTGGATTTGGGATCATAGTGCTCATCATGGATATCGAGCGCTGTCATATCGGGAAGCGCTTCACTCGCGACACGCATGATTCCGACAATAGCAGGAGGGCAACAATTGCTGTGGTAAAAGAAACACAAATCTCCCACTTTCATATCATCCCTCAGAATATTTCTCGCTTGATAATTTCTCACGCCGGTCCATGAAGTCTGACCTTCTCGAGCGAGGTCATCGATACTAAAACAATTTGGTTCTGATTTGAGAAGAAAGTGAGACATGGTTACTTGGTTGCTTCTATTTTCATGAGTCGGTTATATTTTGCGATTCTATCAGTACGAGAGAGTGAGCCAGTCTTGATATAGCCCGTGCTGAGTCCGACGGCGAGATCGGCAATAAACGTATCTTCTGTTTCACCAGAACGATGAGAGATAATCGCTTTCATGCCGTTTGTATGAGCGAGATTGATGGCATCAAGAGTTTCAGATACTGTACCGATTTGATTGAGTTTGATGAGAATGCTATTTCCATATTTTCCATCAATACCCGCCTGGAGCCGTGTAGGATTCGTCACAAAGAGATCATCACCCACGAGCATGATTTTGTCTCCGAGTTGTTCTGTGAGGAGTTTCCATCCCTCTATATCATCTTCTGACATACCATCTTCGATAGAGATAATTGGGTATTTTGCCATGAGATCTTCGTAGTAGGTCACCATCTCAGCAGACGTGAGGACTTTATTTTCTCCAGCGAGATGATATTTCCCATCTTTGAAAAATTCAGTACTGGCGACATCGAGAGCGATTTTCACTTGTTCTGTGGTATATCCAGCAGATGTGATGGCTTCAATAATAGTTGCGAGTGCATCATCAGTCGAATTCACCATCGGAGCAAAACCGCCTTCATCACCGACACTCGTTGCGAGACCACGCTTGCTGAGAATTTTTTTGAGATGATGAAATACTTCAGCACCCATACGGACTCGCTCAGACATCGTTGTAGCACCAACTGGCACGATCATACATTCTTGGATATCGAGAGGATTATCAGCATGAGCACCACCATTTATGATATTCATGAGGGGCATGGGAAGCTCGTATTGAGTAGTTGGTTTTTGGTTATTAGTTCAGATAAACTGATAAAGTTCTTGTTTTTCTGATTGAGCACAAGCGCACACGACTGCCATAGAGGTAGCGAGGATGGCATTGGCTCCAAGTCGTGATTTATTGGGAGTACCATCGAGCCCTATAAGGAAAGCATCGAGTGATCGAAAGTCAGCAAATTCTTTTCCGATGACTTTTTCAGCAATTTCTCCATTCACATAAGCAACCGCTTTGAGGACACCTTTTCCCAGATATCTGGCACTATCTCCATCACGGAGTTCAAGTGCTTCGTGTGAACCAGTCGATGCTCATGAAGGAACAATTGCGTGGCCATATGATCCGTCAGTAAAAGTTACTTCTGCTTCGACGGTAGGATTTCCACGAGAATCGAGGACTTCACGAGCTATGAGTTTTTGAATGGTAAACATAGAAAAGATAATGAGAAAATAGATATTAAATAAGAGATACTCAAGTCATCACCTCTGGTTTTTTGATTCCCATAATCTCGAGCACTGTCGGAGCGAGAGCGGTGAGATCTGATTCAAGAATTTTTGGTGAGACAACTTCACCATGACGAATAATCCAGCATGGAACAAGAAATTGCGTATGAGCTGTATCCGGATTTTCTGGTGTACCCATCCGTTCACAGTTTCCATGGTCCGCTGTTACTATCATCGTGATGTCGTGAGTTTTAGTATATTCTATCAGTCGTCCTGTCACATCTCCGAGCTTGTAGACAGCTTTTTTACATGCTTCAAAATCTCCACAATGTCCTACGAGGTCACCATTGGGAAAATTTACCACTGTAAAATCAAAATTTTCTGCTTGTTGAATAATGTAGTCACACATCTCATCGGCTTCCATCTCTGGTTTTTCAGCAAAAGGTCATCCAGTGTACGAAGTAAAACCCTTGTTTACCTGACCAGAAAATGGCTCAGAACGAAGTCCTGCGAGAAATTTTGTCACGTGGATAAATTTGTCCGTTTCAGAGATATGGAGTTGTGTCTTGCCTGCTTTTGAGAGAACTTCTGGGAGGGTATCTCGGATATCGAGCTCGTCGAGGAGAAAATGCCCCTGATACGCAGGATAATACCGACAAGTAGCCATATAAAATACATCGAGTTTTTTTCGTGAGAAACCTGTGAAGTCCTCCTCAGAAAATACCTGCGTTATTTCTCTACATCTATCAGCACGGAAATTCAGACACCAGACAGCATCACCGTCAGTAATTCCTCGCCCATCGGAAAACGCTATTGGCTCATGATGTTCATCGATAACTCCTACCTCATATCTTTTTTGTACTATATCAAATATCTGAGCACTATCGGGACACGAGCTTCTATCAATCTGAGTCATCACTGAATATGCCTTCTCGATCCTATCCCAATTATCAGCACGATCAAAAGTAAAATATCGACCACAAAGAGTGGAGATATGTATCCTGCCTGAGTCTCTCTCAGATTTCAGCATCTGGAGATAAATCGGGAGAGACTGGGTAGGTGTATCGCGACCGTCAGACGCAACGTGCAGGTGGATATCGATATCTTCTGGAAGTACTTTGAGAAGTGATTGAAGGTGTGAAATATGCGAATGCACTCCTCCATCACTCAGCACCATAAAGATATGAAGTCGCCTATTGTGTGTCTTCATATACTCTATCATCGTAGCGTATTCAGGATGATTCTGGATGTCTCACTGACAGAGCGCATCGACTCGCACAAGTGTCTGTGGACACACTCTCCCCGCCCCTATCGTCAGATGACCTACTTCACTTCCTCCCATTTGACCATCAGGGAGTCCGACACATCATCCATGCGTCCAGAGTTTTGCATGGGGTTCTGAGAAGAGTTTCTGAAATACAGGATGTCCTGCTTGATGTATAGCATCATCGAGTTCGGATTCAGTATTGATACCAAATCCATCTAAAATAGTAAGAATACACTGCATGCGTGCATTGTAGAGAATTTCAGAAAAATTCTAGAAGAAAATCTATTCAACTGAGCCAATGCCTCCCCAGCTAGGAGAAGAATCTAGTTCTCACGTAAATCCAATTCATGTATTTCTTGGCATGGCATCTAGTATTTGATCAAAAGTCAATCACTCCTTTACCAAACCTAAAACTCTATGAACATCCACTCTTGTAGCATCTGGTCAGAAATGACTCACTGCTTCTCAAACTCTCCGCTCCCGACTACCCAAGCCACTACCTGAAATTCAAGACTGATTCATAAAAAAATGAAAAAGAAATAAACACATAAATGTGAGTTTTGTTGGCAAGGGATTTTTCGAAAGTCAGCAAAACTCATATCAGTGTATACTCTCTACAACTTTGTCAATGATTTTGATAGATTTTTAATTTGGTGGACCCACCTGGGATCGAACCAGGGACCAATTGGTTATGAGCCAACTGCTCTAACCCCTGAGCTATGGGTCCATGTACACGACAGTATCTAGAAACTCTCGTCATTTTCAAGTTTTCAAGAATTTTTCCCGTTTCATAGCTTCTGACCTCGTCAAATATTCTTCTGAATAAACTAACCTCCATCCATTTCCTCGCGTTGTCCAATAATGCATATGAGCATTATGTTCTGTCAAACGCTTCTCTATATCTTGAGTCTGTCCGATATATCTGAATCACTCAGTACTTTTGATAACATAGACAGTAAACATAGAGAATCATCTTACTAGAGAGAACCAGGGATCCGCCTAGGCGGATTATGAGCCAAATGCTCTAATTCGCTGTGGCGAAAGCTATGGGTCCGTATTATTAACGCTAAATACTAAGGAGAAAAAACTAAGAAATGATTTTGTAAAAAATATATCTTCAAAGTCCATTCTTGGCCTTTAGTCTTTTATATTTAGTATTTTTCGCCGATGTACAATGGCGGTGAGTGAGGGATTTGAACCCTCGCGGCGGCTTTTGGCCACCCTACAGGATTAGCAATCCCGCCCCTTCAGCCACTTGGGTAACTCACCACGTGCAGGGATTGTATGAAAAGTTCGTCTCGGAGCAAATTTTTATTCTTCTCTCCATTTTTCATCCTCCTCCTTCTCTTCATTTCCTTCATTTTCACCATATTCGGTATCTCATCCTGAGCTGGACGAAGGGTCTTCTTCTCCATCTTCATCGAAACCCATCTCAACCATATTCTCTGATTCTTCTTTTTTGTTTTCGAGAAATGCAATCATAGCATCCATATCTGCAGGTGTGACATCTGCTCAAAATAAATCAGCATACTCACGTATTTCGTGAGGATTTTGACGAAATATTCACCAATACACCATGCCTACTTCTTCGAATCTATGAATGAGGAGACTATTCACGAGGAGGAGAAGCCGTCTCTCTTCTGTATTTGCGTCATCATAATATGGTATCATAGCTGTCAGATGCGTCTGGATATCTTCTTCGTGAATTCTGTGAGCTTTTTTCGCCTCTTCTGCGATTCTCTGTTTTTCTAGCACATAATAATCATCTTCATTTGAAGTATCTTGAGGAATCTTTTTTTTGATTGTCATAGGGAGGAAAAGTACTACAATTGTAGCAATTTCCAAAGTCAAAATCAAACCTTATGCGGTTGACGAAAACGCTTCTTCATACGACAGAGAGTTATATCCAGAGATTGGCTCGTTGAGGGATAGAAACTGTCGAGGATTTACTTCTCTTTTTCCCTCGGGATATCGAAAATACTGCTGATGTCATCGATTCTTTCGCTTATGTAAATATTCAGGAAAAAAATACGATCAAGGTCACACTCATCAATATCCTCCAAGAACAAACACGATTTCAAAAAAAGCTGACAAAATTTCTCGTCGTCGATAAAAATGGCATGTCCTCAGAATGCGTCTTTTTCCATACACCCTTTTTCAAGCAACCCATCAAACCAGGAGATACGATCATCATCCATGGAAAACCAAAATACGAATACGGAAAACTCTCTTTTCCTCAACCTGACATCGAGCTCTATGACACAAAGCGCCAAGCGTATTTGCCTATTTATATGGAAATCCAAGGCATTAATACGAAATGGTTTCGTGAGAAAATCCCTCTCCTCTTTGAACACCTAAAAATTCTGCCTGAAGTATTGCCAGAAGAAATACGAGATATACGGAAACATCGTCCAAGAATAGAAAATATCCGTGCCCTCCATGCACCTGAGACACTAGAAACTTATGAGCTGGCAAAGCATGAGCTCGCTTACGAAGAACTCTTTGAGCTCCAATATAGAGCACTTCAGAGAAAAAAAATCATCCAGGAAGCAAGCATAGGACATGTGCGATGAGTACCACTCGATACTGATTTTATGAAGGAAATAATTGCAACACTCCCCTTTCCTCTCACCAATCATCAAAAGATTACTCTCTTTGAAATACTCAAAGATATGGAGAGAGATATCTGTATGCAGCGATTACTCCAGGGTGATGTCGGTACAGGGAAAACTATTGTCGCGTTTCTCTCCCTCCTTCACTGGATCAGGTGATCTGGCTGACAAGTAGCTTATATGGCACCGACGACTATCCTCGCTACACAAGTCGCAAAGAAACTCAAAGAATTCCTCGAACCATATGGTATTACCTCTGCCCTCTTACTCTGAAGTCTCAAAACAAAAGAAAAAAAAGACATCAAAACAGCTCTCCAGTCAGGCGAATTGTCTGTGGTTGTCGGTACACATGCTCTCATACAAGAAGATGTATCCTATAAACACCTCTCGTACGTCATCATCGATGAACAGCACCGATTTGGCGTCGAACAGCGTGAAAAATTAACAGAGTATGTATCACACATTAAAGATTGAACGTTACATGTTAAAAGTTGATCAGATAAAGATGCAATAGTTGCCGAAACGCTTAACGTCGAACATTTAACGTTTGACACGCGTACGGTTCCGCACGTCCTCATGATGACTGCGACACCTATACCTCGTACACTCTCTATGGCACTCTATGGAAATCAGGATATCTCTCTCATCCGTGAATATCCTGCCAATCGTAAACCTATTCAGACAAAAATTGTCACTCCAGCCCATGAACACGAAGCGTATGCATGGATAGAATCACAGCTACAAAATGGTCATCAGGCCTATTGGATATCTCCTCTCGTAGAACAAAGTGATGCTATAGATGCTGTCTCAGTCCATGAAACGGCTGAGAAACTCGGGATGCTTTTTCCACATCGTGCTATAGGCATCCTCCATGGACGCATGTCCGCTGATGAAAAGGAAACAATTATGAGTGATTTCATAGCTGGTCACTATGATATACTCTCATCCACCTCTGTAGTAGAAGTCGGAGTTGATAATCCAAATGCCACTGTTATCTGTATAGAAAATGCTGATAGGTTTTGACTCTCACAACTGCATCAGTTTCGGGGACGCGTCGGGCGTGGTAATGCACAGTCATACTGCTACCTCCTCTCTGAGAAAAACAATGCTGAGCGACTTCGAGCGCTCGAAAAAACCAATGATGGATTTGAAATATCAGAGATTGATATGCAGCTTCGTGGTCCTGGAGAAGTCTATGGCGTCCGACAATCAGGCATACCCGACCTCAAACTCGCTTCCATCATGGATCTCGAAAAAATCTATGAAATACGCAAAGATATAGAGCTGTATCTCAAAAAATAGGTATTTCAACATGATTTATATATTCTGCAAGTAGTTTTGAGACATTTTTCTATTCTTTTTGTTTGAAAAGAAAGCAAATATAGATTAGATTATCTGTGTATTATAAAATTTATGAAAAAGTACACACTTATTCTCATCGCAAGCATCATCTCTAGCATGTCTTTCGCACAAGTTCTCCCAGACAATGTCACAGGAGGACAATCTATGTCAGGCGAAGTACCTGTACTCTACTCGGCACCTCTTGCATCAGGAGAAGCCAGCAATGGTGATATCAATATCAATCTCCCCTTTGATCCCGCAGAAGTAGAAGATGCTCTTCCTTTCAATGCAGCAAGTGACTATGAATTTCCTCCTTATTCACTTAATGCAGCTACAACAGTAAAATCAGGTCCTGCCTCTATCATCCTCATGATGATAGCAGTCGCTCTCGGAACTGGTATCTATGTCTACAGGATGCGTACAAACAAAGACCAATAATTTCTGATAATTTCAAAACCCCGCCACGGCGGGGTTTTTTTTATTGCTTTTTTATGAGTTTCAGAAGAATAGGAGTATAACTCAAAATCATTATGACTCACCTCGGACTTATCGGACTCGGCACTATGGGCGAAAATCTCGTCCGCAATATCGTCTCACGTAACGAATCTATCGTCGTATGGAATCGTACCATCGAAAAAGTCGATGAACTCCAGACAGAATTGGGGGATGCTGTAGAAAAAGCGACATCAATCGCAGAGCTCGTTTCTCGTGTAGAAACTCCTCGCAATATCATTCTCCTCGTCCCTGCTGGAAAAGTGACCGATGAAGTCGCTCACGAACTCTTCTCACTCCTCACGCCAGAAGATGCCATCTGGGATTTCGGAAATGCTCACTGGGATACGACTATTGCCCATCAGACGGAAGCCCTCAAACATGGTATTCATTGGGTTGGGTGCGGTATCTCTGGTGGTTCTGAAGGTGCACGCCTTGGTCCTTCTCTGATGCCTGGGGGTGAAGAAACATCTGTCACAAGAATGCTCCCGTTGCTCGAAAAAATCGCTGCAAAGGATTTCTCAGGTAATCCCTGTGTCACCTACGTAGGAAAAGCAGCCGCAGGGAATTTTGTCAAAATGGTACACAATGGTATCGAATACGCTCTCATGCAAGGCATTGCTGAAGTCTATGATATGCTGCGATCTTCAGATATGCCTCAATCTGAGATTCAAAAAACATTTCAAGAACTCAATACGGGTCTCCTGAAGAGTTTTCTCCTCGATATCACCGTGGATATTCTCGGTACAAAAGATACTGACGGAGCTGATTTACTCGCGAAAATCAGCGATATCGCGGGGAGTAAATGAACTGGTGGCTGGACGGTAGAAGCTGCTTTGAAACTGGGTGTATCTATCCCTTCCATAGCAGAATCTCTCTTTGCCAGGTGGCTCTCTGGTCGCCAAGAACAAGCAAACCTCCCCACGAAAACACCTATAGTATGAAAGCCACAGAATACTATACTCCTCAAACAAGCTCTCAAGACGACCTATCTTGCTTCATACCTCCAGTGAATCGAGCTCATCCTCGTCGCAGAAACAGAGTGGAATTGGGGAATCGATATCCAGGAAGTACTTCGTATTTGGCAATGATGATGTATCATACGTAGTGAGATGTTGAGAGCGCTTCCAGAGTTTTACAGAGCAGGAAAAGTTTCTGATACGGAATCAACAGATATTGAAGCATTGCTCTCTGAGGCAAAAGAAGTACTCAATAACTCCAACACTCCCACACCAGTTCTCTCGAGTAGTTATCACTACATGATGACAAGGACGAGTGACAAGCTTCCTACCAATCTCATCCAAGCCATGCGTGATAGCTTTTGAGCCCACGGAGTCAAAAGAATTGGCAGTGATGTCAGTGAAAATTTTCAGTGGAAATAAGCTCATACGGGATTTTTTAAAAGTATTTCATCTTTTTGTGAAGAATCTGTGAACTCTGTCTCGTGTATTGCTGAAAACTTGTTTTGTATAGGAGGAGACTGAAAGAAGATAAAAAGAGAAGAGTGATGTGTTTGTGTGAAAACAGAAAACACTTAGTATACGTGAGCTTATTCTTAACCAATAAATCTATGAAAAAAGCACTTTCGACTGCAATACTTGCCACTATCCTCATCGCCAGTTCTGCATGGGCTGATACGACTGGCAATACCGGTACAACTACTGGAGAAACTCGTCGTGAGATGAGACAAGAACGTCGTGAGATGCGTCGTGAGATGAGACAAGAGACACGAGGTGAAATCAAAGATTTCCGCAAAGAACATCGTGATGATATAAAAGAGGCAAAGACAGAATGCAAGACTCGTCTCGATGCAGCGACAACTGACACAGAGAAAGAAACTATCAAGGCTGAATGCAAGGCAGAAGCAAAAGCTTCTCGTGAAGCTCTCCGTGAAAACATAAAGACACTTCGTGAAACCAAATTTGCTACAATGCTCAATACTCTCAAGACGCAACTAGAAAGTAAACTGGATACCATTAAAGCAAAACCTCAAGCTGAAAAGGATGCATGGAAAGCTAAAATCAGTGAAAAACTCGATAATCTCGAAGATAAAGCAATTGAAAGAGGACAGGATGATCTCATCCTCACCATCACTGCTATCCGAGAAATCGTTGCAGGCATATAGTTTATAACTCATTTATATTAAATCCCCTACCAATGGTAGGGGATTTTTTATAATATTAATCCGCATTTCTTATCTCTTCTTTATTCTTTTTTCTCTCTAGAATCATAGCGCCTAAACCATGTCAGTTGCCTCTTGGCATAATTCCGACTATTTTGCTGGACGAGCTCTATCGTCTTTTCAAGAGAAGATTCTCAGGCGAGATACGGAAGAATTTCTCGGTAACCGATGGCATTGAGTCCAGGGAGTTTTCCCAATAATTCTATTTCCGTCATTCCAGGCAAAGCGGAAAAGTTATCCACCATTCGTCATCCTCGGACTTGATCCGAGGATCCATCCGTTGAATAGTTTGTAGCAGGGACATCTGCGACCCGGAATCCAGGTCAATTATCATTTCCTTGAGAAATATTTACACGTTTTGCGTAGTTATTCACCTGGATCCCCGGTTCAACTTCGTGACGCTTCGCTTTCACTCAGTTGCCCGAGGATGACAGAATCATATTCCCGTACTCATATTTTTTTAGCAATGCACTCACCTCTTCAAGAAGACCTGTGCGAAACATCTCTTCGACTCTCTCATTAATTGTCTCATACAGTTTTTCTCGATCTCCATCATACGGTGTGATACGGAGAAAATCATACGGACTCTCTGTTTTTTGTCCGAGTACTTTTTTTGATTGTCCTGTTGCTTTCCATATCTCGAGTCCACGAATCACATAGCGATAGTTTCTCGGATCGAGCTCACTCGCATACGCTGGATCTACTGCGTTGAGTTTTTCCCAGAGTGCTTCATTGCCTTGCTCTAATCTGAATTTTTCAAGTTCGTCACGATAGCCCCAATCTGCTTTTACTTCAGGGATTGTAAAATTTCCCACGACGGAATCGATAAAAAGCCCCGTGCCTCCCGAGAGAATCGGAAGTTTTCATCGAGCGTGAATCTCAGCAATGATTCTCCTCGCTTCTGGAGCAAACTCTCCAACTCAGTACAGCTCTGTAATATCACGAATATCGAGCATATGATGAGGGATTCACTCCATCTCTTCTGGACGAATCTTTCCTGTCCCGATATCCATCCCTCGATATATCTGTCTGGAATCAGCATTCACCACTTCCCCATCGTATTTTTTTGCAAGCTCTATCGTGAGCGCGGTCTTACCACACGCTGTCGGTCAGTAAATCACGAGGATTTTGGGCTTGCTTGCCTTTGCGTAGTCCCCCATTGAGGACGAAGCGAGGTCGGAGGGTGTGGAAATCCAGGGTTCGAGCATATTGGTCATTTTGTTGAATTCTCTGGGAAAACAATAGAATTATTATGATTATTTTCATGCTTATCAAATCTCCTCGGGGATTAATTGACCATCATTTTTCATCAAAAAATTCATGAAGAAGACAACTTTTATTGCAGGATTATTACTTTTTTATTTCACGATTTCAACAGTTGTATTCGCATGTGAACCATGCTCTACAACACTCAATCTGCGAGAAACAGTAGAAAAATCTGATATCATCATTCTCGGACAAAGAACTGATTATTCTCCTGGGATAGAACCAGAATCTATCAAGGTCAACGTGATCAAAGTATTCAAAGGAGATGTCGGACAAAGTGAAATCACTGTAAATAGCTGGAATGGTATGTGTGCTTATGGCATTGTTGTGGACGATAAAAAATATGTGATATTCCTCGAAAAAAAAGAAAAAATGTATGATGCTATAAATTCGGGATGTTCTGTCACAACTTACCCCTTTGAAAATGATCTGATTGATATTGATGGAGATGAGGTTTCACTGAGTGAATTTATGGAAAAAATAGAGTGAAGTGACACAAAAAAGGTACTTGATGACGAGCTAGATGCCCCACTACTCAATTACTTTATTCCTTCAATTATTATTTTTATACTAGTAACTTTTATAGTTCTGAAAAAGAAGAAGTCTTGAAGTAAGTTGTCTGAAAATAGTGAATCCATCCTGCGATAGATTTGTCTAAAATTATCATTTCGGCTAATTGAAGACGAGGTATTTGGGTTTATCAGATATGTTCTGAATCCAAGAATGTATTATTTCTCAAGTATCCATGATATCATGGTAGATAATTGATTTATAAGATCAATACACAACATTGCAAAAAGAATTATTTCAAAGATACTCTATGAAAATATATTCTATGAATAAAATTATCATCTATACACTCCTCTCATGAGTATTTCTCCTCTCTAGCTGTACGCAGAAGGAAGTTATTCAATGACCTGTTGAAGAAAAAAATACCCCCTGACAAGATATTATCAAAACGTATAAAAATGAAAAAGAAGGGTTCAAAATTGAATATCCCTCATATTTTACTGTGACCGAATATCCAGAGAGACGCTCTGTCTGATTTTGAAATGGAACATGTGAAGCAAATAATCAATTATGTTTTATGGGGATTCGAAGTATCGACATATCAGTTTCAGAAAACACAGAAGATGAGACACTCGATAGTATTGAGAAAAGATGGAAAAATTGTCCAAATATCAAAAGATTAAATATCTATCAATTACCAGAAAACTTTAATAATGCAGAGCTTCTAGAAACCTTGCGATGCAAGTTTGAAGAAGTTCCGAAGCAAGCACCCGGAGGATACTCATACATTTTACTCAAGAATGATAAGATTTTTACTATAGATTTTTTACAAGATGATTGATATATCCCTGCTCTAGATCCAGTAGCTCTCAATATCGTCAGCGTTGAGAATGACGACTACGACCCGCTGGGCGATATGATGATGAGGACATTTAGATTTACCGATTAAATATACTATGACCAAAGAGAAGATATTTAACATTCTGATCCAAATTTTCCTTCCCGCATTGACTCTCGGAGCACAGCTAGCGACATCACTCAAGTATCCAGAGTTTGGACTTATTTTGAACCTACTCGCTCAACCATTTTGGCTCTATTCAACATGGAAATGTTTTCGGCAAGCCGGGCAAATTGGGATGTTTATAAATACAATATTTATGACTCTTATAACTATGGCGGGGATTATTAATTACTGGTTTTTATAATCAAATATGACCAAAATATATCTAGCTAGACATGGGCAAGATGAAGACAATGCAACTTGAGTGCTTAATGGCCATCGAGATACCCATCTGACTGATATTGGCCGAGCGCAAGCCAAAGAATTAGCTCAAAAAATAATTGATCACAGTATAGTATTTGATACAGTATATTCCTCTCCTCTAGAGCGAGCATACATAACAGCGAAAACAATTACCGATGCATCAGGAATGCCTCCACCAGAAAAACTTGATTGACTCATCGAACGCGATTTCGGAGTTATGACTGGCCAATATATGAGAGATATTGAGACTCTCTGCGGACCTGATATTATCAAAACAGAGACTATCACCTATTTTCTCTCGCCTTCTGGTGGTGAGACGTTTCCTATGGCTCTAGATAGAGCCAAAAAAGTTCTTGAATATATGCTAGAAAACCACAAGAATCAGACAGTGTTACTCGTCACACATAGTGACTTTGGAAAAATGCTCTATGCTGCCTACTACAATTTAGATTGGAGGGAAGTATTGACGATGTTTCACTTTGGTAATTCTGAATTATTATTACTCTCAGATGATTCAGCACCAGAAGATACACATATTTTTAGTTTCGATCAGCACAATCACTAATCTTCATAAAAACTCTTGTTTACACTTCTTTCGAGGAACGCTCTACATACGTCCCCATCATTTTATCCCAAAATCGGAAATAAAGACCATAGTTTCACTTCCCAGAAGAATGGTGTAAATTATGATCTCTCGGGCTATTCCACCACTTCCAAAACCAGTGTTTCTGATTTCAAAATGGCAGAATATCATAACCTGTGTGTCCTAGGACATTAAAGAAAGTCATCCAAACAAAAAACAACAATGCTACATAGGGATGCAAAGGGAAAATAAATGCAGCAGACAACAGAACTCCCGCCTCTACGATAGCTTCAAGTGGATGAAATGAATGGGCTGCCCATGGAGATGGATTGTGAGAAAGATGATGTATGAGATGAGCATGTCTCATCATAAATCGAGTATGAAGAAATCTGTGAGCCCAGTAAAAATAAGTATCATGATACACGATAAGTATTCACAAACTCGCGAAAAAATACCAGAGAGGAAAATCTGAAATATTATCATAAACCATAGAATATTCTTTCAGTGGAGATCAGAAAAGTAACCAGCCAAAAAATCAATAAATGAACAAAGTCAGAATGGAAAAACCGATCTCTCTATAATAGTCTGATGGTTGAGGAAACGCTTTTTGAATTTTATAAGCAAGAAATTCTCGTCTTTTCCAACAGTAAAAAATCACAAAAAATCATCATGCAAAAAATATGTAATCTGAAGAAATAGAAATAAAACCAAGTACAGTCATATCTGATCAAAAATCCATAAAAGAATTAATTATTTCCTAAATAATACCTCGCCGTATAGAGTACGTCCTCATCCGTAAAGTCTGATTTATTGACGACCCAGTCGAGATAGTCCTGTGGTACGTCTGCCCAGAGGGTATTTTTATATTTTCCAAATTTGCACATATAGAGAATCGATGGATGAGACGAGATTTCTATCATCATATTTCGGAGCTCCTGTTCGTCTTTTTGTGACTCCCGAGCTTTCAATAACTCATGAAGTTTGTAGAAAACTTTTTCGAGGACGAGGACATCACCGAGCGCGTCATGTGTCTGTGGTTTTTCTGCAAATTCAATACCGAGATAATAGCGGAGATACTGGAGCTTATGTTGATCAATTTCTGGAAGAAGGTATCGTGATAAGCGAAGTGTACAAATAGGCGCTGTTACTTCGAGTCAGCGCCGTTCGAGCACATCCACGTCATAGCTCGCATTATGGGCGACGAGCGTGTAGGTTTCGAGAATTTTTTGCAGGGCATCTTTATCTGGTGTTTCTTCAAACATTGGCTTCCCTGCTATCTCAGATTCAGTGATATGATGTACTGACATAGAACCGAAATCCAGTGGGACACCGCCAGTACCATAGAGCGCTGAGAAATATTCAAGACGATCATCGGGCTTGTATGCCAACTGAATCATAATCGGATTATCTACGTGATGTGTTTCGGTATCGAGAAATAAATACATAAAAAATCAAAGTTTAATAGGTTTAATGAGTTTAATAGGTTTTATTCGTTATACAAAATATTTTTACCAACATGAAAATTGAGATAGGTTTTTAGGGGACAAACTGTTTAAGGTCCAAGAATACAGAATTGTAAGATGATAAAACTGGCCGAGTTTTTGTCCCCTAAATGATTTTGGTACTTTTTTCAGAAAAAGTACGAAGAGAAACAGATTAAAAACAATTATTTTGCCAATGAGATAAAGTGGATAAAATCACACAATGAATCTCCTCGGTATTAATTTTTACAAAGGTACATATAGTGAATGCTTGGAAACATTGAAAAATAGAAAGGTCTCCACGCTCGTCGTCACTCCAAATCCTGAGATGCTCTATGAAGCATCGAGAGATATAGAACTCTTAAATGTCCTCAAAAATGCTGATGTCGCTCTCCCTGACGGTGCAGGAATTTTTGTCGCGTATCAAATCACAGATGATTCCGTCATTCCGGACAAAGATTTTCATTGACGAAGTCAGGGAAATCTGCGATCCGGAATCCAGGCGAAAACACGTTCATTATTTTCACACATAAGAAAAGTTGTTCTCTTTCCTTTCTGGTGTCTAAAGGCCATTATTCACAATCCTGCTTTTGTAGAGAAATATGGCGAGAGAATTACTGGATCACGTCTCACTCGCGATCTCTTAGAATATGCAGTCGAGATGAATAGCCCTGTCACTATTGTCGATCCAGAGGTTACAGGTGATAGCTCATGAGACCGGGCAAAGAAAGCATCACAACACATAATACAGTCAACGCTCGAATCAAAATATCCATGAATTATTTGCTCAGTCATCATCAGTGATACTGTACCAGAAAAATTACCAGAACACGGCATCATCTTTGCCACACATGGCAATGGAAAACAAGAAAAGCTCCTTGCTGAGCTCATACAAAAATATCCTCAGTGTGGACTCTGTATAGGTGTTGGTGGTTCTATTGATCTCATTACAGGGTTTCGACAACCAGCTCCCGCATTTTTCCAACGTTTCGGTGGCGAATGGCTCTATCGACTCTACAAAAATCCATCACGACACTGGAAGAGGATGAAGAAGGTTATGAGATTCCTTCTGGAGAACTTAATAAAGTAGATAGAAAACGTATAAAAACAAGCAGTACGATGAAAGAGATTTTTCGAAGAAGGAGTTTACTGATATGTAAATGACTGATGAAAAAAATTGAATTGACGAAGTAATGCGAAGTTTTTCCACGTTTTCTTACGGTCTAATCCTATTTGCATACCGTGGGAACGGGATGGTCTCACGGATATGATGGAGTCCGCAGAGCCATCGGACGATACGCTCGAGACCATAGCCAAAGCCAGCGTGTGGGACACCGCCATATTTTCGGAGATCAAGATACCATTCGAATTGTTCAACGGGGAGCTTATGTTCATTGATTTTCGCGAGGAGTTTATCGTAGTTATCTTCACGAGTCGCTCAGCCAATGATCTCACCACACCCCTCAGGAGCGAGGAGATCAGCACAGAGGGCAAAGCCAGGTTTTGCAGGATCTTCTTTTGTGTAAAATGCTTTGATACCTATCGGAAAATGTGTCACAAAAATTGGTTGCGTGACTTTTTCCATGTACTGCATCTCAATATCAGAACCGATATCATCACCCTGTTTGACGTCGAAACCTTTTGCTATGAGGTCGTCTATCCATTCAGCATGCGTCATACGAACAAATGGGAGTTTGATAGCTTCCAGCGGTGCCACATCACGTCCGAGAAGAGCAAGTTCACGACGATTTTTCCTGAGAACTTCTTGAATGATTGCATACATGAGAGATTCTTGAAGTTCCATATTTTCATCCTGTTGGATAAAAGCAAATTCTGCATCCATCATCCAAAATTCATTGAGATGACGACGAGTTTTACTGTGCTCAGCTCGAAATACTGGACCAAAATCAAACACCCTTCCATGCGCGGCGATAGCGGCTTCGATATAGAGCTGACCAGACTGACTGAGGTACATCTTCTCACCATTGACATGCTCGACCTCATAGAGCTCTGTCGTCCCTTCACACGCACTCGGTGTGAAAATAGGAGCGTCTATCTTGAGCACATCGTGATCGCGCATCCAGTCATACGTCGCATGAATAATAGTATCACGAATCCTCTGTATCGCCCACTGAGATTGAGATCGGAGATAGAGATGACGATGGTCAAAGAGAAAATCAGGACCATGATCATCTTTTGTCCCTATCGGGTAATCATGCGTATTAGTATAGACATGAAAAGACCGAACTTGAAGCTCGTATTCTTCTTTTTTTGGATGTTTGGAAATCTCACCTGTAAGCGTCAATGAAGATTCAAGACCGAGAGAAGCAATCTCAGAAAAATTCTCTTCTCCAATATGTTTTTCTTCTATGACGCACTGGATAAATTCTGAGCCATCACGAAGCGATATAAAAGCAATTTTCCCTGAAGAGCGAATTTTATCGACCCAACCAGAAAGTGTCACAGCCTGACCGACTGTATCAGCATTGATATTTTTTATAAGCATAGAGAAAGATTATTCAAAATCACCAAAATGCAAAAAATATCCTACTATTTCGCCTCCATCGTACCGTTATCCTCTGGTAGGGTTCACTTATTTTCTGTTTCTTGTATCGTGCTACCATTGGCATCTTTTTTCATCATAGTATCTTCACCCTCTGTTTTTTTCATCATCGCATCGATTGTCTTGTTATCTTCTTTTGGCATCATGCCTTCGAGTTTCATAGCGTCCTCTTTCTCTCACGTCAGACTACAACCAGATAAGATAACCATACTTGTAACGAGAAGAATAGGGACAATAATGTTTTTCATAAAAAAATTAGAAATAAGTACTATCATTCTATTGAAATAAAATAAAAAATAAATCCCTCCATTTGGAGGGATTTATTTCACGAGCAAAAATATTATTTCTTTGGCATCAATACTGAGTCAACGACAAATGTAACACCATTGCTAGAGATTACATCCGCGATTTCGATGTATGAACTACCATTAATCCACCACTTACCATCTTTCATAGAAAATGTGAGTTCTTCGCCCTGAACAGTCTTGAGTTTCATACCTTCTGTGATATCACGAGAAGTATATCGACCAGGTACGACGTGGTATGTGAGGATATTTGTGAGCTGAGCTTTATTTTCAGGCTTCACGAGAGTCTCAACTGTTCCTGTAGGGAGTTTACCAAAAGCAGCATTTGTCGGAGCAAATACTGTGAATGGACCAGTACTCTTAAGTGTTTCTACGAGACCAGCAGCTGTCACAGCAGCAACGAGAGTCGTGTGGTCACTAGAGCCAACAGCATTGTCGACAATATCCTTGCTGGCTACCATCATAGAACCCCCGACCATAACACCTTCATCTTTTCTCATCATGGCATCTTTGTCCATAGCTTCCTGCTTCATCATAGCTTCTTTCTGCTCCATAGTTTCTTTCTCCATCTTATCCTGTTGCTCCATCTTGTCATTCTTTGACATACATCCTGAGAGGACTAATACACTTACAATAGCAAGTGAACAAATAACGAGTTTTCTCATACAAAAAAAATAAAAAATAAAAATCTCTATACCAATGACGATTATAGTAATTACTTGAAAATATCGAGACTTTCCCTCCCCTTATTTTTGACGAAAACCTGTACAAATTATTGTTGACTGGAGTAATACAAAATAAAAAATATGTATAATACATAATATACAAAAACCCCCAAGATGTGGGGGTATTTGAGAGACTCCTGTAAAAAATTAATTCAATTCTGCGAGTTCAGCAAAACTCTTTGCTCAACTTGATTTCTTCTTCAGTGTCTCATCAGCATTTAGAGATACAAATGTATGTTGATAAGTAACTCAATATTTCGACCTGAGATCCTTGTTTGTATCATAGTCAACCTTGAATACAACAGTATTTGCAGGAGGAGTTTCTTTCTTAAAACTTGTATCAGCAGCTTTACAGGTAGGGCACCAAGTAGCATGGAAGAAAAGAACCACATTTTTCTTGGCAGCAAGAGCTGCAGTCACAGCAGAAGCTGAATACGTCGTGTATGAACCAGCCACAACCATTGTATCTTTTTTCATCATAGCATCATCTTGGACCATTGCATCATCCTTTTTCATCATAGCTGAATCATCTTTCATCATTTTATCGCTATCCATCATAGAATCATCTTTTTTCATCATAGTATCATTTTTCTCCATAGCTTCCTGTTTCATCATAGCTTCTTTCTGTTCAATAGTTTCTTTCTCCATCTTATCCTGTTGTGTCATCTTATCATTCTTTCACATACATCCTGAGAGGACTAATACACTTACAATAGCAAGTGAACCAATAACGAGTTTTCTCATAAAAAAAAAAATAAAATATAAATAGTTTAGAGTCTTTTTCGGACTGCTTTTAGGGCTATGGTTTTACGCTCTCCACATATTCACCGTATCACTCTGCATCCAATTTTTCGAGCGGGATAAATCGGAGCGCAGCAGAATTCATACAATACCTCTTCCCTGTTGTCTCTCGTGGCCCATCATCAAAGACATGTCCGAGATGGGAATCACCATATTTTGAGCGTACTTCTGTACGAGCCATGCCAATTTTGTAATCCGTTTTTTCGGTGACAAAGTGAGGGTTGATCGGTCGATCAAAACTCGGCCAACCAGTACCAGAATCATATTTATCACGAGAACTAAAGAGTGGTTCTCCTGTGACAACATCAACGTAGAGACCAGCTTCTTTATTATCCCAATATTCATTATCAAATGGTGGCTCTGTACCTTCGTGTTGTGTGACCTGACAAGCTTCTTTACTCAGAGTATTACAGATTGTCGCATCATCGGGCTTGCGATATTTCTTTGCAAATTCTGCATCTTTACCCTCTACAGCTGCCTTTTCTTCTGCTGTCCAATTTTCATCGATGAAATCTTCACGCCCAGATCCTTTCTTGTAGAGAGAATAATGAAAGGCAGATTTTTTATAATAGTCTTGATGATACTCTTCTGCGAGGTAGAAATTTGTAAATGGGAGGACAGAAGTAGCAACGGGCTTATCAAATTTTTTTGAATCGTTTAATTTTTGTATAAATGCTTCTGCGATGTTTTTCTCTTCCTCATTTTGATACCAAATAGCTGTCATATATGGTTCTCCTCTATCCGCGAATTGACCACCCGAATCAGTCGGATCTATCTGATGAAAAAATATCTCTACCAATCGTTCGTAGGAAACTTTTGTCGGATCATAGGTAACCTGAATTGCTTCTCGGTGACCTGTTTTTTTACCCAACACTTGTTCATAAGTGGGATTTTCTACATGTCCTCCAGCATAACCAACTACAGCTGAAACAACACCTAGCTCAGCATCAAATGCTGGATCGAGACACCAGAAGCATCCGCCAGCAAAGGTGGCGGTGAGCTCCTTTTTGAAGGAGCTGTCTGAGCTTTGCGAAGACTGAGGATTTATTTGATTTCATAAATCCCCCTGTGTTCCTGAAATATTTTTCTCCCCCTTCAAAAAGGGGGTTTTAGACGAATCATTCATAATTTTTTGGCTAGGAAATAGAGAACAACTGGTGAGGATAATGCTCGCGATTATTGGAATAGTGAGTGAGGTGAAGAATTTCATAGATTAATTTCAAAAAGTAAAAGCGTGTAATCGGAGTCATGGTGATGCTGTTATCTGAATAGTGTAATCGCTAGATTCAGGAGCATTTACTATCTCATAGATATCATCCCCTGTCACCTCAATATTCTGAGACTTCACTGGGGCAAGTCGCACTGTCCTCTTATCACTAAATTGTCCATACAGACGAGTTTCGAGAGTACCCTTGCCTCCTGATAAGACGAGATACACTTTTTTTGCCGTAAAATTGAGCTGCAACTCTGCACTTTCAGGAGTCGCTTCAATGTATTCTGAGTCTTGAATCCAACTTCCAAACGCCTGCCATGAATTCGATCCGACGACGAAATTATCTGGCTGAATGATTTTTCCACGACTAGATCCGAGATACGTTTCGGGAGTTTTTTTGAGTCATAATTTCTCTGTCTCTTTTTCGAGCAGTTTCTTGGCTCAGAGAAGTTCCTGAATTTTTTGTTCTGTTTCTTCATAGTTTCACTCTCAGAAATGTTTGTAGACAATATTTCCATTTTGATCAATGAGGTACTTCGCAGGCCAATAACGATTTGCGTAAGCATTCCACGTCGCAAAGTCATTATCGAGTGCTATGGGATATTTGATGCCTGCTTTCTGAGATGCTTCTCGGACATTTCGCTCTATTTTTTCAAAGGCGAATTCTGGAGCATGGACACCGATGATGACGAGTCCGTCTTTTTCATATTTATCATGCCAAGCATTGAGATATGGCTGTGTGCGAATACAGTTGATGCATGAATACGTCCAGAAATCTATGAGCACGACTTTGCCTCTGAGAGATTCGATGGTGAGTGGTGCAGAATTAATCCACGAAGCAATACCTACGAGTTCTGGAGCTCTTGCTACATCCATCATGAGGTTCCCGTTTTTCCCTTCATCACATTTTCCGTTGGCACACAGAGTGTTTTTATTATTGTGATTTTTGAGGATTATATCATTGAGGGTATTATCGATATTGAGCGTATTGATGAAAATATTTTTTTCGATGATATATGCCTCTACTTTTTTGATATATCCAGTGACAATCAGCAATCACACTATCAATATAATCACACCAAGTATTCGTCGGAAAATCCCTCGCGGATTACTAAAAAATGAAAATCGTCCGATAACACTTCGACCAAAGTGGACAATCAAAAGGAGAATCAAACCCAATCACACAAAATAGGCAGAGAGCCCTATCAATCCTGTCGTGATGCTCGCTGGAAGTATCGTCGCGAGAAGGATGGTATACGTAGGATTACAACTCGAAAATACTGGACCAAGCGCAGCTCAGAGACCAATTGGTCACCAGATTCATTCTTTCTGACCGGCTGATTCGAGAGATTGTTGTGAGAGCTTTTCTATGCCAGTTTTATCCATGAACCACGTCCATATAGTTGGGACAATAAGCGTAAAAGAAAAAAGTATTAAGAGTCCACCTGATACGTATTCCCAAAAAGATGGATCAACCTCTATGAAAACAGTCGATGCTTTGAGAAGAAGGGTAAAAAGAAGAAGTGATACAATGAGTGATGCGATAATAATATATGGGCGTTTTTTACTTTTCCCTGCAAGTCCTCCACCGAGGATAACTGGCAAAAGTGGGAGCACACATGGTGCGAGGACAGTGAGAATACCAGAGAAAAAAGAGATGAGGATTATAGTGAACATATTATTTGATAAGGGATGAGAGAATTGGAATGAGTTTTTTTACAAGGGCATTTTCTCTATTCAGGGAGTAGTAGATATTGAGTCACTCTCTCTGAGTTTCAACCATCCGAGTCCGCTTCATCATAGCGAGTGCCTGAGAAACTGCCGATGGCGTACAATTCGTGACAGAAGCTATGTCTCCAGAAGACAACTCCCCTGCCTCCATAAGAGCAAGCACCATCTCGAGACGACATTCATTGCCGAGAATATCAAATATTTCTGCTCACCCTCGTAGATTATCACTGTGTGAGAAGAGTTTTTTCTGAAGTGTTTTCACATCAACCATATTAGTATTTTATAAATTTCTAAAATAAAAGCAAGAGAAAATTTTATAATGAGAAGAATGAAGACTCTCAGAAACGGGTTTTTAGGGGACAAACTGTTTAAGGTCCATGAATACAGAACTACGAGCTGATAAAACTGCCCGAGTTTTTGTCCCCTAAATTCTTTTGGTACTTTTGGAAACAAAAGTACATAATGAATTATCTGAATTATCTTATTCACCTGGATCTACGACTTTCGTCGGAATGACGGGACAAGTTACTTCTTCCTACACAAAAAACTCACTATCTTACTCCCCTCTCGTCGCCCCATAGTCTCAAATTCTGTGGCTGTTTCGGGAGTAAGCTTTTTGTCTGGTTCTTCGTTATCATTTTTCTCGTAGGTGAAATACGGTGAACGAGCGAGGTGCTCATCTATCCATTCTGCATATGATGCTTCATCAGTTTTGATGAGAAAGATTCAGTCAGGTGCGAGGATGCTCGCAGCATCTCGGAGGAAATCATCCTGAATCACGCGATTCTTGTGATGTCACTTTTTGGGCCAAGGATCTGAGAAAAGGAGATACAATTCATCCACTTCGCCTTCTGCAAATATCTCTGGTATTTTCTGCCCAAAGACCTTGAGAAGAATCACGTCATCCCTCCCCTTTCGTGCACATTTTTCATACGTACGAATGAGTCGTTTGAATTTGAGCTCTATCCCAACACACGCCATCTCTGGTCTATTGGCTGCATAATTACTAAAGAAGTTTCCCATACCTGTTCCAATTTCGAGCATCAGTTTCTCCTTTCAAAAAAACTGTTTCCATTTTCATTTTTTCGCATGCATCAATTCTTCATCTGAATAAATATGTGGATGTTCGGCAACTTTTTGGATGTAGATATTCTCGTAGGGCATGCTCCAGAGAGTCTCTCGTTTTTTTACAAAAAACAAGGGAAAAAACAAAATAAATAACTCTTGTAAAAAGTTTTTTTTACATAGGATACGCAATTATTTAATTTCTATGTTTCAAAATAAATCATCATATTACGCAATTTTTGTACTTACACTTTGTGTTATTGCGGGCATTTCTCATTCAGGACTTGCAGAAGTAGCTCATCATTTTGTAGCTTCTCATAACAGTGAAAACCTACCTCTGATTCTCAGTTTTTTTGAAGTAGGACTCATTTTTCTTCTCGGTTTTTATTCTTTCTATCTCGCAAAAAATATACATATACCCTCTTTTGTCATTGCAATTTTTCTTGGTATTGCAGCAAAACCATTTCTTGAGACCGTGCTTGTTGCACAAAATGGCAATATACTGAATGTCCTTGTAGCCATAGGGGCAACTCTCATACTCTTTGGTGGTGGACTCGAAACACCATTTGAAAACTTCAAAAAATTATTTCCAAAGATTGCACTTTTATCTTTTCCTGGGCTCCTCCTCACAGCAATTCTCTTAGCATATGTGACAGTAGGAACTGGTTCAATCATGCACATAAGTATCACTGTTGGTACAGGCGTTCTCATTGGTGCCATACTTGCTTCGACTGATCCTGCAGCTATCGTCCCTGTTTTGAAACTACTCCGTTTTAAAAATAAGGACACAAAAGATATCGTCGTCTCTGAGAGTGCTCTCACCGATGTAACAGGAACACTCCTGACTCTCGCATTTCTCTCTATTGTTACAATGGCAGTCAAGGAAGGCATAACTCTCGATAATATTCCTGATTATTATGCAAAAATAGTTTCAAAAGAAACGATGACTATGCTCGGGAAAGAACTCGTATTTGGCATCATATTTGGAGTATTCGGATATTATTTGCTCAATGGCCTCGTCAAATTCAAGCATCACCAAGACACAGAATTTGAAGTAGATTCAGCTTTTTTTCTCTTTGTCCCTCTCATGATATTCGCCCTTGCCCTCACATTTCATGGAAGTGGTTATCTCGCAGCATTTATTGTCGGTCTCCTCTTTACAGTACATCACAAAATTCGCAATTCTGAACACTTCTTTAATCAGCTCGTAGAAGGGTATATGAAGCCCATGATTTTTATCCTCCTCGGTGCTCTTATCGATATTTGAGCATTGATGGAGTATGCTGGAATAGGAATCATTATCGCTCTCGTATTTATGTTTGTGATACGGCCTATAACTGTTTTTGCTTCTCTCAGTGCCTATCTGTTTGTAAGTGGAAAACAAAAGATGACGGTTCAAGAGCTTCTCTTTATATCATTTGTGCGTGAAACTGGTGCTATCCCCGCAGTACTGCTCGTCACACTCCAGTCACAGATGTCCAATTCGCCTGCTCTCGCAGAATTTCTCGGTCATGGTATGCTCGAGATCGGTATGTGGGTCATCCTCCTCTCTCTCATCATCGAACCAATGCTGACTCCTCTTGTCGCAAAAAAACTTGGTGTGGCTGAAATCATGACAGACGAAGATAGTCTCGATCCAGAAAAAATATCAGAAACATCAAGTGTGATACTCGCTACTCGAGGATATACATTCTTAGAACGTATCGATACTGTCGTAGACTGGTCCAAAAATCACCAAATTCGCAATATTATCGTCCTCCTCTGTCTCGAAAATAAATACTCAGAACAAGAGGAAAAGAAAGTACACGATGCTGCTCTCAAAAAATTCCACGATATAGAAAACAGTCATCCAGATATACAGTGCTACTTTGTCTCCCGTAAAGGACTCCTCCAGACAAATATCACCGAACTTGCAGATGATCCACATTCTCGTGTGACAGCTATCTTTGTTGGTAAAAAAATGCTCGACTATCGTCTCTCCGAAATCAAGTCTCTGCACATACCTCTGAGATTTATGGATTAATTAGTTTTCAATAGCCATCTTATCTTCACTCGAGAGAAACAATCGAGCGATACGAAGCTCATCAAAAGTATATTCTTCTTCGTAGGTTTCAAAGAGGTACTGACGGACAGGAGCAAGCTGCAAATTTCCGACATCTACGAAGGCATCATGGATATTTTTCATTCGCTGATAATCCTCTGGCTTGTAGGGATTCAGGTCAATCTCCTTGTTCTCGTCAAGAAGTTTCTCGAGATGAGTAAATATCGTCGATATTTTCAGCTGTCGTATTTCAGCAATTTCCTCTAAAGGTAAACCTTGTTCCAAGTACGTGAGTGTCTCGTGGTGTGGTGGAATCTTTTTTCCAGATGTATCGAGGGTTGCTTGTTTTGGAATCTTCTTTGCTTCGAGGGTGCCACCAAATCGGAGAATGGTTGCTTCTTGTGCCAACAGTATTTCCTTTGGACTCATCATCTCGAGGTCTTCTACGACCGTGAGAGAAGAGCGAGCAAGTGTCGCATCATATTCTCGGACACGTGGATCGACTTCGAGGGACATAGAATTGAATCCTCGGAGTATGAGACCATCGAGCGAACGCACTCGTGAGAGAGCGACATAGCCCTGCCCAGGGACAAAGGCATCGAGGAGATTCATCACTGCCGTATCGAGCGTCATTCCCTGCGATTTATGCACCGTGATAGCCCACGCAAGACGAAGTGGTATCTGTTCTATCGCTCCTTTTGTTTTTCCATTTTCTTCTATCGACCACGATGCATGCTTGCACACAATTGCTGTGCCATCAAGGAGTTCGATGATAGGCATGCCCTCATCAAATCCCACGACGTGCCCAATCGAACCATTCATATACCCTTCATCGGGATTGTTTTTCACGAACATCACACGAGCCCCACGCTTCACGACGAGCGTCTCTGGAGCGAGACATCACTTCTTGAGCGCTTCGACAAATTTCTCTGCGCCCTTCCCTTGCATCTCGTAGGTGTGTGGCTCAGCACTCAGCGCTGCCAGTCGGTCTATATTGTACGCATCGACGGCAATATTTTTCGTAAAGAGTTCTGTGTGGTCTTCGGTCATCACGGGAATATCCCTCGAGCGAAGGAGGTTTTTCGAAAGTTCTGAGACGTCACCACGACGGATATCGTTTAAAATTGTAAGTAATGGATCACCCTCTGCATCCTGTCGGAATTGGGTCGTGAGGACACACGGCGTCAGACGAAGACCTCGCCAGACACTATGCTCAAACGCATACTCTACCATCCCACGAGAGACAGGAGGAAGCTGAAAAAAATCTCCCACGAGCACAATCTGTATTCCACCAAATGGTTCGAGAGAAACCATCGCCGAGCGAAGGAGCCGATCCAGCGTTGCGAGAAATTGACCACCCATCATCGAAATCTCATCAATAATCAACACCGATGTTTTCACAAATCGCTTCACGAGGTACTCACGAGACACGAGGTCATCTATCTCATCATCCGAGAGCGTATCACGAATCCCCATCCCACTCCACGAATGTATCGTCATCCCACCAATATGCGTCGCCGCAATCCCCGTCGAAGCCGTCACCGCCACAGAGATACTATGCTCGTGACAGTACGTGATAAAACGGTTAATGAGAAAGGTCTTCCCACTCCCAGCCGCACCCGTCAGGAGGACATTCTTCCCCATCGTGAGGATCTGAAATGCTTGATCTTGGTTCATTGCCGCCAGTGTATTCGAAAGGGGTGATATGGCAAAACTAACCTAGAATTCTATTTCTTAAAGATAAACAGATGCTCGTGCATGATGAGAAGAAAATTACTCTCCTTTGATTTCTTCACCCAAAAGCCCGTAGCTTGGCAATTGAACTGGCGTTTTATGATATCTTCTTTGAGGACAAAACCAACATTTAAAAATCGCTCCATCACTCGAAACGCGAGAGGTTGATAGAGTGTATTTCGACGAGTATCTCCCATGAGTATCGCACAAAATTTCCCAGGTTTTAAAACTCGATACATTTCCCGTGCCATCTTCTCAATCTCATCACAAAACTCTGTGATGTCGTGAATCCCTGAAATATCCTCTTTTATTTTCCCTTCACTATATTTTATAATATCGACATATGGAGGATGGGTCAGGGCAAAGTCTATCGAATCATTTTCTACTTCTGTCAGCTTGCGAGCATCGGCTTTTATAACTCGTTGCCAAGCATCATTTTCCACTTCAAATTCGAGTGCTTTCTGTGTACGTTCGAGTGCCACAGGATTCACATCAGAAGCAATAATATTTCGATTCAAGAGTTTTGCCTCAATAGCTGTCGTCCCGCCTCCAATCATCGGATCGAGGAGAGTATCTCACTCACGAGAATAGCGAAGTATCAGATTCCTTGCCACCTCTGGTGCCCAATTCCCTCGCCAATCAGAAGTATGCGTCGCCCAATTACCTCGACGAGGAAACGCCCAAACGGTGGTACATTCGAGGTCAAACGTTTCTGGTCAGTTTTTTATTATTTTTTTAGGCATATTGGAGATATAATAAATGATTATCAGAATCTAAATCAATATATTTTTCTAAATTATATTTTTCCACAAGTACCACATTTTCTAAAATCTCCACCTCAGAATCCCGATTCTTTTTTGTAAAATAATAATCCCAATTCTTCCCACAAAATACAAAATATGTCATGTCGGTATTTTCCCGAATCCTATGATTTGGCAGACGGTAGAGTCTTTTGAATTTTTCCATGTTTCTGTTGTAAAGAAATAGAAATTTCGAGACCAAGATAATCAAGTATTTTTTTCAGCGTCGGGTTTTCTAGGTTCCCACTTTTCATTGCTTTGTAAGCATTTTGGCGATTGATGCCAGTTGCCTCACAAAGTTCGGTAACCTTGATTCCCTTTTGCTGGAGATATTCGAGTATTTGTTCTTGAAACATGGAAAGTATATTCTTTTTTAAAATTGTGTCAACTAATTAGTTTACATTTTTTAAATACCAAAGTTGTTCTCTATTGGCATTATATTTTTTATGATTCATATCATCTTCCCTTGTGTATTGCGCTTGTGGTGGTTGCCCCTTACATAAACTCATCACCATATTATCTATCTCCTTCCCGTTACATAAAAATTGTCGCACCCAACCGTGAAGAAAGAGGGTCTTTGGATTGTATTTGCTTGTATCAGGATAGTTATAATCTTGTTCAATAAGAAGCAAAATATACAGAGTCGTAATAATTTCAAGATCGTATAAAAAATGAATAAATGGTACATTTTTTAGTGCTTGGAGCTTATCACTATAACTTTTTTTATAAAAAATATTATCAAATAATGTAAGTAATTTTTCTTTTGCAGACGGGTTATCTCGAACTCGTAAATTCAAATCTATCATAACAATAAGATGATTTGGTCTAAATTCTCTCCCATTAGAGAGCTTCAAAAAAATCTGGAAATTTTTATTCGGATCGTAGTTTTTAAATATCTTTGTCGGTCTCAAAGCATATATCTCAAAATCGTCTCATTTTAAAATAGTTTCTTGTTCGCCAATTTTTATATTTTTAATCTTTTCAAGCAGTTCTGGGTATGAAAACATATTATTTGATTAACTGTTCGAGAATTCCCTCCTTTAACATCGCCAGATTGTAAATATTTCCATTTGTCGCATTGTAAGCATCTTCAAGGGGACGAAGTGTCGTCTTCCAGCCAAGCCCATCAGTGATCCAGAGAAGCTGAACATTTTGTCGCCCTAAAAATGAATACAACCCAGAAAATTCGCCTGCAACTGCCTTAAGCTTGCTCCCACCACCACCGTAAAAATTTGTCTCAAAAAGATAGACTTTCTTGCCCGTAAAAATAGCAAAATCAAACCTGCGTGCAGATTTATCGCTCTCGATTTTGACTCACCAATTTTCGAGTATCCATTTTACCGTTGCTTGGTCTTTATGCTGATATAATTTCTTTTTACAAAAATCAGCAATAAAATCTCCAACCAGTATCTCCATCATAGTACCGCTCCGATTCTTGCGAGCATTGCTGTCGAGACCAGCTTCAACACCAAAAATATAATCATTAAGATCTCCTATCATTTTATTCTCAAAAACAGTTTTAAGACCAGACTCACGGAAAAATTCCAAAAGTTGTTTCTCTTGCTCTTTCGTGAGTACTGTTTTTTTCTGAAAAAGTTCCGAAGCATCAAATACATTCTTTTCTGTATCTAGCACAAGCTTGAAGCTGTCACGAACAGCAAGAAGCAAAGGAAGTACCTCTCGAATTTCAGGATATTGTCTGACAAGTTCGAGAAATTTTGATTCAATGTTCTTCTCACCAAGAAGAGAATTAAGGATACTCAATTGCACCTTTATTATAAAACTATTTTTCGCAATTTTTGAGAAGTCAGAATAAAAAGACCAAGTAAATATAGTTGGAGTAAAAGATTTTACCAGATAATCAAAAGAATTATCCATATTTCTAATTTCTGTAATTAAGCACTACAATCTCCTCCATCCCTCCTCGCCCATCAGACTTACTGTTAATATTGCGTCGAGCAGAAACAATTTCGAATCGGAAACCTTTATAAAGTTCTCGTATAAACGGGGTATTATGATTAGAAAGCATAACTTTACATCCTTTTTTATCCAGTACCCGAAAAACATCAGCGAGTTTTCTCTGCATTTCACGACCAAAATCATCCTTATTATAACTCGTAAAATTTGCCGTCTCTGTGAGAGTATCATAAGGTGGATCGAGATAAACAAAGTCTCCAGATTTCGCCTTCTTAGCGACATGCTCAAAACTTTCAATTTTAATCTCTGCCTCTGTTTTTATGAGAAGGGTTGAAGTATTTCTAATATTCTTTTCCTGTACAAAGTCTGGGTTTTTATAATTACCCATCGGAACATTAAATTCCCCTCTGCTATTTACCCTATGCAGACCATTAAAACAAGTACGATTCAGAAAAATAAACCGACCAGCTCTCTCAATATTTGAGTGTTTTTTTAGTCAATTTTTAGTTCTATCCCACGCACGAATTTCTTCATAGCATTCTTTTGTATATGAAAGTGTTTTCAAAAATGATATAAGTTCTTCTGGGGAATTTTTAACTACTTGATACATATTAATAAGTTCCTCATTCACATCTGAAAGATATGATTTCTTTTTTTGCAAACTAAAGAAGACGGCGCCACCTCCAAGAAATGGCTCATAATAGTTTTTATATTCATTTGGTTTGGGGAAAAGTTCATGAAATTGTTTTATGAGTTGTCTCTTTCCTCCTACCCATTTCACAAGAGGTCTAGCATTAATTATTTCTCTATTTTTTTCAAAAAGTGCTACTATTTTCTTTTCTTCTTTAACTCAAAAAATCTCGCACCAAGACTGCACAACCCAGAGATTGAGTCAGAAACGATCTGCAATGCTTTGGAGAAAAAGTGTGGACATGTTTTTATTTTAAAAGTTTCTTAGAAAATTCAAACTCTCAATCCTTTACAATTAACTACTCCCCTCCCAGTAAGTTCCCTTCGATTTGTTTTTCAGTCTTTGCTCCGAGTTTATTCCCCGTACACTCTCTCATGATTACCAACATCGAGGAGGAGGATTGAACCGTCAGCGCGGATCCGCAAAAGAATTCGGAGGTCGTCATCAGCGGAGATCGAGAGAGTTGACGAATCATATCACCTCGGAGTATGGACTCTGAGAGATGGGTGAGTGGCGTCATATTTGTACAAATCAAGTGCATGAAAAACAAGCTTTCTCTGACTCGATGTGAGTAATGACCACCCTGCATCGTAGAGCGGAGTCGGTTCAAGAGGATTTTTACCCATAAATTACTTGAGATAATCTTTTTTCATATCTTCCAACGAAGCATATTTTTTTGTTGGAATTTTTCATTCATCAATTTTCTTGATATAGTCCATATAGTAGGCAAATTTCTTATCCGACATGACAGGTTCAGCGGTCACTACACCTTTCTTTTGAGTCTCACGGAGAGAGAGTGTAATCAGAGTTGAGAGGTCTATACCAGATTGGCGAGCAAATGACTGCGCCCACTTTTTCGTTTTTTCATCGAGACGAATAGTCGTCGGTTTTTTGAGTGTTATTTTCATGATGCTATTGTATGGCGTTTGTATTCTTTTGCAAGTTTTTTTACAGGGGCCTAGATTCCCGTCTTCGCGGGAATGACAGGGAGTGAAACTATGAAAAACAGAAATAGGTTTTTAGGGGAATGACTGTCTGAGTGGGATGAATACAGATACCCTCATGAACATGGTCTATAGCGAGTTTCAGTTCCCCTAAATGCTTTTGTTACTTTTTGCACAAAAAGTAAAAGAAAGGAAACTCACTGGCCTGGATTCCCGCCTTCGCGGGAATGACGGGAACTATTCCCCTCCCAATAAATTCCCCTCGATTTGTTTTTCTGTTTTCGCCCCGAGTTTTCGCATTTCTTCGACACGTCCGATGATATTTCCTCGACCAGTGGAGAGCTTATTCATAGCGGCTCCGTGTGTTTCGAGCGTTCTTTCGAGAGATTTTTTGATACCTTCCATATCTTCGAGGAATCCTACGAATTTATCATAGAGCTGACCTCCGACACGGGCGATTTCGAGGACATTTTGAGATTGTTTCTCATGGCGCCAGAGATTGGCAACCGTGCGGAGAGACATGAGGAGCGTCGTCGGAGTCACGAGGATGATACGCTTATCCCAGCCGTAGACGAAGAGGTCATTTTCAGATTGAAGAGCCAATGAAAGACTGGCTTCGATAGGGACAAACATCATCACGAAATCAGGACTTCGGAGCTCGTTGTGCGAAGTGTAGTCTTTGGTTGCGAGTTCATCGATATGTGCCTTGAGTGATCGGATATGATCTTTGAGCAGTGCTGGTCTATCTTCCTCTTCTGCTGAGATAAGGCGCTCATAGGCAGTGAGTGAGACTTTCGCATCGATGACGAGATTTTTTCCGTCTGGGAGCATGATGAGGACATCGGGCTTTGACGCATTCCCTCGCTCATTTTTGAGACCGAGTCACTCCCCTTGCACGATATATTCACGACCTTTTTCGAGACCAGAGCGACTGAGCAAGTCTTCGAGGACGAGCTCGCCCCAGTTTCCTTGTGCTTTTGAATCACCTTTCAATGCTTTCGTGAGATTTTTGGCATCATCAGAGAGGTTTTTATTCATCTCAGTGAGCTGGCGGATTTGTTCGAGGAGGGTCGCATTCGTCTTTACACTTTCTGTACTGGTCTTCTCGACTTTTTCCTGAAATTCTCCAAGCTTCTCACGCAATGGCTGGAGGAGGATACCGACCTGTTCTTTGTTTTCTTGAGTCAAGGTTGTACGATTACTCTCAAATATCTTGTTCGCAATGTTTTCAAATTCTGTTCGGAATTCTTTGCGAGCGTTTTCTATCTCCTCCTTTCGCTTTTCGACCTTGTCCATGAGATTCACATTTTCTTGTTCGAGCTTCGCACGGGCTTCAATATAGCCATCACGAGATTTCTTGAGTTCATTATTTTCATTTTGCAGTTCAGCGATACGAGCATCTCGGTCAGAGATCAAGCTCTTATAAAAAAGTGCAAAAGCGACACCAGCACATGCGAGGAGTCAGAAGAGGAGAGGGAGAATCAGGTTCATAAGTTTGTAGGTTTACTAAGTTTACTCGGCTGGGGGTATTATAGAGAAAATAAAAAAAATCCCACCGGAAGGGTGGGACAAGAGCTAAAAGGAGTTTTTAGAGTTTCACCATGGTTTGGACTGGTGAAGTATTTGCTCTATTGCCGACTAACCGTCTAGTATTATTAAATTCAGTAAACTTAGCTCAGATCATATGTGGTTTTTTGAGATTAATTTCATCATCTTTTATTTCAAATAAACCTTCTTCATTGACAGTTAAAACATATTCAGAACCTGATTCAGTAGTGATGAGAAACTTCGCACCAACGACAACATCATTTGGATTCACATTGAGTGCTCGAAAGTGAGCATTCATCTTAACAATATCAGAGGCGGTATATGTAGGTTTACCACTCAAGGATGGTGGGATAATAGTATCCATCTTGTCTCATACTAAGACACCAAGCTGAATGAGGGCATCCTGACCAACTTGGCCAAAACTAAGATGTCTAGCAGATCCCTCTCTTGTTTCTTTTGGGTTGAGGATAGTACTCTCACCCTCATACATAAAGCCTAGATTTTGTACATCAACTCATATTGCTTCGAGCTGATCTCTTATTTGATCGATAAATGATTGAATCTGCCATGATTTCTTTTCTAGAACAATAATATCAATCTCTTTACCTGAGACTATATTCACAACTCCTGGTATTTTTTTTATTTCGGCATGTTTGTCTGCATCATAGCGTGTAAAAGAAATGGTTTCATTCATAATAAAGTAATAAGGAAAATAATTTTATTCTCATGACCATCAAATACTAACATATATAATTCTATTTGTCAAATATATCCTTTTTTTGCAAAAATAAGAAAAACAATACAATCCTCAAGTTACATCCTAACTCCGTACTATGGATTACTCTAAAGCAAAAGAAATGATGCGTCTCCAGCAGGAGATGAGCAAGGTCAAAAAAGAACTCGCAAATACACATATCGAAGCGGAAGTAGATGGTCTCGTCATCACTATCGATGGTGAGATGAAGGTGGTATCTGTTGTCTTCGAAGACAAGGCTATCATCGGTGATGAAAAGAAACTCGAAAAAGCTATCATGGAAGCGACCAATAAAGGTATGAAAAAGGCTCAGGAATTCGCTTCGACAAAGATGCAATCTGTCGCAAAAGACATGGGCATCGATCTCGGCGGGATGATGGGGGGCGCGTAGTGCCAAAGCTTACTAAGTTGGTAAGTTTTTTAGGTTTATAAGTTATTTGTATGTCAAAAATTGAGAAATTTGAAGATCTGCAGTGCTGGCAAGAAGCGAGAAAGTGAACTAAATCTATCTATAAAGCACTAGAAAATTGTCGCGACTATTGATTTCGAGATCAAATACAGAGAGCATCTGTCTCAGTCATGAACAATATCGCTGAAGGCTTTTCACGCTTTACAACAAAAGACACAATACAATTCTTCAATATCGCCATTGCCTCTCTGAGCGAAGTTCGTTCTATGATTTATCTCGCGTATGATTTGGAATATATTTCAAAAGAGACCTACAAACAGCTCTTGGAACATAATCAAACAATTCAAAACATAACGCTCTGATTTCTCAAATACTTACATACTTATAAAAAATCCTCAACCTAAGAAACTTAGAAAACCTAGCAAACTTAATAAACAAACTTATGAATAAACCTGTATTATTGATAATGGCTGCATGACTTGGTAGCCGCTATGGAGGATTGAAACAAATCGATCCTGTCGGGCCAAATAGAGAGATCCTCCTCGAATTCGCTCTCAAAGATGCTATAAAAATCGGCATGGAAGAAGTGATTGTTATCGTGAGTGAATCAATCCGTGCGGATTTTGAATCCATGATTGTTTCAAAATATCCAGAATTAAAGATAACTCTCGTCACACAAACACTCACTTCCCTACCATCAGGAATCTCACCAAATCCCGAACGAACGAAGCCCTGGGGTACTGGACATGCTGTTTGGTGTGCTCGCGATATTATCTCCGGACCTTTTATCGTGATGAACGCTGATGACTTCTACGGTCATGATGCCCTGAAGCAGGCCTATGATTTTCTCATTGCTCATACTGATTCAGGTGAACACTGCATCATCACATGTCCTCTCGCGAAAATGCTCTCAGAGTTTGGCACAGTCTCTCGTGGTATCTGTGAAGTCGTCGATGGAAAGATGACTCATATCGTGGAGCATACAAAAGTCGGCTACAAGGATGGAAAAATCATTCACACATGTGAAGATGAAAGAGAAATCATTCTCACACCTGATACCCCTGCAAACATGAACCTCTTTGGATTTCAAAAAAGTATATTTGAAGTTATTGATAGAGAATTTCATATCTTTCTGGAGGAATATCACGATGAGATAAAACGTGAGTTCTATCTCCTCACGGCGGTTCAGTCTATGATTGACGCTGGCACAGGAAGTGTCTCGGCCATTGGTTCTGTCAGTGAATGGTTTGGCATGACAAACCCTGAAGACCGCGCAGAAGCAAAAAATAAAATACAGGCATTGATAGACCAAGGAGAATATCTATAATCACACTATGCCAAAATATATACACGGACAATTCGGACAAACTCCTATAGAGTAGATAAAAAATCCACCTTTTTTATTTTTACTTTTTTATCTTTTCTTTATGTTTTCAAACCTCCCTCTCAAAATCGCTGATCCAGCAATATTTGCCACTATCGAATGAGAATTTCTCCGTGAAAACGATGGCATGGAGCTCATCGCTTCAGAAAACTATACTTCCCCTGCGGTGCAAGAAGCACTCGGAAGTGTTTTTGTAAATAAATACGCTGAGGGCTTTCCAGGAAAACGCTATTACGGTGGGCAAGAATTCACAGATGAGATGGAAACTATCGCTATCGAGCGAGCAAAAAAAATCTTTCATGCTGATCATGCCAATGTCCAAGCTCTCTCTGGTGCTGCTGCCAATGTCTGTATTTATAATGCTCTCCTTGAGCCAGGTGACACGATTTTATGAATGGATCTCTCTCACGGCGGTCACTTAACGCATGGAAGTCCTGTCACGCTGATGAGTAAGGTCTACAATTTCGTGAGATATAAGACCAGTGCTGAACACAATAATTTCATGGACTATGATAATCTCCGTGAGATGGCCCTCGAACACAAACCAAAGCTTATCATCGCTGGATACTCTGCTCATCCTCGAGAGCTCGATTATGAAAAATTTGTGGCAATAGGGAAAGAAGTCGGCGCTATCATGATGGCTGACGTCTCACATTTTGGTGGACTCATCGCAGCGGGCGTGATGAAAAATCCACTCGATTATGGATTTCACGTCATGATGACCACGACACACAAAACGCTCCGTGGACCTCGTGGTGCGTTAATTTTAAGTAAAGGAATAGTGAGTAATCCCCTCAAAGCTCCAGAAAAAACTATTGAAAATATCCCAACGCTTATCGACCGTTCTGTCTTCCCTGGAGTACAGGGTGGGCCACATATGAATCAGGTGGCTGCTATCGCTGTAGCCCTCCATGAAGCTGATACAGATGAATTCCGTGAGTATGGTGCACGAGTTTTGAAGAACAATCACGCACTCGCTGAGCTCCTCGTCTCTCGTGGGTATAAACTCGTGACTGGTGGAACGGATAATAATATCATCGTCATCGACTTCTCTGGATCAGCAGACGAGATGGATGGAAAAAAATCAGAACTCACACTCGACGCTATCGGTATCTCAACATCTAAATCTACCATCCCCGACGATCCAAATCCACCATTCCGACCATCAGGTCTACGCCTCGGTCTCCCTGCCATGACTACTCGTGGTATCCGAGAAGACGATGCTCGAACAATTGGTGACTTTATCGACCGAGCGTTAAAAAATGCTGATAATCAAAAAGTTTTGAAATCTCTCCGTGAAGAAGTGAGGACATTTTGTAGGAGGTTTCCGGTAGTAAGAGCTGGATAATTATTATTTCTTTTATGAAAAATATATTTCTACTTTGTATTTTCGTTTTTTTGTTATCTGCATGTAAATTTCAGTTATTTTCAAAAAATCAAGATTATGAGTTTGATAAAAAGATTACTTGTTGAAAGTTGGCAAATGATTTTAAGGCAAATTGGAAAGATGAAAATACAAGTTTTGATGAAATTTTTTATAGTCCCACACTCAATACATGCATCATACAGTATACTTGCATTGACTATAACTCAAACACTGAAATGCTGCAAGAACTTGGCAATCTCACCTGTAAATGATTTATTGATTTAGCAGATAACAGTGAACTTGGATCAATTAGATACTATAGTACTTTTTGATATGAAGATCCAGGATTTTTACCAAAAATATGTAACAAAAATTTTTCTGAAAAAAAAGATAGAATAATACAAACTATTAATTTATCTGCACCATGAAAAAATGAAGTTTTACAGAAAATTTACTCTTGAGAAAAGCAATATGAGAATTGTATAGAATACCTTCGGGGCTCTAATAAATATATTGACATCAGACTTGAGGCATGGGCAGATGAAGAATTTGTTCCAAAAAATTTAGATCCTCCCATACGTTATGACATGAATGTCCATTTATAATTCCTCAAAAGAATAAGTGCGACTAACTTGTCACAAACCCCGTCCCACCCAGCCAAGCGAGGTAAAAAATAGCCCGTTGAGAATCAGCATATTCACGGCTGGCAATTCGTATTGCACGAAACTCTCCATCTTCGAAAAAGAAAAGACCTACAACGCTTTCAGTAATAAAGATATCATACCGAAATGGAAACTGACTTTCTTCGATGGTCACGAGTGAGAGGTGAGGGTATTTCTTTGAAAAATTTCGAAATAATTCCTGTGTTTCTTCTTGAAATGGGAGTATAAATTGAGTTTTTTTCGCTTTTTTGAGAATCTTTTCGAGAAATCTCAGAAGCCGTTCATTATCGTTTTGATGCCAAATTCTCATATTTGCATAGGAGAGGACTTCTTCTGAATTCGCGAGTTCATCCAGGAATTCATCGATATCTTTTTTATCGTCGATCAGGGTAAAAGCCGGACGAAATGCCTCAGCGTGTACGAGAGTTTTGAGCGATGGAAGGATCATCTCCGAGAGATTGAGTCGTTCTCGCTCGATATTCACGATTCTTTCTGGCTTTTCCGGAACGAAGAATTTCGCACCATGACGCTTTACGACTGATATGAGTCACTTTTTTTGAAGCATATCAAGTGTGTAATAGAGACCTACTCTCCCCTGCTTGGTGCGCTTAGCAAGCGTCGATACATAATCCCCGCCAGATTGGAGCAGGGAAAGATAGACGATAGATTCTATTTCTGAGAATCAAAGTTGCCGAAGTGAAGTTTGGATGTCCATACACTGTTGTAAAATTTTTTCTACAGAATTATACTATCACAAATCCTTATTTAATCAAGAAAATCACATATATATTGTACTCAATATACATTTATTGTATAGTTATGTTTACTTACCTGCTCAAGCCACTCCTATGGATCCTCTACCGACACATCTACCAGAAACAGGAAATAAAGATGCCTCTACGCATCCAGCAGAGACTGTAACGAGTACCAGAGATGGAATCAATCATGCACTGGAATACTCATCCGCCCCTATGCCTTTGCGTGAAGAATTTAACAGCAGTAGAGCTGCTCTTTCACAATTAGTCAAACCGACTAATGACAAGGATATAGTCTTAAGCGCATTAATACAAGGACTTGAAATACTTTGTAATGATGGACGATACAATGATTCCGTAATTATTTCACTCGATAAGCTTGGTAACAGTGATGCAATAATTGATTGGGTCAAAAAGCATCTTGAGAATTTTCCTGCTGCTCCTCTGATTTTTTGTTATTCAAGAGAGCATGATGTTTTACTACCACTTCTGAAATCCCTTGGAAATATAATATACTATCCAAATGTTCGATTTTTTGATTATGCATGATCCCTGTTAAGCCCCCCAGCAGAAACATGAAACAACCCGTTTACGGTATTTAGAGGACCACAATATCACAAAAAATGAAAAATAGAAACCACAAGAAATCTTTTAGGCATAATCGAGCACCAGCTCTGAAAACACCGAAAAATAGATGTTAGCACCATAGATGAATCTATCATAGCGGATTGCCTGGACCAAATTGAGAATGCAAGAAAAGTATGAATTAAATGAGATGATCGAGCTGTTTTGGAGCAGATAATTACTGTAAACATTAATTGAGATGAGACCAGCGTACAACTACCTCAGATTTCCTTCAATATGACTTGTGTTGATTGGGACAATACTCTCATGCGAAATGGTGTTTTTCAGGAAGATATCTGGACTCAAGCACTCAGTATTGCAGTTAGCAATAATCAAACATTAGTTGTTTGGACATGAGGTGGTCCTGAAACTCTTATGCAAATTCAGGATTTTTTCAAACACCGTGGACAACCAGTTATGACTTGTGCAAAACAGGATTGTGAATGATGAATTATTGGCTATGCTGTTGATGACGAAACAGGACCAGAATTACATCAAAAATATGGCTTCACTGTTTCAAATTTAATTCCAGTTTTATAATTTTTTATCATTTTTTATGTCTCACCTTATCCTCCCCACCGAAAAAATCATCGAGAAGAAAATATGTCTTCTCTCAGGCAAAGAATTTGTCATAACGGACAAAGATCTCGAGTTTTATGACAAGATGTCTCCTACGTTTGATGGAAAGAAATTTCAGATTCCAACGCCAACACTCTGTCCAGAAGAGCGACAAAAGAGACGTCTCGCCTTTCGCAATGAACGAAAACTCTACAAGAGAAAATGTGATGCAACAGGTAAAGAACTCATCTCAAATTATCATGCTGGCGTACCATTCCCGATTTATAACAGAGATTACTGGTTTTCGGACGCATATAATCCGAGTGACTACGGGATGGACTTTGATTTCTCGAAAAATTTCTTTGATCAGTTTAAAACGCTCACTGATCGAGCACCACGATTTCATATCCAACAGTGGGAAATGATGGAAAATTCTGAGTACACCAACTACGTCAATGATTGTCGTTCTTGTTACCTCATTTTTGATTCTGGCTTCAATGAAAAATGCTATTATTGCAATAAGCTCGAACAATGTAAGGATTGTGTAGAAAGTGGTTTTCTCACAAACTGTCAGCAATGTTTTGAGAGCTTTCAGTGTAAAGATTCGTATGGATTACGATGTAGTAATTATTGTGTCAATTGTAGTGAGTCTTGGTTTATCGATAGCTGCATCGGATGTCGTGATTGCATATATTGCTGCAATCTGGTGAACAAACAATACTGCTTTATGAATGAGCAGCTGACAAAAGAAGCATATCAGGAGAAACTCAAGCTCATCACGCAAGATCAAAAAATCACAAGTAGAAGAGACACTTTTCAAAAATTTCTCGTGAAAAATCCGAAGAAATTTATCCACGGAACACACATAGAAAATTCAACAGGAGATGATCTCAACAATGTCAAAAATGTGAAATCCAGTTTTAGCATGGTAGAATCAGAAGACTGTGCGTACTGTGACCTCCTCACAAAATCAAAAAACTGTATGGATGTTTCATCTTTCGGTGATGGCATCGCATGGATGTATGAAATCTGTACAGGGTGACTCAATACTCAAAACTGTTCATTTGGTGTCACCAATCTCATCAACTCAAGCAACCTACTCTACTGTTCGATAGCATGTGGATCCAAGGATTGCTTCGGATGTATCAGTATAAAACCAAAGTCCGAACACATGATCATGAACAAATCATATTCAACGCATGAATATGAGACACTCTGTGCAAAAATAATCACTCATATGCAGAGTACGGGTGAATGGGGAGAATTTTTCCCGCATGAGATTTCTCCGTTTGGCTACAACGAAACGGTCGCAAATGAATACTTCCCTATGACTGAAGAAGAAGTAAAAAAACAAGGTTGGAATTGGTACGAATGAGAAAACAAAAATACCTATATTGGCACATACTATAACCCCCTCCCTATTTCCAAGTATGATGAAAAAATCGTTGGTTTTGAAACAGCACAAAAAAATATTGATGAGATTCTTGCAGGAATCCTCGAATGTGAAGTAACAAAAAAACCTTTTAAAGTCATGAAACAGGAACTCGCATTTTATATAGAAAATGGCCTCCCTCTCCCCACGAAGCATCCTGATGTACGACACCAAGACAGAATGGATCTCCGAAATCCTCGTATTCTCCACGAGAGAAAATGTGATGACTGTTGATCAGAAATCACGACGACGTACAGCCCTGATAGACCAGAAAAAATACTGTGTGAAGCATGCTATCGGAAAATAGTTTATTAATTTCCACTATGACTTTTATTCCTCCAGACGAAAACATCGTCGAAACTAAAAAATGCCTCCTTTCGTGAAAAGAATTTTTCGTAACAGATAAGGATGTCGAACTCTTGGACAAGATTTCACCTGTCTTTAATTGACAGAAATATGGCATCCCTACACCTAAACTCTGACCAGAAGAAAGACAAAAACGACGACTCTCGTTTCGCAATGAACGGAAGATGTACAAGAGAAAATGTGACCTCTCTGGCAAGGAAATCATCTCTGTGTATTCTCCGGACAAATCATATCTAGTCTACGATCAAAAAGTTTGGTGGAGTGATAACTGGGATCCAACTCAATATTGAAGAGCGTTCGATTTTGAGAGAAATTTTTTTGATCAATACAGTGATCTATTTTCAGTCACACCAAAGGTATGACTCTACAGCGTCAATTGCACCAACTCGGACTACACCAATTTTACGATAAACTCGAAAGATTGTTATCTGTGTGTGGGGACGACAAACAGTGAAGAAATACTCTACTCCAATTTTGTTCGGGATTGCAAAAATGCTCTTGATTCTACTTTTTGTTACGAATCTGAGCTTATCTATTACGGGATGGATCTGACCAGATGTTATCATTGTTTTTACGCGAAAAATTCAGTGAGTTGTCAGGATTGTTTTGGTATTGAAGAATGTGAAAATTGCCATCATTGTATCGGTTGCTATGGATTGAAGAATAAAGAATTCCATGTTTTCAATAAGCCCGTCCCAAAAGAAACATTTGAAAACATCTGGCAAAAATGACTGGAACACGGATGATCACTGAGTATTCTCGCCGATCTGAAATCGCTCCGAGAGAAAATGGTAGTCAAAAATATGCATCTTATCAACTCAGAAAATTGCTATGGAGACCAAATCGAAAATGGGAAAAATGGTTTTATGTGTTTTGATTCAAAAAATATAGAAAATGCTCGCTATACCTATTTTAGTCCAAAAAATATTGCTTGCATGGATGTGACATATACTGCACCTACAGGACTAGAATATTGTGGCGAATGTTGCTCAACACTCGCAAATAATTGTTTCGCGACGTTTCAAGTTTCCAATGCATCTCATACTTATTATTCGATCTGAAGTCATAATTGCGAGCATGTCTTCTGATGTGCGAGCATCAAAAAAGGAAAAAATATCATCTTCAACACACCCTATTCTGTCACGGAATATGAAGAGCTCTGCGGCAAAATCGCAGATCATATGCGATCGACAAAAGAATGGGGTGAGTACTTCCCAACGGAGCTCTCTGAATTTGGCTACAATGAAACAGTGGCACAAGAATATTTCCCACTCACAAAAGAACAAGCTCAAGTACAAGGGTGGAAGTGGTATGACTGAGAAAATAAAAATACCTACATCGGTGGACACTACAATCCTCTTCCTATATCACAGTACGATGAAAAGATCGTCGGCTACGAAACAGCACAAAAAAATATTGATGAATTACTGAGCTGAATACTTGAGTGTGAAGTAAGTCACAAACCATTCAAAATTATTCGACAAGAACTCGCATTTTATATAGAACATGACCTCCCTCTTCCGACGAAGCATCCCGATCAAAGACATAAAGAACGAATGGAGCTGAGAAATCCTCGAGAACTCTATGAGAGAATCTGTCCCGAATGTCAGAAAAATATGATCACTACCTACAAACCAGAGAGACCAGAAAAAGTCGTCTGCGAGGAATGCTATCGCAAACTTGTGTACTAAATACAAGACATAGAAGATAGAAGTAGAAAGTAGAGAAGAATTTTTATTATATTCCGCTCTAACTTCTACCCTCTACATCTACCTTCTCATAATCAGAAATCCTTTATTGAATTTTAGCCCACTATATCATAGTGTGCATCTTTATCGAGCACTTTTGCGACTGAATTTACTTTTGGATCATAGTAACTGATCATGAGTTCGATAAGTTGGTCTTTACCGAGAATTTCTGACTTTAACCCAACAAACTCGAGACTTCCCTTTATCATGCCCGCTTTTTCTGTGAGACGTTTTTTGAGATAATCGACTCGAGCGAGGTTTTTCCTCACTTCATCATAGGTCACTGACTGACTCACTCCCGCAAAGAAACTCTTCACAATCTGAAACATGCCCTTTGGAGCGACGCTCTTATTTTCGACTTCATCATGGGGAACGATGATATAAAACTCTTTCTTCATAATCTGTGCGACATTCACGAGATTTGTGAGAAATTCTATATATCTCTCTGACTGATCCTTCAGAAGTTGATTTTTTTGTCCAGCTGTGAGTATCTTGAGTCGATTGAGATATCCTTCAATATCGACTTTGAGTGAACGAATCAATATCTGAATAGGAAACTGCAGGGCATTGAGAAAGTGCTGAAATGAATAAATGATAGAATCTTGTTCCGGTTCGGACTTGAGGAGAAAATTCACAGCTTCGACCTTGAGGACGATACGAGCAGAACCATCTTTCATGATGACGATATTGTCACGAATCTCTGAAAACGGGAGGTATCGCTGGGTTGAATCATCAGCATGGATTTCCTTCTTTGGTTTTACAGAACCAGCAGTCGTATCCTTCCCTGGCTGTATCTCAATTGGCTTTGTATCGACAGGTGTTTGGGCTGTTTGTATTTTTTTTGGGTCAGATTTTTGAAAAGGGTTCTTCATAGCACTATATTAGATTTTTTTGACTTGTTCTGCAAGATTTTCAGTACTTTTCTTGTGTTTTATATTGGCTTCTACGTATGAATCAGACTGTACATACCCTATTTCTAGTGGAGAATAACTATCCACACCACGAATCCATACTCTTCCTTGGCCATTATTCCCGTTTCCATTGATCCTAAAACGCATAATATTCAGTACAAAAGGGAGAAAAGTCATCTCATGAGTACGAAATTTTGCAATCACGATAAAAATCATCATGATGAAGGCACAAATTATAAAGAGCGGAGTGTTACCGAGTGTGCCCTGGAGCTTATTAAAAAGCCCAAACGAGATAATAAGTCAGACAATAATAATCCCCAACTGACGGAGACTCAGTCCAAAGATAATGGTATCTTCGTTTTCGATCTGGATAGGGATCTTGTACTGCATAGCACAATTCTGCCATAGATTTGCAAAAAAAGCAAAGATTATATCATCTTTTCATGTCTAAAATTCTCGTTCTCCATGATACTTTTCTCTACCGCGGTGGTGGGGAGCGTCTGGTGCTCATGATGGCAAATGTTTTGGGAGCAGATATCGCATCGGGTTTTTTCAGTCATGGAAGCTATAATCTCCGTGAACAAGGGTTCACATGACAGATGATACCGCTCATGCCTGGAATATTTCTCCACGAATTTCGATGGCTTCCAAAGAAAATCGCTTTTATATGCAAAAATGGGCTCAGGCATTTCGGTCTCAAGTGGGCATTTCACATCAATGCTCGTAAACTGAAAAATAACTATAATACAGTTGTCTTGAGCGGTGATTGTCTCTCAGCTGTCCGCCATTTTAAGGGCAAAAAAGTCCTCTACTATTGCCACACTATCCCCCGTTATCTCTTTGATCAGAGAGCGGAATATGAGCAAAAAGTCCCAAAAGTCATGCTTCCAATCTACCGTTTCATGACCAGGAGATTCAAAAGGGCCTATCTGGAGAACCTCTCGACAATACAAACACTCATCACAAATTCCAAAAATACCCAAAAACGTATCAAAGACTTTACCAGTCGAGATGCTGATATCCTCTATCCTCCGGTTGATACGAGCTACTTCTGCCCAACAACCAACAACCAACAACCAACAACCAACAACTATTATCTCTCCTTCGCCCGCCTATCATCAATTAAACGAGTGGATAAAATCGTGGAAGCTTTTCAGAAAATGCCCGAGGAAAACCTCATCATCACCTATGGAAAAAATGATCCAGAAAGAACAAACATCATGAGTATGGTACAGGGGTACAAAAATATCTCCATGATCGAATCTCCCTCTGATCGAGAGCTTCGTGAACTTATCAGGGGAGCTACTGCGACTATCTATGTCCCCGTGGATGAAGATTTCGGAATGAGTCCTGTCGAATCTATGGCATGTTGAACCCCCGTGATCGGAGTGAACGATGGAGGCCTCAAAGAAAGTATCATCGATAGAAAAACAGGCATACTCATAGATCCTCGCTGCCAGCCAGAGGATATCATCGGAGCCATAAAAAAACTCTCACATGCACATCTCACGAGTGGAGATTGTGTTGCGAGAGCTCATGATTTTTCTCTGGAGAAATTTACTCAGGAGTTATTATTGAATTCGTGAAATTAATTCTTGATATCTTTCAATAATTTCCTGAATTCCTTCTGGACCTTTTAAAGCAGTAAGGACAGAGAGCGCTGCTACTCCAACTAATACAAATGTAACAACATTTCAGGTAAGTTTATTGCTAGAAGGAGTTGGCTACTCATGTTCTTTTAGTGTTTCAGACATAATAAAATATATTATTAACTCTCTTCAGTTGCATTATAAATAATAAGAGTACCATCCGGATCAGCTATAGGTCTGTCATCATGCACTGCATCTTTTTGCATTATTTCATCTTGATCATGACTACATCTTGGGCTAAGTGCAGCGATAGATAATAATCCTGTGAATGCTACAAGCGTTGTTATTGTTTCAGGAATACCTACAGCAACAGAGTCTCCACCCCTTAGATTTTTTTCTCATAACTTATTCATATAATATACCGTAAAAAATAAGGTGTATAGTATACGATAAAATTATTTGTCAATTTATTTTTCTAACTCACGCTCAATACCTGAAATTTTATTCTCAAGGAGTCACAGAAGCTGTATTAGGAACTGGTTCTTTTGACGGAGATTTATCTGAACAACTTGGCGCAATAACCGAATATAATGCTACAAGTGCTCCAATTCAAAGAACAATTCAACTCGTCGTACATCAAACAAATGCAAGATCATTAAGTCTAGCTGCTCTATCATCAATATCACTCCCTGTGTCTTGAGGACCTTGGTCTACTATGTCTTCTTCTGGCATAAATATATAGTTAAGAATTACGCATATAACATAGAATTGGTAATTACCACTTGTCAACTATATACTAAAATCTCTTTTTATACATAAAAAACCAGACCAAGCTGACGATGCTTCCGAGTGCGGCAGACCAGAGTGGTGATATATGGTGACTAATCATCCATCCTCCGAGGAGAGGTCAGATGATGGCTGTGAGACTTCCAAGAGAGCTGAAGTATCCAGTGATTTCACCACGTTTTGCTGGGTCAGCATGTTCCATACCTTCTGATTGCATGACAGGCCACATCGCGATAGTGAAAAATACCATACATATCTCACCAGCGAGCCACACATAAATAAATGGGTTTGAGGATTGATCATAGGATGCTACAGCCGTGAAGAGAATACTTGATGCGAGGAGTGAGATAAAGATGATTATTCTGGGAGTGAAGTTTTTGAGCCAAAATTTGTTGAGCAGATATCCCTGACAAAATGCCATAAATGCTCACACAAAAGCCAAGAGAAATCCTATGTGTTTCACATCGAGGTGGTAAAATGCATCCATGTAAATACCAAATGAATTTCGATAGACGCCAGCACCGAGACCAAAGATAAAAAAGAGCCAGAGATACATCGCTATTTTTCCGTTAAAGAGAGCTTGAAATACAGGAAATTTTGATTGTTTTTCCTGGGTGAGATGACGATCAGTATGCGTCTCTGGGAGTGTAAACCAGATAAGGGCAGCATTGACGAGAGAAAAAACTCATGACACCAGAAATGGGACAGGAAATCAGAATTGAAAGAGAAAACCACCGAGCAGAGGTCACACAACCATTGCCATGCCAAACATCATACCAAAAATACCGTAGTATTTTGCTCGTTCTTTACCGTCTTTTGAGATATCTGAGAGTACTGCCTGAGCGATAGTGATATTGCCTGCTGTGATACCATCGATGATACGACCGATAAATACCCACCAAACATTTGGTGCAAAAGCCGTGATAATCCATCCTATAGCAGAGCCAAGAACACTCAAGAAGAGGAGATTACGTCGACCAAATCTATCTGAGAGGCGTCCGAGGTAGGGCGCAGAGATAAAACTACACAGAGCATAGGTAGCTCCTATCATGCCCGTCATCAAGTAGGAAATACCAAATCTATCAATAAACGATGGTAAAATCGGAAATATGATCGTCAGACCGATAAGGTCGAGGGCGATTGTGAGGAGGATGGCTCTTTTAGGATTTGTGAGATTTTTTTGATGCATAACTTTGATTGTACGTCGTAAGTTATTTTTACAATTTTATAGTTAACGCAATAAAGTTGCATTAATATTTTTTCTAATATAATCTCCTTTATGCGACAAACCAAAACACGTCAGGAAATACTCTCTTTTCTCGAAAAAAATCATAACGCTTTTACGCCGTATGAAATCGCAGAAAAACTCAAAATCAATACCGTCACGGTCTACCGAGTTCTGGAATTTCTCAAGGAACAGAAACTCGTGCACCATATTCCTGCTCTCGGAAAATGGAGCGCTTGCCAGTGTCACGATGAACATAAAGACCATGGCTTTCTGATATGCAAAAAATGTAGCTCGGTGGAAGAATTTCTCTCCCCTCATCAGTGTATTCATCATCATGATTTTCAGTGTGAAGAACATGTCCTCGAAGTGTTTGGTCTCTGTCATAAGTGTCGTTAAACAATTATTATGCCTATTCCCGTTACAATCCTCTCTGGATTTCTCTGAGCTGGAAAAACTACTCTCCTCAATCATGTCTTGTCCAATCGAGAGGGGAAAAAAATCGCTGTTATAGTCAATGATATGAGTGAGGTCAATATCGATGCCGAGCTCGTAAAAAACAACGATATAGCCGTCAATAGAACAGAGGAAAAGGTGGTAGAGATGAGTAATGGATGTATCTGTTGTACTCTTCGCGAAGACCTCCTCAACGAAGTGTCCAAACTCGCCCTCTCTGGGAAATATGATGGCATCATCATAGAATCTACTGGCATATCTGAGCCGCTCCCCGTCGCTGAAACATTTACTTTTACTGATGAAAATGGGCATACACTCAATGACATAGCCCGTCTCGATAAGATGGTGACTGTTGTGGACACGAAAAACTTCATGTCACAGTTTGCTTCGACAGAACATCTGAGTGACAATAATATGGGCGCCGATGATGCTGATAACAGGACGCTCGTTCACCTCCTCGTTGATCAGATAGAGTTTGCCAATATTATCCTCCTCTCAAAAGTCGACCTCACACCAGCTGACGAAATACACAAGATAAAAGGTATCATACAGAGCCTCAATCCTGGTGCTGAAATCTACGAAATAAAAAATGGAGAAATACCTCTCAGAACTCTCTTCAATACTGGACTTTTTACACTCGAAGAAGCAGCTAAAAATCCAGGATGGCTCCGTGAGTTGCGCGGCGAACACACTCCAGAAACAGAAGAATATGGTATATCGAGTTTTGTTTTTACGTCTAGACGTCCATTTTCACATAGGAAAATCATAAAAATAATCCAGATGAATCGTCTCGTCGGTGTCATACGATCCAAATGATTTATCTGGACTGATGCTGAGCCAGAAAAGGCACTCGTCTGGTCACAGGCTGGCAATATCACCAATCTCGATCCCTACGGAACCTGGAAGATGAAACCTGACGGCACATTTGATGCCGAGCAGAAACTTGTCTTCATCGGTCAAAATATGGACAAAGACACACTCAGAAAAGAACTGGAAGAAGCACTGATATAATTTATTACTTACTCATTTTATGATGCCCATCCCCGTCACTGTCATCACTGGTTTTCTCTGAAGTGGGAAAACCACTCTCCTCAACCATATTCTCCGATGAGATCATGGATATAAAATTGCGGTCATCGAAAATGAATTTGGTCGCGAAGGTATCGATGCGGAACTGGTCGTAGAATCCAGAGAAGAGCTCATACAAATCAGCAATGGATGCATCTGTTGTGTTGTTCGTGGAGATTTCATTGCCGCAGTGGAGAGACTCCTCGCAAGTGAGAAAAAAATCGATCATATTATCATAGAGGCTTCTGGCATGTCCGAGCCTCTTCCAGTAGCGCAGAGCTTTCTCATGAACACCTTTGAAGACAGGATTCGGCTAGATAGTATCATCTGTTTGATTGATGCAGAGAATTTTACGACCAATGTCGTCCAAAATACACAAACTGCGACAGAACAACTCGAATTCGCTGATATCATCGTGATGAACAAGGTTGATCTCGTGAGCGAAAGAGAAAAAGAGGACACAGTACGTTTCGTCCGAACTATCAACCGACGTGCTCCTATATTTGAAACTTCGCATGGGAAAGTCGATATCAGATATCTGATTGATACACATGCATTTGTCCTCACGGAAGAAAAAGAACACGAAATGAATCACCACACACACGCACATGATGCCTCGTTTAGTGAATTTATGTTTCAAAGTAGTATCGCTTTTGATATGCAGAAATTGGAACGTTTTATCCTTGCCCTCCCTATAGAAGTATTCCGAATTAAGTGATTTTGTTTTTTTGAAGGACTCGATAAACAATATGTCCTTCAGAGAGCTGGAAAAAAACTCACCATCGATGAATATCAGAAACCAAAAACGAAGCTCGAAAACAAGCTCATATTTATAGGAAAAGATCTGGACGTGTGAGATATTCAGAGAGCACTGAATCAATGTCTCATACAGAGTAACCCCTTATTTCGTTCATAATTTATTTTTTAATTTTTCTTTTATGAAAAATATTTCTCTTATTTCACTCATAGTAGTATGAGCTCTCTTACTCACAGGATGCAGTATGTGAGAAAAAAATATCACCACCACAGAGACGCAAAAACCAGTCATTGTTACCTCATTTTTTCCTCTGACACATATCGTAGAAAAAATCGTCTGAGATCAGGCTGAAGTAATACAAATACTCCCTGAAGGAGCTGAGGGTCACGGCTACGAACCAACTCCAGAACAGATGAAAACCATAGAGAAAAGCGATTTCGTGATCGTACTCGGTGAATCTATGGAATCCTATTCAGAAAAACTAAAGACCATCATGGCGTCAAAAAATAAAGCCTATCTCGACTTTTCTGATACAGTCATAAATATCACTGAACCAGAAGGAAGCAAGCACGAAGAAGCAGGGCATCATGATGAACACGAAGAAGAAACCGGACATGATCATGGTGGTCTCGATCCTCATATCTGGCTCTCTCCTCGCTCATATGCTCAGATGGCTGACATAATCACGAGTAAAATAAAGGAAGTCTTCCCTACTATCAATATCGAAGAATCTGCAGAAAATCTCAAAAAAGAGCTCGCAACACTCGATCAGGAATTCACATCTGGCTTGTCACAGTGTGAAACAAGAAAGTTTGTCACATCACATGCAGCATTTGGATATCTCGCTCGTGACTATAATCTCGATCAAATAGCTGTCGCTGGAATATCACCAGAAGAAGAACCGGCTCCAAAAGTCATCGCAGAAGTTATTGATGTCGTCAAAAGAGAAAAAATCATTGCCCTCTTCAGTGAACCACTTGTATCTCCGAAGCTCATCAATACTATAGCAACCGAAACTGGCGCAAAAACCTATCTCCTCCATCCTCTCGAATCACTCACTGGTGAAGAGACAGCTCTTGGGTATGTCTGAGTAATGAGACAAAATCTCTGATTCCTGCGCGAAGGTATGGGCTGCAAGTAAAAAAATAAAACATTTTCATGTCTCTCTTTTCTCTCAAAAACATAGCCTATAGTTACGGAACTACAACAGTACTTTCTGGGGTAAACCTCGAAATACAGAATGGAGAACTCACTATCATCACTGGCGCAAATGGCATCGGCAAGACAACACTTCTGCAATTACTGGCTGGAGTCATAAAGCCAACAGCCTGAAACATAGAGAAAAATATTTCCTGAAAAATAGCCTATGTCGCACAAGAGTGACCAGAGAGACAAAATACTCTCCCCATTAGTGTCGCAGAGTTCGTCGGATCACATACGCACAAACATAAGCATAGTGATGGTACATGTGATTATCGAACACTCGATGATTGTCTCGGACATGTCTGACTCTTAGAACAAAAAAATACACCCATTGATGAGCTCTCTGGATGACAAAAACAACGTGCTATGATTGCTCGGGCGCTCATGATGGATCCTGATGTGCTGCTCCTGGATGAACCAACAGCGGGCATAGATGTCCATATGCAAGAACAATTTTATGACCTCATAAAACACTTCAATACTATTCATGGACTAACGACTATTATGATCACGCACGATGCAGAGAGGCAATATACTTTTGGAGATCATGTTATCTGCCTGACCAAGTCACTCAGCAAAGAACAAGAAGATATACTTCGAGGTCAATTCAAGCAAAAAACTATTAGTCTTATACAACTTCCCTAGATATGCTTTCTTTTTTTGATTACGATTTCATGCAGAGAGCACTCATAGCTGGTATAGGTATAGCAATTATCTGTCCTCTGATTGGCTCAGTACTTCTCATGAAAAAATCTGTCATGCAGGCCGATGTATTATCGCATAGTGCACTCACAGGGGTGGCAATCGGTGTCTGGCTCAAAATATCCCCCCTCATGACCACACTCATATATACAACACTCTGTAGCATATGTGTAGAATATTTCAGGAAGTTCCGTCGTATATCAATGGATACGATGCTCTCACTTTTCTTCTCTGGTAATCTCGCAATAGCCATTTATCTCCTTTCACTGTCACAAGGTTTTACGAGCAATCTTCACAGATATCTCTTTGGGAGTATTACTCTGATAAGTATGCAGGATTTGGTTTTACTTGTATGTGTCTGCAGCATTATATGACTCTCTTTATGGCTTTTCTGGAGATCATTTTGGCAAGTATTGATAGATGAAAAGTGAGCCAAAGTAGCATGAATACCTGTAAACCGAATCAATTTCTTTCTCGCTATTCTGGTCGGATGAGGCATCACGGCTAGTCTGACAATAGTTGGGCTCCTACTCGTAAGCTCACTCCTTGTTCTCCCTCTTCTCATCGCAGGACAGATGACAAAGAGTTTTAAATCAACAATTATTCTCGGAGAATGAATCAGTATAGTATCAACTCTCTTTGGAATAATAGGATCATACTATTGGGACATCCCGTCGAGTGCTCTGATTACAGGTGTTCTCGTGGCACTGTTTGGGGTAGTATTTGTATGATTCGCAAAAAAATAAAATACTCAGTAATACAAAAAAGAGTCACCAATAGTGACTCTTTTTACGGAATATTTTCTTATTACACTGTTGCTGGCGAAGCAGTTTTGATAACTTGTTTTGTTGATGGTCGGTAAAGTATAGACGCGCTCTTGAACTCAAAAACAAAATCACCCGTTTGGGCATCAGGAGAAAATACTGTTTCCGTTTGAGCATCACCAATACTACGAACATTTTGGAGGACTTCATCTGGGCCAATAGTTATCTGAGTTACGATAGTTTCGAGAGCAGTGATCACATCTGGTGACAGAAGGACTGAAGAAGAGACTCTGATACGTTGTGGCTGTATTTCTTCTCTCGGAAAAGGTGCTGGTGACTCCATCATACGTGCTTTTCGAGCGTAGATAAATCCTCCAAATACGACAAGAGCAACGATAAAAATAGCGACTATCATAGTAAATAGACTTGTATCAAGAGGAGCATCCTTGGAGGGAGTAGTTTCTGGGAGTAAATCTTTGGTAAAATGTGTCGGTTTTTTTCGGCTAACTACTTTTTTTGTTTTTTTCGCTGCTGGAGTAGATTGAGCAGTTTTTACAGTAGGAGATTTTTTTGGGGCAACTTTCTTTGTCACTGCAGACTCCACTTTCGGAGACGTTACAGCTTTTGATGAAGATACAGCGGCAGGTTTCTTTGTTTTCTTGGTTGCTGTTTTAGGAGCAGATTTGGCAGGAGTTTTAGAAGGAGTTTTTTTAGTACCTGCTTCTGTTTTTTTGACAGTTTTCTTTTTTTTGGACTCAGCCATAAGGAAAAGATAGAAATATAATACATCAAAAGATACTCATCTTTAGAGCTTTTCAAGGCATACAGAGTTAGAATCCAGATGACAAAAAATAATACTCTTGGAAATTATATTTTATACATACTCATTAGAGTATCCCATTTTTTTCACATTCCTCTTGTGTTGTCATACCGAGGAGGATTTTTGCTCGAGCGTCTTCGGAGATTGAGAGAAATCATGACTTCTCAGCGATAGTACGAATTTCTGTATCATTTTTTCCTGTACGGATAGCATTACGCACTTCTTCTGTGACTTGAAAGACTTCGTAAATTCCCATACGTCCTCTGTAGCCCGTATGTCCACACTCATCACAACCGGCACCACGTTCTGCGAGTGATTCAGTCGCGCCATAACGCTTGAGGAGGACGTCATCACCTGGTAATGTTGGGATTTTTTCACGTTCTGCACAATGCCGACAGACTCGTCGGACGAGACGCTGAGAGATGATGACATCCAGTGCTGCCGCGACATCAAAAGTTCAGACACCCATATTTTCGAGACGTTCAAGTGTTTCAAAGGCACTCTTTGTATGGAGAGTCGAGAGGACGAGGTGACCTGTAAGTGCTGCTTGCACAGCAGTATTGGCTGTATCGAGATCACGTATTTCTCCGATCATGATAATATCGGGGTCGTGTCGCAATACTGAACGCACTCAGAGTGCAAAAGTATACCCTGCTCGTTCGTTAATTTCTGACTGGAGTATACCAGGAATCTGGTATTCGATAGGATCTTCGAGGGTAATAATTTTGTCTTCTGGTTTTTTCAAAACATCTATCATCGTATAGAGAGTCGTCGTCTTACCAGAACCAGTTGGACCAGTGACGAGGATCATCCCCTGTTTCTTTCGCAGTGCTTCTAGGATGATATCTTTTTGTGGTCATATAATTCCGAGTCCATCAAAATTGATCACATTGGCCGAAGAGTCCAAGATACGACAGGCAATACTTTCTCCATATCGGGTAGGCATGACGGAAACACGCACATCTATCTGAGCATCATGGCCTTCTTTTCAGAAGCGAAATTTACCATCCTGTGGGACATCATGGATGTTGAGTTTGAGATTGGATTTGTATTTCATCCGCTCGATGATAATAGCGTGTTCCTTTACTTTGATTGTGCCAACAGTGACCAGATCACCATCGATACGAAATCGTACTTCGGCATCGATTTCATGAAGCTCGAGATGTATATCAGAAGCATGCAGTGTGAGAGCACCTTTGACGAGAGCTGTGAGAGCACCATCAGAATCTTGTTTATCGAGAGAAAGCTCTATCTCGTCCAGAATATGTCGAAATTCTGGAAAATACATACTCGTACCAGATTGCTCTTTTTTGAGAATCTGTGAGAGTTGCGTGATGTCGACATCCTGAGGCATACTCCTATACTACCTTATTCCTCTTCGCTTTGCAAAAATATCGATACAATATCGCTATGACCCCAAAAAAATCTTCAACCCTGCTCAAAAACATCTCACACAAGTCTCAAAAAAAAGACCAGAAAATAGTCATCGCATGCTCAGGATGACCTGATTCTATGGTTCTTCTCGACCTCTATACAAACGGAATACTCCCCTCTTCTGAGATTATTGTGGCACATATCAACCACCACCTCAGAAAAAGTGCCAAGAGGGATGAAGAAATCGTGCGAAAATATTGTGTGGAAAATATCCTCGTTTTCGAAGTCCTGGATGCTGACATCAAAAAAGAAGCGAAAAAGACAAAGACTACCATCGAAGAATGTGCGAGAAATATACGAAAAGCCTGGCTTGAGAAAATCCGAAAAAAATACCACGCAGACCTCATAGCGACCGCTCATCATGCTGACGATCAAGCAGAAACTATCCTCTATCGCATCACCAAATGAACAAGTATCACAGGGCTTGTCGGTATTGAAGCGTCTTCGTGACATTATGTTCGTCCACTCCTCTGAGTGACAAAAAATGAAATACTAGCATACGCAAAAGAACATTCCATCCCCTTCTGACATGATAAGACCAATGATGATACGAGTATTCCTCGCAATCTCCTACGACATGAAGTCTTGAAGGAACTCAAAACAATCAATCCAGAAGTAAACACGGCTCTCTCTCGACTCAGTCATTCTGCGCAAGAACTCAAGATGAGCTTTGATGCATTTTTCACAGAAGTGAGAGACAATAGTTTTTTTGAACTCGATTGGTATCATACGCTCCCTCTCGGTTTTCAGCATGAGCTACTCCGCTTTCTTTATGAAAAAGCCAATGGTTCTACGCATGGTCTCTCCAAAGCTCTCATAGCAGAACTCGACCGTTTTCTCTCAACGAGAAATGGTGGGAAAAAAGAAATAAGAAAACTCACGCTCACAAAGAAACAAGGAAAAGTAGTTATCGGAAAGTAAGAATTTTCTCTTTTAACTCCTCAATACCGACACTCGTTTTTGCTGAAACAAATATGGGGTGAAGGTGTTTGTAGGTAGTTTTCAATTTTTTTAGCTCGGAAGAGGTACACTTATCAATTTGATTGAAGATGTACCAGCGTGGCTGTGTCGCACCAATACGAGTCAGTATATCATCCGTGACGGCAATACGGTCAGCAATATGCGGATCACTCGCATCGACGACTTGGAGGAGGATATCACAGGAGAGAGATTCTTCGAGAGTAGAAGAAAAAGCATCGATGAGTTCAGGAGGCAAGTCACGTATAAAACCAATCGTATCATAGATGAGGATATCTGGTCGCGTGATGAAGTTTCATGTTTCATCAATATAGGCAGTTTGCGGGAGCTTGAGTCGACCAACCGTGGTACCCAGTGTCGCAAAAAGCTCATCTTTTTCGTACACACCTTTATCTGTCAACGAATTCATAAGTGTGGATTTTCCAGCATTCGTATAACCCACGATACCAACTGTCAAAGCATTCATTCTCTTTCTCCCACTTCTATTTTGCACTCGCACTCTGCGATAATGGTCAATTTTTTCTCGAGTTTTTCTCTCCATCTCTCGCAGGTGTCGTCGCATGATCTCCGTATTGGTCTCACCGATACCCTTGTTTGAAGTCCCTCCTCCCCCGCCCTGTCTATCCATCTCCATTCCCATACCAAATATTCGAGGCCCCATGTGTTTTATTGATGCGAGCTGGATTTGCAGTTTTGCTTCTGGAGTTTTGGCATGCAGTTGAAAAATCTTTAAAATCAAATCCACTCGATCCCATATTTGGAGCTTCATTTTTCTCTTCTCCACCTCCTGAACTATGGCATAGATCTGACGTGCCTTGAGGATATTGCCAATGATAATAGTATCCGTCTGAAGTGCCTCCGCGAGATCAAGCACTTCCTCGAGCTTTCCTTTTCCGACGTAGGTCTGATAATCTGGTTCATCTCTCTTTTGCAGTGTCTGCAAAACCACGACCCCTTTGTAGGTCGAGACAAGTTTCTGGAGCTCGAGAATTCTATCATCCAGAGAATACCCTTCGAGGAGAGCAGAATCTTTCGGGGCGATGTCGAGGAGAATAGTACGCATAATTGAGATAATAGGGATAATCTAATAATCTCCAAAACTTGCATTGATCAAAAAAATAAGATAATATACCAATACTATGAATACGACTGCCCCTCGGCACCAGACACAGTATACCTTTACTACATGCAAACGCTGTGGTATCGTCATCGGTAGTGAACAAGAACTCTGTGAGTCTTGTATGAACAATACCCATACTTCTAATCTCTCGTTATGGTAGACAGTAAAATTATAGATTTTACAACCTGAAAACCTCAAAGTGAACCTTTAGATTTAGGAGAAAAATCAACTTGAGTAATTCATGTAGATTTTGTATCTAAAAAAGTAAAAACAACACCTCCAAGCTGAGAAAAACCTTGGCTTTCGAAGACAGCAATTATATGCAGAGAAATCTCAGTTAGATTAGGAAATAGACATCCTGTAATAGCTAAATGGTTATGGCCTGATAATGATTGAGATGATGACTGACTAAATAACTAAAACTATGAAGAAAAAACGAAAATTCAAAGCTCCTATTCTCCTCGCAGTATTATGCGCTGTCGGTGTTCATACTGTCCTCTTTACTGATAGTGGTCATCGGCTCCAGAGTGCTATCGTCGAGAGTGATATGACGAGTCATGCAGAGGCACATCTCGTGGGAGATAAAACAACTCTTACCTTCAAAGTAAACGTGACAGCAACCAATGTCACAAAAATCACTGGAACTCTCAGCTACGATGATGAATCGATTATTTTGAGCAAACCATCTTCACCTCTTTGAGCGCTTGATATGGTTGATAGTAATTTTTCAAAAAAGGTGACTCTCACCTTTTCAAAACCAACAGATATCAAAAAAGGTGATGCACTCATCACATGGACCATGACTCCGGTATTGCCTGAAGTGCATGCTATCAATCTGACTAATGTTACTCTCTCCATGACTGATGGTGATAAGCCACTGACGACAGAAGGAACATGAGAGTTTTAGAGAGGATTCGGAAATGGAATTCGCCCTGTGTCATCGAGAATAATCTCTGGATGAATGAGCTTGATAGGACATTCGTCGGAATCGATAGTGATATCGAAAAATTTCGCTAGCGCTGCTCGCTTCTCTACTCCTACACCAAACAGACACGTGTGTGGAATATTTCGGAGAGAGTGAGGTGAGAGTGAGATACGTTCTGGTGGTGGCTTCGGAGCATTTTTTATTTGTATAAATCAGAGCTCTTCGGATTGAAGTGATTCGTGGCCAGGAAAGAGCGAAGCTGTATGTCCATCAGGTCCCATTCCAAAAAAAGCAATATCAATAGCTCCAACTCGCTGAGAATACTCCGCTCCATCACTGTCCATCTGCGGACGAAGAAAATAGTCTTCTCGAGAGAGTCCTCGTGCACATAATTGACTCAGAAATACCTCCCAAATATGTTCATCATTGCGATCTTTTTTCTTACAATTGATACGTTCATCAGTGATACACCACCGTATTTTGTGTGTTTCAAGCTCCTCCCAAGAAGAATCCTGAAGTAATTCAGCATACCACACATCAAATGATGACCCCCCTCAGAGACCAACCATCACAGTATCCTCTATATCGAGCATGAGTGAGAGGTGTGTGAAAAACCATTCAGTAATGTCAGCGTACGAGTCTGTTATTTTCATAAAGTAATAGTTGGATTTGAACCAATATCGTATATCTGTAGTATCGGGCAATTATCAGTACAGTGCAGGAGATCATTGACGACTTGCCACCCTGCTCGGACACTATCCCATCGGACAAAATACGAAGGATCACGGACAAGTGCCTTTTCTATCAAAACTTCGTACGCGTTATTTTTATTTTCTTCAGTTTCTGCAAATATTTTTTTCTCTCCATTTCGAAATAAGAGCGTGATAGAATTTTCTTTGTGATCAAGTGCCTTGCCTGTTTCGAGAATAATTTTTGTATCCATCCATTCAGGATTATCAATAGCGAGACGTGTGCGGATATAGGTCTCCGTGCGAGAATCTGAGGCAACACCTTCGATATCTCTGTACCCTGCGTATTGTCCGATGACGATATCATGACGGGGGTCAAGAAGAAGTGGAGCCACAGAACTGATTGCCTGAAATATGCGATCACGGATGTCGTGATGATCGAGAGAATTTGGGGTCAGCATCGTAGCAAAAGCAAGGATTTGCAAGAGATGATTCTGGAGCTTATCACGAGTTTCACCATTTTTATCAAAATACGCACCTCGATTCTCGAGTGTGATGGCTTCTCGTGAGAGGATATGTATCTCACTAATCCTCTCTGTGTACCAATTATCCCCTTGAGAAAGTCGATACTCTATCATCTCTCGTACATAGTTTTTCCCCAGATAATGATCGACACGATAGATCTGATCTTCTGAGAATATATGCTGAAGCTCGAGATTGAGAGCGATAGCAGTTTTGAGGTCATGCCCAAACGGCTTTTCGATCATGATACGCGATTCGGGCGTATTAAGTCCGATAGAAGCAAGACCTCGAGCCACAGGTACAAAATATTCTGGACTCAGACAGAGGTGATAGGTTAATTCAGAAGTTGTAAGTTCTTGGTTCTTAGTTTTTAGTTGTGAACTTATCTCTTCTTTGAGCGGCAAGAAGTCCCCTTTTTCTATATCTATTCTGACATAGGCAATCTTTTCTGTCGCATTCAGAAGGTCAGAGTATGGAGCAAGGAAGTTTCGAAAATCATCTCGTGACCAATCTCGACGCCCCACACAGATGAGATGATCATACGATCATTTCTGGAGAAGAACTCCAAGTGCTGGAAGCACATAACGTGTAGCGAGATCACCCGTAGAACCAAAAAGGACAAAAATTTTCATGAGTCTATTATATGAGTTTTTTGCGTAAATAAACTCCGTAACTATACTTCCTCATAATGGATATACTTTTAATCATACTGACAGTTCTCGTTACATCATTAGCAAATGTTTATTACATAGTGACTATTTTTCGTGGCCAAACAAAACCTCATATATATTCTTGGTTTATCTGGGCTATTATCCAGATAATAGCATGTATAATTCAATTCCAGAATGGTGCTCATTGGTGAGCATTTACTCTCGGGTTTAACTGATTATCCTGTGTATTTATTACAATTTTGGCATTGTGGTATGGAGAGAAGAAAATCACTCGTCTGGATACGGTTTCTTTTTTGTTCGCTCTCTGTATCCTACCGATTTGGTTATGAGCAAAACAAGACCTCCTAGCTATGATGTTGGCACTCTCAATTGATATTCTGAGCTATATCCCAACTATGAGAAAAAGTTTCTGGAAACCTCATGAAGAAAGTCTCTCTACCTATATTGCTTCAAGTGTCGGATTTGTTTTCTCCATTTTTCTACTCAAAGAAGTCACTCTCATCAATACTCTCTATCCTCTTGTCATTATTGGCATAAATTTCTTAATGATAGGGTATGTCCTTTGGAGAAGGAAAGCTTTGAAAAAATAAATCCTGCTTTTTTCTCTTTTATTTTTTCTCTTAAAAATTGTGTCCTGGATAACTGATTTTACATCACAAAATAAACCTATAGTGGCTCTCGCTCCAATGGATGGATACTGCGATAGTGCCTTTCGAGCCACGTGTAAAAGTGTCGCTCCAGACATTGTAGTATTTAGTGAATTTTATAGTGCAGATGGACTTCACCATAATCCAGAACTTGCGAAGCGCGTCCTCACTCATGATCCCATCGAACATCCTCTCGTGTTTCAGATATTTGGCAATACGCCTGAAATATTTCTGTCAGCAGGAAAAATCATCGAATCCTACTGAGCGCAAGGAGTCGATATCAATATGGGGTGTCCTGCAAAAAAAGTCGTCAAATGTGGCTATGGTTCTGGTCTTATGATTGATCGAGATCGTGCCATGAAGATCGTGAATATTCTCGCGGAAAACTTGAAAATCCCTGTCAGTGTAAAAACCCGTCTCGGATGGAGTGGAGCTGAAGAACTCCTAGAATTTGGTCAGTGCCTCGAGCAAGCTGGTGCCAAACTCATCACGGTCCATGGACGAACGTATCAACAGGAATACACAGGAGATGCAAACTGGGAACCGATGTTTGAACTCCAGAAAGCACTCAAGATTCCTGTGTTGGGGAATGGAGACTGTAAAAACTACGAGGATGGGATACGAAAAATAAACCCGATAAAAGATAATACGATAATAGGGTATGGGGGGCTTACTTCCGAAAATCGGATTATCGGATTATCGGATTATCCATTATCGCTCGCTGGTTTTATGATTGCAAGAAATGCTCTCGGCAACCCCTGGTGTTTTCTTCCATGAAACTACGAACCAGCATGGACTGAACGCATCAGAGTCATGAGAGAGCATATGGCACGTATGGTGGTATCAAAGTGAGAAAACCGTGCCTGCCTCGAAATACGCAAACATTTTATGCATTATCTCCATGGATTTGAAGGGGTAAAAGAGTACCGTAAACGGCTTGCACAAGTATCGAGTTTAGCTGAAACTATTTGTATTTTGTCAGAATTATATAGTATTAAATAAAATTGTTCTTCTTTAAACTCTTCTATGGACCCCTGATTGTGAATTATTATAGTCATGATAATATTAGCGAGTAGTTCTTTTTTTGTGTTGGCAGAATTTTCTATCGTAAAAGTTCGCCAATCTCAACTCTTACTCAAAGCAAACAAAGGCAATAAAACTGCGAAGATCGCCTATAAAATAGTTACTAATCTCGACAAATATCTCTCTGCTACTCAGCTAGCCATTACGAGTATTGGTCTCCTCATGGGTTGGATTGGTCAAGACACCGTAATCTATATATTAAAAAACATCTTTTCTCTTTTTTCAGATGGAGACATCTCCTGGTTAGATATCATTGCATTTCCTCTTGCATTTTTTTTCCTTACCTTTATTCAGATACTCTTTGGAGAATTGATACCTAAAAACATAGCTATCAAAAATCCGCTCATGTATACTATGATTATTGCTTGGCCATTACAGATATTTTACTGGATATTTTACCCTATCATCTGGCTCTTACAATTTTGTTCTTTGAGTATGCTCAAGATAATGGGTATAAAGGATAGTGGGAAAGAAGTCCATACAGAAGAAGAAATTAAGCTCTTCCTCACAGAATCAGAAGAAGGGGGCGTCATCGGTGAAGCCAGTAATGAACTCATACAAAATGTATTTGAATTTGATGATCAAACGGTCCGACAGATTTATGTCCCTAGAAGCCGTATCTATGCTATCGATATAGACGAAGATTTCGATACACATATAGACACTATCACTATAGAGGGGTACTCCCGTATCCCTGTGTACAAAGGAACAATAGATAATATAGTAGGTATTGTCTATCTCAAGGATTTCCTCCCAGCATTTCGCACAAATGCAAACATAGATCTCAATCGTCTCATCCGTCCCGCACACTTTGTACCACAAAATCAAAAAATCGAACAACTCCTCAAAGACTTTCAACGTCTCCATATTCAGATGGCTATAGTGACCAACGAACATGGTGAGACGGCAGGAATTGTGACACTCGAGGATATCGTCGAGGAGCTCGTTTGAGAGATACAGGATGAACACGATACAGAAGAAGCGACTGTGATAGAGAAACGTCCTGGTACCTACGTCATCCGCACTGAATCCACCATCGATGATGTGAATGATGCCCTCCCCTTTCCTCTGCCTGAAAGTCCTGACTATGATACTGTCTCTGGATTTATCAATACACTTTTTGGTCGGATACCCAATGCTGGTGAAACTATAGAGTATGAAGATTATGATATCACCGTCCTCCGTCGTGGGAAAAATACGGTTGAGCTCATCAAGATGCAGGTGCAGAAATAAGGGGCACCATATGAAGATAAAGTAGAATCCACTCTTTATGCATCCTCAAACTGTGTTGCTTTTGCTACAATCTCCGCTTGTATTTCTGACCATGATACATCAGAATGGAGGGGTATATCAACGGGCGTTATATCATCAAAAAAGGTAAGATATTTTCTAATGAGAATAGGGTTTGTCGTGGCACCAAATTTTTGAGAATAAAAATCCAGCAACTCTTTGAGGGAATATTGTTTCAGTAAAAAATAGAGATCAATGTAGTCTTTTTGTGTCGAGCGTTGCTGAATGGCTGAGAGCTTCATCGCAGCAATGTCTGGCAATCATGCGAGTCGAAGTGATGGAGTTTGTACACAATCAGTAATAAGCGGATATTCATAGGTGATAAATGAACATTTGACTGAGTGAGAAGTGATATAGAGAGTATTATCTTCCTCGAAGTCTTTCTGACAATCGGGCAAAACAGAAACAAGATGACTAAATAGCTCTGCTGTGTCAAAACTCCTCTCACAAAAGAAGTCGAAATCAACACTCTCACGATGACCTATTTGCAGAGCCAAAGCTGTACCACCTGCGAGATACCAAGTATCTCTCAGTGATATAAAGTGAGGCAAGAGTCCACGTTGATTATCTGGTAATATGTCGAGATGGAGCGTCATGAAATATATGTCTAAAAGATGGTTTGTTAAGGGTACCTCCCAGTATGTATCACCAAAATAGTTGCGATTTTCTATCGAGTGTGCCGTGTTTGAGTTGATAGATTGTTTGTAACCTCTCTCGATCCACAGATTGCAAGAGTTCTCTCACAGAGAGGTCATCACCGAGCATCATCGTACGGAGAATGATCTCATCATCCCATGTATGTGATTGTCTATCCCAAGCGATTTTCATAGAGGTTATTATAGGCAAAAAATAAAAAACATCAAAATATTTGCAATCCCAAAAAAGATAGGGTAGAGTGAATGGGTATTATTATTTAATGACCATTTTATGGCAGAAACACAAAAATCACATATATACTGAGAGGAGTGACTCTGAGCAGAGAAAGTAAAGCTTGCGATTCGAAGCAGGCAAGAGGCAGAAGCTCAAAAAAATAGAGAAACCTACGATAAACAAGCTTTTGTAAATGCGCCCCCTAATAGAAAAAAAGCATTATCAAGAGAATGGATAACAGAGCTCAAAAAAATGCCTTGAATTAACGCTGAGGCTGAAAGACGCATTTTAACGTTATTTGGTATAACAGATAAAACCCCTGCAGATATAGAAGTTAAAAGAGTTATCGGATTTCAAAAATATTTTAAAATTCCCGAACCAAATGGAATTATTTGACGGAAAACTCTGGAAAAACTTGATTCTTTATTAGGTAATGACTGAAATTTTGGTGATGGTGGACTTGAATTACAAATTGATGGAAAATTTATTTCTGAATTAGTGCCGGATCCAACCGCAGAAGCAGTACAAGAAGAAAAACAAGAAGATCTCATAGCATATAGAGCAGAAATGCAATCATTCATAGAAGATACAACAAAAATGGATGCTGCTAGAGCTGTTATAAGAGCTAAAACTCCTCCTCTTTACTTTGAAGACTCGAAGGGTAATATTTTCACATATAGATTTAACTACAATGATGATCCGCAATGAAAATTTCTAGAATTGGTTAATTCAGAAAACGTGCCTTATAATCCAGAGAGTGGTCTATGGGAGTCAAGCGTAGATGCTACTACAAGAATGGAAGCTGAAAGAAAGGAAGAAGAAAATAGAATGGAAGCTGAAAGAAAACAGGAAGGTTCAGAAGAGTACGGAAAAGCTATGTCTGTGACATTAGGGCTAGCAAAAACAACTGGTGAAGAATTTCTAAAATATGAATGAACTGAAAGTGGACTCACAAGTGATACTTCTACATGGATGGATTCATCTGGAAATCACCAATTCAGAAATGAATATAAAATTGATTATACAGATGATGAAATAGGTATAAAGGTATGGGATGGAGTAATTGATATAAAAACTGGAGCAAGGTATGTCGAAAGTCAGAAAAGATGGGAACTCCCTGCTGATACTGAAAAGAGGGTAGCTGCAGAAAAAGCAGCAACAGATGCTGCAGAAAAAGCAGAGCAGGCGAAAAAAACTGAACTAGGAGTATTACAGGCGTTAATTGATGGTGGAGATGTAGCTTCATTGGTTGCTGGAACATATAAATTTAATAATATACCTCTGACATACGATGAAGAGAATAAAGCGTGGGTACAGAGTGATGATAAGGGACAATTCCTCAATACTACCACTGGTAAATTTGAAGAAAAAGTAGCAAGAAATTTTCGTTTAGCTGAAATTGAACAAGATAGAAAAAGAGCTGAAATATTTGATACAATATATGATTGAGATGGGAGGGTAAAATTAACATTAGAGCAATCAGCTCTCTTGGGTCGTAATCCTAATGGAGAAGTACAACAAGATGGAAAGTATATTTATAAAGTAACAGATAGTGACGTTGTTCTATCTCTTCAAGAAAATGGTAAATGGGAGAAAAATATTGATAAGGATACATTTGTTACATATAAGAATGAAGATACATTTAAAGGTGAGATGAAAGATGGTTTACCTTACAAAGGTAATTATACACGAAAAGTCGACGGTATCGTTCTTGAGTGAATGTTCCAAAGACTCTGAGTTCTCAAAGACTGAGTATTAAGATATAAAGATGGCAGAACGATTGGTAGTAATTCATGGAGTGTTGATGGTGTACCTGAATGATCAATAACCTTTACATTTTCATGAGTAAAAACAGTAGATGCTTATGTATCATGACCTAAAAAAGCTGATGGTGGATACAAAACTGGACCAGAAAGTATCATGAGTATACATAGTTTTCTCGCAGATAATGCAGGAGAAAGATTTGATCCTGCATGATTGCTCAATTCTGTAAAAGACGTCAGTCAAGCAAAATTATCCGAAGTATGGACTGGTGATTTTTGAGCAAGCTCTGGAGTAGATAACCTAAAAACAAAATTAGAAAAATTAAGAAATGAACCAACTTTGCAAAACAAAACACTCAAACAAATCGCAGAGATGTGGGACTAATTTCAAGGAAACATTTTAAAAAATCCAGGCATATGCCTGGATTTTTTAATGGTGGATGAAACTACTTCAAAAACCGCTCAATAACGGCTCGGTATTCGATGAAAAAAGGCCCTATTGAATTCCTGCATAAGTGTCCTATAATAAGGTCATGAAAATCAATATCAAAAAAGAAGCTGTCGGTTACAGTGCACATATCCCAGAATATTTCATCAGTACTCAGGGGGATACCATGGACGAATTGATGGTAAATATCCAAGAGGCCCTCAGTATGAGCGACGGAGGTACTACTCAAGCTCTCAAAGCAGATCATTTCTCTCTCGTCTACTAGTATGATATTTTATGCGATTTCTGGTTGAGATCTGATAAAAAAGTGCTGTGCGACATTTGGATACACATGGGAAAACCAAAAGGGCTCTCATATCAAACTCCGTCACCCAAAAGGTCAACACATTATCATACCAAACCACCGGGAACTCAAAAATGGAACTTTTGATACGATTCTCAGCGATATCGCTCTACAAGAATGAACAACAAAAAATAATGTCTACGAGAAACTTTTTTTGAAGAAATAGTTACTTCAAAAACCTATCAATAACGGCTCGGTCATTGCGAGGAGTAATGCATGGTATGATAAAATCGACGAAGTAATCCATGAAACTGGTAATTGGGAGAGTTTGCAGTGGATCGCTTCGTGCCTCGCGATGACGGACTACTTCAAAAAAATCTTAGCTAGAGTATCTCCAGATTAGTTATCATACGGTTTTCGATATCTTCATCTTCCCAAGACACTAAAAGAATTTTCTTTTTCCAGAGAATTTTCACTGTTTGATTTCCTGAGTGACCCATAACTGGCTGATCATTGAGGCGGCTTTTTATGAGATGAATAATCTCTATTCTCCGTAGAACTGCTGCACGAGCATAATATTCCAAAATATCTGCCTCAGACCATATCCCAGTATCAGAATAGAGATCATAAAAATATCGACGGTATTGATATACGTGCTCATCTATTGTCTCAAAAACTTTTTGACTAAAGTAGAGGTTACGCATGTGTATACGGAGTATCTATTTTTGAATGAAGCTCTCTTTCGAGTTGTTTTTTGCCTCTTTCAATACTGACATTAGTTTTTTCAATAATTTCAGCTTCTGAATAATATGGCATGTTTTTATAAACTTTCATGACTTTATGATACTTTTTTACCTGAAAAATCAAGAAAAAATATATGACAACACAATTACTTCAAAAACCGCTCGATCACGACTCGGTCATTGCGAGGAGTAGTGCATGGTATGATAAAATCAACGAAGCAATCCATGAGGCAGTAAATTGAAAACATTTACCGTGGATCGCTTCGTGCCTCGCGATGACGGGCTACTTCAAAAACCGCTCAATCACTGCCCGATATTCCAAGCGTGACTTGATATCATTGAAGTGTTCTGTGCCTGGTTTTGCGAGTTCAGTGAGACGTTTCTCAAAGTCTGCATCTCCAGCATAGCGTGAGAAAACTTTTTTCATCTCTTCGATGACTTTTTCTTCTGTGATTTCTGGTTTGTAGTGTTTTTTCATCTCTTCGAGGATAATCATCGATTTGATACGACGAGTTGCTGATGGTTCTATATGTTCTTTTTTAAATCCCTCTTCTGAGGTTTTGAGATGTTCTAAGTAAGATTTGATGTCCATCCCCTGCTTCTCTATCTCTCGGTTGTGATACTGCCAGAGATTTTCGACTTCTTGTGCGAGCATCTTTGGACCAACTTCGACCTCAGTCACTTTGATAAATTCTCCTGAGAGTTTTTCTTCTGCTTCTGAGCGAGCTTTATCTTTTCTGTCAGCGAGCATCGCTTCACGGTACTCAACTCGAAAATCTGAGAGTTGGAGCTTTTTACCCCAGACACGCTCGATAAATTCTTCACTCCATTCTGGCTTATGAGGATATTCGACGGTGAGAATAGTACATGAGAAATACGCATCTTTCCCAGCAAAATCAGCACTGTGATAGTCTGCAGGAAAAGTGACTTCGAATTCTACGACATCCCCCTCTTTTGCACCGATTAGGGCTTCTTCAAAGCCGGGAATCATCATCTTTGCACCGATAGTCAGCTCAAAATCATGGAGAGCCATTCGCTCATCGATTTTTCCACCCTTTTTATCAGATCCGAGAGCATTCACACGGACACGATCTCCGAGTTGTATCGAAGTATCTGTCTCTTCTGGTACGTCACCATTTTCATCATGATGATGACCGTGATGTACTCCACGAGGATGGAAATGTGTCGAGCGAGCAATGATCTCATCGAGTTCTTTTTGGAGTTCTTCATCTGAGACAGCGACTGAAGGAACTTCGACGCTGATTTTTTCTATCTTCTTCATATCGAGTTTCACTTCTGGCATGACTTCGACGGTCATCACAACCTCGAGAGGGCTCATAGAGACTACTTTTGTCAGATCACCCGCATCGACAGGGATGATATCGAGTTTTTTGAGAGCTTTCGGATAGACTGCTTGGAGGACTTCTTCGAGGGCCTCACCCATCAGTCGATCCTCCCCTATTTCTCGGCTCACAACATCGACAGGGACCTCGTCTCCTTTACGAAAACCTGGAAACTGACGTACTTCTGCGATTTTTCGAGCCGCTGATTTTTTGTAGTGTTCCATCTCGGCAGCACTTTCACGGATAGTCACTTCATACGTGTGAGCATTGAGTTTTTTGCTGGTAGCTTGCATAGTGGGATATTAAAATATGAGAGAAAGAGAAGTGCAAGAGCAAGTAGAAGGATGAATTATAAAAAATCTCCCCTTATTCTTGTACTTTTACTTGTACTTACGTGCCGAGAGTATAGAAAAAAGGAAGAAAATGGGAAATTTTTTTATTTTAGCTACCTTTGTCGTCTGTATATGGTTGTCTGCGAGGAGGTCTTCATAAACCCTTTAAAAGGGCACGAACGTCACCAAGAACATCTTCAATCATTCATCAGCTTAGCTCATTTAAAACCAAAAATGGATTTATAGGTCCTCCATTTGAAGTAATCCCTCGAGGTCGAGAAATTGGTGCACGGGCAAACTTATCTCATCCAATCCCTCAACCTCCATCTCTAGATTCTGGACCCCCCATATCAAAAATTTTTCCATGACCCATATAAAATTTATATACCAGACAATCCTATATATAATTTTTGGAAAGCAAGTCCTATAAAAAGAATAGTTACACTTGACAACTATTTTTTGAGGATAGCGAAAGAGGTTCCTCAAAGAATAAAGACCAAAATTATCTGTGCAATAAGCCCTTTCAGTGTCATATCTGTATCGAGAGCAACCCCTCCACCGATATCCTCAGGCACATCTTTGATATCGAGAGTGTACTTCGTACTCTTGGAGGATGATTTCGCTTTTTTTGGTATGGGACGATGGTCAATTTGGATGATTGAAGAAGCTATCTCACCCGTAATGTCATCATAAGTGAAAAGAAGTATCTCATACTGACCATATTCGAGCTTCGTAGAGAGAGGATTTTTCTCATCCGAGACACTTCCATCAGGAAAAATCCAAAAATAGGTCACGTCCCCTTCCCTATTGGTCTCTGCCGTAACATTTACAGAACACGAACCACGACTCCGACAATGAAATACATCTCACTCGAGCCAACGATTATCAGTTATTTGTCATTGCAGAAGGATTTTTGAAGTCAGAGGAATACCAAAATGTGGCGAGACAAATTCGATAGCTAGAGGTTTTTCTTTTTGGACGATGTCATCGCCTTTTTGAAAAATAGTGCGAATCTCAAAGTTTCAGACCTTTTCAGGAATCCAAGTGAACTCATATTCACCCACTTCATTACTACTCGATGTAAGTTCCTGAACCAAATTTTTACCCTCATAAATACCAATTTTCAAAGGAAAATCACCCCATGTACGACCAGAAATTGTCACAATGCCTGATTTTTTCTGACTGACAGTGAGTGTACTGATTCTTTCTGTGATTTCCTTCCATGATGGTTTTTTCTCCTCACATCAGGCGATATCTTCTTCTTTGCAGTCTGCGAGGAGCTCTTCTTGGAGCAGAAGATATTCTTTTTCTTGATCACTGGTCATCTCTTCCCTCTCTTCACTACTCAAATTCATCATAGATTTGGCAACTTCTGGATCACTCCATATACCTATTTTCTTATCCCTGGATTCTTTCTCGAGAATATCAAAGGATTCATACAGACGAAATCAAAAACGTCGCTCCATACGACCAAATCACTTTGAGACTATTTCTGCATTAAAAAGTGTACACGATTGTTCTGAAAAAACACCACTACACTGCCACACATATGCCAATCGCCGACCATAATGATCTATTGGCTCATTATCAAAAGTAAGCCAGACACTTTTTCATTCGAGGGATTTACGAGTAAAATCACTCGCCTCTTTCCCAAATTTTTCAACTGGTTTTCGTGGATGCACTGTCTCTGGTGTATCGATTCAGAGGAGTCGAATACGAGTTTTCTTTCCTTCAATCATCGCATCCACTGTATCACCATCGATGACGCTCATTATGACACTTTGCACTGGTGTACCCCGAAGTACCTCTCGACGAAGAATATAACTCGTCGGCACTTCAAAATCCCAACCAAATGTATCTATCACGACCTCTCCACAGGTAAGTGTAAGTATTTCGTGGGTATTTCCCATACTCAAGCCGGTTATCGACTGACGAAATCGAATTGTTTTTCCTCACGAGATGGAACCAGAGAGGTCAAATGATTCACTCTCATCGGAAATCTCACACATATCGAGAGGAAGTGTTTCAGAGGAAATATTACGTATCTCTATCCATTCAACCGTATCTGCATGAGGAGGATTTGGGAGGACGGCAGATATTTCCAATTTTCCTCGAAATCAGGCACACTGTTCACACGGTTCTTTTTGAGGTGTATTTGAAGTGACTTCTATGTCGTACACAGCTTCATGGGTTATAGTACCATCTCACACGATAAAGCGAGTTTTGTATTTTCAGAGAGGAAAAGTATGACTCGGAGGATTTTCTTTGTCTGAAACAGTCCCATCTCAGAAGTCCCAGTACCATGTTTTCGCTCCGATACTCGATGCTCATGAGAAATTCAGTGCACATGTCCCCGTCTTACTCGCAGTACACACAATCCCATTATTTGTGAGACGTTTACTGGCTGTTATCTTTGTTTGGAGTTCTATGCGAGCGTTGAGCAAAACATCTGAAGTTTGAAGCGTTTTTGTTCGTAGGACACGAAGCGTTCTCGTGACAGTATGTGACATCGTATTTGGATCAATAACGGTCAGCTTAACCTCTGAATCCTGTGGAAATTTCACATATCATGGGTTACATTTTTTATCCGTCTCTGCGGTTTCAAATGTACCCATTCAGAAATTCCATTCACACAGTGCTCATACTGGGACTTCAGCGAGAAAATTGACCTGACAAATATCTGACCTACAGACAAAGGCGTCATCAAGACCACTCTGAACTACAATCCTGGCTGAAGTCAGATCAAGTAAAGAAACCGAACCACCGCCTCATCCTCCCCCGCTTATTGGTGCTGGAAGACCATGCAGCTGAATGGTGCGTGTAGAAATAATTGAACTATCTCCTGCATGAATCGTTTCAATAGTGAGCGTATGCGATCAGCTTGGTACGAGAAATGTATCAGGATTGCAATCATCCTCTTCTACACCAAAATCAGTTGAGATGTGACACGTGAGTTTCGTCGACTCGAGACCATCCAGTTTTGGTGTAACGAGAAGATTTATTTTGCATTCAGTACGTTCTGGGTCGCAGGTATATTCGGATTTTGAGGTGTCTTCTTTTTCGAGGAGATACGTGGGCTGTTGCCAAAGAATATCTGTCACAACTCTTGTCGGATCAATAGTGGTATCTGGTGGAATATTTTTGAGGGTTATAGTGGAGGTTTGGAGAATATTCCCACTTTTATCCAGTATTTTTATAGTCATGATATGCTCTCCTGTCGGCACAATGGAAGTATTTGGATTACAGGGTTCTGTCGTCGGTACCAGCTCAAAGTCGCTGGTTATTTCACACGTTAATTGCGATGATTCAGCACCATCCAGCAATGGCGTCACTTTCAAATTAATCTTACATTCAATTTCCTCTGGATCACAGGTATATTCAGTCAGAGAAGTGTCTTCTTTCAAAAGGAGATAACTCGGAGATTGCCATTCTCTGGCATGAGTAACGCGAAGAGGATCAATGGCACCATCAGGATGGACAATGGTCACTGTTCATTCTGTCATAACTGCCTCATCAGCAATTCTCTTGACGACGAGACGAACGGCCCAATTCCCTACTGGAAACTCGACGGTCGATGGATTACACTTATTCTCTTGCCCCGTTACTCAAAATCAAAAATCTATGAGACAAGCATAATGCGTAGATGGTGCATCAGTTGGCACGCTGGACGTGAAGTCAAAATTGACTTTACAAGCATCCTCTGAGACATCACAGGTATAGGAAGGCAGATTTGGAGTATCCTTTTCCAGGAGATAAGTCGGCTGCTGAAATACCCACGAGAAGGTACTAGAGTCACTCGAGACAGAAATACACAGAAAAAGGAGAAGAACGGAACAGAGAAGTATTTTTTTCTCATGCAACATAGAAAAGGTCTATCGAACGACTTCCCACTCTTTTGAGGATGATTTATTGTGAAGATGGAGACTCATATAGTTTTTGAGCCACAGTCCGATGACTTTTGGGTAGCCATACTTGCGAAATCTCCTCGGAGATTCGTAGACAGTCATCCGCGTATTGTACATTACTCGACCTTTTTTTCGTGCACGAATAACCAGATCCTGATCTTCTGTGACGACGATATCAGTGCGATACCCTCCCAATTCCTGGAAAATTGATTTTTTTATAATCTGGAGTTCTCCTCGTGCGATGGGGAGATTAGTCCCTTGCATGATAAAAGCTATAAAATTAATACTGTGGTGTACGGTGATGTCCATACCAGTGACAGCTTCAGGATGGATAAAAATATTACCCGTCATAAAAACATACTTTGATGCTCAAAAAGTCTGTATATTCTGGAAAAACTGATCCTTTTTTCGAATAATGACATCTGCATCGAGGAAAAGCAATATGTCTCCTGACGCATGTTCTGCGCCCTTGTTACGTCACTCACTAATTGTCTGCCTCCTAGGAGCGTCATGTGTAATAACCTTATGAGCGTATTTTTGAGCTATTTCAACTGTATTATCACTACTTCCTCCGTCACTCACAATAATCTCGATATTGTACTTTTCACAAAAATCCGGTGGAAATTGCGAGAGAGTCTGAGCAATAACCTTGGATTCGTTCAGAGTCGGTATGATAAGCGAAACAGAATACATATTTCTCCCATGGTATCTATTTTTCAAAAAAGAAAACCCCCCTCCAACATTCTGAAGAGGTTTTTTGTATCAAAAAATTGCATTTGAAGGAAATATAGGGTATCGTGAATGTATGAAAAAGTTACTCCCTTTCGCACCTCTTTTGACGCTCATAGTGGGAAGCATCGTAGTCCAGACTACTCAGGCACCCCTAGGACTCCTGAGTTCTATCATAAATCCCGATTCATCCCCAGAACTCTCAAGCATCTGTACTAAACCCGCTCAATTCTCTCGTGAATGAGAAAGTGCATGGTGTCATACATGACTCGTAAAAAACATAGAAGAGCATCAGAGCTCATGGAATTGGTCATGCCTAAAAGATGAAAAGACATATCCCTGTTATTTTACAGAAACCAAAAATTATCCAGTGAAAGGAGCGCTTTTTTTTCATAAATAAACTATGTACCCCGGTATTTATATCATTCTTGCTTCGATTCTCTGGTGAATAGATGGATTTGTCAGACAAAATTTTGCTATTAACAGTTATTTACTCATTGCATTAGAATTTCTCCCCTGAGGAATTCTCGGACTCATGTTTTTGATGCTTTTCCGTAGAAAAGCGTTCAAAAAGATTCATAATTTTCCCATCCTCCTCCTCCACGTCATCATCACCTCTGTGGCAGGATCGTGGTTTTTTATACAGTCGGTCAAAGCAACAGAATCGCTAGGTCTTATCTTTGTTCTCGTTGGTCTCCAGCCAATTTTTACGATTTTGACTTCACAGATAGCTCTTCGAGAACACCCAAAAAATAGTTTCTATGCTTTTGCGGCAACAACTATCTTTGCGAGCATACTCTTGACCCTCTGAGAAACGGGATTTAATATCCGAAGTGATTATTTTCTTTCCTACATTTTTGCCCTCTTGACAGCTATATGCTGGGGGAGCTGAACAGTGTTTAATAAAATAACGCTTGAAAAAAATGATGCTCTCTATGCTATGTCTATCAGGTACATTTTTGCTTCGTGTATAGCTGCAGCACTTCTCCTGTTTACTGAATGAAACTCGTCATTTCAGGGATTATGAACAATTATCTGAGATAATTTATTTGGACTCCTCTTTTTGATACTCGGGTCAAATCTCCTCTGAGGTATATTTTTCTACCAAGGACTGAAAAAAATCCCTGCCTCTATTGCCTCTATATTTGAACTCGCTTTCCCTCTCACGGGTTTTGTCATCGATTTTATGATTCATGATATTGTGCCTTCTCCTATCAAGATAGTAGCCGCTCTCACGATCATCGTCAGTATCATCATACTCCCCTATTGTCATTTTTTGGAGGGAGAGAAGAAGGAAAAAATAATTTCTATGGCTTAAAATACTATATGCCTTACTGAGAAGCATACATCCCTCGTGAAACTTCATCTAGTTCTCTCCTTTCACCTGCTGAAAGCAAAAAATTCCAATTAACAGAAGCTATCAAAGTAACTTCACGCAGATATGGAAACCTCCAACTAGCACCAGATAAAGCAAAAGAAGTTGCACAAAAAATGCTCGATGCTAGCGATATGGTAACAGCTCGAGATCTCTATCCATGACTCACTCCTGATAAAATTTGAGCATTACAAAACATGCTCGATGAAATCAAAAGAATAAACGTGCCTGTAGACAGACGTGAAGAATACTATGATCTCCTCAGGGCAACAAGAGAATCACTTCAAACACATCATTTTGATGTCATTGCGGCACAACTTCCTAAATATTTGGAGTCAGTAGGATATGTATCTATAGATGGAAAAACTGTGAGAGCTGAAAATAATCGCTTACGTTGGGCTAATTTTTTCTTAGAACAATATAGAGCATGAAACTTTGATTCAGACATAATTCAAGGATTGAAAGACTATCTGGAGAGAGAATACCAAGAAGACCAAGTCAGGGCAAGAGAATATCAAAAATTACAAAGAAATGGCGAACGATGACGTTATGGGGCACCGTATTGATATAGTCGTCCAAGAGGTACTCCTCGATTTACAGGTACACAGATGGAGACTATTAGAAATGCTTATGCGGTTGCCTGTGAAAAACTCCTCATAGAAGATACAGATATGGATATACGAAGACAGACACCGAGCATCCTAGGATCAAAAACTCTTGCAGAATATCTAGTAGAAAAAATGAAATGAATAGACCCCGAAGCGACCGGAAGTAGAACAAGTTTTGATATAAGTGATTTACAGAGAAGTTCTATAGTGGGCAATCCTCATAGTATATCTGTTGGGCGTATCATGGGTATCAGTACGGGCTTCACCTCTGAAGCTGATTTTGATGAAGCTGAAAGACAGAAGTACACATGAGTCCAATATGTACATAGAAAAAGAACTGAAGGTGGCTACTGAAATGTCTTGGTGAGATCAAAATGATTAGATTCAATAAAACTCATACAAGATAATTTAAAGAATTCCTATCTCATTGAAAGTATTAATACTATGCTAGAAGAAGAATGATTTCCTACTATATCTGTAGACACTCCAACTGTAATGAATTTTTACAACGCTGTTGTGAAATTACAGAAAAACCATCCAGAATTCTGTAATAATGGCTATGCAAATGGATTCCCAAATCCAACTATGCTACATGCATTATGATATCATGTAAAAACTCCTGAATCTGAAGCCTAAGAAAGTCTTTCCTGAAAATACGCGACCAGCTCATCAATAGCCACCACCTCCTGCTCCATCGTATCCCTGTGACGAATAGTGACCATATCTTTCTCGAGGGTATTATCAAAATCTATCGTCACACACCATGGCGTACCAATCTCATCAAATCGTGCGTAGCGTTTTCCGATAGAACCGGTCTCATCATACCAAGTCATAAAGTTTTTCGAGAGCATCTGAAATACTTCTTCTGCTTTTTCGTTTAATTTCTTCACGAGTGGGAGGACAGCGATTTTGACGGGTGCGACTTCTGGTTTTAATCGGAGAACAATCCTCTCTCCACCTTCTTCTCCATCTGGTACTGTATCATAAGCGTCACAAAGCGTCGCGAGGAAAAGACGTGTGAGACCGATAGATGGCTCGATGACGTAGGGAACAAATTTCGTATTTTTGACAGGATCGAAATAGCTCATATCCTGCCCGCTTTCTTTCATGTGTGCCTTGAGATCAAAATCCGTACGAGAAGCGATTCACTGTAACTCTGAAAAACCAATACTTGGAAAATCGTATTCGATATCAAAAGTTCCATCAGAATAATGCGAGAGCTCATCTTTCTCATGCTCACGGAAGCGAAGATTTGATTCTTTGATGCCCACTGTTTCCATGAGAAATTTCTTGCAATCCACTTTCCACTTTTCATGCCATTCTTTTTGTGTGCCTGGCTCACAGAAAAACTCGATTTCCATCTGTTCGAATTCTCGCGTGCGGAAGATGAAGTTACCAGGAGTAATCTCATTGCGAAATGCCTTACCGACTTGCGCCACACCAAATGGGACACGACGACGACAGGTACGAACGATATTTGGGAAATCGACGAAGATACCCTGAGCTGTCTCAGGTCGGAGATACACAAGAGCGGAAGAATCTTCTGTCACGCCTTGAGAGGTTTTGAACATCAGATTGAATTTGCGAATCTCAGTCCAATCAGCTTTTACTTTTGGATTATTTGGATTTCGAATATCTTCACCAACCATAAATGCATATTGCTGTTCTGGTGTCCATGATTCTGGGATGAGATTATTAACTCCATATTTTTCTTTTAATACATCCAATCTTTGATTTTCTAAATGTTTAATAACAAGACTTTTTGCATAAAAAAGATTAGAGTAGTTTTTCTGTTCATCTTCAGATAGTTCTTGGTATAATTCTTGGTATTTTTTTTGAATACCTTCTTCTCACATGCTTTCAATTTGATCTTCAATAATTTTGGAATTCAATGCTTCCATTAACTTATCAGCACGGAATCTTTCTTTCGTATTCTTGTCATCGATAAGCGGATCAGAGAAGCCCCCGACGTGACCTGAAGCAACCCAGACATTTGGATTCATAAGGATTGCTGCATCGAGGAGGACCATATCTGGACGACGCTGGACGAATTCTCGTATCCAGAGATTTTTAAGATTTTCCTTAAGGAGAGAACCAAGAGGGCCATAGTCCCAAGTGTTAGCGAGACCGCCGTATATCTCTGAGCCCTGGAATACAAAACCTCTGTTTTTGGCGAGGTCGACAATGTGTTTCATAAAATAAATTAGTTAATAAATTTTTGATAATTAAAGTGCATTATAATAAGCTTCTATTTTCTTTGCCATGAGTTTTCTTCGTTCTTCAAGGAAAGCGGGATAATCATCAAGTGTCATCTGAAAAATACTCTCAGGTATACAGTTTTGTGACAAATTCATCTTGAGAGATTCAAGATCAGTTATTCCTCCATATTTTATTTCACCGGAATTACATTGTTCGAGAATTTGAGAAAAATAATCATTCGGTGCTTTCTTACCGATTTTTATATTGATTTCTTGTTGTAGATATACAAAGTTTGCTATCTGATTATAGTCACCTCGTGAATCATACTTTTGTTTCAAATATTCTTTCGGGAAAAGATGGTGAATATCACCACGATGAGCAATCATATTTCCAACAGTGATATCTTTTGAGAGAAATCATTTATCGCCAAAAAATATCTGTGCTGCCCAAAATACGTTGAGATGTGGACTCGATATAATCGCCTTATCCAAATCCTTCACAAGACCGAATTCCCAAAAACCTGCGGAAAGCTCAGAAATTTCGATACTTTCAAGATGGCTCCTTATCCCTTCATGAGCAATCCTCTTGATATCAAGATCAAATTTTGATTCAGGAGATCAAGAGTATCTACCCGTAAGGAGTGAGAGAACAAACCAACGCTTTACATATTTTTCAATGTTATGAGGATCTTCTCCTATATCACGAAGCTTCAAATAAAGTATGTAGGCAAAATTTATAACATTCTGAGAACCTATCATACTAGAGTCAATAAAGCCAGCTGAACGGAGAATCATAATGAATCTTTTGAAATTTGTCTCGTTTACAAAACTCAATACTCATTTTTGAAGAGTCTGAAAAGATTGCTCTATAATTTCCTGTTCATTAGTCCTTGTCTCAAAATTTCTTCAAGAAAGAAGACTTACGAGTTCGCTCATTTTCCCTCGTTCAAATTCTTTCGTAAAAGAAACTCGGAGTATATCTGAATAATCTGGATCATAGAGATCATCTGTTTCATCTTTTAACCATGAAATTTTTGGAAAGTATTCAGTATTCCGAAATTCCTCATCTACCTCTCGAATCTGTTCAAAAAACTTTGGTTCACGAGCGAGATGACAAAAATAATCAATACATTTACGGAGATTTACTCAAAAGTCTCAGGAAGATGCGATTTTTGACATAGCAAAATCTGCTTGATCAAGAACTACTCATGCCGAGTTTATACGAATAAAAATATCTGTCACAGTTTCTATATCCAAATCTGAATTGAGGAGAATATATCCAACCTCAGTTTGGAGAATTTCCAGTAATTTCTGAATTCTAGTTTGCACCAGCGTCCTATCAACATCAGGATTGAGCGAACAATATTCATCAATAACCAAAAATAAATTTACGGCTTGATTTGATAATATCACTGAGATATCCTTCATCCATTTTACATCTTTCTCTATAGCAGGAGTTACTGTTTCAAACCTCTCTTCGATAGGATTAAATGCAATTGTTATTCTTTTCTTTTTATATTCTTTATCAATAATTTGTTCCCCCAAAATAGCTGCCCTCAATGCTGTTACTCTTTGTTGGCCATCGATCAAAACACTTTTTCATTGCGATATAGTTCCATCTTTGAGACGAACATTTGGATTTTTCCATGCAACAATATATCCTACCGGGTACCCACGATAGAGTGAATCCATAAGATTTCGCACTTTCGTACTATCCCAAACAAAAGGTCTCTGAATTTCTGGGACAACTATTTCTCATTTTTGTACATCAGATAAAATCTGATAAATTCGGTACTGCTGAACGTGATAAGATTGCATAGACTAAAAGTTAAAATGAAGAAAAGAGGATTTTATTTATATTTTATATTGCTTGCAAAAATCTACCACATCCGGAAATAAGTCCATTCTCAGAGCTTCTTCAGGAGTAAAAAATCTCACTTCCTGACATTCTTCACTAGGAGTTATATTCAAGTTTTGGATGCTAGCTCAATAGATGATAATTGCGAGCATAAATCATTGACGATGTTTTGCAATAAAAAAATAGCTCGGCTGATCTTCCATAGAAACCAAATCAAGACCCATCTCTTCTTTTATTTCTCGCTTGAGTGTTTCACGTGGCGATTCTCCATATTCCAATCCCCCACCCGGTAAATTCCACCAATTATCTGATTCTCGGCAAAGCAAAAACCTACCTTGATTATCCAAAACTAGCGCCTTGATAGAGATACGATAGAAACAATCTGGAATGTTTGAATTGGCTATCATAATAATTGATTTAAAAAACCCGACACAGAAAATATCCTATGCCGGGGCCCAGCACCACTTTAGTTGGGAAAAAGTGGTGCTGGGCGGTTCCACCCGATTTTTAACTTTTTTATTCTTAATTAAGTACTTACATATAAATGCTTCGTAACTTTAGTGAAGAAGTATGATGTCTACCGTAGTCTCCGTGCCGGGGAGATATTTTTATTATAGTGCTTCAAGGGGAGATTCAAGTGAAAATTTTCATCAAGAAAACAGAAAAGGATTTTTAAGCGGGGGAGGTTTGCCTTGAATGGCAAAGCGAGTAAGTTTAAGGTCCATGAATACAGAAGTGCGAGATGAGAACAGTCCGAGTTTTTGCCCCGTCCAGAGTGAGATTCACTCACTCTTCCCTCATTTTTGTACTTTTGTGAGCAAAAGTACAAAAGGAAAAGAATATTTTTACCTGGATCCCGACTTTTCATCCTTCGTAGAATTCAGAATTTAATTCAGAACACTTCGGAGAATGGGTCGTCGGGATGACGGATTCATCTTGTAAATCCGAGAAATCACGTATTCTACGGTCTATATGACCCAGATGCTCAGTTATGATGACCCTATTCCCGCGTCCCCTCTCCAAGAAGTCATTGAGAGGGTGTGTGAGGCACATCCTGATTTCACTTTTGAAGAAGTGGAACTCTTTTGTCATAGTTTTCTCGCGACAATCACGGAAAAGATAAAAGAAGAGACAAAGATGAAACGACTGATGAAATACCTGGAGAAAGAATTTGATATCGAAAATACACTCGCTGGTAAACAAACAACCTATACAAAACGAACGATTGATACACTTCCAAAAATGCTTCTGCAATCAAAACCAACCATTACTTCTCGTCTCATAAAAATCACTGACCTCTCCAAGTCAATCCGTCGATCGGAGCTTTTCAATCGTGCCAACCTCCAAATCAATCGAGAAGATAAAATCGCTCTGATTGGGAAAAATGGTTCAGGGAAAACGACGTTTCTCAAGATGCTCGTGGGGCTCGATGATGATTATGATGGAGAGATAGATCGTGCAGCAGGTTTGAAGATTGGTTATCTCACCCAAGACCTCTTTTGGAAAGACAAAACGCATACCCTCCGAGAAGAGATGCTCCAGGTCTTCCCTGACATCACAGAAAAAATCAATCGACTCCATGAGATAGAGGGAAATCCAGAATACCGTGATGAAGTCAGTGAAATCAAGGAATATCTCCAAGCTCGCGATGGTTATACTCTGCACGATTTACAACTCCGCATCCTCACCTATTTTGGTTTCGATGAGAGTTACCTCGACCGCGTCGTGACACAGCTCTCAGGTGGCGAACAGATGAAAGTACAGATTGCCAAATTTATCATCCAAGAGGTCGATATTCTCATACTCGACGAACCGACGAACCACCTCGATATTGAAGGGATTGTTTTCCTAGAGCACTTCTGTCGTCTCTGGAAAAAAGCCATCATCTCTATCTCACACGATGTCACTTTTATCAATAATACCTGCCAGAAAATCGTCGAAATATCTGATAAGAAACTGAATATCTATACAGGAAACTACGATGCCTACGTGATAGAAAAAGAAAAACGCTACGAGACACAGCGTAAACACTTCGAAATCCAAGAACGTGAGATAGAAAAGCAAGAAGTATATATCAATCGCTTCCGCTACAAAGCGAGCACAGCTGCAAGTGTGCAAAGTCGCATCAAGATGCTCGAACGTATGGAGCGAGTTGAAGAACCAAAAAATGAAGCACATGTGAAACCCATCATCCTCAAAACTATCACACATCTGCCTGAGAAAATCATGGAGATAAAACAGATTACCGTGGGCTATGACTCCCCTATCGTATCGATTCCTTATGATATCACAGTAACAAAGCATGATAAAATCGGTATCCTCGGTCGAAATGGTGCTGGTAAGACCACTTTCCTCAAAACCATTCTCTGAGAAATCAAGCCACTCTCATGAGAGGTTATCAAAAACCCGTCACTCACTATCGGTTCCTATTCACAAGTCCTGGCAGATCTCGATCCAGAATCCACTGTCATGGATGAGCTCTCAAAAGGTCACGATAAATACCAGGAAATTCGTACTGTCCTCGGAGGACTCCTCATACAAAATGAAAAATGGCACCAGACAATCTCCACCCTCTCCGGAGGAGAACGAGCAAAAGTCGCTCTCACAAAAATGCTCCTGACACGGCCTCATGTCGTCATCATGGATGAACCAACAAACCACCTCGACCTGCATTCAAAAAATGCAATCATGACCATGCTCGAAAACTTCAATGGTGTCAGCATCATCGTCTCTCACGACCGTGATCTTCTGGCAAAAACCTCCACAGCATTTTGGCTAATACAAGACGGACAGTTACGTATTTTTCATGAAGCAGAAGTGGCGTGGAAACAGATTGGAGGATAGATTTATGATTTAGGTGGGAGATATTTTTCTCTCCAATTATTATATAATTCAATTATTTCGGGCCCCTTATTAGTTCCTTTAAGTGAATCATGAGCATATTTAGGATCCATTAATTGTAATATTGTTAGAATAATCAAATATTGCGAATTCCTATGGTGTCTAGGATTCAATATGTGCCATTGTTCTTTATCAACTTGGATAATTTCATTTTTATAGGTTTCAAAAAAACTACCTATATCGGAAAGTGGGATATTTTTTCTCTTTATTATATCCACTAAATTAACTAAATGCTCTTCATGACTTTCCCTATATTTCCCATCTCCCCAATCATAAAAATATTCATCACAAAAATTTTGTAGCTTATCCAAATTTATATCCAAAGTTGTCATATTATACGTCTTCAATTTCTCTGTTTCATTTTTAATAAAGGATAATTCATTATCAGCCAGTTCTAAAAGAGCATTAATAGCATATATTTTTCTCATCAGTGGCTCTGGTTTTGGGAATTTCTTATCCCATTTTAACCAATCATGCTGGATTTTTGACCAGGTAAACATCGTGCCTGTAGTTATCTGTATTTCAAATCTAAGTCCTATTAAATCAGTATCAAATGTTGGATAACTGCTTGCAAAATCATTGGAAATTTCAAATTCTAATTTTTTCGCACTATGACCAAATGATTTTTCATTTCGTTCACGACTAAAATCATCTAGAGCTGTTCATGGTACAAGGGGAAAATGATACTTTAAATGATGAGCCGTATCCTTAACATCATCGTTCGAATAACAAACTATTGTTAATCATAAAAAATCATCTATTTGATCAAAAGGATTCTGATACTTTTGTTCTCAATTTTCATCTTTTCTTAGAGCTTTTTCAACAAAACTTTCCTCAGTTTTTATACGACTTTTAAAAGTCATAAATTCCTCTGGGTATGGTAAAGTTGAAGTGGGGCTAAAGCTCTCAAAGTCATTACAGACAAATGTTTGCAATTTTAAATATTTTGGAAGTAAAATTTTATATACTCTTCTTATTTCTTCTTCGGTCATATTTAAAAATTAATAAAAATTCCTAACACGCTCGTACATATACTTCGCTTGTTCATACCCTACCACCCAGCTACACCGAAGCACACTCCGATAGAGACGGCTTTTATATATCTGACCTTTGAGGTTATAGAGTTCCGGATATCCTCCATACTGTAGCATTTTTTCTTCCAGAGATGTGAGATGTTTACTGGCCTGTGATAGATATTCCTCTCTTCTCAGAGGATCATGATAACTGAGGAGGATAAGGAGCTTGATATATTCCGTACTCCAGTGACTCCAGATAGTATAGTCTGCATAATGTGGTGCTCAGACGATAACAGGCCAATGCCTATGTGTACGCTCTTCACTATAATGTACTCAAAACGGTACATCAAGATGGTGCGATCGTATATAGTCTACGATTTGTACGAGATACGCGCGTTCTTCAGGTATTTCCACACGGAGAAAACGTGTACTCAGGGCAATAAGTGAATCTGCACAAAAATAGGGTTTCTGAAGTGAATACTTCGATAGATCATCGAGAAAAATACCTCTTTCTAGGTCCCAGAAATTTGCGAGAATAGTAGTTTTTATCTTGTGTAATTTTTTCTGTGTGATGGGGGCATGTAGTCATAAAAAATGCATCATGTGTGCGGTCTTCCAATAGATGACATTATCATAAAATGACGACCGTCTTTTGACCCCATCTCGTGCTGAAGCAAGACGAACTTTTTTGCTAATACGATGATTTCTATGGCTCAGACAGTACGTGCTATACCGACGAAATTCTGATTCTATATCTTTTTGAAAAGTATTCTTGAGGGCTTCCATTCGTTCTTTTTGTGAAGGACTAATATGAAAACATCGTTGTGTATCTGTGGTTGGAAAAATATTGGTAATATACTCATCATCCTGAAAGACACGAAAATTCCACAACAAAGCATAGAGACTATCGGACGGTTCAGCATAATAATTTGCCCCGTGGACGTTTCCTTTTTTCCCAAATGAAAAAGTCGTATAAAGTTTTCCGCAAGCACGAAGACCGAGTAATATAGATTCAGTAGTTCGAAGAGCTATCTCCACTCTCTGAAACCAATCATCCTCATCCAGAGCGATACGGGGATCAAGAAGAGCATTATAAAAAATACCAGAATTACGCACATAGAGATCACGAAAATGACCACCGGTAATACAGTACCGCTGGTTACTAGAAAATCTTTCCTCATGAATTGTTCGAATTATCTGACTCAAGTCACCCTGTAGACGTTTTTCTGGGCGAATATTTTTGTGCAAAATACGTCAGCTAGAACGAAAAGAGGATGTAATTTTTTTGAACACTAGTATTTTTTATTAGCCGTCAGTTTTTCTGAAGTTAGATCACTGCGGAAATGAATGGTTCAGTATTATTTGGTGACCCTATGGAGAATCGAACTCCAATTGCAGGAATGAGAATCCTGTGTCCTAGCCGTTAGACGATAGGGCCGGGAATAGTTATTAGTTTTTGGTTTATAGTTTTTTGTTCGCTTCAAGGAAACAAACCAATGACCAATAGCCAATAACTAATAACTATTGAATTATTCCGTCTCAATACCCATACTTCTCGCAGATCCACGAACAATCATCATAGCTGCCTCGATATCATTAGCGTTGAGATCAGGCATTTTGCGTTCTGCGATATCCTTGATCTGTGCCTTTGTGAGTTTACCTACTTTGACTTTGTGCGGAGTTGCTGAACCGCTTTCGAGACCGATTGCCTTTTTGATGAGGTTGGTCATCGGTGGTTCACGAGTTTCGAAAGTAAAACTACGATCATCATAGATCGTGATAATAGTCGGGAGCATCCAACCAGATCTGTCACGAGTTTTATCATTGAATTGCTTACAGAAGTCAGCAATCTGAATACCCGTGGGACCAAGAGCCGTACCGATCGGAGGCGCTGGATTGGCAGCTCCTGCAGATATCTGCAGTTTGACAATACGCTTGATTTCCTTTTTTTTAGCCATAAATAAATGAGTTAATCGTTGAATGTTAAAGGTTCAACGTTCAGAGGGTCAAAGCTGTGAGAAGCCCTGCGTTAACAGGCACAGAAGAGAAAAAATGGGAAATCCGCATCTTTTATCTCTTGTCTTTTATCTCTTGTCTTCGCATTGGCGAATGGTGGGTCCTCTGGGGATCGAACCGGAGAAATGCCTGATATGGCATTTCGAGTAGAAGCGGGTTCGATACTTGCTGTTCCCGTTGTTTTTGGTGGGTCCTCTGGGGATCGAACCCAGGACCGCCGGCTTAAGAGGCCGTTGCTCTACCGACTGAGCTAAGAACCCATCGCGCGTGAGTATACGCGAAAATACGAAAAGGCAAGCAAAATATTGACAAGAGGAATGGGCTCTTTTCTGGGAAGATTTGAGGTTTGAAATTACAGAAAATATCTATACTCTCTCTGTGAATAAAAGCATATACAAACATATTCCAAACTTCCTCACATATCTACGAATTTTTGGCTCTATAATAGTATTTTATTGGATGATTGATGAGAGTTTTTGGATTGGATACTGGAAATTTATATGCTTAATTGTACTCTTATCGACAGATTGGTTGGACGGTTTCCTGGCACGAAAGTACCACTGGATAAACTCACTATGAAAGATACTAGACCCCATCGCCGATAAAATACTGCTCAACGGATTGCTGGTGATGAATATTTTCCTACCAGAGATGTCTCTCTCCCCTCTCTTCGTAGGACTGATTATCATGAGAGAGACCAGTATCACTCTCTGGAGAATAGTACTCGCACACAAACATATTATCGTCCCTGCAGATACCTCATGAAAAGTAAAAACACTCCTACAAACCTTTTATTGTGTTATTGCTTGTCTATGGGTTTTTGGTATACGTAATACCTACTGGAATTTTTCAGTATGAATTCAGGGATTATTTCATGGCTGACTCTTTCTCATATGTGCTATCACACTTTATTCTGGATGTATTATGATCTGGCGTTTTTATGTGGTAAAAAAACACTCATAAAACCACGGAAAAAATCTCGTACTTTTATCAAGCGATGGAGAAACATAACGAGTGGAGTGGATCAGAGAAAAGGTTTGGGGAGAAACATACACCGATCAACGTGGCTCAGCGCACGATACTCAAAAATATCAGTCAATAATTTTCTCGTATCCCCCATGAGCATTACTTTATCAGATGATGTGACCAGAGAAAGATGAGTATGTGGGATTTTTCCAATAATGCCTACGATGCGAATACCACTTTGCTCGAGTTTTGGTCAAAGAAGTGTGCAGTAATCAGAGACAAGAGAGAGAAAATTTCTGGTTATAATCACGATATCAGTATTTTCTGGTACTGCATGTAGAAATTCTTCAGACACTGAGACTCTCAGCCGTGTAAAGGGATGGCGAGAGAGATGAATCCTAGAGGCAAAAGAATACCCTCGATAATACGCCTCCGTTGAGACACCAGGAGTGGTAATCGTATCATCAAAATCACATAAGAGTATATCTCTTGTATGCGAATCGAGGAGTTTAGAAATGTCAGCAAAAGTCTCTTGCTTGTTTTTTCCACTATAAATAAGAGATTGTATCTGTGTTTGAAAGATCATAACTATACGTACTTTTGAATAATTTGTTGAAATCCCTCTCGAAAATGGGCACTATCAAATTCCTGTGCACGTTTGAGAAGGGCGACTGCATCGTCATACTTCCCTGCTGATATCTCCTCATCAAATATGAGAAAACCCTGTTCAAAATTCTGATCAGTATCCTCGAGATAAAATCGACCAGTCACGCCATCGATATTGGTTTCGAGAAGGCCTCCTTGTGCAAGTCAAAAAACTGGAATACCTGCTGCCAAAGCTTCGAGAGGAGCAATTCCAGCATCTTCCTTTTGTGGCATGAGAAATCCTCGAGCTGACTGGTAAATTTCTACGAGTTCACTATCAGATATTCTTCAGAGAAATTGGATATTTTTTCCTGCGATTTTTTCGAGACTCTGACGTTCTTTTCCGTCACCAATGATTTTTACCTCAATCCCAAGTTTTGTCATCACTCTGACAACTCGATCAACCCGCTTAAATGGAGTCATGGCTGAAGTAAGAACATAGTGTGTACACTGCGAAACAGGGAGCGATCCTCCTAAAAATCTCTGCGTATCGACAGGGGGCCAGAGCACAAAAGCATCTTTGAGATAAAAATTTTGAATTCTTTTTCGTACTTCTTCACTATTGGCGATAGAGAGATGCGGTTGCTGAGATGCTTTGAGATCATATTTTCGAAGCTGGTGAAATAAGGCCCTTACAAAGAATCCTCCCACGAGAGCTTTTATAGATCAAAGAATATTTTTTCCTTGTTTATCCCGTGAAACTCAGAGCTCTGTTTGGACCTCGTCCGTTGCATCCCAGAGATATCGAGCAGGAGAATGATAGTAGCAAATGTGCTTTGTGTGACCTGTAGTCATCACGCCATGAGCAAATCCTGATGAGCTGGAAATAACTAAATCATATGCTGACACATCTATTTTTCTTACAGAAGCAGGCATGAGAGGAAGTGACCATCTGGGTTTTCCTGTGAGACGAAAAAACCACTGTGCTGGACCAATACAGTGAATCTGTTTCCCTGGAAAAAATGATTGCATTTTTTTCTCATCATAGAGGAGTGTGAAGATATCTGCATCCGGAAAAAGTCATATCAACTCGAGGAGTACTCTTTCTGCTCCTCAGAACTTGATAAGCATCTCATGGACGATAGCGATTTTCATACGTTATACTTTTTTGAGAAGACTTGCGAGCATAATAAAAAGAGCGAGTGAGGTGTGTATAGACTCAAAGGAATGTAGAAATGTATTCATCACCAGTACCGCGAGGAGTACAGCGATCATGACAGGATACTTCCTGCAGGCGTAGATAAGTGAAACAAACGTCCCAACAAAGAAAAAAAATGCTATCACACCGCCTTCTATAAGTTGCTGAATATACCAACTCTCAGGTATGTAGTAATGCTCTGTGCTAAAGACAAAATCAGGGTTTCGAGCGAGAAAAATATCAGAAAGATATGTCATCTCAGGATTGAGAGATTCGATAGGTATGGGTACCTGATTTACTTCGGCAATAGACCGACTCGCTGGGCCTGCCTGTGCGAGACCATGTCAGAGTGGCTGTGCAAGAAAACGAAGATACCCAATATACATACGCTCAAAATGTGCAGATGTCGATCATTTTCGGGCGATAATCTCTGTAAACTTTGGAGCAAATTGAAAAAATAAAAATATCCCTCATACAAAAAAGAGCATACTGACACGAGCTATTTTCCCCCACGCTATTTTTTTCTTTGGTTGAGCATGCAGAGTACGTATTTTTTTTAAGAGAAAAACACATCCTAAGTAGCTCCCTCACAGCACAAGACCAAGTAAACCACTGCGACTATAAGTCTGTGTGAGGAGGAAAATAAGAACAAGAACTACGATCGTATTGATAAATCTATATGTCCTGAACCGAAAATAGACACTGATGTATGCTCAAATATATGTGAGGAGGAAAAAAGCCATCTGATTTGGCCCCTCAAGCATGCCTTGGAATCGGACAACTGAGGCACCAGGAATTCCATGATAAATCGGAGGCGGTCACGAACCATCCCATACACTGACTCGTCCACTAAATCCGAAAATCATGAGTAGCGTCTCACCAAAAATGTAGCGAATAAGCAAACTCGCACAGAGCATCAGACCACCAGAAATGATAAATACTTTTGCTACTTCCAGAAATTGTATATCCCAGAAACGCACCGCTTGTCGCATCAATACAAATGCTAGTAGAAACTCTGTATCATATCGCAGACCATAGATGACTCATTGCACGGGCGTACTTGTAAACACACTCACAAAAAGCAAAGTAGTGATATACAGACCAATAAAGACATCGATGCTATCAAAAATAATGCGTTTTTTATTTTTTATAACATCACATAAAAAAGCACAGATAAGGACAAAAAGAAAAATCTCCTTGGAAAATCGCACTATCTCAAAACCCAATCGTTCAGTACCAAAAACAGAAATAACCACCGACCACGGCAAAAAACCTACAAAGAGGAGTGTGAAAAATCTACCAATCTTTTGTACCATTGAAGTTCATTAAGAAGTAACTTCAGCAGATACTGTCTGTACTGTCGGAGATGCCGTATCCATAGGTAAAAGTGAGATCCAAGCAGTCCCGATAACACCGAGCAGGATACCAAAAAGTGCAATAATAGCCATAATCTGTACCCATGTAATGCGAAATTTTTTTGACATAAATAATGATTAGCAAGGCACAGTATAGGAAAAAAATATTTTTGTCACATCCAATTATTCTGCTAACTCAGCTCTCGTTATACGACAAATACGAGGATTATTGACATACTCATCATTTCTCGAAAATATACAATTAAACCAAGCAAGTTGGGAACGTATAAGTGGGAGATTTTTTTGTGAAGCGATGTCTGATGACTGCATAAATGCTGAGCTATCGATTTGTTTTATGAGCTCACGGAGGTCATTCACAAATATATAATTTTTGATGGTATTTCCTTCATCATCTACGAGATCAGTTCGGAGCACGAACCAATATTCTTTCTTTGTAAAATACGTATTTTCTAAAATATTTTTAAGATTTGAGAGGGATTCTATAGCATTTTTTGCAAGGGCTTTTTTTGTTGATTCTGGGATTTCCTGAGATTTTTGGAGGAGATCACCGATACGTATCATCTCACGGACTATCTGTAGAGAGTATGCACTTCCGAGTTTTTGACTAGCAAGCATCTGTGTGAGATAATCCCATATTTCCAAACTCGAGACAGTATTTCATGATTTTATCATCTCGAGAATTGATTTATCACGCGTAGCACGTGCACGCGGGTCTCCATTGAGGAGCTGGATATGATAGGTACGGAAGATACTGATCCAAGAATATCCGATATCTTGTTTTCCTATGTTTAGTTGCATCCATGCCTGTACAGCATGTTCCAGAGGTGCAAAAACTGCAGGAAATGGGGCTTTTTCTCGATGAATAATCTCGGTTAAAAGTGTAAAACAAGAAGCACTATCAGCTCCGCAACTTTCACCAGCATCTATCTTTGCTATGATGAGCTGGATTTCCAGAAGAGCATTTTTGACACGCATATCATGCTCTATAAAACCTTCTTTTGGTGAGAGAGGTTCACGAGCGATAAGTACCTTGAGCATGTTATCTAGAAACTTCTTTGATATATCCACATCCCCTCCATCCTTGATTTGATCCCGTGGGAAAAATGCTGCATATTGATCCCGTGGGAAAAATGCTGCATACATCAGCCATAAATCGAGCGGGATAAGTTCTTTTTGTTCTCAAATATCAAAAAATTCTTGCTGTCCACTTCGCCATAAAAATGCTGGAAGAAGTTTCTTCTGATCAAGTATCATTTCTGCATCAAAATTGGCAACAATCTTATTTTCAATATCAATAAATGTACCGCCTGCACTTTCTATTGAAAAAGTAGTGTTACCGAATTGCACAACTATTTTTTGTGTCTGGTCGAGAGAGCGAATGATCCATTTTCATGTCTCAAAACGAATGCTAACAATTTTATCACTTTTACTAATATTTGGGAGTATTCATTGGCCATAGAGCAACAAACCTTTTTCTTGAAAACTCACAAACGCATCCTTTTTATCAGGTACATATTCACTGCGTTTCCAGCCATTATTTTGTTTTTGGATAGTTCGCCAGAGAGCATCAGCGCTCATCTCTGGGGCTCATACTTGTTCTGGCCACTGACTTAGCCACCAAAAAAAGAGACCCGTTCAGAGAATAATTCACAGAGTAAAAATGATAATACGGTGAAACATAGTCCTATAGTAATGGATTTTTATTGGGGAGCAAATTCTGATTGTTTCCAATCAGACTCAAATGATTGTGAAATACTTTTGGTGATTTCTCATGACAGAAACATTCCTATTTCACGATTATTTTCGAGCGAATTTTGTGTAAAATTAAAGCTTCACAAAAACACAGATTGTGTATCTCGTATGAGAATCTTTGCATGAAGTGGCTTCTTCATCTTGCGAACTTGTATACATCGATCAATAACTGTAGTTTTGTCATCATCATAATTGGCGAGCAATATACGGACTATTTTTTTCTCATGGCAGATCTGTGTAAGCTTTGTCAAAAGCCCCTCATCAGAAAAACTCGGTGCATATATGGCTACACTCTTCTCAGTTTGATCGAGAAAAGCAATCAAACTCTCTCGTGCATGTGTCGGTCATGCGAGTAATCTCGAATCGCTTGATACGCCTTTTTCTCCACGAAAATCCATATCAAAAATGTGGACGAGATTCTCGCGAATATCTGGGTCTGAGCCTATGAGAAAAAATTCTCTGTTTGAGGAAAAGCTCGCACGAGTCCAATTCGCTGTTTCCAAAACCCATGTATCATCGATAACCATATATTTTGCATGCATAAAGGCAAACTGTTTTTCTCCACTTTCATGCAATGGAATGGAATTTTTTTCAAAGAATATTTTTGTTTCTTTATTGATTGACGTATTTCAAAAAGGAAACTTTTCGAGAATTACACGGACATCCACTCCCCTCTTCTGTGCTCGCAGCAGTGCTTCACGCAGACTCGGAAGTGTAAATGTATAGACGCCCACCCAGACACGTTTTTGAGACTTATCAATCATATCTATCATCCAAGTCTCAGGAACAGGTCATATTTTTATTGTTCCCTGTGTGAGAAATTCTTGAATATGAGCATCGTGATGTTTTTGTATATAATGTGCACTATACTCCTGGACATCACAACTTTTGAAAAAAAGGACAATAATCACAAGAGAGAGAGTCCATGGTATATATTTCTGGAAAAATTCTTTCATGCCCGCGATTACCGAAAATGAAGATGAATCCCATTTTGAAATCAATGGTTGACAAGCGTCTTAGATAAAACATCTCTGAGACTCCCCTCATAGGTACGGAGTTCAAAATTAATAATTGGTTTACTCGTCACAACTGTGACACTGTCTGAGAAAAATGTCACGGTAGAGATAAGTCCTGCGAGATCCTCTCTTCCGAGGCCAATCAGATGTTTTTTTACAATAGCTGTCAGCAGTGCGGAAAAAACAAGTGGACTATTTCGTTGCACTGACTTGGTATCGAGGATGTACGATCGTGCTACCATAGCGGTGGGAGAAGATAGAAAATAAGACCCGCTGCTGAGAGGAGAGCACCTATCAACCAAAAACGCATAACGATAGTTTCTTCCAGCATACCTTTTGCTTCAAGGTGATGGTGATAGGGAGCGATAAGAAATATCTTTTTTCCATGACGATATTTTTTACTGGTGATCTGTAGGATAACAGAAATAATCTCCCAGATGTAAATCAATGATATGATAACTAGGACTACGAGGGTATCTGTCATGAGAGCCATCACCGCGAGTCATCCTCCGAGACCAAGTGATCCTGCATCACCGAGATAAAATTGAGCTGGTTTGATATTGAACCAGAGAAATGCTGCGAGAGCGGCAGCAATGACGACACAAATAGTTGAGAGAAGAAAGAGTTGTTGGTTATACGCGATAAATGCATAGAGAAAATAATTCTGAGCGAGCAATCACCCAGCTAATCAATCCAGCCCATCAGTGATATTCACGCTATTCGCCATGGCTGTGATAATAAAAATACTAATAATCACATATCACCACCCTATATCTACCAAACCAAATCCAGGTATAGTGATGCTGTCATGCCCGAGTTTTGCAAAAAACCACCATGCACCAGCAAAAGAAAAAAGTGTTAATCAAAGCATCTTCACTCGAGCACTCATTCATTTTTTACTGCCTGTATTTCGGACATTCAGATAATCATCGAGAGCGCCGAGAAGTCCCATCGAAAAAAGAGCAAACAATGGCAAATACGTCTCATTACGATTCCACAGAGTATAATGCAGTGTAAAACCAAACGGTCACTGAATAGCTCAAAAAAACACCGTTATCAAAACCATGATAGCAACAACAATCAAAATCATCCCTCCGCCCATATTTGGCGTCCCCTGTTTATGCAGATGAAGTGCACGAAATTTGGTTGCTATACCTCCTCCGAGAGATGCTTCAGTACGGATATTTTTCGCGAGCTTCCATCGTCGTAAGAGTCAGATATAGCTCGGAGTGATGAGCATAGCGACAAAAAACGTCACCAAACCAAATACTACTATCCTCAAAATATTATGATCCATAAGTATTATGAATGATAATAGACAAAATATCGCGAAAGCAAAATACTATCCCTCTTGAACATTGTAATTCTTATTGAGAGAGGAATACTCCTCAATATAGTTATGTCCTAAATCGCATACCTCATCATGTTGGAGGATCTCTCTGTATTGGTATTGTTGGTCCAATTAACAAATGATCATCTCATTCTTGAGTAACCTGGAGACCATTAGGTCATACTATTTCAGAATATTGTTCTAGCACAGCATACATTTTTCTGCGTACTTCCAAAGTAACTCAGAGATATGCAAAAATATCTCACCATGGCTTCACTTCTAACCATCACTGATTGGTCGCCTCAAGAGTGTCAGTTCTGGTTAAAGCACCATCTTCCAAAAACCAAAGTACTTGACCTCGTACAATAGGTGACAGGAAACAAGAAAGAGCCGCAACACTATGATCCACAGAGATGATATCTCATGGTCTTTTAAGCGAGATAACTCGAAATGTAGGTCCCTCTTTAGTATCTTCATGCAAAAATAAAACTCACTCACAGGGTTGTGATATATATGCACCTTTACTAAGTGTTGGTGATCATAAACGAGACATATGAAATCACATGCTCTGAAATAACCCCGCAGGCCTCTCTTGGAGAAAAGGAGCTACCTCATGATTACCTCATGTTTGATTTTCATGATTCATTATTTATCTAAAATAAATACATCTTTAAAAAGTCAATAAAAAATAAAAAAACCCTCTATTTTACTAGAGGGTTCTCAGGAATATACATGATTACATCATTCCCCTACCACCACCTCAATTAGCTTGTACATGCTTCATAAAACATGAATGAACAAATTGATACCTTTTTTCAAAAAACTCAGAGTATGTGTTTACTATTCTCCATGAAAGACTGAAACAACTTGTGTAGCTACATTTCTCGCTGTTAATAGTGCTGATGTCTTTTTTTCAACAGTTTTTTTGGCTCCAGGCAAAAACATCTCATCAAAAGCGCGACTATCTCCACCAATCACGTCTCTCACCAATGCTACATCATGTGTTGTAACAGCGTGTGAGAGGGCATGCATCACTCACTGTTCATCGAGGAGAGAATATGTTGCACTTGGATCAAAAGTTGGTTTTCTTCTGGCATTTAGGGTTCAAATCTTTCCTGCTATCAAAGTATGACCGCTAAAGACAAGGTACTTACCTTTCTGAGCTCAATCAAACAGCTGGTTCAATGAGCGCTGATCAGGAACGCCAATAGCCCTGAGCCCATTTGATTGTACTCCTGAGAGATAGAGACGATCTGTAGGATCGAGAGAGACTTCGCCTCATTGTGCTTGTTCTCCGACGATGCTATTAAATGCTGTCTGATAGACAACTGCATGTGGTTGAGTCGCTAAGTCAGATTTTTCGGCTAATATCTTTGCAGCTTGTAGGGCAGAAGCAAGCGAATTAACTTTTGAAGCAGGTTGAGATTCTCTCAGTGGCTTATGGCCTTCTTGCCCCGCACCCCACCCATCATGAATGCTTTGAGCAAAATCGACTAAATGAGCCAGATCAACATTATTTCATCGAAAAGTATCAACAATACCCTCTATTCTTCGGACTTCTTTTCTATTTCTCTCTTTTCCTTCTTCATTGAGTTGACTATAAGGTACTCCAATATTTACTACATTTTTAATCTTTTCATCTCCTTCTAATTTTACACGAGGGAAAACAGGTAATTTATGTTTTGGATCTCGAGAACGCAAAAATCGTACATGTTGTCTTGCGGCCTCTTTTTCAGGTTCTGGTATATCAGTATCCAATTCCATTTTTCTCAAATCTTCTTCTACCCGAGCAAGAGTCGGCCATGTATCTGGATCCTGACCCAGTAAGTCAATCCAAACTTGCAACTGTTGAGTAAATGTATTATCCTGACGAAAACGAGCAAGGACTGGTATAAAATCCATTGGGATTTTCTGAGCAACGTCATGAAATCAATTTGGTAGCATTCCTTCAGCTATCTGCAAAATATCCTCCATAGCTTTGACTCTAGCAAAAACAGGGTCTACTGTTTCTGGAAGAGAAAGACTTGTATTAGCTTCCATTCATCTTGCCTCACAAATTGTGCGGATAACTCTTTCTGTATCAGTAAGAATAATGTCATCTCTATCTTCCAGTGGAATAATATGAGTTATGCCATCGACAACACATACAAATGCTGGGCAGTCTACATTTAAACTTTCTGAAGAACTTGGATAAAGTGCCAATGCAGCAGCAGAGGCGAGGTTAGCAAATAACATTCATGTCTGAGCAGTCACTTTAACTGGTAAATTGATTGTAAAACTACCCAATCCTTGTAAACCTTGCAATTTTACTTTTACAGGAGTTGTTACTCATTTTCCACTCAGTAATCAATTTAATTGTCGGGAAATATTAATAGGCAAATTGCGCAATCAAATACGGACATTTCCTCCTCTTCCTACATCCTCAATGTCTTCTTCAAGTTTTTTTATGGTACTTTTTGCAGATCACTTATAAGCTAAAAAAATAGTCAGTAATGTTATAAATACTGATACAAATACTGATAAAAGCGGATCTTTTTGGATGAAACTCAAGAAATCATCAATAGTATGTTGTGTACCAGAGATACCTTCTCTCATTTTTCTATTTACATCGTCATAAAACTCTATAAATGAACGTGTAATTTCATTATCACTATAATTCTCTTCAAGCCAACTTCTAAACTCAGAAACATCTATTTGAGGCCCTTCTTCTAGTGTCTTTTTTACTCATTTCAATGCTTCATCATTTGAAGCATCAGATTCTCAGCCAAACTCAGTTGAGTAAATAACTGTTCCATTTGACTCTCTTACTAAACCAGAGCCAGCTCATGATTGATTCTCAGCATCTTCTGCTATCATCTGAACGATTGAAACTGAATCATTATCAACTGGTGTAGGTGAATTTACCATAATAATTTTTAATTAAATAATTTACATTAATTTAATAAGTGTTTATTAAATGTCAAATCTAATTTTAATACTTATTTTAAAATAAAAAAATACCCTCTCCAATCAGAGAGGGTATCAATACAAAAACAAAAATTTTTACATCATTCCCATACCACCCATTCATCCCATACCACCACCCATCTGAGGCATAGATGGTTTTTCTTTTTCTGGGATTTCATAGATCACTGCTTCTGTTGTGAGGAACATACCCGCAATAGAAACAGAGTTTTCGAGAGCGATTCGTGGAACACGAGTCGGATCAATGATTCATTCTTCGATGAGATCAACAAACACATTTTTTGCAGCATCGTATCCGTAACTGAAATCTTTGTGTTCGAGAATAGTATTCACGATGACAGCGCCTTCTTGACCGGCATTTTCTGCGATTTTCTTTGTCGGATAACGCATTGCTCGCTTGACGATCTCGACACCGATCTGTTGATCACTATTTGGTGCTTTGAAATGATCGAGGACTTTCGCAGCTTTGAGAAGTGCGACGCCACCACCAGGGACAATACCCTCTTCGACTGCAGCACGTGTAGAGTTTAGAGCATCTTCGAGGCGAAGCTTGAGTTCTTTCATTTCAACTTCTGTAGCAGCACCGACTTTGATAACAGCGACACCGCCGATGAGACGAGCGAGACGCTCCTGCATCTTCTCTCGATCATAATCTGAATCTGTTTTGTCGATCATACGACGGATTTCATTTCCACGAGATTCGATTTCTTTTTTGTCTGCTTGTGTTGCTACGATGGTTGTCGTCTCACGAGTCGAAACGACTGAATCAATCTTTCCGAGAACTTCCAAACCAACTGTTTCTAATTTGAGACCAATTTCTTCTGACACCACTGCAGCACCAGTGAGGAGTGCGAGGTCAGCGAGATTTTCTTTGCGACGATCTCCAAAGCCAGGAGCTTTGATAGCGAGGATAGAGAAAACACCTTTGAGCTTATTGAGGACAACCGTTGTCAGAGCTTCAGAATCGAGGTCTTCACAGATGATGACGAGTTCACGTTTTCCAGACTGGAGGAGAGATTCGAGGATTTGGAGAATGTCTTTGGTCGATGAAATCTTTTTATCCGTGATGAGGAGAGGAACGTCTGTATACCGTGCTTCCATTTTTTCAGTATCTGTGATCATGTAGGGAGCGATATAACCATTTTTGAATTGCATACCTTCGGTCACTGTCACGGTCATACCAAATGTCTTGCCTTCTTCGACTGTGATGACGCCATCACGCTTGACCTTATCCATCGCATCAGCGATGATTTTTCCAGCTTCTTCATTTTGAGCTGAGATAGTTGCGATAGCGGCGATTTCTTCAGAAGTTCTTACTGGACGAGAGTGTTTTGTGAGTTCTTTTGAAACCTCATTAGCTGCCAACTTCATACCATTTTTGAGTTCGATGGCATTAATACCAGAGCGAATCTCTCGAAGTCACTCAGAAATCATAGCGTAAGTAAGTACGGTCGCGGTGGTCGTACCGTCACCCGCTGCATCATTTGTTTTAGATGCGACATCTTTGATAAGCTCAGCTCCCATATTTTCGATAGGATCTTCGAGATCAAATTCTTTTGCTATAGTGACACCATCATTGGTGACCTGAGGAGCACCGTAGCTCTTTGGGAAAATAACATTACGACCTTTTGGTCAGAGTGTTGCTGAGACAGCTTCGTGGAGTTTTCTGACTCCTTCGAGCATTTTCTGACGACCTGCATCTCCGAAGAGAACTTGTTTCTTTGCCATAGTAAATGAAGTTAAAAATTATTGAAGTAAATTATTGGTTGAATGGTGGAGTAGGGACATAGTGGAATGGCAATGCCTATTCAACCACTCCACTATTCCACAAATCCACTATCCTTCTACTTTTGCCAGGATATATTCTGCAGCAACAATTGTGAGATTTTCTTCTCCTTCGATTTTGATATCATCACCGGAATACTGACCTTTGATAACCTTATCACCTTTTTGGAGTTCGTAACCGAGTTTTTCTTTGACGAGAGGACCAACTTCCTCAACAGTAAAAACATTTGGACTATCATTCTGTTCTTTTGGGAGAATAATCCCAGAAGCCGTTTCTTTCTTGGCTTCAAGTTTTCGGAGGACAAGTCTGTCCTGAAGTGGCGTAATTTTTGCCATAGAAACAATTGGGTTAAAAAATATTTTAGCACCCGTAGTATATAGGTGCTAATTTTCTTGTCAATAGAATTTATCCTCGACCGAGCTTATGATGTGGTATCTCAATCCGAACAGTAAATCACTCACCTTCTGCACTGATCAGATCGACAGCCCCTCCTGCATCGCGAACAATCTTATCTATAATTGAGAGACCTATACCAAGTCATCGATCTCGTACATCGCCTGATTTTGATTTATCCGCTTGATAAAATTTTTCTTTGAGGTATGGCAAATCTGAGGATCTGACGCCACGACCATTATCCTGAAATATAAAAATATCTGTCGTGCTCTCATGAAAAAAATTGATACGAAGTTGAGTGCCTGATCCGGCATAGCGGAGAAAGTTACCAACAATATTGTGAAATATCTGCACCAGACTATCGTGATCAAAGATGATATTTGCCTTTTTGGGTCCCACATAGACCATACTCTGGCTATGGTGAGAGAGTTCACCAGAATGCGTCTCTTGTATGATGCTAAATATATCGATGATAGGGATTTCCGTGTGGGTAAAATCAGTCGGACGACTCTCAAAGGTCTGAAAATGCATCAAACTCTCGACGATACGTGTAAGTCGTGCGAGCTCCCCTGTCAGAGCTTCTATATTTTTTGTATTGAGTTGTATGACACCATCTTTGATACCTTCGAGATAAACACGAATAGCGGTCATCGGTGTTTTGAGTTCATGACTCATATCAGTGAGAAATTGCGTTCTGATACTCTCTTGATGGTCGAGACGGAGACGGAGATTATTGAGAGAATCCACTAAAGGACTAAATTCATCCTTGCCCTTGTAGTCCAGCATTTTTCACCCAGATGTCGTGAAGTTATCGAGCGTATCGGTCACAGCATGAATGGGTTTGAAGGATTGACGAAGGAAATAGAGTACAAAACTCACCACGATGATGACAAATAAAATATTTATAGCAATCATCGCGACGAGCACTTGGGTGACAAATTGACGCTTTGGATCAGTACCATCAGAAAAACTAAATCCTAGTGGTGCACTTCTGAGAAATACAGACATCGCATTGAGACCAATCACATCTTCGACTTGTTTTTTCTCAACACCGGACTCTTCGAGGTACTTACCAACTGAATCACTGTTAAAAATAGGATTGGTATCAATATAGGATTCTATACCTGCAGTGAGTTTCCTGAGGTCTTCATCGATTTCACGATATTTTTGCAAGAGTTCAGGGGCGTCATCAGGGAATTGCTTTATGAGAGAAAGAATCTCAGCATCGATCTCATTTTGACGAGTTTCCGCATAAAATGTCTGCAAAAAATCAAAGAAGTATCGCTGTGTCACATAGGGGAGCACTGTGAGATTGAGGGTCAAAAAAAGAGCAATAACACCTGCGACGAGGTAGAGGATTTTTCGGGTGATGGACATAGAAAATCGTGTTTAATACGTTTAATTTGTTTAATCGGTTTAATTTGTTACATTACTATAAGAAAGAATCTGTTTTTGTAAAAAAACAAAACGTATCAAACATATGAAACCTATAAAACGCATAACGCCTGCCTCCGATGATCTCGAGCAACGCCTCGATCGATACCTCAGAAAGATTTTCCCAGGCGCAAAGCTCTGAGAAATCTATGAAGCACTCCGGACAAAGAAAATCACGATAGCAGGGAAAAAACTCCCCGAGAGTACCCGACTGCGAGCGTGAGATATTCTGGATATAGAACTTGACGAAGGAATTATCAAAACTTGGCAAAGCATATCTATTCCCAAAAACCAATGATCAAAAACCAATGATCAAAAACTCGATCCAACACGGATACTTTTTCAAAACTCAGACCTCCTGATCTACGATAAACCCTCAGGGATCATCGTCCACAGTCCAGATCACAAAACGGATGAAGTATCGCTCATCGAACAAATAGAGGAGTATCTCGTTGAAAATGGTTGGAAACCCTCTGGCACATTTGCCCATCCAGCACTCGCCCACCGTATCGACCGAGATACGAGTGGTATCATCATCTCTTGTCTCAACCGCACTGCCTACGAATATATGGCAGAACAATTTCGTACCCGAAAAGTAGAGAAAACCTACCATGCTCTCGTCGCAGGCGTACCAGAACCTCTCGTAGGCATCATCAATGCTCCTCTTCTGAGACAAGATACTGGTCGAACCGATGAAGCAAAAGTCGTCGTGGACGCAAAAGGTCAATCAGCAGAAACATCTTATAAAGTGCTCAAAACCGGAATACAGAATGATTGGTCGCTCGTAGAACTCCACCCAAAGACTGGCCGAACTCATCAAATCCGTGTCCATATGGCTCATATCGGACATCCTCTTATCGGCGATCGCCGTTATGGCTGACCGAGCGTGACAAGGTTTCCAGAACTAGCTCATCTCCATGAGAGAAGAGGGCACCTCTTGCATGCAGAAAAAATTGAATTTATGGGTATATGATGAAAGCCGGTACACATTCAGTGTTTTTCTGGATTTAATTATTTGTAGGTAAACCAGCTGCATCTCAAAGAGAGTTCGCTACTTTTTGACCATCTGGCAGTGTTAATATACGATCCACACTATCCGATGAAAAACCAAGTTTTTTAAGTTTTTCTTTTATTATAGGCAATTCCATTACACTAATTGCTTGTTTTGTTTTAAAAGCATCTGTAATAGCATTTCTTTGTGGTATGCTGATATTCCCTTGCGCCAAGGGTTTACCAGAATTATTTACAACTGGCAAAGCTCACACAGTATCCGAATTAGCATCAAACGATATTCTATGACCTGAAAATAAATTCGTATTTCCACTATTCCCAACACTGGTAGCACCGAGATCACTCGCCAATGAACTGAGTCATTTCATTTTATGTTGATCTGATTCAAGTGTAGCAATAAGTGGCACATTAGCAGTTTTATCCAGAACTTTCTTGAGATCACCTTTCCCACGAGCTTTTTCAATGTCAGCTTTAAATGTATCAAATAGTGCTCTTTGATTTTCAGGTAATTCATCACGTTTAACCTTTTCCAAACCAGTTTGGATGATTTTTTTAGCATCTTCTGGATCTCGCTCATGTGTTTCATGCCAAGCTTGGAGTGTATCTTGAAAACTAATTGTACCAGCTTTAAATTGCTCAATAGCCTCTTCAAATCGTGAAGCATTTCCTTCCAGTATATCTGTGAGAGCATTCTGACGTTCTGATTCTTTTTCTTGAAGAATTTTATTTCACATTTTAGCAGCGGCCGACCACGTCGCTGGATCAAAAGCAGCAAATGATGGATGTGGGGTCGGGAGCAAACTCGGTGCTTGTTGGACAAAATTTCCGACAGTATCACCAAATTTTTTAAATGGCTCAAAAGCCATTTTTGTGACTTCATCACTACTCACCGCTGCCTTGATACCCATCCAGAGGATACCCAGAGAAATAAGTGACAATATTATATGAGCAAAGATATCTCGACCTCACTCAGCCAGTGCCTGTGCACCCCCACCAGCGTTTTGTACACCAGAATTCCCTACAAATCCAGATAAAATCTCTCAAAAATTAAACACAATTTTAGCTCCCTCTGTATTTCCAATGGTTACACTTGAATTATAAAGATCGGCTCCACTAGTAGGATCTGTTGTTCCTGTTTTTTTTATACAATATTGTACCAGAAATGTATCTGCTTTTGTACAAAGTGCATTTCCATTCGCCCCTGATCATGGCTCCAGATTTCCAGTAAATGTCGTATTGATAACTCCTACAAAAAGTAAACCAAAAGAAAGCACTCCTGCTACAAATACTGGGACCATAGCGAGTGAAAAAAATGGCATAAATCATAATTTACCAAGTGTCATTCCTTCGCCTCATCATCCTCACGATGACTCATGGACCTTTCAGAGTCATTCATCACCTACCGCATAGGCAAGTCAGAAAAGAGGTGAAAACATGATATACATCCAGAGCTTAAATGCTCGTGCGAGTAATACCCAACACAGTGCTATCAAAATAATCCCAAAGAAAAAGGTCGTGATCAAACCGACTCAAAATTTTTGAAGCATCTGAGCCAACTGAGTAATACAGTCTTTTGCCTGAGCATTACTACAAACAGAATTAAAAGTTGTAATGTTAGTTTCCTGAATTTTGAAAATATCATACGCATAGACCATGATAATAAAAAATGGCCCTGCTTCATTTTTTGTGATAAATCTAGCAGGTGATATACACTCTATTGGAGCTCAACTTGATCAATTCACGGTTTCAACCCCCATTACTGAGCCATCAGTACCTAACTTTTCAGATTGTAGAGTTCCAGAACTACCACATTTGATGCTTCATGGAGCATTTTTTGTAAAATCGAGACTTATCTCGGTTGGTATTGTCTTGAGGTGAAACAAACTCTTCTTGCCGCCAGGTTTATCTTGTACAGAATCAATCGCTCATAATGGTATAGAGAGGATGGCAGCGACAGCTTGATTTGCAAATGAAAGCGTCCAACTCACAATCAACCACGTAAATGGTACTATCAAAATACCAACCAGAAATCGTGGAAGTTTTTTCTTAAAAGCATAATTTGAATTACTCCCAAAAATCTGTATGACAGCCATACCGAGCAATAGCAATGCAAAAGCGATATACACCATATTACTCACCAAAATCCATATCTGTATGAAATACGGTCGAAGACCAAAAAAATCACCCATGGTCCAATCAGGCGAGAGGAGCCATCCAGCCATGATAATCGCTGGTGTCATCAGAAATGTGATCAAGAGAAAGACGAGATTGAGTATCTGGACGATAGCTGCTACCAAATCAGAATCTTTACTTTCTGCAAAAGCACACCCACAAAACATAACAAGCCCTATCAACGCATACTTTTTTCATGGTATTGCTTGGATAAATTTTTGAAATGTATGAAAAAATGATGCCATATTATTGTGTATCTGTTGCAAATATTTTGAGTTCTTTGAGCGCATCGATGCTGACACTCGTTGGGAGCTTGACGGTGATACCTTGCACGAGTGGTGCAATATTTGCCTGTAAGACGACTATCCTCTCGCTCATAGCAGATACTAGTGTACTGTATTCTATAGCTATTCTGGATGCAAACACTGCGACATTTTTATGTTCTTGTTCCTCTATTCTCAGTTCTTCAAGCCGTGAAAGATCATCAATAATTGCTCATCCATCACGATTATTGTATGCTGTTTCTATGACAGATTGTGTATTTTTGATACTTGCTTGTAGTCCTGGGAGCGCATTCGTATGAATCGATTGGAGTTGGTTGAGGCTCGCGAGTGCTTCGTCGGCTTCATCTTTTTTTTCTGAGAGTTGCGTGATATAGTTTTCGAGAGCAACACGCTTATCTGGATGCAGTCGTAGATAGGATACGACTTCGATACTCAGAAGCTCATTGAGTTCACTAATACGGAAAAAATGCTCTTCAAAAAAACCAGATCCTGCAAGAGCATTCTCGTTAAGAGCATCCTGGACAATAGGAACATCGGAAGGGAGATCGACTGGTATATCGTGAGAACGAGGTACACCACTACCGAGACTATTTGCGAGAGCGACACCTACGAGGGCGAGTGATTCTTCTGGAGCGCTCTCAAGAGTGAACGAACTGGGTATGAGAGAAAGTGAAAATCAATAGGCCGTTAACAGAGTCATCAGGGTCGTAATAATACCAAAACAAATCCAATGCAGTGTATCAACGGATATTTTCCAAAAACCTAGACGGATTTTCTTCTTTTTCATGCATTCATCGTATCACAGAGTTTTCTAGACCTCAAGTATCGTGAGCATAAATCATTCTGAAGAGCACTTGACGTGATTGATATTTAGTATTAAGTATTAAGTATCGAGACAACAGAGAGAAAAAAGATGACTTTTCTGAAAAAAAGAGATAATTCCATCAGGATTAATGATGCAAGATATGGTCAATTCCACTATCTATTATCTATTATCTTTTATCTTTTATCTGCGAAGCCATGCACCGCTCCCACACCTGTTGACAGCTCACATCACATCATATCGGTCAAAAAGTTACACTCTCTGGTTGGGTAGCAAATCGTCGTGATCATGGAGGCATTATCTTCATCGATTTGCGTGATAGATATGGTCTCACACAGATTGTCTTCGATCCGCAAACACATCCAGAAGTCACAAAAATAATCGAGTCAGCACGCTCTGAATGGGTCATAAAAGTTTCTTGAGTCGTCCGTGCTCGCCCTGAAGGTCAAGCAAATAATGACCTCCTCACAGGAGCTATAGAAATACTCGTCTCTGCGTGTTCTATTTTAAGTAAAGCAAAGACACCCCCCTTTGAAATAACTGACTTTAGCACATCGAGTGAAGATATCCGCTACAAATACCGCTATCTCGACCTCCGAAGAGATATCCAACGCAAGAAAATAGAATTTCGTGCAACAGTCAATGCGTATGCTCGCGAATGGTTCCGTGAAAAGGGTTTTCTCGAGATACAGACTCCTCTCTTCACTGTCAGCTCACCAGAGTGAGCACGAGACTACCTCATCCCTTCTCGTCTCCATCCAGGGAAATTTTATGCATTGCCTCAAGCTCCGCAGCAATATAAACAACTCCTCATGGTCTGAGGTATCGATAAATATTTCCAGATTGCTCCATGTTTCCGCGATGAAGATCCGCGTGCTGACCGTCATAGCTGTGAATTTTATCAGATTGACTGTGAGATGAGTTTTGTCCATCAAGAAGATGTCCTCGAAGTAGCAGAAAATTTTGCTCGAGATCTCGTCACTTCAGTCACACCGGAACGGAAGCTTCTCACACAAGTATTTACGAGGATTACTCATCACGAAGCGATGGAAAAATATGGTTCTGATAAGCCCGATCTCCGATTCGACTGTCACTTTGAGGACTTCAGCGAAGTATTCAAAAATTCTGAATTTTCAGTATTCAAATGAGTCATAGAAAAATGAGGAGTCGTCAAAGCATTTAAACTGCCGTGAGTAGCCATGTCTCGCAAAGATATCGATGAGATCACCGCTCTCGCCGTCGAACAAGGAGCAAAAGGTCTCGCCTACATCCTCTACGAAGAGCTCGGTGCGAAGAGTCCTATTTTGAAATTTATGAGTCAGGACGAACTCAAAGCACTTGAAGACCGACTTGCACCAAAAGTGGGCGATATGATTTTCTTCTGAGCAGATAAGCGTGAAGTGGTAAATAAAGTCCTCTGATCTATACGTACCGAACTCAAAAAACGCTACAGTCTCGTCGATCCCAATACGCTCTCTTTTGCCTGGATCACAGATTTTCCTATGTTTGAAAAAGATGATACTACTGGTAAGCTCGATTTTGCTCACAATCCATTTAGTAGTGTCAATGCAACTCTCGAAGATTTGCGTAATATGAATCCTCTCGATGTCTATGGATTTCAGTATGACCTCACTTTGAATGGCTATGAAATCCTCTCTGGGTCAATCCGAAACCATGATCTCGAACTCCTGACTGAAGCGTTTCGAATGGTAGGAAGAAGTGAGGAGGAAGTGAAGACAAAATTTGGAGGCATGTATGAGGCATTTCAATACGGAGTCCCTCCTCATGGTGGATTCGCATTTGGTATCGACCGATTTATGATGATTCTCCTGGGTGAAGAAAACATCCGTGATATGTATGCGTTCCCAAAATCTGGCAAAGCCCAAGACCTCGTGATGAACGCGCCAAGCGAAATCGATGAGGTCGATCTTCGGGAGTTACATATAAAACTACGCGGTGTGTAATTCTTCCATACTCTCGTGTTGTGCCTGTTTTCTTCTAGTTAGGTAAACTATTTTTTTAAGTTTTATTTTGAAAGTGCTGTCAGGATGAGCGTGATGACCCCTGAGAGGAGGACGATTCCTAGCATGCGGAATATATATTTTCCAAAGAGTTCACTTCAGAATTTCTTTGCCAGACCAATTTTGACAGCCGTATTTGTGACGAGAGCAATCAAAATAGCTGTCGTGGCAGCCAGTGAAGTCAGAGAATTTCCACTTGAAAGCTCTGACATTTCCTGTGTGATTGCATCGACATCAGCGAGACCAGAGAAGAGTGATACAAAATAGATAGGGAGATGGGAGAGCACACCTGATAGAAGCGGAAATGTCTGAGAAATAACGCCTGTGATACCATAAAATGCATCTTGGTAAACGAGAGCGAGAGTGGAGGAAAATTTGATGAGGATAACAAATCCAGCAAATTTGAGTGCAGGTCATATCCTAAATGGGCTTTCTTGAAGCTCTGTTACTGGTGTATCGATATGATTTGTGAGTTTTCAAAATGCCCACCAGAGAATCAGGGCTGATGTCATCATCATAGCCAGAAGCGGTGCAAATAATGTCCCTAGTAAGAGCGGATTAAAAATCATGACGATACCAAGTACTCGAAAAAGCATAATCGAACATGCCGCAATAGTCGCAATCACCGTAGGATAGAGATGTGTTTGTTCTTTCTGACTTTTCTCTGCCATAGCAGATGTCACTGCAGTGGATGAGACGAGACCGCCGAGAGCACCAGAGAGGATAATACCCTGACCTGCTCCCAGAGCTTTTGTGAGAAAATATCACACATAACTCACGGCTGACATGATGACCACGAAAAACCAAATACCATAGGGATTGAAAAAATCCACTGTTGTCAATGCAGTCTCAGGAAGAAATACAAACATGTCATGCAGTGCATACTTATGATCTGGAAGCAACGGGAGAATGATGAGAGCTATAACAGCAAATTTGAGTGTGGTGGAAATCTCCTTTTCACCTATTTTCTCGATGAGTGGCTCAAGACGAGATTTATAGTTGAGCAAAGCTGCTACGAGAATACCAACAAAGACAGCTATCTGTACTTCCCCGAGCATCACGAGGGCTCCAAGTATAAATACTATAACAGCGGCAAATTCGCTCGTCACACCAAACTGATGATGCAAAAACGCTGAATAGATATAGGAAGACAGGATAAAGGAAAAAAGCACCCCCCCAATAAAAATAAGTATCAGTGGTATCGCTTGAATACTATATCCCAAAAAAACAGCCATTGCACCGAGCAATGACATCAACGTGTAGGATCGTAGTCCTCCAAAAATCGCCTGAGGAGACTTGAAATCTGTGACAATCTTATTTGATACGACTTCCCTCTCAAGACCGATAAATGCACCCAGTGCTGCTGCTTCTATCAGACGAATAATGATTTCCATGGTATCCATATAGTGGTTATCATACTGTATTTGTCATCAAACTACAAGCAGAAGACTTCCTCTGACTTCGTAAAATGTACTTGCAAAATACAATATTTTGATTTTTATATAAAAAATACTTGATTTTATAAATTATTGTATAATATAGATTTTGTAAGGAAACATTTTTATTCTTTTTTCTTCCTATGAAAAAACTTTTTACACGCATAGCATTGATGAGCTGTCTCACGATAAGCCTCTCTTCATTTGCCTACACAAGCGCTGATTGTACCAATGCTGAACTACTGGCATCACAGGGTGTCATCGGGAACAGAAGTACCTGTCGAGAATACAACCTCGATCGTACTATCACTCGTCAAGAGGTCGCAGCTGTCACTCTCAAGGTCGGTGAAGTATGTGGTACTATTCAAAATATCCCACCCCAGGGCTCATACAGATGTGAAAACATCTTTTCAGATGTCTCTACTTCATATCCAAATGACTGGGTCTGTCGTGTAGCAGAAACTCTCGCACAAGAAGGAGTTATCTCTCAAAATGATGTCAATACGTATGGAGATGTATTTTTCAGACCACTTAAAAATGTCACTCGTGCAGAAGCTCTTGCTATGATCCTCAATGGTGGAGATCTCGAATTTCAAGATACTATCTATGATGATTGGAGATTTGGGAGTACAGGTGCTGTTACTTGGCAGAAGCCATTGATACAATATGCTTTTGATCGTGATATCATCACCTCAATAACTGGCTTTTCGCCAAATACCAATGCCTACAGAAGAGATGTCTTTAATTTCGCTGCTAAAGCAATCAATCTCTGTCGTACAAATAATGGAAATTACAACAATAATTACAATAATTCAAATACATATAACTGTGGCATAGGTCAATATACATCTGGTCGTACGTGTTATTCATGTAACAGTCTCCCTGGAAACGCTTATTACCAAACAGCAAATAGCTGTGTATGGACCTGTAACAGTGGATTTTACAAATCAGGGAATACATGTATCTCAAACTACTACAACAACAACTATTACGGAACAACAGGTCAATGTGGAAGCACTATCAATTCTTGTCTCTCAGGAACATTTTACGACACAACAGATTACGGAAACTACGCGTATTGGAATTGTACTGGAACAAACGGATCTGCGGTATCTTGTTCTGCATACAATAACAATTACTACGGAACAACTGGTCAGTGTGGTACAAGTGTGAATTCTTGTTTAAGTGGTACTTTCTACGACACAACAGACTATGGCAATTATGCATACTGGAATTGTACTGGAAGCAATGGGTCTGCGGTATCTTGTTCTGCATACAACAATAATTATTACGGATCAACTGGTCAGTGTGGCACTACAGTAAATTCATGCTTGAGTGGAACATTTTATGATACAACAGACAGTGGTAACTACGCTTATTGGAATTGTACTGGATCTAATGGAACTGCAGTATCTTGTAGTGCATTTAATAACGCGTACAACTATAATAATTGTAGTATAGGACAATACTATTCTGGCAACATGTGTCTCGGGTGTATGACAAAACCCTCATACGCATATTATACAAGTGCTGGGACTTGTGATTGGACATGTAATAGTGGCTACTATCGTTCTGGTAATACTTGTATTTCAAATTACAACTACGGAACAACAGGTCAGTGTGGTTCTACGATAAACTCATGTTTGAGTGGAACATTTTATGATACAACAGACTATGGTAACTATGCTTATTGGAACTGTACAGGATCAAACGGAACTGCAGTATCTTGTTCTGCATACAATAACAATTACTACGGAACAACTGGTCAGTGTGGTACAAGTGTGAATTCTTGTTTAAGTGGTACTTTCTACGACACAACAGACTATGGCAATTATGCATACTGGAATTGTACTGGAAGCAATGGGTCTGCGGTATCTTGTTCTGCATACAACAATAATTATTACGGATCAACTGGTCAGTGTGGCACTACAGTAAATTCATGCTTGAGTGGAACATTTTATGATACAACAGATTATGGCAATTATGCATACTGGAATTGTACTGGATCTAATGGAACTGCGGTATCTTGTAGTGCATTTAATAACGCGTACAACTACGATAATTGTAGCATTGCTATGCCTGCAAATGCATATTATACAAATGCTCAAAGTTGTTGGTCATGTAATGCTGGATTCGTCCAAATCAATAACATGTGTGTTTGGTGGAATTAATTTTCCCAAGAGATATAGAGAGCTCCCTTCCGGGAGCTTTTTATTTGCTTTTTCTCGGTTTTATTTATACTTCGCAGGTCGCTCGGAATATGAGCGATCCACTTGTTCTCTTCTACGATGTGTCCTATCTTTCCACGAGAAATGGCAAGACCCTCACATTCGGCTATGTCTAAACAAGTTTCCCGTTCTCCGTAGTAATTTTGATGTTAAAATTTTTACTACTACGAAGGATGAAAAGGATTATTTTTTTATTTTTCTCTTATGTCTCTCATAAAAGACATGCTGCATCACGCAGTCCATATCGGTAGCGATACAAAACACTGGTCACCTGCCATGAAACCCTATATTCATGGTCAACAAAATGGTATTCACGTCTTTGATCTCACAAAAACTGAGAAACACCTCGCGGATACAAAGGCAGCTCTCGAAGAGTTTTGCAAATCAGGCAAAGAACTCCTCATCATCGGTACAAAAGTACAGACACAGAAAATCGCTTCTGACCTCGCAGAGAGAACTGGACACGCAAGTGTGACCTCTGTCTGGGTGCCTGGTTTGCTCACAAACTACAACACTATCAAGCGTCAGGTTCGTGAATATAACAAAATCATGAAGGACATCGAAACTGGTGAAATCAACCGTCTCTCAAAGAAAGAAAAAGCGATGGTGATGACTCGTCTCACTCGTCTCAAAAAACGCTACGAAGGTATCAAAGAGATGAAAAAAGCTCCAGAAGGAATATTTGTCATAGATGGTCACTATGAACTCCAGGCAATCAAAGAAGCTAATGTTCTCGGCATCACTGTTTTTGCCATCCTCGGTACGACAGGTCAACCAAGACTCTGCGACTATTTTGTCCCTGCTAATGTGAATAATCTCAAATCTCTGACATTTATCACAGAAGAACTCGCGACTGCAATGAAGAGAACTGCTCGTGAAACTGTTGCAGAAAAGATCGCAAAGAAACCACATGATAAACTTCCTCCAGAAAAGAAAGAAACACCCGTTGAAGCTGCTGAATAATACAGTATTAGATACTGCCACCTATTTTCATTCTTAATTTTTCATTATGACTGCTATCACACTTGAGCTCATCAAGGAACTCCGAGACGCAACAGGTGTCTCTATCACAGAATGTAAAAAAGCCCTCGAGGAAACAGGGGGTGATATCGATGCTGCTATCGACGAGCTCCGTAAAAAGGGTATCGCAAAAGCTGGTAAGCGTGCTGACAATGAGACGCATGAAGGTCGTATCCAGATCAAACACGATGGAAACAAAGTCTATGTGGCTTCCCTCACATGTGAGACAGACTTCGTGGCTCGTACTGATAATTTTGCAAACTTTATCGCAGAGCTCATGGAAGTCCTCATCAAAGCTGGTAACGTCGAGGAAGCAAAGCTCGCATTCACTCCTCGTATGTCAGACATCATCCAACAAACTGGAGAAAACGTCGTTTTTGGTCCTATGGATGTCATCGAAGGTGCTGTCATTGGCTCATACGTTCACTCAAATAGTAAAGTCGCTGCAGTCGTCTCTGCAAACGCTGGTACTGATGAAGAACAAGTACGTCTCGTCGCTATGCACGTCACTGCGACAAATCCTACTGGTCTCCGTGTCTCAGAATTCCCTGCTGATACTATCGCTCACGAGCGTGAAGTACAGATGGACATGATGAAGCAGGATCCAAAAAATGAAGGTAAACCAGAAAACATCCTCGCAAGTATCATCGAAGGAAAGATGAAGAAATTCGTCGAAGAAGGAACACTCATGACACAACCATTTGTCGTGAATCCTGATCAGACAATTGAACAATTTCTCGGTGGTGACGTCCTCGTCTCATTTAAGAGATACTCTATTTAATAAAAGATTTATAAAAAATCCCGCCAATGGCGGGATTTTTTATAGGTCTGAAAAATCTATATCAAAGAGAAACATCGCCACGAGTGACACAACTGCTATGAACACAACAGAAACTATCTGGACTGGACTGAGCATATGTGCGAGAAACAAGGCATCGAGGATATTCCAGAGAGCCCACCAATACGCTATAATGAGCGAAGCTGCTATGATATGATGATAGATAGGTCGTGACCTTTTCCGGAAAAATACTGGGATTTTAATCATGCACGTATGATAAAGGTATGACTGATGAAGACAAGAGCAAGAAGACTTGTTTTTTATCCTACTCTTTCTACAATGCCCCTGCAAAACAAACGAGTAAGTAATAGGTTATTGAGTCTTTCTTAATACTTGGTACTTAATACTTTGTTCTTGCTCGCTTCGCGAGCGTAGGGTGGTAGTACAATGGTCAGTATAGGGATCTCCAAAGTCCTTGATCTCAGTTCGATTCTGAGCCGCCCTGCCAATTCAGATTATCGATGTCTCGTAACCGTTCGAGCACCTCGTAAAGCTCTATTTTAAGAGCTTTTTCTTTTGTCAAAGTGAGTTCGCCACACGTAATGTCTATAAGCTTTATTATTTCTGAGTAGTTCTTTGTGAAATCCTTTTCAGTAAAGGGTTTTGCAGTGAGTTCGCCAATTTTTCTAATAATATTTGGCATTCTATCTATATATTTTTCTATGTCTGATGAGTGGATGAGGGATTCTATTCTCTTCTGTATATCAATAATCTCTTGATTAAGGGTATCCTTTTTCTCATTTGCCCTTGAAATCAACTCCTTAGAGATTGTCCCATCAATTATCCTGTCATTGACCCCATTTATTTCATCTTCTTTCTTGCCTACTTCATTCTGCAGGTGCTCTATGAGTGCCTTTGAGCTTTCTATTGTTACTTTATCATCCCCAGAAATGTTTTTTAATAAGTACCCTCTCAATATGTTGTCACCGAATACTGCTCTATTCCAATCAAAGAATAGATTTTCAACATCACCTAACTCCTCCATCTCACTTTTAACTACTGTATTATTTGTCTCTTTGTATACATTGCTGAGACACTCTTGATAGTAGGCAATCTCTCTCATGGTGTCAGTAATGGGCAAACTATAGAGTTTTTCTAGCGTCCAACGCTTTCAAAAGTTCGTACTACTAAATATACTCACTAATTTTTCCTTAAACAGTTCCTCAGTATCTTCTTTATTTCAGAAAGATTCCTTTGAGATATAACCTAGCTCGTAAATTCTTGTATCTTTAACACAATCCTCAAATGCTTTCCTTGATATGTTATAAAATATATCAAATAATGCTCCCCCTTGCTGTTTTATAAATTCCCTCAGTATTTCGAGTAATGAGATTTCTACATGTGTTTTATGTCCTTTTCTATACCTGATATACCAGTATTTCTCTTTTCATTTGTTCTTGCTATAAAATCTAAAATTTCAGCCAATCTCTTCACCGCCTACTAGTCTCATAATATGAATCACAGGTCGCAAGAACGCTCAATCTAGCTGTTTTGTTCTGTATGGTGCTCTATTCTTCATTGTCTTTTGTAGTTTTCCCCACTTCTCAAGAGATATAGGTGTTACACAATCCAGAAATTGTAATTCAGTTATCTCTCCTTTATTTTTTCATTTCTTTGGACAATAAACACCTATAAATACTTCATTAGAAAAAATTGTAGACTTTAGATTTCAGATGCCATAATTCACACCATTCCTTGTTAGATAGTCGTGTATCTCTTGAATAGTTCCCCCCTCTATTCTCATATCTATAGCATGTTCTATATGTTTGAAATTAGGTCATTTTTTTACTCACTCAATACCATTCTCAATAACCCATTCAAATACTTTCTTACTTGATAGATTACTAGCGACCATTTTAGGGAGAATCCTCTTATCTGTCCATATAGTGATATTTGTATTAGAGTGTCTCCTCTTTCCTTCGCTTTCTTGCATCTTTGACCTTATGTCTCACGATATTTTCGATCCTGTTGTATTTATACTGTAAACTTCTTCAGATTCTGCAATATGAAACTTCTCAATTTTTTGATGCTCTTTTCATTCGAGTCATAAGGCAATAGAGAGTTCTTGTACACCTATTTGGTCATGTCGAGAGTATCGGGATATATCATACACAAAAACCTCACATGGCACTTTGCACGCCTGTATATATTCCCACATTCTCGCAAATTCTCTTCTCTTAGTTCATACGGCTTTTCCATCTATCACCTTAACATTGAATCCTGATTTTCAAGGGTCTTTAAACTCTATTACTTCTTTTGCATAATCTATTCCGAGCTTTTTTGTATAGAGTCTCAAATAGTCTCTTTGCCTCTCTGGACTATCCTCTTGTGCCTCCTTCCCTGTACTCATACGAATATATGAGAAATAGAGTTTTTTATTGAAGTTTGGCATATCTACAAAAACAGTCTTTCAGTTTCTTGTTTTTGACTGCAAAGGTATACGCAAAAGCTTGTTTCATCATTCTTCTCCTTTGGGCGATATGTGTGGCATCATAATGTGGCGATTATGTAAGTGACTTAGATTGTCTCCTCTTTTACCCCCTCCAATCGCCACGAAAGAAGAGGGAAAAAGAAGGGATAATCCTTACTTTTTCTTATGACAATGATATTGCCCATATTGCAGTCACCACTTCACACAGTTGGTTTTACAGGTGTGGCATCCTTTCTTATCGGTTCTTCAGGGATGAGCATATGCCAAGCTCCCAACCGAAAGAAGCGTAACGAGCATGAGTAAAATATATTTTTTCATGGCTTCATTATACTTAGTAATTCTTATTTACTATTATCTGTTTGTATTTTTGTGAAGATGGTTATGCTTCTATTGCTTAAATATTTTCCTATGAAAAAATTAATAATCTTACTGAGCCTTTATACAGTATGAGTTTTTTGATACTATGAATCCTGTTCAACAACGTATGGTTTTTGGTCAATAGATACATGATATGGCAAATGTGCTTGTACGAGTTGATATGTCTGGTGAACTGATATATTTTGAAAACCATATTGTGTATCAAGTCAGAGTAAATGTACTGAGAAGTACTGATTCATGGCAAGCTATGATTCGCTGAGTCAGTCATGTACATGCTGATATTGATATGTATTCTGAACAGATATTTTAGGTAAAGAAGCTTGTATAAGCCAAAATACATATTGTGAAAATAAGTACGGATACTGGTCAAAATACGACGTTCTGAGTGAGAGCTGTTCCTGTAGTGGATGATACGAGTTCGGAAAGAATTATAGTAATGAAATTCAATGTCTAAGCTGTTCTGAAATATACGGTAATAAAAGTAAATATAGTTATCTAAAGAATAAATGTGAATGCTCTGATGGCTACAGTATTAGCTCTACAACAGGAAAATGCGAAGAATCATCCATATCTGCATATTTTTTACTTATGGAATACGATGATAGCGATAATAAAGCTATAGTTTATTCTACATACACAAAAACAACATATTTACTAGAACTCAGATTTGCTATCTCACTTTATCAAGCAGAAGATTTTATCTGAAAGAATATAGTCATAAATTTAGATACAGATTGAAAACTAAACCGTAGTGATAAATTTATCTTGAATAATGAGACAAAAAAAACTGATATAGTTACTGATATATTATCTGCGGAGATCGTCGATGACAACTATACCCTAAAAAGTTGTGAAGATATTTATTGAGCCAATTCAATAGAGGCAGGCAACTGAAAATGCACCTGTAAAGGATGATACGAATGGAATACCTCCAAGAATAAGTGTGTAGCTTCTTCTGAAACAACTAATCCTGTTTTTACATCAAATACAAACACACTTAATACAACATCATCAAATATAACAAAATATCAAACTGCAGCTGGTCTACTAGCCGATAAATGATTTATAGCATTCCGCAGTAACCCCTTCGATTACGAAGTTTTATCACCAATATTACGTCAAGAAATTGTAGGGATATCCCTCAAGCTCAGATGAACAGACTTGCCAAATGACTATATTTGCAAAAATTTGTTTAAAGATGTTTCTTCTTGGAAGCCAAATAATTGGGCGTGTAGAGTTGCTGAGATTGCTCTTGAGAACGAGATTATAAGCAAAGAGAATAAAAACTTTAATCCGCAAGTTAATGTAAGTATTTCGGAGGCTTTAGCTATGGTATTTAATTCACTTAACATGTCCTACCAATGATTTGATTCCTCTGGCTATCTATTTTATCCCAATACTCAGGAATGGCAAAAGTCAGTTTTGGCTTTTGCAAAGTCAAAGTATCTCATAGAGACTACCTACATCAATCCAAATACCCCTGCAATTAGAGGTGAATTATTTATGCACATTCTCCTAGCATATTCCATATCCTCTGCTAGTTAGATTATCATATTTACACATAATAGCTCTTATGTGAATCTCATAAAAATAGAGAACTGGCTTATATATGCTGTTTACTCTGTTTTCTCTCTGCCATAGTCCCCTATTTACTCAAAATATCGTGTCAAATTGGGAACCAATGTTGTATAATATAGTTTTATTTCGTAAGTGCTAGCAACTCCTCATCTGTCATTTTACTCAGTTCTCATATTCAAAGCATGGTGAAATTTATATTCCTTTGGTCAATCTCTACCTTATCGCTCCATTTATAGTTATTCTTCAGGTGAAAGACCGCAATTGTAGGGTGCAATTCCCTCTTCATAGCCCCTACTACTACTCGTGTCTCCAGTATCTCTCAAATCCGCTCCATAGCTTCCGAAATCTCTTGATTGTCTCCGTAACTCTTCTTCCATTCTGAATATCTCTGTTGGCTATAGTCTCTTTTCTCAAACACCTGTCATAGATAGAATATAGCTGAATCACTCTGAATCGTAGCTAATATCTCTTGAACCTCTCGCAGGACAAATTCTTCTGTATATGTGGTAGGTTTTGTAATCATAGCATCTTTATACTACTATTTGGCATCCTCGCACTCAGCAAAGGCACTTGATTGCTCTTCTGCCAACTCGCACCCCTCTATAAACGAATTAGAGTTGCCTCAGCAAGATTTTCCTTCTTCTCACCACTGATAACCTGCATAATGACCACTTCACTCATTGTAGGGGTTTTCTGGCTCTATACATTCCTTAGTTTTCTTATTGTATACCTCAGGATTGTTTTTATACGATTCTTTTTGACTGCTCGTGCATCCTGTGAGCATTATGGCTGTGATTAGAACAAATGAGATAAATAGAGTTTTCTTCATAGATTCATTTTATCCCCTGCTCTAAATAGTCAATTTCATTAGTGTTCGATACATGCGTGGGGATATAAAACAAGGTCATCATTTATTGTGTCTTCCTTTTGTGAAGGCAATATCTCGATAGTTACAGAAACAAAAAGATTCAGTGCCAAGGAAGGTAATTAGAATTTCTCTCAATACTTCTCCTTTACTCTATCGTAGTTTTCAATAAAGTTCGCCAATAGCAGGCAGTCGTCCTGCCAATTTCACAATAGATGTTTTACCAAAAATCTTCCCTATAATTTAGGGAAGATTTTTCGTATATCAGGGCAATTCTCTCAAATTTTATTTTTCCACCAAGCTGTTTCTTATCTCATAATAGATAAGGGTCTAGAGTAGTTGTTTATTAAAAATCTTCATCATTTTTACGAGTTTCTTGAACATATCTTCTTTCATTACTCTGACATTGTATCGAAATTCAGATTCTTTCAAATGATAGAGAAAATATT